>Ga0247713_1001372_pt1 | contig 12171 bp, 8 predicted proteins | sample 21E_NmetaG_FD_189936 | JGI IMG/M metagenome (GOLD analysis project Ga0247713, IMG submission 189936) | Soil microbial communities from hillslope of Landscape Evolution Observatory, University of Arizona, Oracle, AZ, United States - 2-1-E_N | ecosystem: Engineered > Artificial ecosystem > Mesocosm... | reverse complement strand
CCTCTCGTACCTCGCGCTGCGCGCGCGAGGGCGGGTACGCGAGCCGCTCGGCGGAGAAGAAGCTCGCCACCGCGAGCGCCTGGGCGCCGCGCAGCGCGAGGTACGAGAGGCTCGGCAGCCCCGGCTCGAACGCGTGGACGACGTCGTACCGGCCGGTCGCGAGCGCGAGCGAGAGGTTCGCGCGGACCCCGACCGGGACGCCCATCCGGCTCCGCCGCGACACCGGCAGCGCCGGCCCGACGGCGATGACGTCCGCCTCCGCGCCGGTCTGGATCGTTCGGCGCCCGGCGCGGAGGTCGCGCGTCCGCGTCGACGGCGCGAGCACCGTGACGTGGTGCCCGAGCCGGCGCAGCTCGACGGCGACCCCCGCGACGTGCTCGTTGACGCCGTGCGGGCGCGACCACGCGAACGGCGTCACGAGACAGATCCGAAGCGGCATCCCGCCCGAGTCTAGCCCGCTGCCCGCTCCTCCCGGGATCGCTCCGGATTTGCGGCGAGCGCTTTGACTGACCGTTCAGTCGAAGCGTCGCGAATAGTTTGACTGACTATTCAGTCGAAAAATGTCCGACGAGTTTCATCGAGAACTGCGACACGTTCCGCGCAAATCGTTTACAACGCGCTCGTCGTTCGGGAGGACCACAACCAGGGGGAAATGATGAGCCGCATTCGTCTGACGAGGGCCGCCCTGGCGGCGGCGCTCGCGGCCGTTGGGCTGGCCGCCGTCGCGGGGGCCGCGCCACCGGAGCGCGTGGCGGTTGTCTCGGCGCCGGCCACCGCACCGCAGCACCACGTCGCGGTCGACCCGCAGCTCCGCGCGCAGCTGAGGGCGTCGCGGACGGGCCGGGTCGACGCCGTCGTCACCACGTGGACGCGCGCGGGCCTCGCCGAGGTCGAGCGTCTCGGCGTGCGTGGCACGCGCCTGAAGGTGCTGCCGATGATCCTCACTCGGACGCTGACGCCCGAGCAGCTACGCCGGCTGGAGCGCTCGCCGCACGTCCGCAGCGTGTGGGCGAACACCCGCTACCAGCTGCACATGGAGGACACGACGTGGATCACGCGCGCGCGGTACGCGTGGTCGAACGAGAGCCCCGCGGGCGCGCCGCCCGGTCTCGGCGTCACCGGCAAGGACGTCCACGTCGCCGTCATCGACACCGGCGCCGACGGCCAGCACGAGGACATGGACAACCTCGTCGAGTTCTGCGACACCACCCCCGCCGTCAGCGGCAGCCACCAGGAGGTCCTGTGCTCGCCGTGGCTCGGCCCGCAGTTCAACGCCGGACCGGCGGGTCCGACGAACACCGCCCGCGGCGACGCGCGCGACGACAACGACCACGGCACGCACGTGTCGGGCACCGTCGCCGGCAGCGGCAGCGCGAGCGGCGGCAGGGCGCACCCGCACTCGACGATCGGGATCGCGCCCGAGGCGAAGCTCCACGTCTACAAGGCGAACGTCGGCGCTTCGCTCCTGCAGCACCAGATCCTGGCGTCGTACGACGACATCGTCAACAAGAAGCTGAAGGGCGTCTACAACGTCGTCGCGATCAACAACAGCTACGGCGGCGGGACGGGCTCCGACTACAACCCGTCGAGCCCGCAGCACATCGCCTTCAAGCGCGCGTGGGACGCCGGCATCGTGCCGGTCTTCTCCGCCGGCAACTCGGGCCCCGAGCACAACACGCTCGGGAGCCAGTGCGTGAGCCCGTGGGTCGTCTGCGTGGCCGCGAACACGAAGCCCGACTCCGTCGTCATGTTCTCCTCCCGCGGCCGGCCCGCCGAGCCTGAGGACACGAACCGCGACGGGATCGTCGGCGGTGCGGGGGACGTGCCGCACGACAACCACGACCGCCGGCTCGCCCAGGCGTTCGACCGCGGCGTGTACCGGCCGACGCTGACCGCCCCCGGCGTGAGCATCAACGCGGCGAAGGCGAACTCTCCGGCCTGCCGCGAGACGGGAGCCACGGGCGACCCGGCCTCCGCGGCTGCGCGCGGGTGCTACGTGCCGCTGAACGGCACCTCCATGTCGGCGCCGCACGTGACTGGCGCGGTGCCGCTGATCGTCGAGGCGTTCCGGCAGGCGAACAAGGGCCGGTACCCGAGCGCCGGGGTGATCGCCGACATCCTCGAACGCTCCGCCGGCAAGCACGAGCTTCCGGGCTGGCGCGCGGAGGAGCAGGGTGCCGGACGGCTCGACGTCTACACCGCCGTCCGCGTCGCCCGGTCGTACCCGCACGGGTCGAAGGAGCCCGCGCTCTCGACGGCGCGCGTGCTCTACGAGACGCACCCGGGGAGCGCCGCGTCGCGGACGCCGCTCAAGGGCTGCACCGGCACGCTGAGCTGGACCGCCCGCGACATCTCGAACCCGCTGCTCGACCCCGTCGACCAGCCGCCGCTTGCGACGGAGCGGTACGGCCAGCACTTCATCTCGGTCCCCGAGCGCACCGAGCGCCTGCGGATCACCGTCCGCTGGCCGCGGCACCCGGGGGCGAACCTGTACCTGCGGCTGTGGCGGCCGGGCGTCGATCCCGACACGGCCGAGCAGCCGCTCGGGGGGCAGACCCGCGCCCTCCCCGACAACGAGTTCGCCAACCTCGTCTACACGGCGTCGCAGCGCCTGATCGAGGTGCGGGCGCCGGAGGAGACGGCAGGGACCCCGGGAGCGATCCCGTCGGGGCTGTGGATCCTCCGCGTCTACCACCGCGCGAACGGCGTCCCGAGCGTCTGCGACACGAACTCGAACGAGACGCCGAAGCTGGTCGAGGGCTTCAACTACGACGTCGTGGTCGAGCGGCCGCGCGCGCAGCAGCGGCCCTCGACGACCCTGTCGGCCCCGCAGGAGGGCTCGACGCACACGAACCGCTGGGTGACGGTGAACGGCAACGCGTCCTTCCCGCCGCGGTGGGAGGGCGTCACCTGGTGGGAGGTGCGCGGCACCGGAACGCCCGGGACCGTCCCCGAGGAGCCCGACCCCGACAACCGGCCGGTGTTCCACTTCCACGGGAACAAGCACGTCGCCGTGGGTGAGGACAGCGACCCGCGGGAGGCGCTCTGCACCGGGTTCGGCTCGACCGACGTCGCCACCTGCTCGGGCCCGTTCCTGCTCCGGAGCGACGACCTCTCGCCGTTCCCGGCCGCTGTCTGGCACGTGCCGAACCCGCTGCTCAACGGCGGCACCGACCGCAATCCCATCGACCCGAACTGGACGTGGTGGCTGACGGAGCCGGTGAGCGTCGGTGGCCCGATGACGGTCGAGTGGTGGGCGTCCTGCGGCGCGTGCGAACGGCTGCTCGGGATCACCGCCGACTGGCGGATCCGCCTCTGGGCCGACGGGGCGCTCAAGGTGGAGCAGCGCGTGACGGCGACGCCGGCGCTGCCGAACGTCGCCGAGAAGCTGCAGGCGATCGTGAACGTGCCGTCGTTCGTGGCGCAGAACCGCATCGTCCTGCAGGTCGACCCCGTCTACATCGACTCGCAGAACAACACGAACGTCTACTACGACTCCGAGCTGCCCTGCCCGACCGCGGTGAGCGAGGAGCGCTGCGACTCGATCGTGAAGATCCCGCTGGGCGACGGCGGGGACTTCGGCACGGGCCCGGGGCCGACGAACGTCCGCGTCACCGACGTCCACAGCGGCCTGCGCGTCGCCTGGGACCCGGTGCCGAACGCGACGCGCTACGAGGTCCACCGCAGCCGCGACCCGGCGTTCGTGCCGGGCAACCGCACGCGCGTCGCGCGGACGACGGGCACGCCGTGCACCGCGCCGTCGAACCCGACGTGGCCGACGGTCGACCGCCCGGCGATCTGCTGGGTCGACGGCGGCAACGAGCCGCAGCAGTGGTACTACTACCGCGTCATCGCGGTGGTGGACGGCAAGCCGACGAACTCGTCGCAGCTCGCCTACGGGATGCGCACGCTGAACGACGCGCAGGCGCGGATCAAGGTCGACCGCCTCTACGCGCCGCAGATCTGGGAGCACGCGACGTGGGACAGCACGCCCACGACGTCGTACTACCACCGGTGGGACACGCTCGAGCTGATCGCCGGCCCGCACACGCTGTGGGCGCGGGTGTTCGAGGACGGGATCGGCTCCACGAAGGACCGCCGGACGGTCGTCCTCGCGGGCGACCGACCGAGCCAGCCGTAGCGGCGGCGAAGCGGGGCGGGGGCCGTGCGGCGGGTCCCCGCCCCGCCTGTTCGCGGCGCCTACCGCGCGTGGCGCGTGGAACTCCTTCGACAGCACCTTCGAGGCGCCGCGCTCGCGCTCGGTCGTGCTGTCGATAGGGGGTGCGAGAATCGTGACGATGCCGTCACAGATCCGCATCAGTGGCGCCCTCATGCTGTTGGAGCGTGGGCCGTGACCGCGATCAGGCTGCCGAGCTTCGACGTCTCGGAAGAGGAGAAGCGGCGGTTCAGCGAGGCGGAGGTGCACTCCAGCCTCTTCGAGCCCGACATGCTCGCGCTCGGCTATCCGGCGCGGACGACGACGCATGCGGCCGGCGAGTACTTCCAAGAGCAGCGGACGCTCGCGCTGCGGCGGCTCAAGTCAGGTTGCGCGACGGGGCGCTACGACGGGCTGTATCTCATCGGCAACTCGCCGGTCGTGCTGTGCGAGATCAAGCGTTACGGCGCGATCGACGCGCCCGCGGATTTCGAGCGGGCAAAGCGGCAACTCGTCGACTACGCTCGCAGCGAGGACTTCGCGGAGCCGCCGCCGTTCCTCGTCCTCTACTGCGGCAAACCGGAGCGGACGCGGTTCTTCGTGCGTAAGACGATCGCCGATCCGTCGCTGCTCGGCACCGTCGAGTACGAGGAACTGCCGGAGATCTGGGAGTGGTGGCGCGTCAAGCAGTTCCAGGCGCGCGGCGAGTTCGCGCTCGAGGTCGTCGACCGTGAACGGCTGCGGGAGATCCTGCTCTATCACCTCGATCGCATCGAGGACGGCCTCCGCTCGCAGGTCAACCAGGCGATCCAGGTCGTGAAGGGGTCGCCGGGCCTGATCGGCGGGTTCGGGCAGTGGCTGCAGAAGCGTCCCGAGGCGCTGGAGCGGATGCGTGCGCTCTACGACCGGAAGGTCGCGGAGGTCGGCCGGGACAGTGAGCAGAAGGTCGCGGGGGAGATGGTCACGCAGGCGGCGCTGAACTACCTCAACAAGGTGTTCTTCCTCAGCCTCTGCGAGGACCGGCACCTGCCCGGCTTCTACAAGATCATGCGCGAATTCCTACCCCGTGCGAAGGCGGAGACGACGCCTGAGACCGCAGCCGCGTTCCTCGGTCTCCTCCGCCGGCGCATCAAGGACGCCACGGCCGCGTGGGATCCGCAGGAGGAGACGGTGTACCGGCAGCTACGGCAGGAGCTGACGCCGAGCATCCAGGCACACGTGATCGAGCAGAACAGCTGGCGCGAGCTCATCCAGGTCGCCTTCGACCTCGCCGCCGAGCACTTCCCGCTCGTCTACCGCGAGGACGCGTACGACTACTTCCGGCCCGAGAAGGACGCGCTCGCGGAGCTGATCTACGACCTCTCCACCAAGAGCTTCGAGGCGCTCACGAACCGCCACGTCGGCGACATCTACCAGGCCCTGCTCTCCTCCCGGCGGACGCAGCAGGCGAAGCTCGGCGCCTTCTACACGCCGCGCGGCGACGTCGACTACATGGTCTCGAAGCTTGCCCTGACACGCGAGTCGCGGGTGCTCGACCCCTGCATGGGCTCGGGGCACTTCCTCGAGGGGCTGTACGAGCACCTGCTGGCGCTGTACGAGGCAGACGGGATAGCACCGGCGGACGCGTACCGGCAGATCGTCCAGGAGCAGATCTACGGCGCCGACGTCGACTCCTTCGCGCTGTCGCTGTCGGCGATCCGCATGTTCCTCCTGAGCGATCCGCCGCAGGAGTTGCGTCTACGCCTCTATGCCCACGACATGCTGCTCCACTCACCGGAGCGGCCGGCGATGTTCACGGACGCGGAGGCCGTGGTCGCGGATCCGGAGCTCGACGAGGTCCGCGACGTCGATCTCCTCGAGTTCGACGCCGTGGTCGGGAACCCACCGTACGGCGCACGGAAGCCGGCGTTCAAGGCGAAGGTCTACGGCCGGCTCTACGGACCGAGCCACAGCGAGCTGAAGGCGGGCAGCCTCGGCACGGGCGATCGCGACACGTACGCGATGTTCCTCGCGAACGGGATCCAGCGCCTGCGCGAGGGCGGGCGGCTGTGCCTGATCACGCAGGACGGCTTCCGCACGCTGACGACCTACGCGAACCTGCGGAGGTACATCCTCGATCGCTGCAAGATCGTCGAGATTCTCCTAACCGATACCAAGCACTTCGAGGGCGTCAGCTTCCAGTTCGCCGGGATGGCGATCACGACGCTCGAGAAGTGCTCCGACCCTGAGGCACGGCGCGCGAACGTGATGCGGCTGGTGGACTACATCCGCGATCCGAAGGACTTCTGGACTCCCGGCGAGCGGCTGTCCGAGTGGCGCCAGGAGGAGTACGAGGCGCTCGAGGGGACGCCCTTCTTCGTCGGCGTGCCGCGCGAGGTGTTCGAGGCGGCGAACGCGTCGATCCGTGTGCGGGACGTGGCGCGGGGGCGCGTAGGGCTCCAGACGGGCGACGACAAACGCTTCACCGCGCCGATTGATCACGAGCGCGTCAAGAGCGCTGGAGTGGCCACGGACATCTCGGCCGATGAACAGCGACACGGCATCCCCGTCTCGAAGCCTCATTGGGTCCCGCTCGCGAAGGGCGAAGGTTATGGGGAGTACTGGAAGCCACCTTCAGTTGCGATTGATTGGTCCGAACCGGCAGTCGCGGAACTTGAACGGCGAGCTGCCCTTCCTGCCGGCACACCGCGCAAGACGTACTTCCGCAATCGCGAGTTCTACTTCCGCCCGGGGCTGACCTACTCCGTCATCTCGAGCGGGCGCGTCTCGATGCGGCTCCTACCTGCGGGGTGCGTCTGGACTGACAAGGGGAGCGCCGTCCTCGTCGAAGATGACGCCACGAGCGAGCTCTTCGTGCTGGGCTATCTCAACTCTGCGCTTGCGACGTACTTCATGAAGAAGATCGTCAACGCAACCGCCACCGCGCATGCGGGTTACATCGAGAAGCTCCCGTATCGACGCCCTTCTGCAGAGCTGGAAGCTGCTGTCGTCGAGCGCGTCGAGCAGATCGTCGCCGCGCTCCAGTCAGATCCAGGAGCTGACATCCAGCCGCTCCGCGAGGAGATCGATGATTTGATCTTGGACCTGTTCGATATCCGCGCTTCTCGCGAGGAAGTCAAGCGCTTCTATCGCACGGTCGGGCTCGTTGAGCGCGCCGACGAAGATCAGGCGGCGACGGCGTAGACCTCGACGTGGCCGCGCTCGCGCAGCCCTACCTCGTCGAGGAGCGACCGCAGCTCGTCCGCGCACCCCTCGTCCGGAAGCAGCTCGAGCGGGCAGAGCTGGCCCTGCGGCATCCGCTGCGCGCCGAGTTCGCGCAGCCTGTCGGGGAAGTCCGGATCGGCGAGATCGTCGGCGACGACCGGCAGCCCGATCCAGGTGACGCCGCCGAGGCCGGCTGCGCGCACCGTTCCGTCGTCGGCCGTCTCGACCTTCCAGCCGCAGCCGCGGTAGTAGGCCTCGAGTAGCTGCCGAAGCTCCTGCCTCCTCGTGCTCATGCAGCGACGAGGATGGCAGGAGCCTCGGACGGATGTGCTAGGCCGCCGCTTCGGCCGCGGGCTTCGCGACCTTCCGCGCGTTCTGCGCGATGAACTGCTCGGTCGCCTCGTAGGCCTCGTCGTCGACGATCTGCGTCGGAGGCGACTTCATCAGGTACGCGCTCGGCCCCTCGAGCGCGCCGGCGATCCCGTTGTTCAGCGCGAGCTTCGCGAGGCGGACGGCGTCGATGACGATCCCCGCCGAGTTCGGCGAGTCCCACACCTCGAGCTTCAGCTCGATGTTCAGCGGCACGTCCCCGAAGGACGACCCCTCCATCCGGATGTAGGCCCACTTCCGGTCGGTCAGCCACGGCACGTGGTCGGACGGGCCGACGTGCACGTTGCCCTCGCCCATGTCGTAGTCGAGCATCGACGTGACCGCGTTCGTCTTCGAGATCTTCTTCGACTCGAGGCGGTCGCGCTCGAGCATGTTGAGGAAGTCCGAGTTGCCGCCGACGTTCAGCTGCATCGTCCGGTCGAGGTGCACGCCGCGCTCGCGGAACAGGCTCGTGAGCACGCGGTGCGTGATCGTCGCGCCGACCTGCGACTTGATGTCGTCGCCGATGATCGGCAGGCCCTTCTCCTCGAAGCGCCGCTGCCAGTAGTTCTCGCGCGCGATGAAGACGGGCATGCAGTTCACGAGCGCGACGCCGGCCTCGAGGCACTGCTCGGCGTACCACTTCGCCGCCGCCTCCGAGCCGACCGGGAGGTAGCTGACGACGACGTCCGTCTGCGTCTCGCGGAGGATCCCGACGATGTCGTCCGTCTCGCCGGGCGCCTTCTCGACGACCTGCGAGAGGTACTTGCCGATCCCGTCGTGCGTCATCCCGCGCGAGACCTTGATGCCGGTCTTCGGGACGTCGGCGAACTTGATCGTGTCGTTCGGGTGCGCCCAGATCGCGTCGGCGAGGTCCTCGCCGACCTTCCCCTGGACGACGTCGAAGGCGGCGGTGAACTCGATGTCGCGCACGTGGTAGCCGCCGAGGTTGACGTGCATCAGCCCCGGGACGAACTGGTCGTCCGGCGCGTCCTTGTAGTACTCGACTCCCTGGAGGAGCGAGTTGGCGCAGTTGCCCACGCCGACGATGGCGACGCGCACCCTGTCGCCGTTGCGGCGCGCGCGTCCGTTGGTCGAAGCCATGGTGTCCTTTCGGGCCAGGCCGAGTCCCTGCATGAGGGTCTCGACGATGAGGTCGTTCGTGTTCCGCTTGCGTTCCGAGGCGCGGCGCCCGAGCTTCTCCTTCAGCTCGGGCGGCATCCGCAGCAGGACGTCGCCGCTCCCGCGCGGCGGCGCGCCCCGGCGGCCCGTCGGCTCGAACGGGACCGCGAAGCGCGTGGCGAGGATGCCGACGGCGACGTCGTTGAGGTTGGCCGCGCGGGCCTCCACCTCGTCGGCGAGCCGTCGCTTGAGCTCGGCGGGCATGCGCACGAGCACGTCCTTCCGTTCCCTCGCCACGCGGATAGTGATAGCAGACTTGTGCTATCAGCGGGCGCGGAGCTGGGCGCGGACCGACAGCACCCGCTGCGCGACCGTGACCCACACCATCGCCGCGAGCAGGTAGATCGCCCACGGCAGCGCGCCCCACGGCGCGAGCACGAGCCCGGCCGTGAGGACGACCACGCGCGTCGTCCTGTCGCCGATCCCGACGTCGCCGCGGAGGCCGAGCGCCTCCGCCCGCGCGCGGGCGTAGCTGACGAGGAACGAGCCGCCGACGGCGGCGACGGCGAACGCGAGCGCGACCTCGTTCTGCCGGCGCGCGAAGACGAGCGCGATCGCGCCGATCACGAGGCCCTCGCTGACGCGGTCCATCGTCGAGTCGAGGAACGCGCCGAACGGCGTTCCCTTGCCGCTCGTGCGCGCCAGCGCGCCGTCGAGGATGTCCAGCACCGAGCCGATCACGAAGACGAGTGCCGCGACCCAGAAGAAGAGGAGCTCGTTGCGGTACTCGAAGTAGACGAGGACGGCCGCGAGGGCGCAGAGCGCGACGCCGGCAGCCGTCAGCGCGTCCGGCGTGATCCGCGTACGGGCGAGCCCGCCGACCGACCGCGCGGCCGCGCCGCGAACGGCGTCCTGGAGGTGGCGTCGCGACGCGTCGGCTCGGCTCACGCCCGCCGCGGCTGCGGACGCAGCCTCGGTCCGCGGAAGACGATGAGCCCGGCCGCCGACGCGACCGCCGCCCCGGCGACGACGTCGAGCCAGAAGTGGTTGCCGGTCGCGATCACGGTGAACCAGACCCACGCCGGCCACGCGAGCCAGAGCGCCTTCCAGTGCGCGCGGCGGACGATCGCCGCCATCACCACCCCGACGATCAGCGCGTCGGCCGAGTGGAGGCTCGGCATCGCCGCGTACGGGTTCGAGCTGAACTCGACCGCGGCGCTCGAGTGGTCGATCAGCGAGAAGACCTGGAGCGTGTCGACGAAGCCGAGGTGCGGGAACATCCGCGGCGGCGCCGTCGGGAGCAGGAAGTATCCGACGAGCCCGAGGGTGTTCGCCAGCAGGATCGTGTTCCGGAAGCGCAGGAACCACTCGTTGCGGCGCAGGTAGACCCACAGGAGCGCGATCCCGAGGACGGCGAACTGCGACAGCCAGTACGTCCACGCCGTCAGGTGGATCAGCGTCTGCGACGAGGCGGCGAACCCCTGCACCGAGAGCTCGAACAGTGCGCCGAGGCGCCGCTCGAAGTCCATCACCTTGACGCCGTTCGCGAGCGCGGCCGCCGCGTCGTCGCCCGCGGCGCCGCGGACGAGTTGGTAGACGAGGTAGAAGCCGAACCAGATCGCGAGCTGCAGGCCGAAGTCCGCGTACCCGCGCGGAAGAGCACGACGACCTGCCGCGACGACGGCACCCATGGGATCGATTCTACGCGGCGCGCTCGCCCGGAACGAACGTCGTGCCGATCGTGAGCAGGAGACCGCCGATCCCGGCGCCGATCATCACCGCCGTCGGCGGCGTCTCGCCCGCGAAGCCGAACAGGAACGGCGCGGCGATCAGCGCCGCCGCGATCACGATGTCCAGCACGAAGTGGATCCCGACGGGGATGACGCGCGCGAGGCCCGTCGGCAGGTCCGACGACGCGCCGATCACGAGCGTCAGCACGCCCGCGACGATCGAGACGGCGACCGCCGCGCTCGCCTCGAACCCGAAGAGGAACGGCGCGAGGATGAGGAACGCGCCGACCGCGTACTCGAGGACGCCGTGGACGAGCGGTGGGATCAGCCCCTGGCGCAGCATCTGCGCGGAGCTTAACCCGCGGGTTCGACGGCAATCGCGCCGACCGCGGAGAGGCGACGCGCGCGCGTCACCCGCCGATGTACGACATCTCGACCTTCGGCAGGTCGTGCGTCGCGGCCGCACGCTCCTCCGAGTAGCGGTCGGCGCGCGGCCGCCAGATCCGCGCCAGCGCCGCGGCGAGCTCGGCGTCGTCGGCGCGCCCGCGGAGGACGGCGCGGAGGTCGTGCCCGCGCACGGCGAAGAGGCAGGTGTAGAGCTTGCCGTCCGCCGAGAGGCGCGCGCGGGTGCAGTCGCCGCAGAACGGCTGCGTGACCGAGGCGATGACGCCGATCTCTCCGCTCCCGTCCGCGTAGCGCCAGCGGCGCGCGACCTCGCCGCGGTACGCCGGCTCCGCCGGCTCGAGCGGGTGCTCGGCGCCGATCGCCGCGACGATCTCCGCCGCGGGGACGACGTCGTCGAGCCGCCAGCGGTTCGTGTGCCCGACGTCCATGAACTCGATGAAGCGGACGACGTGGCCGGCGGCGCGGAAGTGGCGCGCGAGGGGGACGACCTGGTCGTCGTTGACGCCGCGCTTCACGACGCAGTTCACCTTCACGGGCAGCCCCGCGGCCGCCGCGGCGTCGATCCCCTCGAGCACGCGCGCGACGGGGAAGTCGACGTCGTTCATCGCGCGGAAGGTCCCGTCGTCGATGGCGTCGAGGCTGACGGTGACCCGGCGGAGTCCGGCGTCGGCGAGCGCCTGCGCCTTCGCCGCGAGGAGCGCGCCGTTCGTCGTCAGCGTGAGGTCGACCGGCAGCGCGGCGAGCAGCGCGACGAGGCGCTCCACGTCGCGGCGGACGAGCGGCTCGCCGCCGGTGATCCGGATCTTCGCGACGCCCGCGTCCACGGCGGCGCGCGCGACGCGCTCGATCTCGGCGAAGCTCAGCAGGTCGGCGCGGGGCAGGAAGCGGAAGTCGCGGCCGTAGACGTCCTTCGGCATGCAGTAGACGCAGCGGAAGTTGCACCGGTCCGTGACCGAGATCCGGAGGTCGCGGAGCGGCCGGCCGAGCCCGTCGAGGAGCGGAGCCATCGCGGAGAGCGTAGCCGTCCGCGGTTTCGCCGCAGGAACGGCGGGAACGCCGTCGTCACGGCAATTTTCCATCCGAGGGAGGCTCGCATGTCCGGCAGCGATTGGGAGCAGGGTCAGGAAGGCGGCATGGGCGGCGGCGAGGAAGGCGGCCTGGGCGGCGGTATGGGCGGCGACGAGG
>Ga0247713_1001371_pt1 | contig 12176 bp, 12 predicted proteins | sample 21E_NmetaG_FD_189936 | JGI IMG/M metagenome (GOLD analysis project Ga0247713, IMG submission 189936) | Soil microbial communities from hillslope of Landscape Evolution Observatory, University of Arizona, Oracle, AZ, United States - 2-1-E_N | ecosystem: Engineered > Artificial ecosystem >... | reverse complement strand
GCCGCGCGCGGCCGGACAGACCAGTCGGCGGGCCGCGCTGGCCCTGGCGGCGATCGCGCTGGGGGGCACAGGTGCAGGGCTGGCCGGCGGGCGGGAGGCGCTGCGCGACGGGGGGATGCTGCCGGCGCTCGCGTCCGGGGGAGGTGCCGCCGACCTCGGCGCCACCGTGGTCACCGAGCCGCGGCCGTCCGGAGACGGCGCATGGCTGCTGGTCCGGGTGACCGTGGTCGACGGTGAGCCCACGCGCGAGCGGGCCTTCGTTCAGGTGGAGGACGTCGCCGCCGCACCAGCCATGGGGCAGCAGGTGACGATGACCGCGACCGCGCGCCCGCTGCCGCCCGACGGCTTCGGGGCCTACCTGCGGCGGCTGCACGCCGCGGTCGCCGTGGATCCCCAGCGGATGGACGACGCCGGCCCGCCGGGGCGGTTGCTGGCCGCCACCAACACCGTGCGTGACCGCACGCGCCGGGCGTTCGCCCGCCACCTCGACACCGACCGCGCCGCGTTGCTGGCCGGTCTCACGATCGGCGACACGCATGGCCGCTCGCCCGAGCGGGCGGACCAGTTCGCCGCCGCGAGCCTCACCCACCTCGTCGTCGTCTCGGGCCGCCATGTCGCGCTGATGCTCGCGGGGGTGCTGGGGTTGAGCGCCCTCCTCGGCGTCGGTGCACGCGGCCGGCGACATATCGCAATGGCGGCGGTCGTCTGGTACGCCTTGCTCGTGCGCTGGCAGCCGTCGGTGCTGCGCGCGGGGGCCATGGCGGGCCTGGTGCTCGGTGCGGGGATGCTCGGCAGGGGGCGCGACCCCCGCCATGTGCTCGCGATGGCCGTGCTGCTGCTGCTGTTCGCCGACCCGATGCTCGCCGGGCAGGTCGGCTTCGCGCTGAGCGTGCTCGCCACGGCCGGGGTGCTGGTGGCGGCGCCGTGGCTCGCGGAACGTCTACCGGGCCCGCGGCCGCTGCGCCTGGCCGCCGCCGTGACCCTGGGCGCCCAGGCCGGGGCGGCGCCCGTGCTGCTCGGCTGGCTCGACGGCCTGCCGCTCACCTCGGTCCCGGCCAATCTCGTCGCCGTGCCCGCCGCCGGGGTGGCGCAGACGGTCGGCCTGATCGCGGCGCTGTTCGCGCAGGCGTCGATCACTGCCGGCGCCGGCGTCGCGCTCCTCGCCGCGCCGGCGCTGTCGGTCGTGTTGTGGGCCGCCGAGACCTTCTCCGCCGGCCCGGTGCTGCGCCTCGAACACCTCGTGACCCCCACCGCGGTCTTGCTGGTCACTGCGGCCATCGCGCGGCGCCGGCGTCCCGCCCTGGCCGCGGCCGCGCTCGTGGTCGTCGTCGGCCTCGCCGCCTGGCCCATGGTCCGTCCGGCTCCGCGCGTCGAGCAGCTGACCGTCACCGCCTTCGACGTCGGGCAGGGCGACGCACTGCTGGTCGAGGTCCCCGGTGACCCGCCTGCTCGGCTGCTCTACGACGGAGGGCCGGAGCCCGACTCCGCCCTCGCGCACCTACGCCGGCGCGGTGTCCGGCGCCTCGATGCGGCGGTCATGAGCCATCCTCACGACGATCACGTCGCCGGGTTGTCCGCGGTCCTGTCGTCCCTCGACGTCGGCGCGTTCCTGGTCGGGCCAATCCCCCCCGAGGCGCACGGCGAGCACCTGGCGCCCTCGGTGCTGGAGGGCTACGCGGCCGCCGAAGCTGCAGACGTCCCGATCGTGCCGGTCAGCGCCGGCCACCGATTCGCGCTCGGCGCCGCTCTGGTGGAGGTCCTGAGCCCGCCGGCCGACGGCTCCCTCGGCACCGACCACAACCCCAACTCCGTCGTGCTGCGCATCACGACGGACACCGGCAGGCTGCTCCTGACCGGCGACGCCGAGGAGACCGCGCAGCGGCGTCTGCTCCGCCAGTCCGACCGGCTGCGCGCCGACGTGGTGCAGGTGCCCCATCACGGCGGCAACACCAACGCCGGCGGCTTCTTCGACGCCGTCGGCGCGTCCACGGCGGTGATCTCCGTCGGTGTGGACAACGACCACGGACACCCTCATCCGCAGGTCCTCGCCCAGCTGACCGCGGCGGGGTCGGCGGTCGCCCGCACCGACCAGGACGGCACCGTGCGCCTGACCGTCGACGGACGTGCGGGCAGTAGGATCGGCGCGGATGGGACGTCCGATGATGTACCTGCTCACGGGCCCGGAGGAGCTGCTGCTGCGCCGGGCCGCCGAACGGGTCCTCGACGACCTCCGTGCCGAGGCCGGCGATCTCGACGTCACCGACCTGCGTGCCGGCGAGCTCGGGGAGCAGGGCTTGCCCGACCTGCGCACCGGCTCGCTGTTCGGCATCCCCCGCGCGGTGCTCGTCCGCCAGGCCCAGGAGCTGCCGGCCGACGCGTCGGCGGCGCTGCTCGCCGAGCTCGACGGCACCCCCGCGGAGGCGACGGTGATCCTGATGGCGTCGGGGACCGGGCGGATTCAGAAGCTCGCGAAGCGCATCGCGGGGCTCGGCGGCCGGGTCGATGTCGCCCCGCCGCCGGACTGGAAGACCGCCGAATGGGAGCGCCTGGTCGCCGACGAGTTCCGCCGCCGCGGGCGCACCGCCGACGCGACGGCGGTCGCCGCCATCCTCGACCGCGCCGGGACCGACGTGCCGGTCATCGCCGAGAAGGTCGCCCAGGTCGCCGCGGCGGCGCCGGCCGGCAAGGTCTCCGCCGAGCACGTGGAGGCGGTCGTCGTCGGGCACGGCAACCGCGGGTCGTTCGCGGTCGCCGACGCGATGTGCGACCGCCGTCCCGGCGACGCCCTGGAGCTGCTGCGCGGGGTGCTCGAGTCGGGCGACGACCCCGTGATGGTGCTCGGGGCGCTGGTCTACCGGCTGCGGTCGATCGTCGCTGTCGCCGGCGGCCTGGACGGCAAGGAGGCGGGTGTGCGCATCAGCCAGGCACAGCGCCGCCACCTCGAGCGGGCCCGGCGCAACTTCGGCCCCGGCGAGCTCACCCGCGCCTACCGGACCCTGGCCGCCGCCGACGTGGAGATCAAGAGCGGCGATCTGCCGCCGGCCTTCGTGCTGGAACGCGCCGTGGTGACGGTCGCGACGCCGGCGTGAGGAGCGCGCTGGCCGCCCCCAGCCAGGTTCGGCCCGACCAGATTCCCGCGCATCTGCGGGAAAGTGGTGGCATCAACCAGGTTCACGCGCCGCTGGAGTGCAGCCCGCGCCCAGATTCCCGCGGATGCGGAGGAAAATTGGGGGCGCACCCTTGAAGGCCGGCGTGGCGCCGCTCATGGTCGAGCAGCCAGCGCTTCACATCGATGCCCCACAGGAACCCGCCGAGCGTGCCGTCGGCACGCACCACCCGATGGCAGGGCACGACCAGCGCCGTCGGGTTGCGCCCGCACGCGCTGCCGACCGCGCGGGCGGCCGCCGGCGAGCCCGTCCGCGCGGCCAGCTCGGCGTAGGTCACCGGCTCGCCCGGCTGCAGGGACCGCAGCGCCGCCCACGCCCGCTCCTGATAGGCCGTACCGGCGGCCGTCACGGGCACCTGGTCGATGGCGGCGAGGTCTCCGGCGAAGTAGGCGGCGATCGCCGCACCGACCGCGCCGGCGTCCGCCACGGTGTGCAGAATCGCGTTGCGCTGGGGACCCAGCAGCCGGCGCAGGTCCGCGGGATCGGCGGTGAACCCCGCGGCGGCGACGCCGCTGTCGCCGAAAAGGAGCGTGAACGGTCCCGCTGGTGTGTGCAGGGTCGCCACATGCAGCCGGGCTGGGCGACGGTCGGGGCCGGTCATGCGCCCACCGCCGTCTGTCGAGGCGCCGCCTGCGCGGCCCACAGGTGCAGCGCGGCGTAGGCCCGCCAGGGCCGCCAGCGCTCCGCGCGGCCGGCCAGGCCCGCGACGCTGTCGTCCCCGCCGCGCGCGGCCAGGGCGCGGCGCAACCCCAGGTCGCCCGCGGGCAGGGCGTCGGGGTCACGCAGGGCGCGCAGCGCGATGTAGCCGGCGGTCCAGGGGCCGAAGCCGGGAAGGGCCCGCAGGTCGGCCGCCACGTCGGCGGGATCGGCGCCGCCGTCGAGCACGAGGGCCCCGTCGGTGACGGCCCGCGCGAGCGCCCGCAGCGCCCGGATCCGGGTGCCGGTGATGCCGAGACCCGACAGGTCCGCCTCGGCCAGCGTCGCCGGCGGGGGGAACCGGTGTGTCAGCCCTCCGTCGGGTGCCGCCAGCGGGACGCCGTGGCGACGCACCAGGCGCGCGGCCAGGGTCGTAGCTCCCGCCACCGACACCTGCTGGCCGAGGACCGCCCGCACCGCGCACGCGAAGCGGTCGACTGCACCCGGCACGCGCAGGCCCGGCCGGGCCGCCACCAGCGGCGCAAGGATGGGGTCGGCGCCGAGCACCTCGCCGATTGCCGCCGGGTCGGCGTCGAGATCGCACAGGTCCCGGACGCTGCGAACGATCCCCGCGAGGTCCGCACCCGCGGCCAGGCGCACCCGCAGCTGTGCTCCTGCCGTGCCGAGGGCGACCTCGACGACCCCGTCGCCGGGCAGGATGCGCCGGTAGCGTCCCCCGTCGACCTCCTCGACGCCCGGCAGCGCCCGTGCGGCCAGGAAGCCCAGCAGCGCGTCGGCGTCGAGCGGGGGGTTGGCCGGCAGGCGCAAGGTCAGCCCCCGGGGCGGAGGCGCCGCGACGACGGAGGACCGGCGCAGCTCGGTGGGCGTGGCCCCGTACGCCGCGCGCATGGAGGCGTTGAACTGGCGGATGCTCGTGTAGCCCGCCAGCAACGCCACGTCCGTCACGGACAGGTCCTCGTCGAGGAGCAGCCGCGCCCGCTGTGCCCGCTGGGTGCGGGCCACGGCCAGCGGGCCGGCGCCGAGCTCGGCGACGAACAGCCGGTGCAGGTGGCGTTCGCTCACCGCCAGACCGCGTGCCAGTCCGGTCACCCCCTGGTCGTCGACCACACCGTCAGCGATCAGCGACAGCGCCCGCGAGACCAGCTCAGCGCGGTCGTTCCAACCCGGCACGTCGGGGCTGCGCTCGGGCCGGCACCGCCGGCAGGCCCGGAAGCCGGCCTCCTGGGCGGCGGCGGCGCAGGCGAAGAAGCGCACGTTGCGCCGCGCCGGCGTCCGGGCGGGGCAGATCGGGCGGCAGTAGATACCCGTGGAGGTGACGCCCGTGAAGAACCGCCCGTCGAAGCGGGGGTCGCGGCTGACGACCGCCCGGTAGCAGGCGTCGAAGTCATGGTGCATGGCGTAGTGGTACCAGACCTCACCGGGGGAGTGCTGGCGGAAATCGGCCGTGGCGGTGGGATCGACCCGCCCGGTCGTACGGTCCTCTGGGCACGCCTACACGCGCCGGGGGCCGTGTGCGTTGAAGTGTGTGAGAGGGGGGCGGGATAAGGCCGACACGGAGGCGCACGAGGCGATGACGGCATTCTGCCGGGCGGAGCATGCCCGGCTCGTGGGGGCATTGACCCTGCAGGTCGGCGACCGCGGTGTCGCCGAGGAGCTGGCGCGGACGGGGCGGTCTGGCGCCCGTCGGAGTGACAGGCGCTTACCTGCCGAATCGCGGCGCTACCGCGTCGCTGCTCGAGCGCTGGCCGCTCAGCCGAGCAGGTCGGCGACGCTGTCCAGGATGAAGGTGGGGGCTGGATCGAGGCCGTCGGTGGCCTCCTTGCCGGTGACGCCGGTGAGCACCAGCACGGTGTCCCAGCCGAGCGCGGCGGCGCCGGCGATGTCGGTCTCGGCCCGGTCGCCGATCATGAGCAGCGGTCCGTCGGGGAGCCGCTCGGCAACCGCCTCGAACAGCGCCGGGTACGGCTTGCCCGCGATCTCGGGCGTGCGGCCGGTGGCGGCGTCCAGCGCCGCCAGCGCCGCGCCGTTGCCCGGCACGAGCCCCTCGGGGGAGGGGAAGGCGACGTCACCGTTGGTGCCCACGTACCGGGCCCCCGCACGCAGCGCCAGCGTGGCCCGCCGCAGGTCGTCCCACACGAGATCCTTCGTGAACCCGACCACGACCGTCTCCGCCTCGTTCGGGTCCTCCACCTCGACGCACCCCCGGCGCGCCAGGACCGTGCGCAGCCCGTCGGCGCCGACGACCATGCATCGTGTGCCCGGCTCGATCAGGCGGGCGGCCGCCTGCGACGAGGTCACGATCTCCTCGACCTCCGCGGACACCCCCATCGCGCTGAGCTTGTCCGCGACCTCCTCCGGCGTGTTGGCCGCGTTGTTGGTGACGAACGCCACGCCGAGGCCGCCCTTGCGAACTGCCGCGACCGTCTCCGCACCACCCGGGATGGGCCGGTCGGCGAGGTAGATCACCCCATCCAGGTCGAACACCACGCCGGCGTAGCGGTCGAACTGCGGCGCGGAGGCGACTGCGCCCCGCGCCGGGGCGTCCTCGGTCGTCACGGTCGTGCTACAGCGACTGGAGCCGCTTGGCCATCCGCGACTTGTGGTTGGCGGCGTAGTTGCGGTGCACCACGCCCTTGCTGGCGGCTTTGTCCAGCTGGCGAGCGGCCGCGGAGAAGCGCTCCTCGGCACGTGCCCTGTCGCCCTCGGCAACCGCAGTGCGGAACTGCTTCAGGTGGGTCTTCAGCGCGCTGCGCACCGCCTTGTTGCGCAGGCGGTGGGTCTCGTTCTGGCGATTGCGCTTGATCTGGCTGGCGATGTTGGCCATGAGGCAGCTCTCGTTCGGATGGACGCGGAATTGCAGGAAGAGATGAGGCCACGGGGGGCCGCAAAGCCGCCAGTCTACCGGCTCCGCCGACAAGCGCCCAAAGCGGGGTGGCGGGCATGGGGGCCCCGGAGCAGTGGGCATCATGACACGGTGACCATGCCACCACGTTCTCGTGCTGCGGGACGAGACGAAAGGAGCCGACATGTTCTCTGGACGACGGCAATCCCCGGAGCAAGCCACGGGCCGGTCCATGACCGGCTTTCTGGCGGGGCTGTGCGGCGGAGCGGCGGTGCAGTACTTCCTGGACCCCGCCTGCGGGCGCACCCGTCGGGCACGGTTCGCCGACAAGGCAGGGGCGGCTGTGCGCCGGCCGGCCAAGAAGGCGGCCGACCAGGCGGGGAAGAAGCTGCAGGTCACCCGCGACAAGACGGTCGGGACGGTGCGCGGGGCGGTGACCCGCTCCGAGCCGGCCCCGAACGACCAGGCACTGGCGGACAAGATCCGCAGCGAGGTGCTCGGCCGCGCCGAGTTCCGCGACCACACGATCCTCGTCGACTCCGCGAACGGCAACGTGACGCTTCGGGGCCACGTCAAGCAGCCCGACGAGATCAAGGCGCTGGAGGCCGCGGTCCGCGCGGTGGACGGCGTGGGTGACGTCACCAACCTGGTGCACCTGCGCGGCACCGACCCGAAGAACATCCAGGAGCCGATGGAGGCGTCGCGGGGAGGCCGCGGCCCCAGACCCTCCTAGGCCGGCGCACGGGACCCCGCCCGGCGACGGATAGCCTGGCGGGGACATGACCTACCCGACCGAGCGCATCCGCAACTTTGCGATCATCGCCCACGTCGACCACGGCAAGTCGACGCTGGCCGACCGCATGCTGCAGGAGACCAAGCTGGTCGAGGGCCGCATGATGCGGGCCCAGTACCTGGACCGCATGGACCTCGAGCGCGAGCGCGGCATCACCATCAAGGCCCAGGCGGTGCGCATGCCGTACACGGCGGCCGACGGCAGCGAGTACCTGCTGAACCTGATCGACACACCCGGCCACGTGGACTTCTCCTACGAGGTCAGCCGCGCCATGAACGCCTGCGAGGGTGTGGTGCTGCTCGTCGACGCCGCCCAGGGCATGGAGGCCCAGACGATCGCCAACCTCTACCTGGCGGTCGAAGCGGGGCTGGAGGTCATCCCTGTGCTGAACAAGATCGACCTTCCGGCCGCCCGTCCCGAGCAGGTCGCCCTGGAGATCGCCTCGCTGCTGGGCGGCGACCCGGAGGACATCCTCGCCGTGTCGGCCAAGACGGGCATCGGCGTGCCGGCGGTCCTCGAGCGCATCGTGGAGCGCGTGCCCGCCCCCCGCGGCGACCCGGACGCGCCGACGCGAGCGCTGGTCTTCGACTCCGTCTACGACGCCTACCGGGGGGTCATCACCTACGTCCGGGTCGTCGACGGGTGGCTGCGTCCGGGCCTGGACGTGCGCCTCATGGTCACCGGCTACCACAACGAGATCGACGAGCTCGCCGTGATCTCGCCCGAGCCCAAGCCCGTGGACGCCCTCGGTCCCGGAGAGGTCGGCTACCTCACCGCGGCGATCAAGAAGGTCGAGCTGGCCCGCGTCGGCGACACCGTCACCGAGCACAACCGCCCGGCCGCCGAGCCCCTGCCCGGCTACCGGGAGCCCACCCCCATGGTGTTCAGCGGCCTGTACCCGATGGACTCCGACGACTTCCCCGACCTGCGTGACGCCTTGGACCGGCTGCGCCTGAACGACGCCAGCTTCACGTTCGAGCCGGAGACGTCGGTCGCGCTGGGGTTCGGGTTCCGCTGCGGGTTCCTCGGGCTGCTGCACATGGAGATCATCTCCGAGCGCCTCGACCGCGAGTTCGACATCCCGCTGGTAGCGACCGCGCCGAACGTGAAGTACGAGGTGCATCTCGACGAGACGCAGATCCGGCCCAACGAGGACGCCGTCCTGCTGGTGTCCAACCCCGCCGAGCTGCCCGCCCCCAACCGCATCGCGCGCATCCTCGAGCCCGTCGTCGACGCGATGATCCTGTCTCCATCCGAGTACGTCGGCGCCGTCATGCAGCTCTGCGAGGCCCGGCGCGGCGACCTGCAGAAGATGGACTACCTCACCGAGGAGCGCGTCGAGCTGCGCTACCGCCTGCCCCTGGCCGAGATCGTCTTCGACTTCTTCGACCGGCTGAAGTCGTCCACGCGCGGCTACGCCTCGCTGGACTACGAGCCGGCGGACATGGCCGACGCGGACCTCGTCAAGGTCGACGTGCTGCTGAACGGCGAGCCCGTCGACGCGTTCAGCTCGATCGTGCACCGCGACAAGGCCTACGAGTACGGACGCGGCATGGTCTCCCGGCTGCGGGAGCTGATCCCGCGCCAGATGTTCGACGTGCCGATCCAGGCGGCGATCGGCTCCAAGATCATCGCCCGCGAGACCGTGAAGGCTCGGCGCAAGGACGTCATCGCCAAGTGCTACGGCGGCGACGTCACCCGCAAGCGCAAGCTGCTGGAGAAGCAGAAAGAGGGCAAGCGCAAGATGAAGTCCGTGGGGACGGTGGAGATCCCCCAGGAGGCCTTCGTCGCCGCGCTGTCCGTCAACGCCGACTGATTCCCGCCTACCCTGGGTGCGTGACGACCCCCGACAGGGATCCGGCTGCCGCCGGCGCGGCGGTGTACGTGCACGTGCCCTTCTGCCGGTCGCGCTGCCCCTACTGCGACTTCAACGTCCTGACCGGCGCGGGGGCCGAGCCGCAGGCGCGCTACGCGGCGGCCGTGCGCGCCGAGCTCTCGCGGGTCGCGGCCGCCGGGCCCGCCGCCGTCGCTCCGTCGGATGCCGACGCGCAGTGCGGGTGGCCCGTCTTCGGCAGCGTGTTCGTCGGCGGTGGGACGCCGACACAGCTGCCCGCGGGCGACCTCGCCGCGCTGCTCCGCCACGTCCGCGAGGTGCTGCCCCTGGCCGCCGACGCCGAGATCACCGTCGAGGCCAACCCGGAGGACGTCGATGGCGCCTACCTCGCCACGCTCGTCGACGCGGGGCTCACCCGCCTGTCGATTGGCGCCCAGTCGTTCGTTGCCCATGTGCTCACCTTCCTCGGCCGCGGACACGACTCCGGCCGGGCCCTGCGCGCTGTTGCGTCGGCCCGCGACGCCGCCGTGCCCCATGTCAACCTCGACCTCATCTACGGGTCGCCCTGCGAGACCGACGAGGACTGGGCCGCCACCCTCGACACGGCCGTGGCGTCCGGCGCCGATCACCTGTCCGCGTACGCCCTCACCGTCGAGGCCAACACCCCCTATGGCGTCGACGTCCACCGCGGCGCGGCTGCCGCGCCCGACGACGACGTGCAGGCCGACCGCATGTCCGCGGCCGAGGAGCGACTGGAGCGGGCGGGCCTGGCCCGTTACGAGATCTCCAACTGGGCGCGCCTGGGTGCGCAGAGCCGGCACAACCTCGTGTACTGGCGCGGTGGCGACTGGCTGGGTGTGGGCGCCGGCGCCCACAGCCACTGGCGGGGCCGTCGGTGGTGGAACACCCGCCCGACCCTCCGCTACGTCGAGCAGGTGCACCACGGTTGGCCGCCCGTCGCCGGCGAGGAGGCCCTCGACGATGCGACACGCCGCAGCGAACGGCTGCTGATGGGGCTGCGTCTGGTCGAAGGGGTGCCCCGCGCCGCGGTGGAGCCCGTCGACGAGGCCCAGACCGCCCGGATGGTCGACGCCGGCCTGGTCACCGACGAGGGCGGCCGCCTTGCGCTCACCGCCGCCGGCCGCCCGCTGGCTGACGACGTCATCCGCCGCCTCCTGCCCTGAGGGGCCTTACGGCGTCAACAGCATGCCTCCCGGCAGCCAGGCTCCCGCGAAGCCGACAACCGGTCCGAACGGCGTGATCCAGACCAGCAGCACGGCGATCCCGAGCACCGCCAGGGCGCGGTTGTCCAGGCGCCCCAGCTCAGACGTCTCGACCGGAGAGACCGGCGCTGAGATCTCGGCGGTCGGCGGCTTCAGCGACGCTTCGGCACGCCCCTGGTGACCCCGGGAGAAGGCTTGCGACGGAGTGGGGTCTCGAGACATCGCCAGTAGGGTAGAGGATGCGGTCCCACGGAGTGCCTCCTTGAGCCCCGCAGGCGCAAGCGTCAGTATGGGGCTGGCACTCGTACGTGAGGACTGCCAGCGCCCGCACGACGCGAGAAGGAGGGGACGCACCGTGGAGGCACTCGACCACCGCAAGGGCGAGATCCTCAAGGCCCTCGTGCGCAGCTACGTGCGCGACGGTCAGCCGGTCGGCTCCAAGCGGCTGGTCGGCGAGACGGAGCTGGGCGTGTCGGCGGCGACCGTACGTGCGGACATGGCGGCCCTCGAGGACGCCGGCTACATCGCCCAGCCGCACACCTCCGCCGGCCGTGTGCCCACCGACCAGGGCTACCGCTACTTCGTCGACTCCCTTTCCGACACGGCGACCCTCAGCACGGAGCAGCGCTCGGCCCTCGAGGGTCTGTTGCTCGGCTCGTCGGATCTCGACGAGCTGCTGCGCCGCGCGTCAGCCATCCTGTCGCGGCTGACCCGCTTCGCCTCCCTCGTCGTGGCGCCGCGCCTTGACCGCAGCAGGGTGCGCCACATCGAGCTGGTGTGGCTCGGTGCGACCAGCGTCCTGGCCGTGGTGATCGCCGACACCGGGCGCGTCGAGAAGCGCATGCTGGACCTCGACATGCCCGTCGTGGAGCACGACGTCGGGCGCGCCCGCCACGCGGTCAACGACGCGGTCGCCGGGCTGCCGCTGACCCACACCGCCGACGTGTTGGCCGGCCTGGCCGCCGGCGCGCCGACGGAGGTGCGCACCGTCATCGAGGCGGTTGCGGCGGCGGTCAGCAGCGGCCTGGAGGCCCCGCAGCACGAGCAGCTGCTCGTCGGCGGCACCGCGAACATCGCCGGCTCCGGCTACTTCGACCGCATCGAGCAGGTGCACCAGGTGTACGAGACGCTCGAGGAGCAGGTCATCGTGCTGCAGATGCTGCGCGACGCGCTGGAGGCCGGCGACCCGGCGGTGCGCATCGGTGGGGAGCTGCCCCTGGTGGAGCTGGCTGCCTGCTCGATCGTGGCGGCCGGCTACGACGCCGTGGGCGGCGCGGAGGGCAGCCTCGGTGTGCTCGGCCCGACCCGTATGGACTACCCGCAGACCCTGGCGGCGGTGCAGGCGGTAGCCTCGTCTTTGGAAAAGGCGCTCGCGGCGCTCGCCGGCGGGCGCGACCAGCCGCCGGGGGGCGCTGTCCTGAACTGACCGCAGCCCGAACCGACCGCGACGGAAGACGTTGCCAACCGTGGACGACCTGTACGACATCCTCGGCGTCAGCCGCGACGCCACCGACGACGAGATCAAGCGCGCCTACCGCCGGCGCGCGCGCGACTCGCACCCCGACACCGGGGGGGACGAGAGCGAGTTCAAGCAGGTCACCACGGCTTACGAGGTGCTGAAGAACCCGCAGGCCCGGGCGAACTACGACCAGTACGGCGA
>Ga0247713_1001370_pt1 | contig 12178 bp, 16 predicted proteins | sample 21E_NmetaG_FD_189936 | JGI IMG/M metagenome (GOLD analysis project Ga0247713, IMG submission 189936) | Soil microbial communities from hillslope of Landscape Evolution Observatory, University of Arizona, Oracle, AZ, United States - 2-1-E_N | ecosystem: Engineered > Artificial ecosystem >... | reverse complement strand
GCGCGACGACGCCGGCGTCATGTTCTCGGTGACCTCGTTTTCGCGCCCGGCGGACGCTCTCGCGCGCGCCGCCTCTCCGGTCACGCGGCGGTTGCAGCGGCGAGTCACCCTCGGATATCTCGAAGCCATCCGCTCGGCGGTTCGCTAGAGCAGAGCGCGCCGTGGCGCGCGGACGTTGCGGCGCCCGCTAGTCAAATCGCGCCCGTCGGACCCAAGCCGGCGCCCCGCCGACCGAAATCGTGAACCGGTTCGCGCGCCTAGCCGAATGAGCCGTGTACCCAACGAAAGGGGCATCGTGCTCAAGGTCGGTCGGACGTATCTCGTGGCGCTGCTGACGCTCGCAGCCCTTGCCGTGACGGGGACGGCACTCGCGGCGCACAACGGGAACAACAAGGCAGAGCTCAGTGGGGCGGGGACCGGGACCGCGGTCGTCAACTACTCCAAGGGCCAAGGCACGTTCAACGGCACGATCACCGTCAGGGGGTTGATGCCGAATACGGAGTACTCGTTCCACGTCAGCGGAGCGGGCGCCGGCACTGCAGGCCGCCTGATCTGTAGCGACACCTCCGACAGCAGCGGCACGTTCACCTGTAGCGCGCAGAAGCTGACCTTGCCGGGATTCACGACGGCGCAGGTACGGACGGCGGACGGAACCGTCGTTGCGAGCGGCGTGTTCGAGCGGCGCGGGAACTGCCGCGATCCGGAGCAGGCCGGATCGCAGTGCAAGGCTAAGAGCTAGCACCCACGGTCTCGGTCACTCCGCGTGGGGCAGAAGGGCGTCGGCCGGTACGTGCGGCCGGCGCCCTTCCCCGTCTCGCGCGGCGGTAGGCTCGCCGCGTGGAGGAGGAGCGGCAGCAACAGCGGGAGCTCCTGCGCGCCGTCGCCGAGCACGCGGCGGCGTACCTGGGGTCGCTCGACTCGCGGCCGGTGTTCCCGCGGGTCGGCGTCGACGAGCTGCGCGCGCGGCTCGGCGGGCCGCTGCCCGAGGGGCCGCAGGAGCCGAAGGAGGTGATCGACGCGCTCGTCGCCGCCGCCGATCCGGGGATCGTCTCGATTCCCGGCGGCCGCTACTTCGGCTTCGTGATCGGCGGCTCCGTCCCCGCGGCGCTCGCGGCCGACTGGCTCACCTCCACGTGGGACCAGAACGCGGGGCTGTACGCCGCCGGCCCCTCCGCCTCGGTGGTCGAGGAGGTGTGCCTCGGGTGGCTCCGCGACTTGCTCGGACTCCCCGGGCACGCGTCGGGGGCGTTCGTCACCGGCTGCCAGATGGCGCACGTGACGGCGCTCGCCGCCGCGCGCTGGGAGGTGCTCCGCCGCGCCGGCTGGGACGTGAACGCGCGCGGGCTCGCGGGCGCGCCGCCCGTGCGGGTCCTCACCGGCGACCTCCGCCACGTCACCGTCGACCGCGCGCTGCGGCTGCTCGGGGTCGGCGCCGACGCGATCGAGTCCGTCCCGACGGACGAGGCGGCGCGGATGCGTCCGGACCTGCTCGCCGACGCGCTCGCCGCGAAGGCCGGTCCGACGATCGTCTGCGCGCAGGCGGGCGAGGTGAACACCGGCGCGTTCGACCCGCTCGACCCCGTCGCCGACGCGTGCGCCGAGGCGGGTGCGTGGCTCCACGTCGACGGCGCGTTCGGCCTGTGGGCGGCGGCGACGCCCGGGCTGCGGCACCTCGTCGCCGGCGCCGAGCGCGCCGACTCGTGGGCGACGGACGCCCACAAGTGGCTGAACGTCCCGTACGACTCCGGCATCGCGTTCTGCGCGCACCCGGAGGCGCACCGCGCGGCCATGTCCGTCCACGCGAGCTACCTCGTGCAGGCCGACGACGGCGGTCCGCGCGACGAGGTCGACTGGACGCCGGAGTTCTCCCGCCGCGCACGCGGGTTCCCGATCTACGCGGCGCTGCGCTCGCTCGGCCGCAGCGGCGTCGCCGCGCTCGTCGAGCGCTGCTGCGCGCACGCGCGCGGCTTCGCCGACCGCCTCGCCGCGGACGGCGCGGAGATCCTGAACGACGTCGTCCTCAACCAGGTGCTCGTCTCGTTCGGCGACGACGCCCGAACCGACGCCGTCCTCGCCGCCGTCCGCGACGGCGGCACCTGCTTCATGAGCGGGACGACGTTCCGCGGCCGCCGCGCGATGCGGATCTCCGTCTCGAACTGGCAGACGACGGAGGCGGACGTGGACGCGTCGGTCGCCGCGATCCTCGCCGCAGCGCGACGCTAGCCCGCGCGCGTCACAGCAGGTAGAACGGGGAGGTGGCGGCGGTCGCTCCCCTGATCGAGGCGAAGAGCCTCACGAAGCGCTTCGGCGACTTCACCGCGGTCGACGGGATCGACTTCGAGGTCGTCCCCGGCGAGACCTTCGGGTTCCTCGGCCCCAACGGCGCCGGGAAGAGCTCGACGATGCGGATGATCGGGGCCGTCTCGCCTCGCACGGGCGGCGAGCTCCGCGTGTTCGGCCTCGACCCCGACCGCGACGGACCGGCGATCCGGCAGCGGCTCGGTGTCGTCCCGCAGCAGGACAACCTCGACTCGGAGCTGACGGTCTTCGAGAACCTGCTCGTCTACGGCGGCTACTTCGGGCTGCCGAAGGGCGTCGTCCGCGAACGCGCGACGGAGCTCCTCGACTTCGTGCAGCTCGGCGAGCGCCGCGACGCGAAGGTCGAGCCGCTCTCGGGCGGGATGAAGCGGCGGCTGACGATCGCCCGCGCGCTCGTGAACGAACCCGACCTCGTCCTCCTCGACGAGCCGACGACGGGGCTCGACCCGCAGGCGCGGCACGCGCTCTGGGACCGCCTGTACCGCCTCCGCCGCCGCGGCGTCACGCAGGTCCTGACGACGCACTATATGGACGAGGCGGAGCAGCTCTGCGACCGACTCGTCGTCATGGATCGCGCCCGCATCGTCGCCGCGGGCTCGCCGCGCGAGCTGATCGCCCGCTACGCGGAGCGCGAGGTCGTCGAGCTGCGCTTCTCCGCCGGCTCCGAGGACGGCGTCGTCGAGCGGCTCGACGGCGTGGGGGAGCGGATCGAGGCGCTCGCCGACCGCGTCCTCATCGGCACCGCCGACGGCGACGCCACCGTCGAGGCCGTGCACGGGCGGGGCCTCGAGCCGGAGAGCGTCCTCGTCCGCCGCAGCACGCTCGAGGACGTGTTCCTGTCCATCACCGGCCGGACGCTCGTCGATTGAGCGCGCTCGCACACCCCGTCCCGTCGTCGCTCACGCGCGCCGCCTCGGTCTTCGCGTGGCACGCGCGCACCTACCGCCGCGCGTGGCGGGCGACGATCACCGTCGCATTCCTCAACCCGATCTTCTTCCTCCTCTCGATCGGGTTCCTCCTCGGGAGCCTCGTCGACCGCGGCGGCGCCGACCTCGGCGGGCTGAGCTACCTCGAGTTCGTCGCGCCGGGCCTGCTCGCCGCGACCGCGATGCAGATCGGCTCGAACGAGGGCGCGTTCCCCGTGATGGCGGGGATGCGCTGGATCCGCACCTACCACGGCGTGGTCGCGACGCCGGTGCGGGTGCCCGAGCTCGTCACGGGAATGCTTGCGTGGGCGGCCGCGCGCATCCTCGTCGCGGCGGTCGTCTTCGCGGCGATCGCGGCGGCCGTCGGCGCCTTCCTCTCACCGCTCGCGCTCCTCGCGCCGCTCGCGGCGCTCCTGTGCGGCCTCGCCTTCGCCGCGCCGATCGCGGCCGTCGCCGCCGGCTCGGAGACGCACGTCTCGCTGACGACGATCTTCCGCTTCGCGATCCTGCCGCTCTTCCTCTTCTCCGGGACGTTCTTCCCGATCGAGCAGCTGCCGCAGGCGCTCCAGCCGATCGCGTGGGCGACGCCGCTGTGGCACGGCGTCTCGCTCTGCCGCGACCTCGCCACGGGGACGGCCGCGCTCGGGCCGTCGCTCCTCCACGTCGCGTACCTCGTCGCCGCGATCGCGGCCGGCGCGATCGCGACGTCCCTGCTCGTGTCCAGGAAGCTGCTGCGATGAGCGGCGCGGCTCTCGTGGCCCGCATCACGCCCGCCGTTCCGTTCGGCGGCGGCATGGCGTGGCGGCTCGTCCGCCGCAACCTGATCGTCGGCCGGAAGGCGTGGCTGCTGATCCTCACCGGCTTCTTCGAGCCGGTCTTCTACCTCGTCGGGCTCGGGATCGGCGTGGGGAAGCTCGTCGGCGCGATCGAGGTGGCCGGCCGCGCGGTTCCGTACGCGGAGTTCGTCGCGCCGGCGCTCCTCGCCGCCTCCGCGATGAACGGGGCGATCTACGAGTCGACGAACAACGTCCACGCGAAGCTGTTCTTCAAGACGTACGACGGCACGCTCGCGACGCCGCTCCGCGTCCGCGACATCGCCGTCGGGGAGCTGATCTACGCGCTCATGCGCGGCGCGGTCTACGCGCTCGGGTTCGTCGCGGTGATGCTGGCGCTCGGCCTCGCGCGCTCGGCGTGGGTGCTGGCGGCGATCCCCGGCGCGCTCCTCGTCGGCGCGGCGTTCGGGGCCGTCGGGCTCGTCGTCGTCACCTTCATCCGGACGTGGGCCGACTTCGGGTACGTGGAGGTCGTGATGCTGCCGCTCTTCCTCTTCTCCGCGACGTTCGTGCCGCTCGACCAGTACCCGCCGTTCGCGCAGTGGATCGTGCCGCTGACGCCGCTCTATCACGGCGTCGAGCTCCTGCGCGCGCTCGCGCTCGGCGCCGTCGAGGCGGGGACGCTCTGGCACGTCGCGTACCTCGTCGGGATGGTCGCGCTCGGGCTCGCGTTCGCCGGCCGGCGCCTCGAGAAGCGGCTACGGAGGTAGCGCTGCCCCGCGCGGGGGATGGTCAACGGCCGCCGCGCGCAGTAATCTCCGCGGCCGGTGCGCGTCCTCCTGGTCCTCGCGGCGTGCTCTGTGGCCGTCCTCGCAGCGCCGGCACCCGGCGCGGCCCACCACTGGCAGCCCGGCGCCTGCGGGCTGCCGACGGAGCGCCCGCTGTACGCCGAGTACGCGGAGATCGCGGTGCCGCAGGCCATCCGCCACGACGTCTTCGGGTCGGCACGGCCGCCGCTCGTGCTCGCGACGAGCGGCCGCGTGGCGGAGTCCCTGCGGACGACGGGGGCGCACACGATCTTCTGGCAGATGAAGCTCGAGCGCCTCGTCGGGCTGACGACGGCGCCGGCCGACCCCGCGACGGTGCCCGCCGCCGCCGAGCGGATGCTCGCGCGCGCGGCCGCCGAGACGGGCTGCGAGACGCCGCTCGTGGCGCTGAACGAGCTCCACGGCGGCTGGCTGCGGACGCCGTGGTCGCCGCGCTACGCGCAGTACCGCGCCAACGTGCTCCAGGCGCTCCGGGAGCTGCACGCGCGCGGCGCGCAGCCGTTCCTGCTCGTCCCGACGACGCCGACGCCGTTCACGGAGTCGCCGGAGGCGGCGGAGTGGTGGCGCGCGGTCGGCGAGGTGTCGGACGTCGTCGTCGAGCTGCACTTCAACGGGCGCGTCCTCCTCGGCCACGGCCCCCGCGTCGGCAGCCGGATGCGCCGCGTCGTCATGCGCCGCGAGCTCGACCGCTTCCTCGCGCTCGGGATCCCGGCGGAGCGGCTGGGGATCCTGCACGGCTTCCAGAGCGGCCACGGCAAGGGCGGCCGCGAGCGGCTCCCGCTGCCGGACTGGCTGCGCGTGGTCAAGTGGGAGGTGCTCGCCGCGAAGCAGGTCGTCGCCGAGCGCGCGGCCGCCGGGGCGCAGATCGGCTCCGTCTGGTCGTGGGGCTGGGGCGACTTCCCGACGCTCTCGCACATCGATCGCGACAAGCACCTCACGGCCTGCGTCTACCTGTGGGCGCGCGACCCGGCGCTGTGCGACGGCCCGGGCCGCGCGGCGCGCTGGAACCGCAGCTTCAACACGTCGCGCACGGAGGGGCAGATCGCGCTCGCGCCCGGCATCCACTGCGCGTCGAGCGCGCCGGCGGGGCGGTTCACCACCGCGGAGGTGGAGCAGCTCGCCGCAGCGGGCGTGGGCGGGCCGTTCGGCCCCGTCGGCCGCCAGTCCGCCGTCGCGGCGCTGTTCGCGCGCCTGGTCGAGAGCAGGCGGCTCGCCGTCCGCGAGGCGGAGGTCGACCGCGCGGAGCAGGCGCTCGTCGCCGCGGTGTTCGGCGGGGACGCCGCCGCGTACGAGCAGGCGCTCGCCACGCACGCCGTCGCGCGCGCCGTCGCGCGCGGCGCGATCGCGGACCAGATCCGGCGCCGGAAGCTGCACGCCGTCCTCGGCGGCGGCTCGGTGCGGCACTGGAGCCTCGCCGCGCAGGAGCGGGCGCTGAAGGAGACGACCTGCGTCGGCGACTCGCTCACCCGCCCCGGCGTCGTCGACCTGCCGGCGTTCCTGCCGTTCCTCCGGCTGCCGACGCACGTCGCCGGCGCCGGCCTCCCGCGCCCGTAGGCCGTCCAGGTCGCGCCGCTCCGCGGCGCCGCTACCCGAGCGTCGCCAGCGCGACGAGCGCGGCGACCACGAGCACGGGCGTCACGAGCAGCGACGCGAGGCTCGCCAGGAGGAACGGCGGGCTGAACAGCGGGACGAGCGGCGCGTGGGGCGTCAGCAGCTCGCGCGACGAGCGTCCGAGCGCGAACAGCCGCCACGCGCGGAGCGGGAGCCGCGTCCGCGGCCCGCGCTCGCCGACGATCCGCGCCAGCTCAGCCGCGTGCTCGCGCCCCGTCCCCGGGATCGAGCGGAGCCGCGCCGGGAGCCGGAGGAGCTGCCGCAGCGCGACGTGGAACGCGAGCAGCACCGCCCCCGGGACGAAGGCGGCGACCGCGACGACCGCGGTCGCGAACGCGCGCGACTCCGGCTCGGGGAACCCGTCGCGGAAGAGCACGAGCGCGATCAGCGCGGCGGAGCCGAGCGCGGCGAACGCCGCGACGCGGACGACCCGCGCGACCGCCGCGGCGAGCGGCAGCACGCGTTCGAGGGCCGTGACCGCGCGCTCCATCGCGCGCATCTTCGCGAAGTGCCCGTCAGCCGTGCGCCGTGATGAGGGCGCCGGGGCAACGCCACAGCTGCCGCTCTCCGCGGACGCCCATCGCCGTGCACTGCTGGCGGGACAGGTCCGGCCGTCCTTCCAGGATCCCGGGCGTGCACGCGACCCACGCGCCGCTCGCGCCGCTGACGGCCGAGACGACCCTGCAGGACCCGGTCAGGCCGGCGTCCGCGAGGACGTTCCCGTCCTTGACGGCGACGAGGGCAGCCGCCACGGCTGCCGTGGCAAGTGCGATCCTGATGAACATCTGCGGCGGCGGGCGTCGTTGCGGCGAGCCCGATCCGGGTATCGGCGGCGGCGGCGCGCCGACCGATCACTCGTTCGGGCGTCCCAGCAGCTCCGCGAGCCGCTCGCGCCGGAAGTCGAAGATCGCGCGGAGGCGCGGCGCGACGACGACGCGGTCGACGGCGCGACCGCCGGGGACGCGGTAGCGGACGCTGTCGAAGATCTCCGTCCCGCCCGCGACGGCGGTGAAGCGGTGGACGTGCACCCAGAGCCGGTACGGCCCCTGCAGCTGCGTGTCGGTGAACGTCCGCGGCGGTCGCCACTCGGTGATCTCGGTCCGCCACCCGACGGGGACGCCGTCGAGCCGGAGCCGGTACCGCAGCAGCGCGCCCCGCCGCAACTCGTCCGGCGCCTCGAGGATGCGGAAGCGCAGCCACGGCGGGGTGATCGCCTCGAGGTTCCGCGGGTCGGCGAAGAACGCGAACGCGTCCTCGCGCGGGAGCGGGACGACCTGCGTCCGCGTCAGCTCCGCGTCGCCCGTCACGCGGACGACCCGAGGCGGCGGCGCCACGCCTCGCCGGCGGCGCGCCCCTCCGGCGTCGCCAGGAAGTGCTCGAGCGGCACGTGCAGCAGCATCGTCCGCGCCTCGGCGAGGAGGTCGCCGTCGTGGCGCAGCTCCGCGTGGACGTCGAGGCGGCGGCCGCGCGCGTCCTCGAGCCGGGCTGCCAGGTGGAGGCGCGCGTTGATCGGCACCGGACGCCGGTAGCGGACGAAGATCCGCCCCGTCACCGTCGGGAACCGGTACCACGTGGCGAGGAGCCCGCACGCCTCGTCGAGCGCCGCGGACACGAGCCCGCCGTGGGCGATCCCCGGCCCGCCCTGGTGCCGGTCGTCGAAGGCGAACGTCGCCTCGTACCGCGTCAGCCCCTCCTCGGACGGCGTCGGCAGGCGGAGCCCCGTCGGGTTGTCCCCGCAGCCCCAGCACGCGGCGTCGTGGTGGGGCGGGATCCGCGCGCTCATGCCGCGAGGCTACCGCCGTGCCCGCAGAGGCCGCCTGTGGACGCCACGTGACCCTTTCGTTCCGGGGTCTGACCCCCGAATGGAACGGTCACCGAAGCGTCGCGAAACCGTCACGAACCCTGTCGTCGTGCGGGTCTCCGCGCCGCACGCTCCTGTCCCCGCCGGACGCGTGTGGACGGCGCGTCACCGTTTCGCGACGGGGTCTGACCCCGGAACGGGACCGTGGCGACACTGTGCCGTTTCTCGCCACGGCGGCCGTCAGCGCAGGCCGCCGCGCTCGTGGTGGGCGCGGAAGAAGTTCTCCGACCCCGCCGTGGCCATCGCGGCCGAGGCCGAGATCTCGAGCGCCAGCGCCGCGGCGGCCACGAGCTGCGCGAAGCGGTAGACCTTCCCCGAGCCGGCGCAGCCCATCAGCGCCAGCCACGTGCGCGCGTACGGCAGCGTCGTCCCGCCGCCGACGGTGCCCACCTCGAGCCCGGGGAAGCGGATCGAGACGTGCAGGCCGCCGTCGACGCGCCGGCCGACGCCGTGCGCCATCGAGCTCGTCCCGACCATCCCGAGGTCCTGCCCGGTCGCCGCGAAGACGGCCGCGACGGCGGACGCCGGCGTGAACGCGACCGACTGCATCCCCGACGCGACGGAGCCGTGCGTCCCCGCCCACGAGAGGTCGAGGAGGTCGTCGATCGTGGTGCGCAGCACGCGGCGCACCGCCTCCTCCGTCAGCGTCGTCTCCGCGATCACCGTCTTTCCGTGGCCGTGCTGGAAGTACTCGTACGACGGCTTCTTGTCGCCGCCCATGTTCGCCTCGAGGATCGCGCGCTCCGGCCGCACCGGCGCTCGCGGCATCACGTAGCCCATGTTCAGCGCGTAGCTGTTCCGGGTCATCATGTTCGGCCCGACCGCGTCGCCGGTCGTCCAGCGCCAGAGGACGTGGCACATCGGGCCGACGACGTGCGTCTTCACCTCGCGCAGCCGCGCGCGCGTGGAGAGCTCCGGGATGCCGGCCTCGCGGAGCCACGAGCGCATCGCGTCGACCTCGCCCTCGACCCAGCGCGCGAGCTCGAGCGCCTCGCCCGCGCTCTTGCAGACGAAACAGCTTGCTCTGGTGATCCTGTCGTGGATCACGTACGTTCGGAACCCCCCGGACTCGGCGACCGCCTTCGCGCCGCGGTGGACCGACGCGGTCAGCCCGCCCTCGGTGTGCGCCAGCGGGACCGTCACCTCCTCCTCGGCGCGGCCGGTCTCGACGACGGCGCCGTCCTCGTCGAGCTCGTACTCGCCGAGCGAGACGCGGAGCTGCGCGACGGAGACGGGGATCACGGCGACGCCCGTGACGGACTCGGCCGCGCGCGCCCACGGCTCGAGGTCGAGCGCGGTCACCTCGCCGTCGAGCCCGAGCGCCTCCTGCCGGGCGCGGATCGACGCCGGGTCGTTCTTCCGGGGCAGGCGGGCCACGGCGCTATCTTCGCGGATCCCGCCGGGGGCTGAGCTAGGCTCGCGGCCGTGGCGGCGACGCTGATGGACGGGAAGGCGCTCGCGGCGCGCGTGCGCGCGGAGGTGGCCGAGGAGGTCGCGCAGCTCGGCTCCCTCGGCCTCGCCACGGTGCTCGTCGGCGACGACCCCGCGTCGGAGGTGTACATCCGTCACAAGCACCGCGCCTGCGAGGAGGTCGGCATCCGCGCGCTCGACCACAGGCTGCCGGCGGAGACGTCGCAGGAGGAGGTGCTCGAGCTCGTCCGGCGGCTGAACGAGGACGACGAGGTCGACGGGCTCCTCGTGCAGACGCCGCTCCCGGACCACCTGGACGAGCCGCAGATCCTCGGTGCGGTCGCTCCGGTGAAGGACGTCGACGGCTTCCACCCGTTCAACGCGGGCCAGCTCTACGCGGGGACGCCGACGCACGTCCCGGCGACGCCGCTCGGGATCATGCGGCTGCTGCAGGAGTACGAGATCGCGCTGCGCGGCGCGCGCGCCGTCGTCGTCGGCCGCAGCACGATCGTGGGGAAGCCGGTGGCGATGCTCCTCCTCGCCGAGCACGCGACCGTGACCGTCTGCCACTCGCGCACGCAGGACCTCGCGCGCCATACGCTCGACGCCGACGTGCTCGTGGCCGCGGTCGGCGTCCCCGCGACGATCGCGCCGGAGATGGTCAAGCCCGGCGCGGCGGTCGTCGACGTCGGGATCACGCGCACGGAGGCGGGTCTCGTCGGCGACGTCGACCCCGGCGCGGCGGAGGTCGCGGGGCACCTGACGCCGGTGCCGGGCGGCGTGGGACCGATGACCGTCGCGTACCTGCTCCGGAACACGATCAGGGCCGCGCGCTACCGCCGTGGCGATCTTGCCTTTCCAAAGGGGTGGCGCTATGGTTCGGCCGCTTGATCAGTCGTCGGCGGCTCGGTGCCCGGGCCGTCGCTGTTGTTTGTAAGGGAGGAACGTTGGCTCAGGGCACCGTCAAGTGGTTTTCGAACGAGAAGGGGTACGGCTTCATCGAGCGCGAGGGTGGTGACGACGTGTTCGTCCACTTCTCCGCGATCGCGATGGAGGGCTACAAGTCGCTGAACGAGGGTCAGCGGGTGGAGTTCGAGGTCGTCCAGGGACCCAAGGGTGCCCAGGCCGCGAACGTCGTGGCCATCTGACTTTTCCTTTCGGAACCGAACGCCCGAGGGGCCTCCGCAAGGGGGCCCCTCCTTTTTGGAAGGATCCACGCGATGGCGATCTCGAGGGAGCAGGTGCTGCATGTGGCCGAGCTGGCGCGGCTCGCGCTGACGGACGACGAGGTGGAGCGGCTCCGTGAGCAGCTGAACGCGATCCTCGAGGCCGTGTCGAAGGTGTCGGAGCTCGACCTCTCGGACGTCGAGCCGACGTCGCACCCGCTCGACCTCGTCAACGTGTGGCGCGAGGACGAGCCGCGTCCGTCGCTGCCGCTCGAGGTCGCGCTGCGCAACGCGCCGTCCGACGAGGACGGCCACTTCCGCGTCCCGCCGACCGGCGCCGTCGAGGAGAGCGCGGCGTGAGCTGGCTGCGCCGCCTCTTCGGCGGCCGCGACGACGGCGGCGACGACTTCGCGCGCGAGTACATGGCGCAGGAGGAGCGGCGCCACGCGGAGGCCCGCGTCGAGCTCGTCCGGATCCTGCGGGAGCTCGGAGCGCGCTCCGCGCTCGTCCGGTACGACGGCGGGCACGACGAGGGCAGCGTCACCGAGATCCGCTGGAGCCGCGAGCCGCTCCCCGGCGATCCGCTCGCCTGGACGGAGCCGAGGCTCCCCGGCGCGGAGGAGCAGGTCGAGATCGACTGGAACCACCTCGAATCCGACCCGCCGGGGCTGTTCGACGCCGCCGAAGGCGTCGTCGCGAGCGTGTACGACGGCTTCGCCGGACCGTTCTTCGTCAAGGGGCGCCTCGTCGTCGACGTCGACGGCGACCGGATCGCGCGCCACGACGATCTCTGGCTCGACGACGAGGAGATGGACGAGGACGCGTACGAGGCGCGGTACGGCGACGACGAGCAGCCGAAGGTGCCGCCGGACGAGCACGAGGCCGAGCGCGTCTGATGGCGCACCCCTGGCACCACGCGGTCTCGTCGGCGCGCATGCACGGCGGCTCGCCGGACGACTACCTCGCGATCCACCGGTGGTTCGACGAGTCGAAGGCGCACCACGGCGACTTCCGCCACCGCGCGCTTCGCCACCACACCGCGGGGATCTTCGAGTGCGAGTCGGCCTTCGGCGCCACGATCCAGAACAGCGCCGGCCGGACGATCCCCACCCGCTGGATCGCGGAGCAGCACGTGACCGAGGACCTCGGGTTCGTGCCCTCGCTCTCGCAGTGGCTGTCCGCGATCGTCGCGGAGCCGTGGATGATGCGGTCGCGGCCGCTCTCGCGCGAGCTGGAGAAGGAGCGCGCGCGGTGATCGACACGCTCCGCCTCACCGCCGAGGAGG
>Ga0247713_1001369_pt1 | contig 12178 bp, 10 predicted proteins | sample 21E_NmetaG_FD_189936 | JGI IMG/M metagenome (GOLD analysis project Ga0247713, IMG submission 189936) | Soil microbial communities from hillslope of Landscape Evolution Observatory, University of Arizona, Oracle, AZ, United States - 2-1-E_N | ecosystem: Engineered > Artificial ecosystem >... | reverse complement strand
CCTCGGTCGAAGTTCCCGCAGAGGTTACGACGGGTGTGCCCTGCGCCATTGCTTCCAGCACCGGAAGCCCGAATCCCTCCATGAGTGACGGATAGCAAAAGACTTCGGCGCCCGCGAGCAATGCGTCGCGATCTGTCGCGGGAACAAATCCGACGAGGCGGACCCGGTCGCGGATCGGGGCAACCAAAGTACCCAGATCTTCATTCCAGCCGTCGGGCCCGGCGAGCACGAGGTCGAGGTCCCGCTCGAGGTTCCGGAAGGCGGTGATGAGACCCGGCAGATTCTTGCGCGGCTCGATCGTCCCCGCCCACATGACGTACGGCCGCTCGAGACGGTAGCGACGCCGGACTCGCTCGACCTCTTCGCGCGATGCGAGGCGGGAGACGACGCCGAGCGGGACGAGGCGCAGCCGTTCCTCGGCGAAACCGGCGGCGCGGCAGTCTCCCAACACGGCGCGCGACGAGCACAGAACGAGATCTGCATCCCTAAGGGCGATTCGCAGTCCGCGCCCGAAGAAGGAGAGTCCGCGCGCCGTGAAGTGCTGCGGGTGATGGAGGAAAGCCAGGTCGTGAATCGTCAGCACGATCGGCTTCGACCGAGGCGGCATCGCGAGTGTGGTCGCATGTACGACGTCGACCGGCCCGGTCGCACGTTCGACTCGGGGGCGGCGCAGGCGGTGCCACGATTCGTACAGCGCAAGGCGTGGGAGCGGAAGGTGGTGCACCTCGATCGGAGGCGTCCACGCCGCCATCGGCGGCCCCGCGTGACGGGCTGCGACGCCCACCAGCCGAACTTCTTTCCGATCCGCCAGAGCACGTGCGGTTTCGAGTGCGGCGACGGCGGTGCCGCCCGGGACCTTGTGCCAGCACTGTTCGAGCGTGTAGGCGACGCGAATCGGTTCGTCCACGGCCGCATTGTGTCAGCTTCTTGCCGAGACGCCGAGCGGCTACCATCACTGAGATGGCCGCCGCGTTCGACACCTCGCGCTTCCTGGTCACCGGGGGCAACGGATTTCTCGGGCGCGCCGTCGTCCGGCGCCTGACGGAAGGCGGCGCCAAAGAGGTGTTCGTGCCCGGGAGCGGCGATTACGACCTAACGCGTCCAGACGACGTCGGCCGTCTTTTCGACGCGGCGGAGCCCGACGTCGTGGTTCATCTTGCGGCGCGGGTGGGAGGCATCGGCGCGAACCGCGTCAGGCCGGCGGAGCTGTACCTGACGAATCTCCTCATGGGTACTTACGTCATCGAGGAGGCGCGGGTGCGGGGGGTGGCGAAGACCCTGCTGGTCGGGACGATCTGCTCGTATCCCAAGTTCACACCGGTGCCGTTCCGCGAGGACGATCTGTGGAACGGGTATCCGGAGGAGACCAACGCGCCGTACGGGGTGGCGAAGAAGGCGCTGCTGGTTCATGCGCAGGCGAATCGCGACCAGTACGGGCAGCACTGCATCTATTTGCTTCCGACGAATCTCTACGGCCCCGGCGACAAGTTCCACCCGTCGGTTAGTCACGTAATCCCTGCGCTCGTGAAGAAGTGCGTCGATGCCCGCGAGGCGGGTCGAGACTCGATCGAGGTCTGGGGCACCGGTGCCGCGACGCGCGAGTTCCTTTACGTCGAAGACTGCGCCGAAGCGATAGTGCTGGCGTCGGAGCGCTACGACGAGCCCGATCCCGTGAATCTCGGCACCGGCAGAGAAGTTCCCATTCGCGAGCTTGTGGCGATGATCGCGCGCCTCACCGGCTTCGACGGCGAGGTGTTGTGGGATCCATCCAAGCCCGACGGGCAGCCGCGACGTTCGGTCGACGCATCTCGGGCTGAGACTGCCCTCGGGTGGCGGGCGGTTACTTCTCTCGAAGACGGTCTGCGCGCCACGATCGACTGGTACCTCTCACACCGGGACGAAGCCGAAGCAGTCGTATTCGGGTGACGGGCGGCGACGGCGCGCTTCGGGTCGCATACGACGCCGGCCCGTTGCTCAATATCCGCACGGGCGTCGGACGTTATGCGGGAGAACTCGCCGACGCGCTTAGAGCGCTGGGGGTGGATCTTGCCTGCTACGCGGTCGCGGCCGGAGGTCCGCCGGCCGGCGAGGCAATCCGCCGGTGGCGCGTTCCGGCCCGGATGATGCAAGCAGCATGGCGCTACGCCGATAGGCCGCGCGTCACGACGCTTGCGGGGCAGGCCGATGTCGCGCACGCGACGAACTTCGTGCTGCCGGCGCTCGGGGACGTGCCGGGAGTCGTCACGATTCACGACCTCTCGTTTCGTCGCAACGACACTTTCCCCGGAGGCCGCCGCCTGCTCGATCTCGTGCCGTGGTCGATCCGGCGCGCCGCGGCCACTCTCGTCCCCACCGAGGCGATCAAGGAGGAGCTATGCGGCGTCTACGACGTCGCGCCGGAGCGCGTCCACGTGACTTACGAAGGGGTTGCCCCGGTGTTCTTCGGCGCCACCCCGCTGGCCGCCGCCGCTCTCGCCGCGATGGGTGTCAGGGAGCCGTTCGTCGTCGCCGTCGGCACCATCGAGCCCCGCAAGAACCTGCCGCGCCTGCTCGCGGCGTGGCGCGAGGCGCGGCGCGGTTTCGAGGAGTGGACGCTCGTGATTGCCGGACCCCGTGGGTGGGGGCCGGCGTTGCCGGAGACGCCCGGGGTCGCACTCGTCGGCTGGATCGGCGACGAAACCCTGCCCGGTTTGCTTGCGGCCGCGGAGTTGTTCTGTTACCCGTCTCTGTACGAGGGGTTCGGCCTGCCTCCGCTGGAGGCCATGGCGGCGGGGACCGCGGCGCTCGTGGGCGCCTACTCGGCGGCCCGCGAGGTAGTCGGAGAGGCGGCCTTGCTGATGGACCCGTTCGACACGGATGCGATGGGAGCATGTTTGCGGCAGGCGTTCGAGGATGATCGATTGCGGGCGGACCTGGCGCGCAGGGGCCGGGCGCGCGCGGCGCAGTTCACGTGGATGAGAGCGGCTAAATCAACCGTTGCCGCCTATGAAGTTGCCGTTTCAAAGTGACGATTGTTAGCGGATGGTGATGATGAGCAAGTTCACGATGCATTTGACGCGGCTCCGGCGACCGGCGGCGGCGGGGCTGATGATGTGCCTGGTCCTCCTGGTTGCGGTCCCCGCACACGCGGGGCGGAAGGTAACCATCAAGGGCGGCGGTTGGGGCCACGGCATCGGAATGTCGCAATACGGCGCTTACGGGCGCGCCAAGAACGGAAAATCCGCCGAGAAGATCCTCGAGAAGTACTACACCGGCGCGCAGGTGAAATCGGCGAAGATGCCGCGGCGGATCCGGGTCGGGCTCCTGCAGGGGCGTTCGTCGATCGCCACCGCTTCGTCGGCATTCTCCGACGGCGGCGGCAAAGTCGTCTGGAAGGTTGCCGGCTCCTCCGAGCAAATCGCCCAAGGAGGGACGCGAGCGAACTGGAAGGTCGAGGCCGGCCCCACCGGCGCGATGCGTCTCTTCAAGAACGGCGACCGGGTTCGCCACGACGGCCGACGCGCGTTTGGATCCTCGACCAGCCCCCTGATCCTCAAGTACGAGCCGTTCGGCACGCTCGTCGAGGTGGTCGAGAAAAACAACAACTACGCCTACGGGCGCATGGAGTTCGCCTCCTACGCGTCGTCGTCGTGCGGGTCGTATTGCCTCAACCTCGTCGTGAAACTTCCGATGCAGAAATATCTATATGGATTGGGCGAGGTGCCGGCATCATGGCCGTCGGGCGCTCTGCGCGCGCAGGCGATCGCCGGCCGGACTTACGCCTACGAGAAAGTGAAGCGCCTGGGGCAGGATCGTTACCCGTGTGCGTGCGCGGTCTACGACTCGACGATCGACCAGGCTTACATCGGAGATGCAAAGAGAACCGGGTCCGGAGCCTATTGGACGGATTGGAAAGGCGCCGTGGACGCCACCGGGGGGCAGGTGATCCTCTATCGGGGGGACCCGATTCAAGCGCTCTACTCGTCGTCCTCCGGCGGGCACACGGAGAACAACGAGAACGTGTGGGGTGGGGCGGCGATTCCTTATCTTCGAGGACTCGCGGACGGTCCCGACGCCGTTCCGGTGAACCCCAACCACGAATGGTCGCTCACGATGTCGTGGAGGTCGTTCTCTTCGAAGTTGGCGGCGCGCTTCGGAACGGGCAAGGTGACCCGTTTTCGCCTGCTCAAGCCGTTCGGCGTGTCCGGCAGGGTCACGGTCGTGAAGTCGGCAACCGAGGGCGGCGTCAAGATCGTAGGCGACGCCAAGACCGTTCGCGCCGACGGATGGGACATCAGGAGCGCGCTGGGTTTGAAGGACACTCTGTTCCGAGTAGAGGTAACGAGGACCGACTAGATTCTTAGTCCCGTCCCGTACACTGCCGGACGTGGAAATCCCGACTCCCGATGAGCTCGCCGCGTCGAGCGGCGCTCGCTCGAGCAGTCTCATCTCGCTCGTCTTGCTGTTGGTGAGCGTCGGATTCGCCGTCGGCGGGCAGCTGATGCTCAAGGCCGCGATGGATGCGATCGGGCGCATCGGGAGCGCCGAAGTACACGCTGCGGGTGAGTACGTCGGTCGCGCCCTGCGCGAGCCGCGCCTGTGGGGCGGTCTCGTGCTCTTTGGGGTCTCTGCCGCGTTCTGGTTGGTCGTTTTGTCGCGGGTCCCGCTGTCGCTCGCCTACCCTTTCGTGGGCATCTCTTACGTCGTGGTCGTGCTCCTGGCGCGCTTTGTCTTGCACGAGCCCGTGCCTCCGCTGAGGTGGCTGGGGGTGGTCGTGGTCGCGATCGGCATTGCGATCGTCGGCGTCTCGTCCCGCAGCCTCAGCGGTTCGTAGGCGCGGAATCGTGAAAGCGCTGCTTCTGGCGGGCGGCTTCGGAACTCGCCTGAGGCCACTCACGCTTACTCGGCCGAAGCATCTGCTGCCGATTGCAAACCGCCCCCACATCGAGCACGTCTTCGACCTCCTGCTCGCTCACGGGATAGAGGGCGTGGTGTTGCTCACGTCGTACCTGGCCGACGCATTCGAAGGCGCGGTGGCCTCCGCCGAAGGGCGCGGGCTCGCCGTGGAGGTCACGCACGAGCAAGAGCCCCTCGGCACCGCCGGCGCGCTCAAGAACGCACAAGCGCTCGTGGGCGGCGGGACGTTCCTCGTCTTCAACGGGGACATCCTGACCGACTGCGATCTCGGACGCGTACTCGAATGGCACCGGATGAAACAGGCCGAGGCGACGATATGGCTGCAGCCGGTTCCGGATCCGTCGGCATTCGGAGTCGTCCCTACCGATCGTGACGGGCGTGTCCTGGGGTTCGTAGAGAAACCTCCACCCGGAACCGCACCGACGAATTTGATCAACGCCGGGATCTACGTCTTCGAACCGACCGTCCTCGACCGAATTCCCGCCGGCGAGGTGTGGTCCGCGGAGCGGCAGCTGTTCCCCGGATTGGTGGAGGAGGGGGCGCCGGTGTTCGGCATCTCCACCGATGCTTACTGGATGGATATCGGAACCCCGCCAAAGTTCCTGGCGGCAAACCTCGACGCGCTCGAAGGACGCTTCCGGACGGAGAGCGTTCCGCATCCAGGAGCAGGCCTCGTTCTTCGCGCCCCCGGAGCGCAGGTGGAAGAGGGGGCCCGGATATCCTCTGTCTGTCTCGGCGCCGATGCGTCGGTTGCGTCCGGGGCGGTCGTCGAATCGTCCGTTCTGCTCCCGGGCGCCAAGGTCGAACGGGATGCGGTGGTTAGAAGGTCGATTATCGGAGACGGGGCCCGCGTCGCGCAGGGAGTTACCGTCGAAGACGAAACGATGGCGCCGGGTGAACACGATGCTCTCTCCTGAATCGGGCGCCGGTTCGTGGTTGGAGCGCAAAACGAGGAGGACGACGTGCGCGTTCTTGTGACCGGGGCCGCCGGATTCGTGGGTTCGCATCTGGTGGATCGCCTGCTTGCCGAGGGCGAAGAGGTCATCGGCGTCGACGATCTTTCGTCGGGCGCGCTCGTGAACTTGGCCGACGCGCGCCGCTCCGCGCTGGGCAAATTCAGCTTTCATCGCGTGGACGTGACGTCAACCGCGATTGCCGAATTGATCCGGCGGGTCAAGCCCAAGCAGGTCATGCACCTGGCGGCGCAGGTAGATGTTCGCAAGTCGGTCTCGGACCCCATACACGACGCGATGATCAACGTCATTGGAACGTTGAACATCCTTCAAGCCGCGGTCGAAGCAGGAACCGAAAAGGTCGTCTTCACATCGTCCGGCGGGTGCATCTACGGCGAGCCCGATGAGTCGCGGCTTCCGGTGGACGAAGAGCAAGTGTTCCGGCCGGAGGCGATGCCGGAGTCACCGTACGGGGTGTCGAAGAAGATAGTTCTCGATTACCTTCGGTACTTCAAGGCGGTTCAGGGACTGGACTACACCGCACTCGCATTGTCCAACGTATACGGGCCGCGTCAGGAGCCGGCGTCGGAGGTCGGTCTCGAGGGACAGGTGGTCGCGATCTTTTGCCGCAAGATGCTTGCGGGGCGGCCGTGCACGATCTACGGCGACGGCGGGCAAACCCGCGACTTCGTCTACGTCGACGATGTCGTAGCCGGTTTTCTTGCAGCGCGTACGAAGGGTGCCGGAGAGTTGATCAACATCTCCACAAACACGGAGCTGTCGGTGAACGACCTGCACGACCGTCTTGCGGAGCACACCGGCACGCGCTACCAAGCGGTGCACGCAGGGGCGCGGCCCGGCGAGCTCTACCGGATCCGCGTCGACAACTCGAAGGCGGCCCGTGTGTTGAACTGGAGCCCCTCGGTCGACCTCGACGACGGGCTCAAGCAGACGGTCGCCTGGTTTCGGGCGAACCCAAAGTAACGACCGGCTACTCGGGCGAAAACGCAGGGACGCCCACGTTTTCCGGGCCCTTCGCCTGGAAGGTCGCGCGAAACTCGTCGAGCACGTCCTCCGAAACTTTGTCACAGGTTTGAAATGCGCCCCACGCACCGGCCGCGAGATTGCCTCCCTCGAGCCCGGGGAGAGGGACTGCGAGGAGCGCAAGCACCTGATTCCCCGGCTGCCCGTCGATGTAGCCCTCGATGTCCTCGATGACATCGGAAGGGGCGTCGGGGTCGTACCAGATGACGATCTGCCCGTGCTCCAGGTTGTGGACCGCACGCTCCGGGGGCGGATCGCCCGCGCTTTCGGGCGGATAGAAGCGAGCATCGGCGGGCTGCTGCCAGTGATTACCCGACGTCGGCGGGTTGGTTTCGTAATTCACCCGCGTACCTTCCTCGACGTGGTTCGCCTCCTCGGCGACGGCCGGCCGTTCGATGTCCGTGCAGCCCGCCTCCGCGGCAGCCACCCCCACGGGCCCCGTCGCCTTGTCGCGTTCGCCGAGAACCAGCACCAAAACGAGCGCGACGACGACGGCGATGACACCGAAGGTGATGAGGTTCCGGCGCCGGGCGACCGATTTGAGTTCCGCTTGCCGCGCCTCTTCGGCCGCACGCCGCTGCTGCTTCTGCTCGAGTTTCTTGCTCATGGGATTGCAGAGGCTACCAAGAACCGAGGATGTAGTCGCGTGCATCCGCTGCCGCTCGCGGTCGAGGTTCTTTCTCCGGAGATGGATATCCAACCAGGACGAGGGCCTGCGGCTCGATGTGCGCATCCAGCGACAACGTCTCTCGTACGATGTCTCGGCAGAACACCGGGGCAGAGATCCAGCACGAAGCAATCCCCCTCTCCGCGAGTGCCAGCATGTAGGTCTGCAACGCGGCGCCGATCGAGTGCGCGAACAGGGTCCATTCGGCCAGTCGTCTGTTTTCGTCCGTATAGGTGTGCGCCCGCGTCATGTCGGCGCACGCAATGGTGAGGAGCGGGGTCGACGTCAACAACCGATGCGATCGTCCCGTGATCGTATCGATCTCGTCTCGCGAGAACCCGTCTCTCCCGAGATCGTCTCGCCATCGCGCCCCCATCGACGCCGACAGCCGCGTTTTCTCATCATGCGTCTCGACAAGGGCGAAACGCCACGGCGCGCTGTGATGAGGGGCCGGCGCCTGAACCGCAAGCGCCACCGCGCGCTCGACATCCGCGCGCGGCACCGGGCGCGGGTCGAACGCCCTGATGCTCCGGCGCGCCGCAACGACCTCTTCGAGATTCACCGGAACAGGTCCTGTCCGAACGGGCGCACGATGTCGCGGGCGGAACCGCGGCCCCACGCGACCGACGCTCCTCGAACCACGGCAACCGGAACAGCGTTGATCTTGCCCATGACCATTTCCGCTGCCGCCGCTATCTCGTCGGCGACGCAGATCCGGGTGGCGGTGAGCTCGCGTCCCCCTGCGTCGGTCGCGCCCCGGAGGTCGACGAACGGCTCGAATCCGGCGACCCCGATCGCGATGTTCGTCTGCCCGAGCCGCCACGCACGTCCGAATGTGTCGGATACGACGACGCCGAGGCGCACCCCGAGTAGATCTTCGAGGCGCGCCCGTATCCGGCGCGCCGAAAGATCGGGATCGGCCGGAAGCAGCAGGAGTTTGTCTCCGGGTACGTTCGATCCGTCCACGCCTGCGTTGGCACAGACGAATCCGTGGTGCGTCTCGGCGATGATCATTTCTCCGGATCGCCGCAGAATCCGCGCCGCGGCCGCCTCGATCACGCGGCCGCGGTCGCCGGCGGGGACGAACCGGTCCTCACTTTTCGACACGATTTTCTGTGCGACGACCACAACGTCGTTGTGTGTGAGCGGCTCACCGGCGCATCCGGCGACGAGCTCGGCGATGTCGTCGCCGGGCACGATCTCGGGTAGACCCTTGATCGGAATGATTCGAATCTCGCTCATGACGTCACCAGCACGTGCGCCAACTCCCGCGCCCGCGACCGTCCGCTCATGATCGTATTCGTCCGGAGTGGCTCGATGCCGAGGCTCGACACGCGAGCCGCTTCCGTATCGTCGGTAACGTCGATGACGAAGCGTGTGACGAAATCTGCGTAGAGCGAGGCGACACCCGAGGCGGAGGATTCCGTTCCGAGCGCCCGGAGCATCCGGTCGGCCGGGCCCTTCAGTGCTTTCCCCCGCACGATCGGAGTGACCGCGGTGACCTCGGGGTGTCCCCTCAGTGCGTCCCGCACCCCGCGAAGCGCAAGGATGGGACCCACCGAGACAATCGGGTTGCTCGGACACACGATGACTCGATCCGCTTCCCGTAGGGCATCGAGCACGCCCGGTGCGGGGTCCGCGTCGGCGATGCCTGAAAAGAACACTTGGGCGATGTCCGGTTGGGACCGCTCCTTGACGAAATATTCCTGAAACTCGAGCGATCGTCCGTCTGCGGTCGTCACGATCGTGCGTACCGGATCGTTCGACATCGGTATCACGCGACACGGCGCGCCGAGACGATGTGCGATCTCGTCGGTGGCGGCGTGCAGCGGCACCCCTTCCGCGAGCCGCCGGGTTCGAAGGATGCACGTTGCGAAGTCCCGATCGCCGAGCGAGAACCAAGTGTCTTCGCCAAGCGCGCGCAGCGCGTCGACTACGTTGAACGTATCGTCCAAAATGCCCCAGCCACGGTCCTCGTCTGCAATGCCGGCAAGCCAATAGGTGCAGATGTCTACATCGGGGCTTACGTGAACCCCGTAGATCACCGCATCGTCTGCGGTGTTGACTACCGCGGTCAATTGGACGTCGTCTACCGCGGCGAGGCCGACGAGCAGCTTGGCGGCGCCGACGCCACCGGCAAGAGCGGTGATCTTCACAACAGGGGAGGCTACCGCGGCGCAACCGGCGGCAGCCTCGCGGTGCGGCCCCGTAGACTGCGCCCATGAATCGATTGGAGATGTTGGCCTGGCGCGCGGGCCGCGGTGATCGGTTGGACGATGCCGAGGTGCGCGATCTAGCCCGACTGGCGGCGGTCGACCGGGAACCCGTTCTCGACGCGGCCGCTCGTCTTCGAGACAATTCGAGCGGCGCCGGTATCACCTTCTCGCGCAAGGTGTTCATTCCGCTCACCAAGCTGTGCCGCGACTCGTGCGCGTACTGTACGTTCGCTCATCCGCCGCGTCCCGGTGAGCGAGCCTTCATGACGATCGATGAGGTTGTGGCGATAGCGCGCAAGGGCGTGCGTGCGGGATGCAAAGAGGCGCTGTTCACGCTCGGCGAGAAACCCGAACGCAAGTATCCGGAAGCGCGCGCGGAGCTGAAGGCAGCCGGATATGCAACGACGATCGACTATCTCGTAGCCGCCTGCCGTGCGGTGCTCGAGGAGACATCTTTGCTGCCGCATGCGAATCCCGGCACCCTCACACTCGATGAGGCAGTTGCGCTGCGCGAAGTCTCGGTGAGTCAGGGCATGATGCTCGAGACGATTTCGGAACGGCTCCTCGCGCGTGGAATGGCGCATTTCGGCGCCCCCGATAAAAGGCCTCGCGCCCGACTCGAGACGCTCGAGAACGCGGGACGAGCACGGGTACCGTTTACGACCGGCGTTTTGATCGGTATCGGCGAGACGAACGATGAGCGAATCGACGCGCTCCTGGCGATCCGGGCCGCACACGAGCGCCACGGGAACATCATGGAGGTGATCGTTCAGAATTTCCGGCGGAAGCCGGATATTTTGATGCACTCCCACGACGAGCCCGGCGTCGACGAGATGGCGCTGACGATCGCGCTGGCGCGCCTCATCATGGGCCCCGACGTCGCCATTCAAGCGCCTCCCAACCTGACCCCGGATGCATACGGGTCGTACCTCGACGCGGGGTTGTCCGACTGGGGAGGCGTCTCACCGGTCACGATCGACCACGTCAATCCCGAAGCTCCGTGGCCGAAGCTCGAGGAACTGGCGGCCGTGACGGAAGGGCGGGGGTTTCTTCTCCTGGAGAGGCTTGCCGTCTACCCGCGCTTCTGCGGCGAACCGTCGGCGCGGGGCGAGTGGTTGGAGCCGGCGTTGCGGGGGCGTGTACTCGACGCGGTGGATGCAGACGGCCTCTGCCGGCGTGCAGATGAACGGTGGTACGCGGGTGGTGACGGACCCCCTCCGGAGAGATCGCTGCGGGCCGTCGAAGCTGGGCGTGCCGGTGCATGGCGAGTGCCCGGGCGCGTTGTTCGTCCTGCGATCGCGGATGCGCTGGCGCGGGCTGCAGATGGTGTTCGCCTTCGCGAGGAAGAAATCGTGCGTCTATTTACCGCGCGCGGTTCCGAAGCCGAGCGGCTGTACGCGGTGGCCGATGGATTGCGTGCCGCCGCCGCCGGCGATGAGGTCACGTATGTGGTGAACCGAAACATCAACTACACGAACCTCTGTTACTTCAAATGTGGTTTCTGCGCATTCAGCAAGGGGCCGAAGTCGTTGAACCTGCGGGGTGAGCCCTATCTCTTGGCCGAACAGGAGGTTGCGCGGCGCGCCGTGGAAGCATGGAGCCTGGGTGCGTCGGAGGTGTGCATGCAGGGTGGGATTCACGGATCGTTCACCGGTGAGCACTACGTTCGTTATCTGCAGGCGGTGAAGCAGGCGGTTCCGCAGATGCACGTGCATGCATTCACTGCGCTCGAGGTGTGGCAGGGCGCGCAGACGCTCGGGGTCTCGGTGAGAGAATTTCTCGGGCGCCTGGAAGAGGCGGGGCTCGCGACGCTCCCGGGGACCGCGGCCGAGATCCTCGACGACGAGATTCGCGCGATCATCTGCCCCGACAAGATCACGACCGATCAGTGGGTCGAGGTGCATCGCATTGCGCATTCGCTCGGATTGAGAAGCAATGCCACGATCATGTTCGGCACCGTCGAGGGGCCGCGGCACTGGGCGCGCCATCTCATGGTGGTCCGAGATTTGCACGATTCGCTCGTCGCCGAAGGGCATGAAGGACTGTTCGAGTTCGTGCCGTTGCCGTTCGTGCATATGGGTGCGCCGATCTACCTGCAGGGCAAGGCGCGACGCGGCCCGACCTTCGACGAGGCGATCAAGATGCATTCTGTTGCTCGCGTCGCGCTTCATGGAAGCATTGCGAACATCCAGGTCTCGTGGGTGAAGATGGGAATGGAAGGAGCGCGCGTCGCCCTCCAGGTCGGCGCGAACGATCTCGGCGGCACCCTGATGAACGAGAACATTTCGCGGGCGGCCGGGGCAAGCCACGGACAGGAGCTGACGGTCGCCCAGATAGAGGAACTCATCCGTTCCATGGGACGCGTGCCGCGCCGTCGGACTACCCTCTACGACACCGTGCCC
>Ga0247713_1001368_pt1 | contig 12180 bp, 13 predicted proteins | sample 21E_NmetaG_FD_189936 | JGI IMG/M metagenome (GOLD analysis project Ga0247713, IMG submission 189936) | Soil microbial communities from hillslope of Landscape Evolution Observatory, University of Arizona, Oracle, AZ, United States - 2-1-E_N | ecosystem: Engineered > Artificial ecosystem >... | reverse complement strand
CATCAGAAGGGCTCCTCCCCGTACTCGTACGTCGGCCCGGGGTCGCCGGCCCCCTCCGGCGACCCCGGGCCGACGTACGAGTACGGGGAGGAGCCCTTCTGATGGCCCGCGATCGAGACCGCGACCGCGACCGGCGGCGCACGCCCAAAGACAGCGGGCGGCGGATCAAGAAGAAGGTGTGCATCTTCTGCAAGGAGCACATCGACTGGGTCGACTACAAAGACGTCAACCTCCTCCGTCGCTTCATGTCCGACCGGGGCAAGATCCGGGCCCGGCGGGTGTCGGGCAACTGCACCCAGCACCAGCGCGACGTCGCCATCGCCATCAAGACGGCCCGGGAGCTGGCCCTCCTGCCCTACACCCAGCGGGCGGTGAGCGAGCGGGGCCCAGGGGGAAGGGGCCCCCGTCCGAGCCGAGACGGCGCCCGCCCCAGCTACGGCGCCCCCGCTGCTTCGCCTGCTGCCGCCACCGAGGAGGAGGCGGGCGACGAGGGCCTCGAGGTCGAGGTCCCGGGCGCCGAGGTGGGAGAGGAGGAGGAGGGGTGAGGGTCATCCTCCGGACCGACGTGGCCAACGTGGGCCGCAAGGGCGACGTGCTCGACGTGGCCGACGGCTTCGCCCGCAACTACCTCGTTCCCAAGGGGCTGGCCCTGCGGGCCACCGACGGCGCCATCGCCCAGGCCGCCGCCATGCGTCGGTCGCGCGACCTCAAGGAGGCACGCGACCGGGAGGCGGCGGAGGAGATCGCCCGGCGGCTCACGCCCACCGTCATCCGCATCCCGGCCCGCTCCGGCCCCGAGGGCCGCCTGTTCGGCTCGGTGACGGCCGCCGACGTGGCCGACGCCGTCACCGCCCAGGCCGGCATCGAGCTCGACCGCCGCCGGGTGCACCTCGACGACCCGATCAAGAGCATCGGCAGCCACGAGGTGGCGGTGCGCCTCCACGCCGACGTGGAGGTCCGCCTCCAGGTCGAGATCGTGCCCCAGTAGGGTCGCTACGAGCCGCCTGCGACCCGGTTGGGGGGCGCCGCCCCCGAGGCAAGAGGCGCTTGCGGCCGCTGATCAACCGCTTGTCGAGGCCAAGCGCCGCCCGACCGCGCGAGCGCCAGCGAGCCGGGCGGGGATGGGGGAGCACGGCGCAGCCGTGCGTCGGGGGCGCAGCCCCCGGGGCAACCAGAGTCCTTGCGTACCGCGCTGCGGGTACGTAAGAGTAGGGTGCCCGGACGACGGACGCCGGCGTGAGTTGACGGCAGCACAGGCGAGGAGGGCACCCATCGACGCAGGCGGGGACGGCGGCAGGCTCGGGGACGAACGCCATTGAGCACGCAGTCAGCCGCCCGCCGCGTGGCTGACCTGCGCCAGCGACGGGCCCCCTACTTCGAGGCGCTGGAGACCTACGCCCGCGTCCCGCGGGCGGTGTTCCACACGCCTGGCCACATCCAGGGGCGCGGGTCCCACGAACTCCTCACCGAGGTGTTCGGCAGCCGCACCCTCGAGCTCGACCTGTGCACGGGCCTGGGCAACCTCGACGGCAAGCCCGGCTCGGCGCTGGAGGAGGCGCAGGAGCTGGCCGCCGCCGTCTACGGCGCCGATCGCTCGTGGTTCCTCGTGAACGGCTCCACGAGCGGCAACCAGGCCATGGTCATCAGCGTCTGCCACCCGGGCGACGTCATCCTGACCTCCCGGAACACCCACAAGGCGATCGTGTCGGCCCTCATCCTCGCCGGCGTGCGGCCCGTCTACCTGCCGCCCGAGCTCGACCCCATCAGCCACATCGCCCACGGCGTCACGCCCGCCACCGTCGAGGCGGGGCTGGCGGCCCATCCCGAGGCCAAGGCGGTGCTGATCGTCTCCCCCACCTACTACGGGACGTGCTCCGACGTGGCCGGCATCGCCGACGCCGCCCACCGCCACGGCGTCCCGCTGCTGGTCGACGAGGCCTGGGGGCCGCACCTGCCCTTCCACCCGGCGCTGCCCACCCATGCCCTGGCTCAGGGGGCGGACGCGGCTGTCACCGGCACCCACAAGCTCATGGGGGCCATGACGCAGGCGTCGATGCTGCACGTGCGCGGCCCGCTGATCGACCCCGACCGCGTCGAGGTGGTCACCAGGCTGCTGCTCAGCACCAGCCCCTCGTGCCTGCTCTACGCCTCCCTCGACGTGGCCCGCATGCACATGGCCACCGAGGGTGAGGGGCTGCTCGAGGCGGCCATCGTCCTGGCCGAAGAGGCGAGGGCCAGCTTCAACGAGCACCCCCGCCTGTCGTGCATCGACAAGGGCCTGGTCGGGCGGTACGGGGTCGAGGCCATCGACCCCACTCGCCTGTGCGTCAACGTGGTGGGCACCGGGCACACCGGCTACGAGGTCGACCGCATCCTCATCGACGCCTTCGACGTGGCCGTGGAGATGTCCGACTTCGCCAACGTGCTGGCCAACGTCACCATCGGCCACGACCGGGAGGCGGTCGAGCGGCTCGCCTACGCCCTGCTCACCGTGGCCGACAAGCTCGACGACCCCGCCCCGCCCGCCGCCGGGTTCCTCGAGAGCGGGTTGATGCACATGCCCGAGCAGGTCCTGAGCCCCACCGAGGCCTTCCACGCCCGAGCCCAGCGCGTCCCCCTTGCCGCCGCCGCCGGCCGGGTGGCGGCCGAGATGGCCGCCAGCTACCCCCCGGGGATCCCGGCGGTCGTCCCCGGCGAGCGCCTCACGCCCGAGCTGGTCGAGTACCTGTCCCTCCAGGTGCAGGCCGGCTGCCGCATCGTCGGCCCCCGCGACCCCGCTCTGGAGACCATCGAGGTCGTGTGCGAGTGACGCGCCGGGCCCCAGGCCGGCGTTAGTTCCCGCTCCTCAAGTCTCCAGGAGTTCGCAGATGCACGGAGATGCCGGATTCGGTGCTTCTCAGCTCCCCGTGTCCTGGTACGTCGACCCGGAGGTCCACCGCCTGGAGCGGCGGCACGTGTTCGGGGCCGGCCCGGGGTACGTCGGGCACCCCTCGATGGTCCCCGGGCGAGGCAGCTACCACGTCCTGGGTTGGAAGCACGACGCCTGGATGCTCGTCCGCGACGGCGAGGACGTCTCGATGGTGTCCAACGTCTGCCGCCACCGCCAGGCCGTCCTCCTCAGGGGCCGGGGAGCGGTGCGCAACATCGTCTGCCCCATCCACCGGTGGGCCTACGACCTGGGAGGCAGGCAGCGGGCCGCACCCCACTTCCCCGAGAACCCGGGGCTCGACCTGCACAGCCGGAAGCTGCGCTCCTGGAACGGCCTGCTGTTCGACGGCGAGCGGGACCTCGACGCCGAGCTGGCCCCCTTCTCCATGGCCGCCTCCTTCGACTACTCCGGCTACCAGTACGAGCGCACCGTCGTCGAGGACTACGACGTCAACTGGAAGACGTTCCTCGAGATCTACCTGGAGCTCTACCACGTCGAGCCGTTCCATCCCGGCCTCAAGGGCTACGTCGACTGCGGCGCCTTCCGTCCCGCCGACTGGGAGATCGGGGACACGTGGTCGAACCAGGTGATGACGCTGCGGGAGGACCTGTCGGCCGCCTCGGAGGAGTACCAGAGGTACCACGCGCTGGTCACGGAGCTGCGCGGGCGCCCGCCCCGGCACGCGGCGCTGTGGTTCTGCCTCTATCCCAACCTCATGCTGGAGTGGTACCCGGAGGCCCTGGTGGTGTCTTTCCTGCTGCCGCTGTCGCCCTCGTCCACCCGCAACGTGGTCGACTTCTACTACCCCCGTGAGATCCTCGACGGGCGTCCCGACGTCGTCGAGGCCCATCAGACCGCCTACGACGAGAGCGCGGCCGAGGACCGCCAGATCGTGGAGACCATCGACCGCGGCCGCCGCGCCCTCTTCGGGGAGGGGCGGGAGGACGTCGGCCCCTACCAGGAGCCGCTCGAGGACGGGATGGTCCACTTCCACCGCTGGCTCAGGAAGAAGCTGTCGCCCCACCTGCCCGCTCCCTGAGCCGCCCCTGCGGCCGGACCGGCCGGCTATCATACGAACATATGTTCCTATCCTGCCGTCCACAGGGCCACCTGGTTATCCCCAGGCCAAATCCACAGGGCTTCCTTCTAGCGGCCAGCAGGGCCGGCCCGGCAGGGTGACAGCGCCCATGGTCCAGCCTCTCGACGACGCCCGCCGCCGGCGGCTCTCGGGCGGGAGCGGCGGCAGCCGGGTCCCGCCCCACAACCTGGAGGCCGAGGAGTCGCTGCTGGGGGCCATGCTGCTGAGCCGCGACGCCATCGTGTCGGCGGTCGAGGTCCAGCTCACCGCCGGCGACTTCTACAAGCCGGCCCACGGCCACGTCTACGAGGCGATCAGCTCCATCTACGCCCAGGGGGAGCCGGCCGACCCGGTGACGGTGGCCGAGGAGCTGCGGCGGGCCGGCCTGCTGGACATGGTGGGGGGCACCCCCGCCCTCGTCGGCCTCCAGGCCAACACCCCCGCCATCGGCAACGCCGCCCGCTACGCCCGCATCGTCGAGGAGCACGCCCTGCTCCGCAAGCTGATAGGCGTGGCCGGCGACATCGCCGAGATGGGCTACTCCGTGCCCGACGACGTCACGTCGGCCATCGACGAGGCCGAGGCCCTCATCTTCGACGTCGCCCAGCGGCGGGTCACCGACACCCTCGCCCCCCTGCGCGACCTGCTCGAGCGCCACCTCGACCACATCGAGGCGCTCTACGAGCGGGGCGACGACATCACCGGCGTCCCCACCGGCTACATCGACCTCGACCAGCAGCTCGCCGGCCTCCAGCCGTCCAACCTGGTGATCGTCGGCGGCCGGCCCGGCACCGGCAAGGCCCTGGCGGTGGACACGCCCGTCCCCACGCCCGCGGGCTGGACCACCATGGGCGACCTCCGGGCCGGCGACACGGTGCTCGACCTCCACGGCCGTCCCTGCACCGTCACCTTCGCCACGCCGGTCATGCACGGCCGGCCCTGCTTCGAGGTCGTCTTCGACGACGGTGCTGCCCTGGTGGCCGACTCCGACCACCAGTGGCTGGCGGCGCCGGCCGGCGGGCCGGCCCGGGTCGTCACCACCGCCGACATGGTGGGCGAGGGCGTGGTCACCGCCGATGGGCGGCCCCGGTGGCACGTGCCGCTGGCCCACCCCCTCGACCTGCCCGAGGCCGACCTGCCCGTCGACCCCTACGTCCTCGGCTGCTGGCTCGGCGACGCAGGGCAGTGGGGCGAGATGCGGGTGGGCGAGGCCGACTGGCGCCACTTCCACGGCGAGTTCACCACCGCCGGCTATGCCTTCCAGTGGCGGGCCTTCCAGTGGCGGGCCTTCCAGTGGCGGCCCCGTCCGTCGCCCGCCGGCGACGCTCCACCCCTCGGCTTCGCCTGGGCCGGCCGGCCGGGCACACCGGTGCGGGTCCTCACCACCGAGCTGCGGTCGGCCGGGCTGGCCCCCACCCGGCCCAAGCGTGTGCCCGCCGCCTACCTGCGGGCGTCGGCCAAGCAGCGCCTCGCCCTGCTCCAGGGCCTGTGCGACCGCGCCGCCCAGGTCGCCCCACCCGGGGCGGCGGAGCTGCGCCTGCCCGACGCCGCCCTCGTCCACCAGGCCCGGGAGCTGGCCTGCTCGCTGGGCCACAAGCCGGGGCCGGTGCGGGGCCGGCGGGTGCGCCGGGCCGACGGCACCGTGGCCGCCTCGTGGGGGTTCCGGTGGTCCCCCCTCGACCCGGTGTTCCGCCTGCCCCGCAAGGCCGATCGCCTCCGCCTGCCCCCGCCCGGGAGCGGGCCCGCGTCCCGGGCCGTGGTGGCTGTCCGGCCCGTGCCACCCGTCCCCGTCCGCTGCATCACCGTCGACGCCCCCTCGGCCGTCTACCTGGCCGGGGAGTCGCTGGTCCCCACCCACAACACGTCCTTCGCCCTGGGCATCGTGGCCCACGCCGCCTTGGAGAGCCGCACCCCCGTGCTCATGTTCTCGCTGGAGATGAGCCACCTCGAGCTCACCCAGCGCCTGCTGTGCGCCGAGGCCAGGGTCGACGCCACCCGCATGCGCAACGGCCGCCTGCTGGAGTCCGACTGGCCCAAGATCAGCCACGCGGTGGGCCGCCTGGCCGAGGCGCCCGTCTTCATCGACGACAACCCCCGCCTCACGGTCATGGAGATCCGGGCCAAGGCCCGGCGGCTCAAGAGCCGGGCCGGCCTGGGCCTGATCGTCATCGACTACCTCCAGCTCATGACCGGCCGCACCAACGCCGAGAACCGCCAGGTCGAGGTGTCGGAGATCTCCCGAGGCCTGAAGATCCTCGCCCGCGAGCTGCAGGTCCCAGTGGTGGCCCTGTCGCAGCTGTCGCGCGGCCTTGAGACCCGGGCCGACAAGCGACCCGTCCTGGCCGACCTGCGGGAGTCGGGCTGCATGCCCGCCACCACCCGGGTGCTGCGGGCCGACAACGGTGAGGACGTGACGATCGGCGAGCTCGTCCTGTCCCAGGAGCGCCCCCTCCTCTGGTCGGTCGACGAGCACCGGCGGCTGGTGGCCGTCCGGCTCGAGAAGGCCTTCCCGTCGGGCGTCAAGCCGGTGTTCCGCATGCGCCTGGCGTCGGGGCGCAGTGTGGAGGCGACGGCCAACCACCCCTTCCTCACGCCCGCCGGCTGGGCCCGCCTCGACTCCCTCGGCGCCGGGTCGTTGGTGGCCGTGCCCGGCCGCCTGCCGCCGCCCGTCGAGGCGGGGGACGGCTGGGCCGACGACGAGCTGGTCCTGCTCGCCCAACTGCTGGGCGGGGGCGCCATGGGCCCGTCGTTCACCTACGCCACCGCCGACCGGGCCAGCAAGGACGCCGTCGAGGCGGCCGCCCGCCGCTTGTTCGGGATCGAGCCGGTCGCCACCACGGCCGGCCCGGGATGGAGCGTGCGGTTCCCGAGCCCCTACCCGCTCAACCGCCAGGCCCACCACCCGATGCGCAACTGGCTGGAGCCCCACGGCCTGTGGGGTTCTCGGCCGGGGGACAGGTTCGTCCCCCGGCCCGTCTTCGGCCTCGCCGACCGCCAGGTCGCCCTGTTCCTGCGCCACCTGTGGGCTTCGGCCGGGTCGATCACGATCAGCCGGCACGGCCGGGAGCCGCTGGTGATCGCCTCCTACCCGACTGCGAGCGAGCGCCTGGCCCTCGACGTGCAGCGGCTGCTGCTGCGCTTGCGCATCCGCACCGCCATCGGCCGCTCGAAGCGGCGGGCCAGCCCGGGAGGCGGGGGCGGGCCGCAGTACAGGGAGGTGTTCGACGTCCGCGTGCAGGGCACCGCCAGCCTGTCCCGCTTCCTCGGCGTGGTGGGGTGCCACGGCGGGGGCGGCAGCCGCGTCCCCGAGGCGCTCGCCGCCCTCGGGCCGATCGACGACGGCGCGGGCGTGGGCCCGTCCGACCTCGACTGGGACGCAGTAGTCGAGATCACGCCGCTGGGCGAGCAGCCCACCTTCGATCTGACCGTCCCCGGCACTCACAACTTCGTCGCCGACGGGATCGTCGCCCACAACTCATTGGAGCAGGACGCCGACGTGGTCATCTTCCTGTACCGCGACGAGGTCTACAACCGCGACTCCCCCGACCGCGGCACCGCCGAGGTTCTCGTGGCCAAGCACCGCAACGGCCCCACCGGCATGACCCAACTCGCCTTCCTCGACCACTACACCCGCTTCGCCAACATGGCCAAGGGCGTCTGAGCCGCCGCTTGTAGGGAACCCCGATTGATGGCGAATGCGATGGCAACATGGCGAGCGGATGGGGAAAGTTCCGATCATGGCGAGCGACCGAAAGACACTTGAGATCGTGAGTGTTACCCCGGAAGGGTCGTATCCAACGGGAGCCGCTGTAGGTTCGACGTACTCCGACGACGACGTCGCTGCTATCAGTGCGTTCCGCGACGCCGCGCTGGAGATGGTTCGGTGGCACCAAGGCCGAGCGGACGGCTTTGAGCGCCGGGCTGCCAGTCTCTTGAGCATGAGCGGAGTGGCGACGGCTCTCGTGACGTTCGCCGTGACCAGCGTAGGTGGGCTCGATAGGTGGGCCCAGACTGGCGTTCGCTTGTCCGCTGGCGCTGCGGCGATGGCCTTCTTGGTCGCCGTCGCGTGTTGCCTCGACACACTCCGGGTGAGAAGAGAGGCGACCTCAGCACCTGAGCTCGGTCAGCTTCAAGAGGAGTGGATGCGCTTCCGGCAGGAGCGGGACTGGCACGCCGCCGACGTGGAGGGGATGTTCGCTGACAGCCTTCTCTCGAACGCCGACGGGATGAAGGCGGTCCTAACAGCTGTGAAGCAGTTCGCGGACCTGAAGGCGAGGGGCGTTCGACGCGCGGCGATTTGGGTCGCTGTTGCGGTCTTCGCCCTCGCAGTGTTGGTGTTTTTCGCGCTCGCCGGAGCCGCGTAGCCGTTGAGGGAGGAGGTACATGAGCCACAAGCCGGAACAGCCAGACAAGCCCGAGGTGCAAGTCGAGCCACGGCCTCGTGAGATCCCGACCGGTCGTGTCGAGCACGAGCAGCGGGGTGGAACCTCACGCGAGGACAAGGAGCATCGATGACCAGTTCCGACAAGGAGGGGCCCGGTGCTCCCTCCTCAGCCGCGCCGGAGGCGCGGCCAGAGAAGGCGCCGGCGAAGGAGCCGCGTCCGATCCCGGTCGGCCGAGCCGAGGTGATCACGGGCGGCGCGGGAGCGCCCCGTGGTCGCGACGCGAAGGCCTGAAGGGCCAAGGACTCGTCGAACTCCCGGTGTGGCCACCATCCACACCTCGCTCGGCGCAGGCGAATACGGTCGGTCATCTCGCCCGCGACCCTGGTCGACGCCTGTAGCGTTGTGCTGGACGAGCACGTCGACGCCAGCCGGCCGACCAAGAAGTTCGTCCTCGAGCGCGTGGAGGCGCGCCTCGCCCACGCCCACGGTGCGGGCGTCGTGCCCGTGCCGCACCGCAAGTGAGCGCACGCGGCCATCGCCGAGCTGGCCCGGGGAACCAACGCCTTCGCCGGTGCCACCAAGCAGAAGCGCTCCATCGCCAGGCGCCCGGCGGGCCCCTACGGCCGACTTCCACCCACTCGGCCGGGCGAGTACCTGCTGCTCGACTCCACGCCCCTCGACGTGTTCGCCATGGAGCCCCTCACCCTGCGCGGGGTGTCGGTGGAGCTCACGATCGCCCAACACGCGCTGCATCGCCGGGCTGCGGCTGCCGGGGTCGACCAAGGCCGTCGATGCGGCCCTCGTCCTCGACGAGTCGATCATGCCCGACTCCCGGTCCACAGGCACCGGAATCCTGCCCTACCCCGTGGTCCCCACCGTCGTGGTGGTCGACGGCGACCGTGTCGCCGGCTGCGGGCTGCCCGACGTCGACCCGGAGACGGTCGTGGTGGCCGGGGGCAGCGTCTACCTTCGGACCACGTGCTCCCGCGTGTACGCCCGCCTGGGCACCCTCGGTCCAGCCGGCCTGCCCCAACACTCCCCAAGCCAGGTAACCTTACCGTGACTGAATAGTAAGGGGGCTGTGTAAGGGGGTTGTGTGGACGTCGCAGCCAGGGTCACCTCGAAGGGTCAAGTGACAGTCCCCAAGGCAGTCAGAGAGGCCCTGGGGATCAAAGAAGGCGATGCCGTCACCTTCCGCGTCGTCGGAAACCGCGCCGTCCTGGCGCGGACGCCTGACTTCCTCGACCTGGCCGGGTCGATCCGGGTTCCCGCAGCCAAGCGGAACGCGGCCTGGGACGAGGTCCTCAAACGGACGCGAACTGCGCGAGCAGATGTGCGACGTTGAGTGCCTTCATCGATACCAACATCATCGTTCGCCACCTGACCGGCGACCCGCGGGCCATGGCCGAACGAGCGACACGGTTCCTGGCCACCGAGCGCGACCTACTCCTTCCGGACCTGATCGTCGCGGAGACGGTGTACGTCCTCGAATCCTTCTACGAAGCGCCGCCCGACCAGGTCGCCGAGGCGATCCGCTCGATGATCGCCTTCGAGTCGATCGTCTGCGTCGACCCGGCGCTACTGCTTCGTGCGATCGAGATCTACGAGACCGACGGGCTCGACTTCGCTGAGGCCTATCTCGTCGCGTGTGCAGAGAGCACCGAAGTGGGCCGTGTCGCATCGTTCGACAAAGCGATCGACCGCGTCCAGACCGTTGAGAGAGTCGAACCGCCGGCATGAACTCGAGTCTCTCCAATCCACCCATCGAATCGATCGAGGAAGACACTCATTGACGATCCTGGCGCTCCCCAGCAGCCGATGGCCGCGACATCTCGGCAGATCTGTGCGAGGGAAGACCAGGTGACACCAATGGGTCGCTACCGAAGGGTGTCAGCTAACCCCGAGATTGCGCTTCCAGCCAGACTGCGGACGTGCGCCTCCGCATGGATCTGGCGCGCCGGCTGCGTGTCGAGCTCGATGTGGCTCTCGTGCACTGGTCGTCTCGTCCGTACCGGAGAAGCGTGCGAACAGCCAGACCGGCATGGGAAACCGACGGGGGGCGCGGCCCCTTACCTCCCGCCAGATCGCCCGGCGGACTGCACGTCGCTGGTCAGCGGAAGGTCGCGGCCGACGAATGTCTCGGGCTCGGCGAAGACCTTCCCCACGATCACCGCCAGGTCGTCCACCGAGAGCCATCCGACGGGCCTCGCCTCGCCCATCAGCTTGGGCATGACGTGCCACCGCTCGGTCATCAGCTCCATGAACGCCATCGGCCGCAAATCGGTGAACGGCACCCCGGAGCGGCGGGCATGCCCCGCCACCTCGACCTTGGTCTCCCATGACCCGACCCCGTCCGGGCATCCCGATCCCGGCGGACCCGTAGACGAGGTGGACGCCGCCGACGGCCACCGCCGCGTCGGCCACGTTCTTCCCCTGCTGGACCTTGCCGCCGTACCCGCTGACGTGGTGGCTCTGGACGTTGTAGACGCCCTGGACTCCGGCAAAGGCGCGCCGCAATGCGTCCTTGTCGGCCGAATCGGCCCGGATGACCTCCGCGCCCAGTGCCGCCAGCTGGCGCGCCCGGTCACCCTCGGGCTTGCGGGTGAGCGCCCGGACGCGCCATCCGTTTTCCACGAGCCGGCGGGTGACGGTGCTGCCCTGGAGGCCGGTCGCGCCCACGACCGCGATCGTCTTTCCCTCCAACCTATCCAAGATCCTCGCTCCGCTTCCGGCCCGAAGCGTACGCGCTGTGGGCAGGCCGCCGCGCTGGGGCGGAGTTGCGCGAGCGTGCCACCCAGCTGGCGGTGGGGGCCGGGCGTCTCGTCTCCGGGTCGAATCGAACCGGCTCGGTAGCGTGCGACGCATGCCCATCAAGTTGGAGAACGTCGGCATCGCCGTCAGCGACATCGAAGCCACGATCGCCTTCTTCACCGACCTCGGTCTGACCGTTGTCGGCCGCGACGTCGTCAGCGGAGAGTGGACCGACACCGCCGTCGGCCTCGACGGCAACCACGCCAAGATCGCCATGCTCCAGACCCCAGATGGCAACGGCCGCCTTGAGCTGTTCGAGTACATCCATCCCGACGCGGTCGAGACCGAGCCCACCCGCCCCAATCAGATCGGCATGCACCGCGTCGCCTTCTCGGTCGATGACCTCGATGAAGCGCTCGTGGTTGCCGCGAGGCACGGCTGCCACCCTTTGCGCGGCGTCGCCAACTACGAAGACATCTACAAGCTGACCTATGTCCGCGGCCCCAGCGGCATCATCGTGATGCTTGCGGAGGAGCTGAAGAGGAGCTGATGGCGGGGCCTGTTGTCCCGGACAATTCCTGAGCCCGCCATGCGGACGGGGCTCAACCGGTGAGGTCGTTGACCGGCGCCGACGCGGCGATGCGCTTGACCACATCGATGCCGTGCAGGCACGAATCCTTCGACTTGTAGCTCTCGTTCGAGTCGGCCACGATCTCGTTGTTGCCCGCCTGCAGGCGCCACCTGTACTCGCCTGCCTTGTCCTTGTAGACCTCGAACTCCGCTGCCATGCGCTTGCCCCCTTGTTTGGAGTGGCGACCCTCCGCCGGTCAGGACGCTAGCCCCAGCTTCGCACTGGCGAGGCGGTCTTCGAAGTCGCCGGTCTCAGGCGGGTGGCGCGAAGAACTCGAGAGGGATGTTGTCGGGGTCCCGGAAGGACAGGCCCGAGCCATAGGGGGCGTCGACGACGGGCCCGTGCGGGATGCCGAGCTCGTCGAGTCGTTCCGCCCATCGCTCCAGGGCGGCGCGATCGGGGCAGC
>Ga0247713_1001367_pt1 | contig 12186 bp, 12 predicted proteins | sample 21E_NmetaG_FD_189936 | JGI IMG/M metagenome (GOLD analysis project Ga0247713, IMG submission 189936) | Soil microbial communities from hillslope of Landscape Evolution Observatory, University of Arizona, Oracle, AZ, United States - 2-1-E_N | ecosystem: Engineered > Artificial ecosystem >... | reverse complement strand
AAGCTCGGCCTACAGCAGCCCGAGCTTGGTCGCCGCGTACACCGCCTCCGCACGGCGGCTCACCATGAGCTTGCGCATGAGGTTGCCCACGTGGAACTTGGCGGTGGTCTCGGAGATGTAGAGCTCCGCGCCGATCGCGCGGTTCGACAGCCCGCGCGCCAGCAACCGCAGCACGTCGAGCTCGCGCTCGGTGAGCCGCTCGCGTTCGGGCACCCCGCCGGACAGCGAGCGCACCATCGCCGAGGCGCTGCGCGCGTCGAAGGCGCTCTCCCCGCGCGAGACGGTGCGGATCGCGCGCACCAGCTCGGTGGTGTCGACGTCCTTGACCACGTAGCCGCGCGCGCCGGCCTGCACGGCCTCCACGACGAGGCGGTCCTCGGCGAACGTGGTGAGCACCAGCACCCCGAGCCCGGGATGGGCCGCGCACAGGCGCCGGCACACCTCCAGCCCGTCGGTCTGCGGGCCGGCGGAGAGCTTGAGGTCGAGCAGCACCACCTGGGGGCGGGTGGCGGCGACGGCCGCCACGGCGTCGGCGGCGGTGCCGGCCTCGCCGACGACGCGCAGGTCGTCCTCGCGTTCGAGCACCGCGCGCAGGCCCTGCCGCATGATCGAGTGGTCGTCGACGAGGACCAGCCGGATCGGCACCGGCCGGGCGCGCACGGGATGCACGGGGGCGGGGTTCACGACGTGGCGCCCTGCTCGACGGCGCACGGCACCGGGACGTCGACCTGCACCTGCAGCCCGCCGAGCCGAGCCCGGCGAAACGTGATGGTGCCGCCCATCTCCCGGGCCCTGGCCTGCATGTTCACCAGCCCGCGGTGCTCCCCGGAGGGCGCGGCCAGCGCGGCCCGCAGGCTGCGGCGGACCTCCTCGGGGCTGCCGCAACCGTCGTCGGAGACGGTGAGGCGGACGTGGTCGCCGCGGTAGGCCAGCCGGACGACGGCACGGCTCGCGTCGGCGTGCACGGCGGTGTTGAACAGCGCCTCGCCGGCCACCCGGAACAGCGACTGCTCGGTGTCCGACGGGAGCGGCACCGGTGTGCCGCCGATGCGGACCTCGACGCGCAGCTCGTCGGGCATGTGCACCCCGGACAGCCGGCGCAGCATCGAGGGCAGGTCCTCGTCGTCATCGCCCTCGCCGTGGCCCAGTGCGTAGATCGCCGAGCGGAGCTGCTCGACGGCGCGGCGGGTGAGGTCCTTGGCGGTGTCGAGCTGGTCGCGCAGCCGGCTGTCCCCGATCTCGGAGCGCGCCAGCTCGATGTGCATCCCGGCGGACAGGACGTACTGGGTGACGCTGTCGTGCAGCTCCCGGGCGATGCGGTGGCGCTCGACGTCGAGCACCTCGCGCTGGCGGGCCGCGCCGAGCTCGGCCTGCGTGGCGACGAGCTCCTCGTTGCGCGCGCGCAGGTCCTCGGCGTGCCGGCTGGCCTGCTCGTAGAGCCGCTCGGAGTGGTCGAGCAGCGCGCAGTTCTGCAGCGCCGCCGCGGTCTGCCCGGCGAGGATGCGCAGCACGGAGTGGTCGGTGTCGTCGATCTCGCGGTCCTCGGGGGTCCAGGCGACGAAGCCGCCGACGACGCGGCCGTCGAGCCGCACCGGAACGTGCACGTGGCGGCGGCCGACGTCGGGCGGGTGCTCGCCGCCGATCGCCCCGAGCCGCACGTGCCGGACGTGGTGGGCGACCCGCGCGGGCAATAGGCCCGGCCGGTGCCACTCGCCGCCGTCCGGGCCGCGGACGAGCGAGCGGGGCTGGGACTCCGGGAGCTCGCCGTCGACGAGGGCGAAGACGACCCAGTCGGCCGAGAGGTGGTCCGCGGCGGCCTCCACGACGGCCCGCACCAGCGCCTCGGAGCCCTCCATCGTGCGCACGAGCGCCGCGGAGATGCGGTCCAGCGCATGGATCACCCGGCGCAGTCGCTCGGCGGACGTGCGGTGCTCGGGGTAGTAGTGCGGCTTGCCCGAGCGCAGCCCGGTGAGCGCCTCGAGGTCCGGCCCGCCGCGGGTGGTGGTGCGCTTCGGCGGCCACTGCGCCGCCGTCATGCCGGGACCGTGGTCACGGGTCTTCAGAGGGCCGCGCGGAACAGGGCGGCGATGTCCTCGGCCGACGCGGCCCGCGGGTTGGTGGTGAGGCAGGCATCGCCCAGCGTCAGCTGGGACAGGCGCGGGATGTCCTCGGCCGTCACCCCGAGGTCGGACAGGCCCCTCGGTACGCCCACCTCGTCGGCCAGCCGGCGGACCTCCTCCGCGACGAGCTCGACGGACTCGCCCGGCGGTGCCCCCGCGAGGTCCAGGCCCATCGCCTGCCCGATCGGGACGAACCGCTCGGCGACCTGCGCGCCGTTGTACCGGATGACGTGCGACAGCAGCACGCCGTTGATCACGCCGTGCGGCAGGTCGAGCATCCCCCCGACCTGATGGCTCATCGCGTGGGTGGCGCCGAGGATCGCGTTGGTGAAGGCCAGCCCGGCCTCCAGCGCGGCCTGCGCCATGTACGAGCGGGCGGTGGTGTCCTTCGGCTCGTGCATCGTGCGGGCGAGGTTGCCCTTCACCAGCGACACGGCCTGCAGCGCGTGGTGGTCGGTGAGCGGGCCGTGGGCGAGGGAGACGAACGCCTCGATGCCGTGGGTGAGCGCGTCGAGCCCGGTGGCGGCGTTGAGCCAGTCGGGCATCGTGGACAGCAGCCGCGGGTCGATCACCGAGACGTCGGGCACCAGCGCCCGGCCCATGATCGTGATCTTGGTGTGCCGCGCGGTGTCGGTGACGATGCAGAACTGCGACACGTCCGCCCCGGTGCCCGAGGTGGACGGCAGCATGATCAGTGGCGGGATCGGGTGCTCGATCCGGTCGATGCCCTCGTAGTCGAGGATGTTGCCGCCGTTGGCGGCCAGCAGGGCCACGCCCTTCGCCGCGTCGATCACCGACCCGCCGCCGATGCCGAGGACGACGTCGCAGCCGGTCTCGCGGTAGCGCTCGTACCCGGCCTGGATCTCGTGGTCCTTCGGGTTGGGGGTGACGTCGAGCCACAGGTGCGGCGAGAGCCCGGCGGCCTGCAGGTGCCCGAGCAGCTCGGCCGGCCAGCCGGCCTCCGCGAGCCCGGGGTCCGTGACGACGAACGGGCGCCGCGCCCCGAGCCGGACCGCCGCGTGCGCGGCCTCCTGCAGCGACTCCGGCCCGAACACGATCTCGGGCGCGTGGAACTTCGACAACCGCAGAGGTGGCTCACTGGCCGCCGGGGGTTCGCTGCCCTGTCGCTGGGACAGGATCATCGCGTCACCCGCCCGCCGGGCCTCGTCGACGAGGACCACTCTGCCCTCCAGTACGGCTCGGTGCACCGCCCGCCGGGCGGCCGAACCCACGGTACAAGAAGCCGCACGTCAGCGGGCAGGCCCGTTCGGTCGCCCGCCAGCGCTCCGCCCGGGGAGGGCTCGCGGGGAGGAGCCCGCGGCCCGCCGGTCACCGGCCGTGGATCGGGCCCTCCCGCTCGGCCAGGCGGGTGCCGGCCCCGCCCCAGTGCTGGGCGATCATCTCCGCGGCGATCGAGACGGCCGTCTCCTCCGGGGTGCGGGCGCCCAGGTCGAGACCGATCGGCGAGGACATCCGCGCGATCTCCTCGTCGGTGACGCCGACCTCCCTGAGCCGCGCGATCCGGTCGTCGTGCGTGCGCCGCGAGCCCATCGCCCCGATGTAGCCGACCTCCGGCAGTCGCAGCGCGACCTCCAGCAGCGGCACGTCGAACTTCGGGTCGTGGGTGAGCACGCACAGCGCCGTGCGCGCGTCGATGCGGCCCGCCTCGGCCTCGGCGGCCAGGTAGCGGTGTGGCCACTCGACGACGACCTCGTTGGCCCCCGGGAACCGCGAGGCGGTGGCGAAGACCGGCCGCGCGTCGCAGACGGTGACCCGGAAGCCCAGGAAGGAGCCGATCTTCGCGACGGCGGCCGCGAAGTCGATCGCGCCGAACACGATCATCCGCGGCGGCGGGGCGAACGACTCGACGAACACGTCGAGGCCCTCACCACGCCGCTGACCGTCGACGCCGTAGTGCAGGATCGCGTTGCGCCCGGCGTCGAGCAGGCCGCGGGCGTCGTCGCGCACGGCGTCGTCGAGGCGGGTGGAGCCGGTGGTGCCGTCGACGCGGTCCGGCCAGACGATCAGCCGCGTACCGAGCCGGTCCGCCGGGCCCGTGACGACCGTGGCCACCGCCACCGGCGACTCGGCCCGGACGGCCTCCGCGACCGACGCCAGCTGCGCGTAGGTCTCGGGGGAGACCTTCTCGACGAAGATGTCGATGATCCCGCCGCAGGTCAGGCCGACGGCGAAGGCGTCGTCGTCGGAGACGCCGTAGCGCTGGAACAGCGGGCGGCCCTCGGCGAGCACCTGCTGGCCCAGCTCGTACACCGCGCCCTCGACGCAGCCGCCGGACACGCTGCCCACGGCTTCGCCGCCGGGTCCGACCAGCATCGAGGCGCCGGGCTGGCGCGGCGCGGAGCTGTAGGTGCCGACGACGGTCGCCAGCGCGGCGGTCTCCCCGTTCTTCCACCAGCCCGCCAGCTGGTCCAGTACGTCACGCATCGCCGATCACCTCGAGGAGTCGCTCCAGGGTGGCCAGGCTGTGCCCGGCCAGCAGGTCGTCCAAGTACGGCAGGGCCGCGACTATTCCGCCCTGCACCGGCGCGTAGCCGTCCTTTCCGGCGTGCGGGTTGACCCACACGACGCGGTGCGCCAGCCGGGAGATCCGGTCCATCTGCGCGCCGAGCTCGCCGGTGTCGCCACGCTCCCAGCCGTCGGAGAACACGACCACGACGGCGCGCCGGGCGGCCCCCCGCTGTCCCCAGCGGTCGACGAACGCCCGCAGCACCTCGCCCAGGCGGGTACCGCCCGACCAGTCGGGGATGGCCCGGCCGGCGGCGGTCAGCGCCCGCTCGGGGTCGCGCAGCCGCAGCTCCCGGGTGACCCGGGTGAGGCGGGTGCCGAGGGTGAACACCTCGGTGGCGGCCGGCGCGGCCCGGACGAAGACGTGCGCGAAGCGCAGCAGGGCGTCGGCGTAGGGCTCCATCGAGCCGGAGACGTCGACGAGCAGCACCACCTTGCGGTCGCGCCGCGAGCGGTCGCGGTGGCGCAGCTCGCGCACCTCGCCCTGGGTGCGCAGGGCCGCGCGCATGGTGCGGCCGGGGTCGGCGTCGCCGCGCCGGGCGGGCCGGCGCCGCCGGGAGGGCCGTCGCGGCGGCTCGGGCTTGAGCAGCGCGAGCATCCGCCGCAGGTGCTCGCGCTCGGCGATCGTCAGCTCGCCGAGGTCGTGGTGGCGCAGCACCTCCGTGCCGCTGGCGGCGGCCCGCAGCTCGGGGCCCGCGTCCTCGGCGTCACCGCCCTCGGGCTCGCGTCCGGCGGGCAGCAGGGCCGCGATCTTCGGCGGCTGCGGCGGGCGGCGGCGCTGCACCCAGCCGCCGCCCTGGTGCGGGGTGAACCAGTTGTCGAAGGCGAGGTCGTAGCGGGGGAGGTCCTCCGGGTCGGCGCACAGGGTGAACCGGCCGGCCCAGTACACCTGCTCGCGGTCCATCACCCCGAGCGTGTCGACGGCGCGCAGGAAGGCGGTCACCCGGTCGGTGGTGACGGCGAGCCCCGCGTGGCGCAACACCGCGGTGAACCCCACGAGGCTCGTGACCGGGTCGAGCCCGGGCACCTCGTCGGCGGGTGGCGCCGTACCCGGTGCGGTCATCGGTCAGGACGCGAGCAGGGCGTCCAGGCCCTTGAGCGTGCGGTCGGCGTCCTCCCGGTACTTGAGGACGGCGCCGAGCGTGGCGGCGGCGCTGTCGACGTCGAGCTCCTTGGCACCGACGAGGATCAGCGCGCGGGCCCAGTCCAGCGACTCGGCGACGCCGGGCGGCTTGAGCAGCTCGGCTCCACGCAGCCGCTGCACGGCGCGGGCGACCTGCGCGGCGAGCCGGTCGGGCAGCCCCGGGATGCGCGAGTGCAGGATCTCGATCTCGCGGGCGATGTCGGGGTGGTCGAGCCACAGGTAGAGGCACCGGCGCTTGAGGGCGTCGTGCACCTCGCGGGTGCGGTTGGAGGTGAGCACCACCAGCGGCGGCGTGCTCGCCCGCACCTCGCCCAGCTCCGGGATGCTCACGGCGTGCTCGGTGAGCACCTCGAGCAGGAACGCCTCGAACTCGTCGTCGGCACGGTCGATCTCGTCGATGAGCAGCACGCTGGGCGCGGTCTGCAGCGCGCGCAGGATCGGCCGGGCGAGCAGGAACCGCGGGTGGTACAGGGAGGCCTCGACGGCGGCGGCGTCGAGCTTCTCACCGGTGGCGCTCGCGGTGGTCTCCAGGGCGCGCAGGTGCAGCAGCTGGCGCGGGAAGTCCCAGTCGTAGAGGGCCTGGGAGGCGTCGATGCCGTCGTGGCACTGCAGCCGGATGAGGTCCACCCCGAGGACCTGCGCCAGCGCCTGCGCCAGCGCGGTCTTGCCGGTGCCGGGCTCGCCCTCGCAGAACAGCGGACGGTTCATGGCCATCGCGAGGTAGGTGGCTGTGGCCAGGCCGTCGTCGGCGAGGTAGCCGGTCTCCCGCAGCGCCTTGGCCAGCGCGGCGGGGGACTCCGGCCCGACGGCCGGTTCCGGGGTGTTCACAGGTTCCAGCATGACGGACCGGCGCGGCTGCGGCCAATTCCGGTGCTGTGGGCCACTCGCCCGAGCACGGTGGACCGCCCCGGGGCCCGCCTGCCCGGCGCGGCACCGGCGAAAGCGCTGCGACGAATTCGGTAACCTTTCCGATTTGGAAGCTCTTTTTCGGGACCGAGATGTTTCCGTGATGCACCCCGGTTGACCTGCACTGATAAGCGCATCGCTTCCGTTATCGTGCGGTGACCGTGACGACCATCACAATCGGGATTCTTGACGTATTCACCCGATGTGCTCGTAGCGTCTCGTCCGGTCGATCCACCCGATCGGCCGGAAATGCATCCGGAACCGTCGCGCCACACCCTGTCCCGCGGTTCCGGTCCGTCGAGTGGGAAGCGGGACAGGGGCGAGAGCCGGCTCGGCGGGACCCTCCCTGACCCGCTGACCGGCGCAAATGCTCGACGGCGCGGTTGGAGAACCCCCGACATGTCTTCTCGCAACATCCACGGCACGGGCCGAAGTCTCGCGCGTCTGACGGTGGCCGGAGCCATGGCCGTCGGCGCCACCTTCGCCGCCGCCGGCACCGCGAACGCCGTCCCCGATTCCATCTGGGACAAGCTCGCCGAATGCGAGAGCGGCGGCAACTGGTCGATCAACACCGGCAACGGCTATTACGGCGGGCTCCAGTTCAGCCCCACCACCTGGCGCGCCTTCGGCGGCTCCGGCATGCCGCACCAGGCCAGCCGCGCCGAGCAGATCGCCGTCGCCGAGCGCACGCTCGCGACGCAGGGCTGGGGCGCGTGGCCGTCCTGCTCGAGCAGGCTCGGCCTGCGCGGTTACGAGGCCGAGCCCGACCGCACGGTCCGCGCGTCCTCGGAGCCCGCGGCGGCCCCCGCCTCGTCGGGCAGCGGCAACTACACCGTGAAGTCCGGCGACACCCTGAGCAAGATCGCCGCGGCGCACGGGACCTCGTGGGAGACGATCTACGCGAACAACCGCGACGTGCTCAGCAACCCGAACGTCATCCGGGAAGGCCAGAGGCTCCAGGTCTAGCCCGTCCGTCGCCCGACGGCACTCTCGCGCAAGAGGTGCGCGCGAGGTGCCGTCGGGCGGCTCAGGTCGAGTTCACCCATTCGTCGGTGCCGTCGGCGAACACCTGGTGCTTCCACACCGGCAGTCGCCGCTTGACCTCCTCCACCAGCTCCGCGCAGGTGGCGAACGCCGCCTGCCGGTGATCGGCGGCGACGGCGCACGCCAGCGCCACCTCGCCGATCGCCAGGCGACCCACCCGGTGGCTCACGGCCACCGCCCGCACCCCGCGGGCCCGGGCGGCGACGTCCGCCGCCACCTCGGCGACGGTCTTCGTCGCCGAGGGGTGGGCGGTGTACTCCAGGCCGCGCACCGGCCGGCCGCCGTCGTGGTCGCGCACCACCCCGGCGAAGGTGACGACCGCGCCCGCCGCGGCGTCGTCCACCAGGGTCGCGTGCTCGGCGACGTCGAGCGGTTCCTCGCCCACGGCGGCGCGCAGCACCGCCGCTCCCGTGTCCGTCATGTGTGGTCTCCTCCGCGCAGCTGGTCGACGGCGTGGTCCAGGACACCGGCGAGCACGGCGAGCCCGTCGCGCACGCCGCCCGGGGAACCGGGCAGGTTGACCACGAGGGTGCGCCCGGCCACGCCCGACAGGCCTCGGGAGAGCACCGCGGTGGGCACGGTCGGCGCGCCCGCGGCGCGGATCGCGTCGGCCAGCCCGGGCACCTCGTAGTCCAGGACCCCGCGGGTCACCTCGGGCGTGGCGTCGGTCGGTGAGATGCCGGTGCCGCCCGTCGTGATGACGACGTCGACCCCGGCGGCGACCGCGGCCCGCAGCGCCTCGCCCACCGGCTCGCCGTCGGGCACCACGGCGGGGTCCGGGCAGTCGAAGCCGCGCTCGCGCAGCCAGTCGACGATCAGCGGGCCGCCCCGGTCCGCGTACACCCCTGCCGCCGCCCGGTTCGACGCGGTGACGACGCGCGCCGCGCGGTTCACGACCGGTCCGCCGGGCGGGTCCAGGTACCGGTCTTGCCGCCCTCCTTGCGCTCGACGCGCACGGCGTCGAGTACGGCGGCCGGGTCGACGGCCTTGACCATGTCGTGCAGGGCGAGCCCGGCCACCGCGACGGCGGTGAGCGCCTCCATCTCCACGCCCGTGCGGTCGGCGGTGCGGACGGTCGCCCGGATCAGCACCTCCGCGTCGCCCGGTTCCAGGTCGAGCACCACCCCGGCCAGCGCGATGGGGTGGCACAGCGGGACGAGGTCCGGGGTGCGCTTGGCTCCCATGATCCCGGCGATCCGGGCGGTGGCGAGCGCGTCGCCCTTGGGCAGGCCGTCGCGGCGCAGGAGGTCGACGACCTCGGCGGTGGTGCGCAGCACGCCCGTCGCCACCGCCGTGCGGGCCGTGGGCTCCTTCGCCGAGACGTCCACCATCCGGGCCGCGCCCGTGGCGTCGACATGGGTCAGTTCCACGCCCAGACCCTACGACGCGACACCGCCGCCGACGATCCGCGCCGGGCGGCCCGTGGGTGCGGGTGCCTCAGCGAGGTGCCATCCCCCCGTCGGACGGCGTGGGCCGGACGGCGGAGTCAGCGCGGGGAACGGAAGCGTGCGAGCTGCTCGGGGGTGTCGACGTCTCCGGGGTCGGCGAGGTCACCGCATTCGACGGCCCGCAGCCCGGGGTGGCCGGCCAGGTAGCCGCGGGCGCCCGCGTCGCCGGTGGCGGCGGCCGTGACCCCCGCCCAGTGGTCCCGTCCCAGCACGACGGGGTGCCCCGCGCGGCCGGCGTATGCGGCGCGGAGCAGGGTGGCCGGTCCGGAGGCGGCGTCGCGCAGCCGGGCCACCGCCGCCGCGGTGACCCCCGGCAGGTCCACGAGGTGCACCAGCGCGGCGGCGGGCACCGGGTCCAGCGCGGCGAGCGCGGCGAGGCCGGCCCGTAGGGAGGCGCCCATGCCCTCGGCCCAGCCGTCCGCCGTGACCGCGGTGACCCCGGGCGGCAGCACCGCGCCGACCGCGCCCGCCGCGGCGCCCAGCACGACCACCAGCGGCGCGCAGCCGCCACCGTCCAGCACGGCGAGGGCACGGCGGACCAGCGGCTGGCCGTCGAGTTCGACCAGTGCCTTGGGCCGGCCCATCCGCCGGCCCGCGCCGGCGGCGAGCAGCAGGCCGGCGGTTACCTGTTGACCTTCGTCTCGGGGTGCACGTAGGGCACCTCGGGCAGCGGGAACTCCAGGTCGCCGAACGGCGAGAGCGAGCCCTGCACCGGCGCTGCCAGCTCGGTGACCGGGTGCTCGCCGTCGGGCAGCTGGGGCCAGGCCGGGTCGACCCGGCCCTCGGCGAGGGACTTGTCCACGTGACCTCCAGTGGTGTCGGCTCTCGAGCGCATTATCGCGCATGCCGACGATCCGTCGACAACGACGTTGTTGCTGTTCTCGAGGCCCGAAACCCGCGACAAGGTCGTTGTCGACGGCGGGGCTCGTCGTCGCCCGGCTACCGTGGACAGGATGCCCACCCCGCTGGTCGACTGGCTGCGCGCGCAGGACGACGTGACCCTGGCCGAGCTGTTGCGCCTGCGCCCCGACCTCGCCGTGCCGCCGCCCGGCGACCTCGGTGTGCTGGCCACCCGCGCGGCCGTGCGGGCCTCGGTGCACCGGGCGTGCGACGAGCTCGACACGGTCGCCCTCGCCGTGCTGGAGGCCCTCCTCGTCGCCGACGCGGACGTCCGCCCGGTCCCGCGCGCGGAGCTGCTGCGCCTGCTCAGGCCCGGGGTGCCGGCCGCGCCGGTGGATCGCGCGCTGGCCGCGTTGCGCGCCCGCGCCATCGTCTGGGACTCCGACCTCCCGCCCGGCGCCGGTGTCGACGGGGGCGTCGACGCCGCTCCCGACGCCGGCGCGGACGGCGCTGCGGACGGCGCTGCCACCCGGCGGCGCCGTGGCTCCGCGGCGACCTCCACCGACCGCGACCCGGGCGTCGGTCTCGCCGTCGTCCCCGCCACGCGGGACGTGGTGCCGCGCTACCCGGGCGGGCTCGGCCGGTCGTCGCCGGGGCTCGCCGGCTCGACCGCGCTGCCCGAGCTGCTCGCCGCCGTCCCGGCCGACGAGCGCCGGGTGCTCGACGCGCTCGCCGCCGGGCCGCCGATCGGGCGCAGCCGCGCCGGCGGCGACCCGGACAGCCCCGTCGGGCGGCTGCTCGCCCGCGGCCTGCTCCTGCGGGTGGACGCCGACACCGTCGAGCTGCCCCGCCAGGTCGGGCTCGCCCTGCGCGGTGACCGCCCGCTGGGCACCGTCGCGCTGATCCCGCCGCAGCCCGCGACGCGGAACCGCGGCGAGGGCGTCGTCGACGCGACGGCCGGCGGTGCCGCGATGGAACTGCTGCGCCGGGCCGACCGGGCGATCGCCTTCTGGGGCGAGAGCCCGCCGCCGGTCCTGCGGTCGGGCGGCCTGGGGGTGCGCGACCTGCGCCGGCTCGCCCGCGAGATCGACGCCGACGAGCGCGTCGCCGGCCTGCTCGTCGAGATCCTCGCCGGCGCCGACCTCGTCGCGGAGACCGACGGCGCCGGCGCCGAGTGGCTGCCGACCACCGCGGCCGACGTCTGGTCGGTCGGCGGTCCCGAGCACCGCTGGGTGTTGCTGGCGCGCAGCTGGCTGGACCTGCCGCGGCTGCCGGGGCTGATCGGTTCGCGGGACGAGGCGGGGCGGGCGCTCGGCCCCCTCACCGACGCGGTGCGCCGCCCCCTCGCCCCGCGGGACCGTCGCCGCGTGCTCGCCGGGCTGGCCGAGCTGCCGCCGGGCACCGCAGTGGAGTCCCCGGGCGCGCTCGCCGACGTGCTGGCGTGGCGCGCGCCGCGGCGCGGCGGACGGCTGCGTGACGAGCTCGTCGCGTGGACCCTGGCCGAGGCCACGGTGCTCGGCGTCGTCGCCCTGGACGCCCTCGCCACACCCGGCCGGGCACTGCTGGCCGACCCGGGGTCGGCGGCCGTCGCGCTGCGCGCGGTGCTGCCGGAGCCGGTGGACCACGTGCTGCTGCAGGCCGATCTCACCGCGGTCGCGCCCGGCCCGCTGGAGGCGTCGCTGGCCCGCGAGCTCGGCCTGCTCGCCGACGTCGAGTCGGCGGGCGGGGCGACGGTGTACCGGTTCACGGAGACGTCGGTGCGCCGCGCCCTGGACGCCGGCCGCTCGGCCGCGGACGTGCACGAGCTGCTCGCCGCCCGCTCGGCCACCCCGGTGCCGCAGGCGCTGACCTACCTGGTGGACGACGTCGCGCGCCGGCACGGGCGGCTGCGCGGGGGCGCGGCGACGTCGTTCCTGCGCTCCGACGACGACGTGCTGCTCTCCGAGGTGCTGGCACATCCGGTCGCGCAGGGAGTCGAGCTGCGCCGGCTCGCCCCGACCGTCGCCGTCAGCCCGGTGCCGCTCGCCGAGCTGCTCGACCGGCTGCGCGAGGCCGGGTTCAGCCCCGCCGCCGAGGACCCCGGCGGCGGCGTGCTCGACCTCTCCGAACGCGGCCGGCGCACCGCCCCCCGGCGACGCGCCCGGCCGGTCGGTGCGAC
>Ga0247713_1001366_pt1 | contig 12188 bp, 15 predicted proteins | sample 21E_NmetaG_FD_189936 | JGI IMG/M metagenome (GOLD analysis project Ga0247713, IMG submission 189936) | Soil microbial communities from hillslope of Landscape Evolution Observatory, University of Arizona, Oracle, AZ, United States - 2-1-E_N | ecosystem: Engineered > Artificial ecosystem >... | reverse complement strand
CCCGCCGGGGCCGTCTGGGTCTGGCCCGCGGCGGGGGTGCTGGTCGCCGACGCCGCGGTCAGCAGGACCGCGACCACGAGCGACAGGACCGCGTGGTGCCACCTCATTCCGCCCCTGGTCATGCGCGCCTTCCGCACTGTCGTCGAGGAGCCTGAGAGGGTGCGCGTCCGGGAGCTGGTGCAGCACGTTCAGGGGCCGAGCAGCTCCAGCGGATCGCCGACGCGGACCCGCCCCGGCTCCACCACCTCCGCGTACACACCGAAGTCCACGCCGCCGTCGGGGCCGAGGCCGCGGGCGGCGGCGATGGCCTGCAGGGCGTCGAAGTCCTTGCGGCCGGTGTCGGGGCTGCGGGTCGTGACCGCGCAGCGCGGGACCGGACCCCGTACGCGCACGACCGCGTCGCCGAGACGTACCCGCTGGCCGTCCCAGGCCTCCTCGTCGTAGGCGGACCCGCCGGCGAACGTGACGAGCATGCGGAAGCGGCGGGCGTCGAGCGGCTCGTCGCAGCCGGCGTGGCGGGCGAGCTCGGCGACGGAGGCCTGCCCGAGCAGCGTCACGGGGTGGACGTCGGTGCCCTGCCCGGGCTGGCCGGTGCGCACGAGCCGCACCGGCTTGCCCGCGAAGTCCGACAGCGCCGCGTTCCAGGGCCCCTCCACGAGCCGACCGGTGACCCGCCGCCCGAGGTAGAAGCGCGTGGTGACCGCCTCGCCGAGCGCGACCGTGCCCTCCACCTGTCGGCCGTCGGGCAGGTCCAGCGCCAACCAGCCGGCCTCGTCGTCGTAGGACGGTCGGACCTGCACCAGGCGCCCCAGACGCGCGCCGCCGCACAGCCGGCCGCGCTCGTCCACGACGTAGAGGCGGCGGTCGTCGGCGACTCCGGATGGCCCCAGGACGATATCGTCGGGATGATGCAGTCGCATGCCCTTGACGGGGGTGAGCGACAGGCATGACACGGCGTACATGAGGCCAAGGGTAGGTCCGCGCGCGGCGGGTGACCCCGGTCGGCAGGCGCCGACAGGGGGTTCAGCGCGCGTAGAGCCAGTCCTGGTACACGACGAAGGTGCCGTCGGCTCGGGTGACCTCGGCGAACAGGTGGTAGTGGGCCTCGGCCTCGTCGGGGAGGGTGATGGTCTCCGCGGGCGCCCCCTCCGCGGTCACGGTGACCGCCACGATGTCCACGGTCTCCACGAGCGTGCCGTCGGCCTCGATGCGGTCCAGGTGGTAGACGATCTCGGTCGATCCGTCGTCGGGGGTGGCGGGCACTTCCCCTGGCGGCACGACCAGCTCGAACGTGTCGCCGGGCTCCGCCAGCACCCCCTGATCGGTGACCTCCCACCCGTCGGCGCGCGCGAGCGCGTCGGTGCCGTCGGGCAGCTCGCGGGGAGGCAGCTCGCTGAAGGGGCCGTCGGTCTCCTCGGCCGGCCCGGGTTCCTGATCGCAGGCGCCGAGGGCCAGCACGGCCAACGCGGCGGCGGCCGCCAGCACCAGTGCGCTGCGCACTACTCGCCGGCCGGGAAGTTGAGGAAGAACTTGCTCGCCGTGGGCCCGCGCTGCCCCTGGTACTTGCTGCCCAGCTCCCCGCTGCCGTAGGGGCGCTCCGCGGGGGTCGACAGCTCGAAGAACGCGACCTGTCCGATCTTCATGCCCGGGTACAGCGCGATGGGCAGGGTCGAGACGTTGGACAGCTCCAGGGTCAGCCACCCGTCCCACCCGGCGTCCACGAAGCCCGCGGTGGCATGGGTCAGCAGGCCGAGGCGCCCGAGGCTCGACTTGCCCTCGATGCGCGCGACGAGGTCGTCGGCCAACGCGATGCGCTCGAACGTCGCGGCCAGCACGAACTCGCCGGGGTGCAGCACGAACGGGGCGTCCTCGCTGGCTTTGACCTCCTCGGTGAGGTCGGGCATCGGCTGGCGCACGTCGATGTAGGGATGGCGGTGGTTGTGAAAGACCCGGAACCGGTCATCGAGGCGAACGTCCACGCTGGAGGGCTGCACGGCGTTGTCGCCGAGCGGCTCGACGACGATGCGCCCGGCTGCGAGGGCCTCGCGGATGCTTCGGTCCGACAGGATCATGGGCGAATCGTAACCGGACGCCGGCGCCGCTGGGCTCCATCACCGGCGAGCGGCGGCCGCCGCGCGTGATGACGGCGCCGCGTCGGCTGGCAAGGGGCTACGGTTGAGCGATCATGCGGGCCCTCGTCGTCGTGCCGACCTACAACGAGGTCGCCTCCGTGGAGCAGGTCGTGGGGCAGTCGCTGGCCAGCGACCCCGGCCTGCATGTGCTCGTGGTCGACGACGCCTCCCCCGACGGCACCGGCGCCCTGGCCGACGCGCTGGCCGGTGGCAACGGCCGGCTGCACGTCCTGCACCGTTCACGCAAACAGGGTCTGGGCTCGGCCTACCGGGCAGGGTTCGCGTGGGGTCTCGCCCACGGGTACGAGGCCCTCGCCGAGATGGACGCCGACGCCTCCCATGACCCCGCGGACCTGCCGCGGCTGCTGCAGGCCCTCGCCGGCGCGGACGTCGTCGTCGGCTCACGCTACGTACCCGGCGGCGCCGTCGAGGACTGGTCCCGCCACCGCCTGTTGCTGTCGCGGGGCGGCAACGCCTATGCCCGCGCCGTCACGGGGCTGCACCTGGCCGACGCCACCTCTGGCTTTCGCGCTTTTCGGCCGGTGGTGCTGCGGGCCATCCGTCTGCAGGACCTGCGCTCCGACGGCTACGCGTTCCAGCTCGAGACCGCACTGCGAGCATGGCGGCTCGGCTTCCGGCTCGTCGAGATCCCCATCATCTTCACCGAACGCAGGCAAGGCGCCAGCAAGCTCACCAAGGCCGTCGTGGTCGAGGCGGTGGCGCGGGTGGCCGTCTGGGGCCTCACCGGTCCGCGCGGCCCCGCCGCGGTGCACCCGGCCAGCGTCGCCGCACCGTCCGCCTCCTCCTGAAGCCCGTCCACCCGGCCGCGCTCAGCAGGCTGGCGGGCCCCTGGCTTACTCCTCCCAGGGCGCCGTGTCGCCCAACTTGGCGTAGTAGCGCGCGAGGTGGTCCTTGACCTCGTCGATGTCGCCCTTCGGGAGGTCGGCGCCGCCCCGTCCGCCCTGCATGACCGCGGCGGCGTTGAAGATGGCCCGAGGCACCGCCGTCAGCTCGCCGTCGACGATGTCGGCGATCTGGAACTTGTAGCCCTTGAACTTGTCCTGGTCGTCGGGCTCATACCAGACGAACGCCTCGCGGTAGCGTTCGTTGGGTGACTCCTCCGCGTCGGCCCACTCGCGCACGCGGCTGTTCGCCTCGTCCCCGCTCCACTCCCGGTCGCGGTCGGCGAGCGGCAGGTCCTGGTAGTCAACGACGGCCATGGCCTTGCCTTCCCGGTCGCGTTCCTCGCTCGGCGGTGGCCTACCCGGCGGCCGCGAGACGCGAACGCCGCAGTCATCCTGCGTCGGTTCCGACGTGGGGGCGAGTGGGTATCAGCCGGGTATGGACAACGAAAACAAGGTGCTCGTGCTCGCGGCCGACCTGTTCGAGGACATGGAGCTGCTCTATCCCCTGTACCGACTGCGCGAGGAAGACGTCGAGGTCACGCTCGCCGGCACCACGCCCGACGCGGTGACCGGCAAGAAGGGCCACGGCCCCGTGGACGTGGACACCACCGTCGACGACGTCGACGCGTCCGACTTCGACGCGCTCGTGATCCCCGGCGGTTTCGCGCCCGACAAGCTGCGCAGGTCCAAGGATGTGCTGTCGCTCGTCGAGGCGTTCAACGCCGCCGGCAAGCCGATCGCGTTCATCTGCCACGCCGGCTGGGTGCCCATCTCCGCCGGCATCATCAAGGGCCGCCGGGCCACCAGCGTCGACGCCATACGGGACGACATGGTCAACGCCGGCGCCGACTGGGTCGACGAGCCCTGCGTCGTGGATGGCAACCTGATCTCGGCGCGCACCCCCGCCGACCTCGGCCCCTGGATGAAGGCGCTCCTGGCGGCACTCGACGCCGAATAGACCGCGCGGCGGCCTGGACCGACGGCCGTCGTCGGAGCAGCGCCCGTTGCACGGGACCGCGCCATCGCCCTATCATGCCCTTTGCCCCTGCGGGTGTAGTTCAATGGCAGAACACGAGCTTCCCAAGCTCGCAATGGGGGTTCGATTCCCCTCACCCGCTCCAGGCAAAGGCCCAGGTGAGAGGCGGTTTCCGTCCCCTGAGCCTTCTTTGTGCCTGGGCGCCTGATCCCATACTGATCCCATACGACGAGGGGGGGAGCGCATCCGGGTCCGGGGCGCCTCGCCCACGCCCCAATGCCAGCGAACCGGCCAGCGAGCTACGACGCCGCCTTGAACTCCTCGTAGCGACGCTCGAGGTACTCGGCACCGGGTCGGTCGAGCGGCTGGCGGGGCAGGTACAGCTCGCGGCCGTTCAGGTCCTGCAGCCCGTGGGTCAGCATCGGCCCGTCGGTATCACTGAGGACATCAGAGCGGACGACTATGCGAAGGTCGGGCCTGATGCCCATGAGGTGGCGGTCGAACGCGGCATGGTGCAGCCGGCACAACGTGACGCCGTTCGGCACCACCGGTGGACCACCACGGGCGTCCCCGACGATGTGGGCGGCCTCGACGAGCTCGGGTCGCCGGAGTCGGCAGAACGCACAGGTACGCACGTAGGCGTGCAAGACGGCCTCACGGAAGCGGGCCTGGTGCAGCCGGTGCTTCACAATCGAGTTGCGATACCGCCGCTCCGGGTCTTCTCCGACGACCGTTTCCCCGGCACCCACACCCATGCCGCTGAGGTCGACGAGGAACCGCTGGGCGATCGGGTCGTCCACGACGACGTGCACCGGGTACTGCGGCAGGTAGTGCCCCGGGGTGATGCCGAAGAAATACACGCACGGCAGGCGGTGCTCGTGGGCGAGTCGCAAGGCGGCGTTCTCGTACTCGTTAGAGTCCGGAGTCCGGTAGCGGTAGGCCAGCCAGCCCTCGGGCGTGAACTGGTCCTCGTACGGCGGCGGCCCGCCAGGTTTCGGCGGCGTCGTCACGAACGACAACGCGGCCCGCAGCACGGCTGGTTTGTGGATACCGCGGTAGAGATCGAAGATCGGGATGCGGCGACCGTCGATCTCCACACCCTTGCGGAGCACGTCGGTGGTGAGGACGTCACCGAACGTGCGCTGGGCTTCGTTGAGAAAGTCGAAGGCTGCCTGACGGGCCCGGTGTTCGAACAGCTCGTCGACGACCGCCATCACGTCGCGAGGTGCTGTGTCACGAGGTCGGCGGCGTGCAAGGGGTCTTCGTGCTCCCAGATGCGTATCGGTGTCCAGCCAGCTTCCCGCAGGCGATGGTCAGTGTCGCGGTCGCGCTCGACGTTGGCGCCGAGCTTTTCACGCCACCATGCGGCGTTGGCTTTCGGGCTCGTACCGTGTTGAGGGCAGGCGTGCCAGAAGCAGCCGTCCACGAACACGGCTATCCGCTGGCGGGGGAAGACGACATCGGCTCGCCGGCGCAGGCCGGGCAGCACTGGGACGTCGACGCGGTAGCGCAGCCCGCGTCGGTGAAGCTCGCGGCGGAGGGCCAGCTCGGGACGCGTGTCGGCACGCCGCTGCCGCTGCATACGGCGCAGCGCCTCGGGGCTCGACGGAGCTGGGGTTCCCGCCACGATCAGATCCGCCTGAATGTCGAGTCATATTCGCCTGCGACCCGCCGGAGCATCGACTCGTACTGGAAGATGTCCCCAGGCTGGGGCGCCGGTGGATCCGTGACGAGCTTGACAGTCCGGCCGTCGTTGACGAGGTCGACGACCACGACCCCCACTCCGTCGTAGCCGCGGGCGGACGTGTCGCTCCGGCGCGGAAGTTGCTCAACGGCTCTGAGCGCCACCTCGGCAGCGTGGGGCTGCTTGTGGGTCGACACAGCCCGCGGAGCTTCTGATGGCAGGTTCCTGTTCCGGTCGGGACTGACGAACTGCGTGGCGGCGTTGATCATCACGAACCCCACGGCGAGCGCCTGGTTGCTTGCGGCGTGGACCATCTGGTGGCTCGAGTTGAGCTCGTCGTACAGCCGCGGTCCCGCCTTGCTGTGCTCCGTCATGCACGCCTTCGCCTCCATGGCGACGAGAACCGACCCGACCGATCCCTCACGGCCGACCGGCAGGTCCTCGAGCAGATGCCGTTCCTCGTTGCTGAGCTCGACCCCCCAGAGCTCGCCGAGCTCTGCCACCGTCCGCCCTTCCGCTGGGTCCTCCTCGGCACCAGGGCGCGCAATGACGAGGTCGAGCTTCTTCCGCTTGTTGTTGACGAAGTCGTACATCGGGTGGTTGACGCCGAAGACGACCTTGCCTTCTCGAACATGGTCGCGGAGCAGCCCGCTCGTCAACAGAAGGTCGAACAGCGTCCCCCAGCAGGCAACCTTGGAGTGGTGGTCGCTGCGCGAGTGGTACTGCCAGGCTTCGCCGGACTTGCCCCGCGGACGGGCGCGTTGCAGGGACCGCACCAGGATGGTGGGGGCATGCACTCGGCTCTCCTCCGTCGCTTGCCCTCATTGTTGTCCAGCCCGACACCGGTTGCCGAACGGTCTATCGCCTCGTGACCTCGACATGCTCCTTGACATCAAGCAAGAAGTCCTCGACGAACCGGAGTTGACCGCGGTTCGCGCGGTCGAGGAAGCCCGCCGCGCCCTTGTGAGACAGCGCCTCGGCACGGGAGACGTCGACCACGTCGGTCAGGTGCCGATAGGGCTCGTGGCGCGGCCAGAAGGACCGATCCGACACCCAGGCCGTGCCGTCACTGCCCCAGGCGGCGTTGGGCCAGCGGTCGCCGGAGGCCAGCCGGCGATCGTCGGCCGCGTCGTGGCTGCCGGGCTCCCGCAAGGCATTCCCGAGCCAGGTGGCGACGGGCACGGTCACAGCGTTTCCGGCGAGCTTCCATCGGATGCCCTTCGCCCGTTGCTCCGCGGCCGCAGCGGCCGTCCACTCACGGGGGAAGCCCTGGAGCGCCTCGGCATCCTGAACGGAGGGGACCACCAACTTCCTGCCCGGCTCGGCACCGGGAACCCAGATCGCCGGCGGTGAGGGGATGCCGATCGTCGAGCCACCCTTCAGCGGCGGCGTGGCGTCCTGGGCCCAACCCAGACCGCGGAGGCCCTCGGTCCAGTAGAAGCCGAACACATCCTGACGGAACGCGTCAGCAGGGGGTTCGGCCTCATCGTCGGCGAAGAGGACGCCGCGGGGATCTTCCTGCCGGCTGGCGACGAGCAGGACACGGTGGCGGCGCTGGGGGACGCCGCTGAACCGGGAGTCCACGACCCGGTAAGCCCACCGGTACCCGAGTTGCTCGAGCTCGCCGACCAGGTAGGTCATCGCGCGACCCCGGTCGAGCGGCAACATGTTGCGTACGTTCTCCAGCACGAGCCAGCGCGCTTTCGATCTCTCCAAGAGGCGGAAGACCTCGCCGACGAGACCGGATTGCTTGCCGGTGATTCCCGCTGTCCTGCCAGCTTGTGACAGGTCCGTGCAGGGGAAACCAGCCGTGACGATGTCGACCGTCGGCAGTGCCCGCAGGCCGCGAACGTCCCCGTGGAGCGGCGTGTCCGGGAAGCGATGTTGCAACACAGCCTGGGCGGGCTCCCAGACCTCGCAGAGCATCTCGGCTTCAAGCCCGGCCGCGTGGAATCCGAGCTCGATCCCCCCGATGCCGGCGAAGAGTCCAGCAACTGACAGCCGACCTGTGTCGCTCTTGGGATGCACGAACGAAGTATCGCAAGTGAGCCGGCTAGTCCGGCGCATTTCCTCCGGCCCCAGGCTCGGTATCCATTGCTGCATGGCACTCCCACCTCAGTTGACTGCCCTGACAGCCTGACCGAGGGGTGTGACAGCCCGTGGAGCGGGGGCACCGCAGGACAGGACGGAGGCGGATGGCCGCGGATACCCGGCGAAGTTCAATGCGCGGCCTCCTGGCTTCTCTCGTCCTCGTCGGCCGGGCCATGGACGAGTTCCATGAACCGCTCGGCTGCCTCGGGCTGCATGCCCGGCATGACGTGGGCGTAGGTGTCCAGCGTGAAGGCGACCGAACTGTGTCCAAGGCGCTCGGAGACCACCTTCGGATTGATGCCTGCGGCCAGCAGCAGCGAGGCGTGGGTGTGCCGGACGTCCTGCAGCCGGATGGGGCGCACGCCGGCGCGCTTGGCGGCGCGCCGGAACGCCAGGGAGATGGCCGGCGGGTTCCACCAGATGCCATCCGCTCGTGGGAACACGAGGTTGTGGTCCTGCCACGCGGACCCGAGCGCGAGCTTGCTCTCGTTCTGCGCGGCCCGGTGCGCGCGCAGCTGGGCGACGGTGCGGCGGTCGAGGTGGATGGTGCGCGCCGAGCCCTCCGACTTCTGCTCGTCCTGAGGCTGGAAGCCGTCCGCGGTGGCCAGGATGGTCTGTCGGATGGTCAGGGTGGCGGCCGCGAGGTCAACCTCGCTCCAGCGCAGGCCGAGGATCTCCGAGCGGCGCATCCCGGTGGCGGCAAGCACGCACCACAGGGTGTGCAGCTCGTGCTCGCGGGTGCTGTACAGGAAGTCGCGCAGCTCTGAGGGACTCCACGTCTGCATGCCCCGCCGGCGGGAGGCCTTCACGACCCTCATGGGCGGCGGGTCGGCGAGCAGCGCCATGTTGCGGGTGAGCAGCCCCCAGCGGACCGCGTCGTTCAGCGCCTTGCGGATCATCGCGTGGATGCGCCGGACCGAGGTCGGTGACAGCCCGCCGGGTTGATGGACACGACCGTCACGCAACAGGTCGGCGTAGAGGCGGTTGAAGTGGGCTGCGTTCAGGTCACCGAGCGCGACACCGCCGAGGCGGGGAATGACGTGGTCTTCGAGGTTGCGCTTGCGGTCGGTCCACGTCTCGTACTTCACCCGTGGCGGCGCGGTCGCCGGCAGCCACTCGTCGCGCAGGAACGCGGCGAGGCTCATGGTGGAGGTGGCGACGAACCCGCCGTCCTCGACGGAGTTGAGCAGCTCGCGCAGGGCCCGCTCGGCGTCCTTCTTCGTCGGGAAGCCGCTGCGCATCTGGCGGATCCACCGCCCCTCGGCGTCCTTGCCCACGTAGGCGCGGAACGCCCAGCTGAACCTGCCGGCGAGCCCGCACTTGCCGCAGGTGCGCTCCTTGACGCGTTGCCGCACTTCGTGCAGCGCTTGTAGACCGTGCCGCTCACGGGCTCGGTTCCGCGTCGTCGGGGTCCATGGCCTCGGCGGCGAGCCCAGGAGGTCCAGCAGCCGCGCCGTGGGCACGAGCAACCGCCGCCCAATCCTGAACGTGGGCAGCTGGCCCCTGGCCGCCGCACGGTAGGCGGTCGCCCTGGGGATGCCGAGCATCCTCCCAGCCTGCTCGACGGACAGTGTCGGTGGCAGATCCTTCAGCCTCATCGCAGTCCCCTCATGCTCCTCGTCTGGGTCATGAGGGAATTGCTCTCGCTTGCCGCCGAATGTGACGAGCTCCTTTGCTCCTGGGGCCAGATCGTCTCGCCGGGCCAGGTCACGGGAGGTCGGCCCGGATGTCGTGACGTCGGCGCCACAGCGTTTCGAGGAATGTCGGCCAGTGGGTTGCCGGGTCGTGCTGACGGTGGATCTCATCGAGCAGCTGGAGGACAACGGTTTGCTGCTGCGTGAGCGCGAAGCCCGTGCCGGCGTCGAGGCCGAACGCGGCGGTCAGCGCGCGCAACAGGTCTTGCCGCAAGCGCGACCAGTCCCCGGGATCGCCGAGGGCGTGCGCCAGCTGGACGTAGTGAACGAACTGGTCGCGGTGGATCCACGCCAGGTCCTCGACGCCGATGCCAGGTCGGTCAAACACCGTCAGCCTCCCGGTGAGGTTGGGCGCCAGGATCCTGGGTGCGCCTCCCCTGCGCCAGCCCGGAGGCTCAGGGCTTGTGAAAACCGCGGGGCCCAGCATCGAGGCGCAGCATGACGACGCACCAATGCACTACGAAGTCCACGCGGGCTGCGAGCCTCATCCGCACGGGGCCTATCACGGCCCACCGGCGGCCCGGTCACCCGCCAACCAGCCCCGCTGGAGGCTGACTGAAGGGCGCAGATGTCGTCGGGGTCGAGCTCGCCGACGACTTCACCGAGCACGTATTGGGATGCGCTAACGAGCAGGTGCACACGAGCGCGCTCGTCCCCGACGGTGACCACGAGCGGCGGCGCGTGGGGAGCCTCGTCGAGGGCGACGAGCGGGACCAATCAGGCGCCAGCCAGACGGCTCGACCGCGGCGGCCGGCACTCCGCCCAGAGCAGTCCGTCGGGGCGACGCCAGTTCGGCCGCCAGTTCGGAGTCGACACGCACCGCTCGGTGTGCCTTGGCCACCTCGGCACCTCGGCATAGGGGTTGGCAGCACGCGGGGACCCGCCGCATAGGCGTGTCACGCGTTGTAACACGGAATGCGGCACGCCGCATAGGCCGCAGCATCACGCCAGCATCAGTTCCGCATAGGCCCCAGGCGACGGTCGGCGCACTCGAGACAAGGAGTGCACCGCATGTACGATCCGACCCCAGCCCCGTTCGGAGACGTCACCCGCGGCTGGACCGCCCTGGAGAGCCAGCACCGCCGGCGCGAGGCCGCCCGACTGCTTGGCCGCGGGTGCGCCGGCGATCTGCTCGCCCATGTCGATCGTCCCGCCTCGACGACCGTAAGTCTTGGTTAACTCCAATCGCAGCCAGTCCGGGACGCGACGTCCTCGCCGAAGCGTGCCTCGTTCACGAGGGCTGCGAGCTCCACCGCCTCCCAAGGGTGAGGGATAAGGCTCCGGAGCGGACGGCCGCTCAGGCCTGCGCTGCACCGCATCGGTGAAGTAGTGAATCTACTCGCAGAAGGCCTGCGCACGTCGCCCGTGCACCCACATCACCCAGGATTGCACCAGCTCAGTGTTCCCGTCGCTGCCCGGGGGGGCAACGCTCCGGCTACGCGCAGGGGTTGTCGGGCTCGGCGCCCTCGGCGTAGGTCGATCGCCGAACGAACCACCACGGGGTGGGGTTGCGCGCGGGGTCCGCCTCGCCGTGGTGGGGCACGAGCCCGACGTGGAGGGGCTCCCACTCGGGCTCGCCCGTGAGAATGGCCCCGCTGCGGTACGTGGCCTCGACGAGGACGCAGTCGGGACCGGCGCTGATCACCTGCGTGACCTCCCCCACGGTCATGTCCTCCATCTCCTCGACGGGGCGGAAGAGATCCCAGTTCTGTTCGAGCTGGTCGAAGAAGCCGATCTGGAAGTCGCGGCCCTCCGGGTTGTACAGCGCGACCAACCAGGCGTGCCACTCGTCGTCGCGGGTGCGGGTCGTCAGCTGGTGGCGGGTGCGCTCGGTCTCGGCGGCGAACAGCGCGTTGAGGACGCCGAGCAGGTAGGCCTCGTCGATGGCGGCGGGGTCGTCGGGGATGGCCAGCGGGTCGGGCTCCGGCTCGGGTATCGGCTCCGGTGCTGGGGCTGGCTCCGGTGCCCGGGTGGGCGACGGCGACGCGGTGGCGACCGGCTCCCCCTCCGGGCCGGAAGCATCGCCACAAGCCGCCAGCGCAAGCCCGAGGCCGAGAATCGCGGCGACTACGGCAAGCGTTCGCATGAGCACCATTCTCCTACCCTCCCACATCGCCAACGACTGCGCCTCGGCTACGCGCAGGGGTTGGTGGGCGCAGGGGTTACGGAGGCCGGCCTCGATCTCGGCCAGGTTCACGCAGCTCGTCGCCGACGCGTCCCCCCGACCGAGCAGACGCAGCATCGTCGCCTCCCCCGTCTCACGCCCCCGTAGCCACTCGATCAAGACCGTGCTATCGAGCAGGTATGTCGTCAGCGCTCAGCTCTCCGCGTCATGAGGCCCGCACCCACTCCTGCACCGAGGCGGTGTCCCGCCAGTGGGGATAGTCCTCGTCCTTCAGCAGGCCAGCGCCCGTGCGGATGGCCTCCTCGAGCGCGATGCGCTCCAACTTCTCCCCTGCCGAGTCGGGCTCGGGCCCGAGGATGAGCTCCATGAGCAACTCGGCCGCCTCAGGTTGCATCCCGGGCATGACGTGGGCGTAGGTGTCGAGCGCGAAGGCGGCCGAGTTGCGGCCAAGTTTGATGAACTCTTCGCCGCCGCCGAGAACGCCAGCAACCTCCCTTGACGCGTCGCCGCGCATCCACACCCCTGGCCTGTCAGGGTCACGGCGCCTCTTCCTCGAAGAGGCGTAGATATGGCTCGAAGCG
>Ga0247713_1001365_pt1 | contig 12188 bp, 8 predicted proteins | sample 21E_NmetaG_FD_189936 | JGI IMG/M metagenome (GOLD analysis project Ga0247713, IMG submission 189936) | Soil microbial communities from hillslope of Landscape Evolution Observatory, University of Arizona, Oracle, AZ, United States - 2-1-E_N | ecosystem: Engineered > Artificial ecosystem > Mesocosm... | reverse complement strand
GTCAGCGGGAGGTAGCCGATCTCCCCCGCCCCCCCCGCGCTCCCGCGATAGAGGCTGCCATCGATCAAGATCCCCAACCCGATGCCAACACCGACGTGGAGGTAGACCGCGTCGCGCACGTCCCGCGCGGCTCCACGCCAGCGCTCCCCCAGGACCGCCAGATGCACCTCGTTGGCGACGTGCACCGGCGCCGACAGGCGCGAGTCCAGCTCGTCGGACAAGACGATGCCCTCCCAGCCGGGCAGCTGCGGGGCGAGGGTGAGAGCCCCGGTGACAGGATCCACCACACCGGGGCTGCCGACCCCCACCGCCTGCACTGCGCTGAGGGGGACCTGGGCCATCTCGGTCACCTGGTCGATGCAGTCCCTGACCGTGCCGAGCACCTCCGCTCGGGACCTGTCGCCGGCGGTACCGGCACGATGGGTCGCGATGATGGCTCCGGAGAGGTCCGCGAGGTGGACGACGGCCTTGGTTCCCCCGACGTCGATGCCGAGCACGTGGCCTGCCCTCGCCCGGAAGCTCACCAGCTTCGCTCGGGGTCCCGGACGGGCTGATACCGGCTCGATGGCGCTGTCGTCCAGCAGCCCCTGCTGCACGAGCTCGACGACCACGTCGTTCACCGTGGGGCGCGACAGCCCGGTGCGCTGCGCGATGCCGGTGCGCGTGATGGGTCCCGACTCCCGCACCACCCGGAGAACGTGGTTGCGGTTGAGGTGGCGGAGCACGCTCGGGTCGCCGGACACGCCCTCGGACCTCATGGCACCTCCTGCTGGCCCGCTTGACCCCGCCAATCTGTCAAGATACTTTCCTGTCCAATCTGGGTCAAGGTCGGGCAAGACGAGAGCAACATGCCCTTAGAGCGGGCTCGTACACCCGTCGAAAATACTGAAATCCCTGGCAAGATAGGGGGCTGGCCGTGACACGAAGTGGCGTCTCCTACTTCGGCAGCAGGATCCTGCGTCATGTGCGGGCCGACATGGCCGACATCAGATGCCGGGGGTTCGATGCCGTCCTGCACACCTTCACGGAGAACGACCTGCGCCACTACCCAGGTCAGATGGGCGCCATCGTCGACACGTCCCATCGCCTCGGCCTGCACGTGGTGATGGCCCCATGGGGCGTGGGCGGCATGTTCGGCGGGGAGGCGGAGAGCCGGTTCGTCGGGGAGAACCCCGCCGCCTGCCAGCGCATGGCGGACGGCAGCCCCCTGCCCGGCGCGTGCCCCAACGACGGGCGGACGCGGGCCCTGATCACCCGATGGATCGATGCCGCCGCGGACGCCGGTGCGGACGGTGTCTTCTGGGACGAGCCCCACTGGCTCGATCCCAAGGTCTGCGGCTTCGAGGACGGCGGTGAGACGTGCTTCTGCCACGCCTGCGCGGAGGGTTTCGCAGCCGCGTACGGCCAGCCGTTGGAGCCGGGAACTCCCCACCTGCCGGAGTTTCGTGACGCGAGCCTGGTCGACGTGCTGACGATGGCGACCGCTCACGCAGCCGAGCGGGGCTTGGAGAACACCGTGTGCGTCGTGCCCCCCGAGCAGGCGGCAGGCGGCATCCGCGATTGGGAGAAGGTCGCCGCGATCACCGACCTGTCGGTGCTGGCCACCGACCCCTACTGGGCGCTGGTCTCAGAAGACGTCGCCCCCTACGTCGAGCGGTACTCGCGGAAGATCGTGGAGCTGGCGGGCAGGTACGGTCTCAGACCCCAGATATGGATCCTGGGATTCGGCCTGGGACCGCACGACGCCGCAGACATCGAGACAGCGGTACAGGTCGCCCGGGACGCGGGAGCCGACGACATCTGGGTCTGGGGCTACGAAGCCTGCGGGCACATGGACTTCATGAACACCGCAGAGCCCGAGGCTGTGTGGGAGGTACTCACCGCGGCGGTGGTCGGCCGCACGAAGGGAGCAACGCCTGATGAATGAATCGTCCGCACCATCCACGTGGAGTGTCGCGACGAGCTCCGGATCCAAGGAGAAGGACATGCTGCGATCGCTGCATCGACGCCGGCTGCACCGGCTCACCGCGGTTCTCGTGGTCCTCACACTGCTCGCCGCCTGCGGTGCCGAGGGGGACGACGCGGCCAACGGTGACGCCAACGGCCAGCGCGCCGGAGACGTCGTGGGCGAGGGCGGACACGAGGAGGTGATGCTGGAAGACGACCAGATCACCGACATCAGCGAGCGCGGCCTCACGTTCGGCATGTCGACCAACAACATGACCGATGACTTCTCGAGAACCATCGTCTCGGGTGCCCAGAAGGCAGCCGACGACCTCGGGATCGAGCTCATCGCACAGAGCGCGGACTTCGACGCGCAAACCCAGCTCGCCCAGATCGACTCGTTCCTCCAGCAGGGCGTGGACGGGATCTACCTGATCGCCGTGGACTCCGACGCGGTGTCGACCGGCGTGCTGGCCGCCAACGAAGCCGGTGTTCCGGTCCTGATCATCGGCGGCCCCCCGACGCGTGGCGAGGTCATCACCGTCCTGAACTCGGGCAGCTACGAGGGCACCAAGGAGTCCGCGGAGATGCTCGCGGAGGCCATGGGCGACGACGCGCAGGCCGCCATCCTCCGCATCCCCCTCGCCATCCAGGTGATCCGTGAGCGCGACCGCGGCGTGGACGAGGCCTTCGAGGAGCACGGGATCGAGACGGTGGCGGACTTCTCCTCCTTCACCCAGGAGGAGCTGGTCTCCTCAGCCGAGAGCATGATCGAGTCCAACCCCGACCTCGACGGCATCTACGCCACCTGGAGCCTTGCCATCTACGCGGCTCTGGCAGCGGTCGAGCAGTCCGGCCGCGACATCTTCATCGCCGGCCACGACGCGGAGCGACCCGGCTTCGAGGCCTTCCACGAGGGCAACACCAACCTGGTCAACATGACGGCCCAGACGCCCTACCAGCAGGGCCAGATCGGGGTGCACGGCCTCAGCCAGGTGATCCTGGGCAACACGCTCGTCGACGCGATCGACGTGCCCAACCCGCTGGTCACCGCCGAAAACTACGAGGAGATGTGGGACTACCTCTACCCCGAGCTCGACCCGCCGTGGGAGACGGAGGACGGCGAGGACGAGGACGCCGACGCAGAAGACGCCGACGCAGAGGACGCAGAGGAGGACGACGCCGGCGAGAGCTGACTCGAGCGGCACGCGGCGGGAGGCGGACGTGGACGACGTCGCCGCCGCGGGCCGGCCGTCCGGGCCGGTGCGCGAGACCGGCGACCGTCCGCTGCTGCTGCGCATCGAGGAGATGTCCAAGGCCTTCCCCGGGGTGCAGGCGCTCGACGAGGTCCGGTTCGACCTGCACCCCGGCGAGGTCCATGCCCTGATGGGCGAGAACGGCGCCGGCAAGTCCACCCTGATGAAGATCGTGGCTGGCGTGGAGCGTCCGGACTCCGGCGTCATCGAGGTCGAGGGACGCCCCGTCCACCTGCACCGGCCGGGCGACGCCCAGGCGCTCGGCATCATGACCGTCTTCCAGGAGCTGACGGTGCTCGACAACCTCGATGTGGGGCGCAACCTGCTGCTGGGGCGCGAGCCCCGACGAGGCCCGCTCATCGACTGGTCGCGTCTGTACCGGGATGGGCAGCAGTCGCTTGACGACTTCGGCGTCGACCTCGACGCGCACCGGCCCCTGGATCGCCTCACCGTCGGAGCCAAGCAGCTCGTCGAAATCGTTCGCGCGGCCAGGCTTGAGCCCAGGATCCTGATCATGGACGAGCCGACGTCGGCGTTGGGGCGCCGCGAGGAGGAGCTGCTGTTCGCCGTCGTGGAGCGGCTGCGCGCCGCCGGGGTCGGCATCGTCTACATCTCCCACCGCATCGACGAGGTGCTCCGGATCGCCGACCGGGTGACCGTCCTGCGCGACGGGCGGTGGGTGCGCACCACAGCCGCCGCCGAGCTGGACCGTGACACCCTCATCAGGTCCATGGTCGGCCGTGACGTCAGCGACGAGCGACTCGGCAGGACCGCAGCGGAGGAGCGTCCCGTCCGCCTCGAGCTCCGCGACGTCCAACGGCTCCCCCGCGTCAACGGCGTCGACCTGCAGGTGCGAGCGGGGGAGGTGCTCGGCATCGCCGGGCTCGTCGGCTCAGGCCGCACCGAGATGGGTGAGGTCGTCTACGGCGTCGCCAAGCGCGACCAGGGCAGCGTCCTCCTCGACGGCCAGGAGCTGCACCTGCGCAACCCCGGCCAGGCCCTCGACCTGGGCATCGGCTACGTCCCGGAGGACCGCAAGGCCTACGGGCTGGTCCTGGGCATGGCCGTCGACGAGAACCTCGCCCTGCCGTCGCTCCGCCGCTTCGCCCGGCTGGGGTTGCTGCGCTGGTCGGCGCTGCGCGCCTCCGCTCGGGACTGGATCCAGCGGCTGCGGATCAAGGCGACGTCGAGCCGTCAGGTCGCCGAGACGCTGTCCGGCGGCAACCAGCAGAAGGTGGTGCTCGCCAAGGTGCTGTCGCGATCCCCCCGGGTGCTCGTGCTCGACGAGCCCACCCGCGGGATCGACGTCGGCTCAAAACGCGAGATCCACGAGCTGATCCGCAGCATCGCGGAGGACGGCGTCGCGGTCATGGTCATCTCCTCGGAGCTGCCCGAGGTGCTGGCCGTGAGCGACCGGATCGTCGTCATGCGCGGCGGGCGCGTGGAGGGAGAGCTCGATCCCGCGACCGCCACGGAGGAGGACATCCTGTCCCTGGCCTTCGGCAAGGGACAGACTGCGTGAGCACCACCGCAGTCGGCGACGAGACGGAGGCCGCGGGGAGGGGCGTCACCTTCGATGTCCGCACCGCCACCCCGGTCGTCGGCCTGCTCGCCGTATGCGTGTACTTCGCGGTCCGCACCCCGGCGTTCCTGCAGGTGACCAACCTGCGCAACCTCCTGGTCGTCGCCGCACCGCTGGCCATCACCGCCGCCGCGATGACCCTGGTCATCCTCGTGGGTGAGATCGACCTGTCGGTCGGTTCGGTCGCCGCCCTCTGCGCCGTCGCCTTCGCGCTCGCGCTCGCGAACGGGATGCCGCTCGCATTGGCAGTCGTCCTGACCATCGCCCTCGGCGCCCTGATCGGGGCGGTGAACGGCACGCTCACCGCCTACGGGCGCATCCCCTCGTTCATCGTGACGCTCGGGATGTTCAGCGCGGCGGAGGGAGCAAGCTTCCTCGTCTCGGGCCGCCAGACGATCCCGATCACCGACCTGACCTTCTTCGCCCTCGCGTACGACGCCCGGCCGCTCGGGGTGCCGGTCCCGGGCCTCTACGCGCTCGGCACGATGCTGGCCGTGGGCATCCTCCTGCGCTACACCGCCTTCGGCCGCTCCGTCTACGCCGTCGGCGGCAACCCGCGCGCCGCCTCCCTGTCCGGCGTCTCGGCAGCGCGCACGAAGCTGAAGTCCTTCGTCCTCGCCGGTTCCCTCGTCGCTCTGGGGGGGCTGGCCATCGCCGCCCGGCTGGCGTCCGCCAAACCCGACGCGGCACCCACCCTCACCCTCGACGCCATCGCGGCGGTCATCATCGGGGGCACGAGCCTCATGGGAGGTCGGGGCTCGGTGGCCCGCACGGCGCTCGGCGTGGCGTTGATCGCCGTCATCACCAACGGGTCCAACCTGCTGAACATCCACGCCGACGTCCAGTTCACCATCAAGGGTGTCATCATCATCGTCGCCGTGCTGATCGACCGCCTTGGCAGCCGCTCGTGAGCACCGCGGAGGCGGCCTCCTCCCAGCAGGTCGTGGTCGAGCGGGCGCACGACCGCCGCCGGCTCGCCGACTGGGGCATCTACGTCGCCCTGGGCCTCCTGGTGGTGCTGTTCGCCCTCACCTCGGATGCGTTCCTGTCCGTCGCCAACCTGACAAACATCGGCCGCCAGGCCACCCTGCTGATGCTGGCGGGTTTCGCGATGACGTTCGTGCTCATCAGCCGGGAGATCGACCTGTCCGTCGGCGCCAACGCCACGCTGGTCGGGGTCGTGACGGCCACGGCCCTGCACGCCGGGCAGCCCACCCTGCTCGCGGTGGCCCTCGGCATCGGACTCGGCGCGCTCATCGGGGCGGTGAACGGCGCCCTCGTCGTCACCGCGAAGCTGCCCTCGTTCATCGTCACCCTCGGTGTGTTCTACATCCTGCAGGGCGTCGCCCGCTCCATGACCGGTGGGGCCACGGTCCTCTACCACGCGCCCGCATTCCGCGACATCTTCGCCCGGGGCGAGCTCCTCGGGATACCGACTCCGGTGTGGCTCGTGGTCTTCGTCGGGGTCGCCCTGCACCTCACCCTCCGCCACACTCGCTTCGGCTCGAACGTCTACGCCGTCGGTGGGGACGCGAAGTCGTCGGCCATGGTGGGGCTGCGGGTGGCCTGGACCAAGTTCGGCGTGTTCACCCTCGCCGGCGCGCTGATGGGACTCGCGGCCATGGGGCCGATCGCCCGCATCGGCAACGCTCGACCCGACGCGCTGATCGGCCTGGAGTTCGACGCGATCGCCGTCGTCGTGATCGGCGGCACCAGCTTCTCCGGGGGACGCGGATCGCTGCCCCGAACCGTGATCGGCGCGCTGATCATCGCCATCGTCAACAACGGCCTCACGCTGCTGAACGTCCCGCGTGACGCCCAGCTGATCGTGAAGGGGGCGATCATCGTGGTCGCCGTGCTGATCGATCGGTGGGTCGGGGGCAGGGGGGACCGTGTGTGACCCGGCTGCGTCTACCCGTCGGTCGGCCGGGTGGTCAGCGCCTGGAGCTGGCTGATGTAGCAGTCGGCGAAGCGGCGGATGGCATCAGGACCGAGAATCGGGTGGCGGTGGCGGAACACCAGCTGCAGGCTCCCGTTCACGGTCACCGCGCCGACGGAGAGGCCGAGGGGCATCCTCGCGGGTGCCGAGAAGGACACCGCGACCGTCGGCCCCGCGTCGTCCCCGAACGACGGCGGATCGTCCAGACGCCCGAGGTTCGACAGGATCGCCGTGTCCACGAGGCGGTTCCCGCCGAGGGGGAGCAGCGCGACCATCGCCTGCTTGGCCCACAGCGGCAGGAGGTGCGACCCCCGCAGGAGCTCCAGCAGCCCGGTCCCCATGCCCCCTTGCTTCTTGCGCCGGGTCTGCCTCGTGACCGCGTGCAGCGCCGCGGCGGGCGTGCGGCGGTGGCGGCGCCCGGTGGAGACCCTCGCCGGCAGCGAGAAGTTGCCGACCGTCTCCTCGCGGGATGCTGCGGGGCGCAGGTTCGAGGGGACCAGGACGGCGATCCGCCGGCAGGCGACCCCATGGCGCGCATTCCAGTCGCCTATCGCCAGATGCAAGGCGGCGAGCAGGACGTCGTTGACGCTGCCGGGGTGGTCCAGGTCGACCAGGCGCCCGGTCTCCTCGGTGCCGAGGCCGACATGCCGCAGCCCGTAGCCTGGGGCATCGCGGCCCTGCTCCGCCGCCACCCGCGCGGGCGGGGCCACGACGTCACGGAGCTTCTCCGCGACCGCCAGCTGGCGGCGCAGCCGCGTGGTGGCGTCCGGCGCCGCGTGGCGGGCATGAAGGTCGCGCTGCGCCAGGAAGTCGACGTCGGGAACGGGATCAGCGTCGCCGGTGTAGGCACGCGCCACCGAGCGGAGGATGCGCAGCGCCCCGAAGCCGTCGGTGGCGGCGTGGTTGACGTTCAGCATGAGGACGTCCCCGTCGGGGTGGCGTGCGAGGCGGACCCGCATGGGCGGTGACTCCACCAGGGGGACGCCCGTGCTCTGCAGCCCCATCCGGGCGGCGTCGAGGGCCGAGTCGTCGGCACACCCGACGACGCGGAGAACGTCGAGGTCGGGTTCCGGCGTGATCTCCCAGCTGTCCCGGTGGCTCGTACGTCGGGAGGCGGCCTTTCGGGCCCGGGCCATGGGATGGCGGCTCAGCGCCTGACCGAGCGCGACCCGCAGACGCGACTCGTCGAGATGTCCGGCGACCCGCACCTCGACCTGCACGCTCCACGGCTCGGCCTCTGTGTCCAGCAGACACACGACCTCGTCCACCACGCTGAACGGCACCCGCACCGGGGCTTGCGCGATCTCAGGCGACGACGTGGCCACCCCCGCGTCGGGCGCGCTCACCGGCTGCATGTCGGCCATCCTCGGTTCTCCTGGCTCGTCCGCTAGGTCCACCCAGCAGAAGTTCGTCGCCCAGCGCCCCAACGGATGGGTCCGGTGATCAGGTGGCTGGCACCTGGACTGGGGACGGCAGGAGGCGTGCGTGGCCTATGCGGTCCACGGCGAAGGTGCGCTCACCCGACCGGAGATGGCAGTAGCCGCTCAGCAGGTCGTCACGGAAAGCCCACGGGTCGACCACGCGCTCGGTCGCAGCGCCGCCGCGTGAGGAGGCGTAGTACTCCAGCTGAACCTGCCGACCCTCCCCCACCGCCCGTTCCAGCAGCGCGCGGATGGCCCGCGGGCCCACCGCGTCTTCGGACGTGCCCGGCAGGGCCGGCTCTCCCGCCGTGACCGACACGGCGGTGTCGTCCGTCAGCGGCACACCCGCCGAACGGAGCGCGGCCCTCACGGCACTCGGTGACCTGGGCGACACCGCAACGGTCGGGGCAACCGCACGCAGCTCGGCGCCCGCGACGGTGAGCGCACGGCCGAGCGTGGCCGCCTCCGGCGCCACGACGACGCAGCCGGCCTTCTCGACCTGCATCCGACCAGCGGAGGCCTCGTCCGCCGCGGGCTCCAGCGGCAGGGTCAGGTCGCTGAAGCCCTCGCACGCCTCCCGCACCGCGGCGACCAGGCCGTCCTGGGTGACGTGCACGAACGCGCGGTGCTGCAGCCAGTCCAACGGCGGCGGGAGCGTGCCGTGACCCCACCAGCCCCTGCCGAGCAGCTGCTCCACCGGCGTGGGGCCATCGTGCATCAGCCGCACGAACGCGCCTCGGGCGCCCTCGGGGGCCCGCTCGAGAGCGCTGCGGACCGTGCCGTATCCGCGCAGGCAGTCCCGGAGCGCGCGCTGAGCGGCGGCGCGGTTGGCGGGAGGGTCGCCGGCGCCGGCGCCGAGCAGCCGTAGGGCTTGCTGGATCCGGTCGAGCTCCAACGCCCCGACGTCAGGCACGACGTCAGCTCCCGGCGCCAGAGGCGTCTTCCAGGTCTTCGATGTCCAGGTCTTCGATGTCCACGTCTTCGATGTCCACGTCTTGGATGTCCACCTCTTGGGCGACCTGGGAGAACAGGGCTTCGACGAACGCGTCCGGGTCGAACTCCGCCAGATCCTCGATATCCTCGCCGAGGCCGACGAGCTTGACCGGTAGGCCGAGCTGGCGCTGGATGGCCACCACGATGCCGCCCTTTGCGGTGCCGTCGAGCTTGGTCAGGACCACACCGCTGACGTCGACGGCCTCGAGGAACGCCCGGGCCTGGGCCAGGCCGTTCTGGCCGGTGGTGGCGTCCAGCACGAGCAGGACCTCGTCGCAGGGTCCCGCCTCCTTCTCCAGGACGCGCTTGACCTTGGTCAGCTCCGCCATCAGGGCGGTCTTGTTCTGCAGCCGGCCGGCGGTGTCCACCATCAGCAGGTCCGCGCCGTTCGCGCTGGCGGCCTTGTAGCCGTCGAACGCCACAGCGGCGGGATCCGCCCCCTGCTGGTGCGCGACCACACGGGCGCCCGCGCGCTCGCCCCACAGCTGCAGCTGCTCCGCGGCGGCGGCGCGGAACGTGTCGGCGGCGGCCAGCACGACGGTCTGTCCGTAACCGGCGTGCCGTGCGGCCAGCTTCCCGATCGAGGTGGTCTTGCCGGTCCCGTTGACGCCGGTGACCAGCCACACCGTCGTGCCGTCGGCCCGCTGACGCAGGCTGCGGTCCCCCACGGAGAGCTCCTCCCGCAACGTCTCCTTCAGCAGCCGCAACGCATCGTCACCGGTGCGGGCCCCTTCGGCCTTCACCCGGTCGCGCAGGCTCTCGACGATCTCCATCGTGGCCTCGACCCCGACGTCGGCGCCAATGAGCGACTCCTCCAGCTCCTCCCACGCCTCCTCGGTGATGCCGCGCCCGAAGATCGACGCGACGTTGGCGCCCAGGGTGTTGCGAGCACGGCTCAGGCGGGCGAGGAAACGCTCACGGGCCGTGAGCGGAGCCGGGGGCGCCGCGGGCTCGGCAGGAGCCGTCGTCTCGGCCGGGGCCGGGGCCGGGGCTTCGGCCGGCGGCGCAGCCTCGGCCGGGGCCGGGGCTTCGGCCGGCGGCGCAGCCTCCGCCGGGGCCTCCACGGCGGTGGAGTCCAGGTCATCGTAGAGGGGCGCGTCAGACGGCTCCACGTCGGTCGGCTGCGGCGGCGCCACTCCTTCGTCGGCGGCGGTTCGCTCGGGCGACGGGGGCGCTTGGTGCTCGGGCGCACGCTGCTCGAGCTGCTGGCCCATGGTCTCGTCCAGCGCCACCCCGGAGCGGCGGCGCCCGGCCATGAACCCGATGACCACGCCGCTGACGAGCGCGACAGCGACGATGACAGCGACGAACAGCGGTTCCACAAGATCTCCCACGGCCCAAGGCGGCAGCCAGGACGACGACTTCGTTCCCCTGCAGACTACCCGCGGGGCGGCCGCCGATTCCCGGCCGGGGCGCCCGGGCAGACCCTCAACGGGCGGCGGTCGGTTGCTCCTGCGCGACGCGCTGGCTGATGACCCTGGACACCCCGTCGCGCTGCATGGACACCCCGTACAGGCAGTCCGCGACCTCCATGGTGCGCTTCTGGTGCGTGACTATGATGAGCTGGCTCGTGCCCCGGAAATCAGCGACCACGGCGAGGAAGCGCTGCAGGTTGATGTCGTCCAGCGCCGCCTCGACCTCGTCGAGGACGTAGAAGGGCGATGGCCGGGCGGCGAAGATCGCGAACAGCACCGCCAGGGCGGTCAGGGAGCGCTCGCCGCCCGAGAGCAGCGACAGACGCTTGACCCGCTTGCCGGGCGGACGTGCCTCCACGTCCACGCCCGTCTCCAGGAGGTCCTCGGGGTCGGTGAGCACGAGCCGCCCGGTGCCGCCCGGGAACAGTCGCGGGAAGACGCGTTCGAACTGCACGGCCACGTCGGTGAACGCGGCGCCGAAGACCTCCTTGATGCGCTCGTCGACGGCGGCCACCACCTCGGCGAGGTCGCGCTTGGACGCGGTGAGGTCCTCGATCTGCTCGTTCAGGAAACGGTGACGTTCCTCCAGGGCATGGAACTCCTCCAGGGCGAGCGGGTTCACCGTCCCCAGCAACGCCACCTTTCGGATGAGACGCTCCTCGGACTCGGCGAGCTCGGCATCGCGGTCCTCGCCGCCCCGCAGCAGCTCCTCCCCGTGGGCACGTGCGTCGGCGAGCGCGGCATCCGGGTCGAGGCCGAGCTCGGTGCGCAGGCGCTCCCGAAGCGCGTCGAGCCGGTGACGCAGCTCCGTGCGGCGCAGCTCCTCGTCGTGGCGCTCGTCGCGCAGGGTCGTGAGCGCGGCCTCCGCCTCACGGACGCGGTTGCGGACCACCCCCAGGCGCTGCTGACAGGCGGCGCGGTCCTGCTCGACGCGGTCGCGCGCGCGGACGGCGAGCGCCAGTGACGCCTCGGCGCGCGCGACGCCCGCCGCGGAGATCCCGGCGAGCTCGCCGCACCGCTCGATCGCCGCAAGCCGCTGCCGGCGGCGGCGATCGCGGTCGACCAGCTGGCGCTCCACGTCGTCGGCCTCGGCGACCATCGCGTCGACGCGCCGGGTCAGCTCCTCGCCGCGCTGGACGACACCGCTGAGGGCCAGCCGCGCCTGCACCTCGTCCTCCCGGGCGCCTGCGAGGACATCGTCGAGCCGCTCCGCTTCCAGGTCGGCACCGGTGCGATCGTCGGGGCTGGCGGGTTCGCCGGGTTGGGGGGTCGCTCCGGGGCCGCGGGTCTCCAGGGCGTCCAACCGGGCCCGCTGCTCGGCGATCTCCCCCGCGAGGTCGTCCTGTTGGCCTCCCAGGGCCTCGAGCTCGCGTTCGCAGGTGACCAGCTCCTTGCGCAGCCGGCCCAACCGCTCGGCGGCAGCGGTGATGAGCCCGTCGGACTCCTGCATGCCGGCCATCGCCGCCTCGTAGTCCTGGCGCGCGGCGATCAGTGCCCGATCCGCGTCGGCGACCTGGCGGTGCGCGACGAGCAGCTCGTTGCTCACCCGCTCGAGCTGGGTCTCTGCCTGCTCCGCGGCGGCGCGGGACAGCACGGCGCTGGAGGGGCTGGCCGAGCCGCCGCGGAGCAGGCAGAGAC
>Ga0247713_1001364_pt1 | contig 12192 bp, 17 predicted proteins | sample 21E_NmetaG_FD_189936 | JGI IMG/M metagenome (GOLD analysis project Ga0247713, IMG submission 189936) | Soil microbial communities from hillslope of Landscape Evolution Observatory, University of Arizona, Oracle, AZ, United States - 2-1-E_N | ecosystem: Engineered > Artificial ecosystem >... | reverse complement strand
CGCAGCGCCTCCATGAGCTCATCGACCACATCCACCGTGCGGCCCCTCGCGCACCGCGTCAGCGACGCAGGTCTCGAGTTGGTTGCGCAGCACCAGCCGGTTGGCGCCCTGCACCCAATCCTGGATCGCCGACAGCTGGTTCATCACCTCAGGGCAGTAGGCGTGCTCCTCCACCATGCGGATCACCCCGTCGAGATGTCCCCGGGCGATCCGCAGCCGACGCAGCACCCCTGCCTGAGGTTCAGCCTTCATGCCCGCTACCCTACCCACCCGGGGTGGAATCGACCCGGGTATCGGCCCGAGGGCGTGCCGTAAGGTGATGACCAAGATGAAGAAGGCCCTGCTGGCGCTTATTGGTGGTCGTCGTGCTGTTGACCGGCGCGCCCCTCGTCGGCAGCGCCCACTGGGAGAGCAGGTGGACTTGAGCATCTTGCCGCGCTGAGTGTCTTGGCCCGGTGGGTCGAGGAGGCGGAGGTTGTGACGGCCCCAACGGCGGCTTAGATTCGTTCCCACACTTCTTCACGCCCGGGATGCGCCCGGGTCCCCGATCAGCGCGCATCTGCCGGCTTACATGTTTTCGAAGCCCGCAACATCGTCTGGGTTATCGGGGTTCATCCAGCTCAACTTCACGTCGCGCACGACCTTCGACGTGTCAAGGAAGGTGTCTGGTCTTTTGCCTTGTATCGCCGAGCTGAAGAACAGCTGGGGTGGGCGCTTTGGTCAGCTCAGCATTGTCAAGGGTCTCCTTTCGCTTGACCTGCTTCCACCACTCGTCTTCTGTTGCCTGGATCCCGATCGCCCGGTCCAGGTTGCGGCCGGCATGGAGGGCGGCGCCGTGATCGAGGGAGCGGGCTTGGGCCTGGCGGATGTCGCCTACCGCTCGGATCAGCGTGCAGATCGAGACCACCAGGCGGGCTTGGTCGGCCGCTTCGTTGTCGCCGATTGAGCGAAGGAAGAAGGCGGATCGAGCTACTAGCCGCAAAGCCCGGCCGCCCGGGCCCGCGCCGCTCGGCGCTCGATATGGTTCCCGGGCGGCTGCCCCATATGACCGGGCCGCCTCCGTCACCGGACCACCCTCCTCTCCTTCTATTAACTTCGCTGCGGCATGGAGGACATCCGCGGCCGAGCTTGCCGCATCGGAAGCGGCACCCGGGTCGCTGGCCCGCAGCTCACGCAACCGCTCGGCCGCCGACCCGCACACCTGCGCCGCCTCCCGCAACAGCTCGACCCGCTCGCCGGGGTCGAACTCCGACGAGTCGAAACGGCCGACCTGCAATGCCGGCTCGGCCCACCCGGCCTGCAGCCGCTGGTAGGACAGATCTCCCCCATCTTTCAGCGCCGAGCCGGCGACCATCCCTCGCCCGGTGGCCGGATCGCAGTGGCCCTTGAGTCCCACCGAGTAGCCGGTGACCTCGCCGGGGTTGGTGGTGCTGAATCGCTCCTTGACCACAATCCCCTGCTCCCTCAGCCGGGCGGCGTACTGCTCCCATGAACCGCTCGACTGCGCCGCCTCCACCGCGGCTCGCCGGAGCAGCACCTTGGCCGCTACCTTGGGGGCGGTCTCGTTGCCGGCGTTCTTCGGCCGCCAGTGCTCCTTCAGCTGGCCGATCGACAGGTCCTCCCCCAGCGCCCCGCCCCGGTAGTAGATCGGCCTGCCGCCGGTCCCGACGTCGCCGGTCCGGTGCAGCGCGTATCCGGTGGCCGCCTTCAACTCGGCGTTGCTCAATTGCCTGACGTCCACCAGCTCGGTCCGGCCGGGGACCCGGGCCTTGACCTGCACCAGGGCGCCACTCCCCTCCCCCGCCGCCTGGTGGCCGGAAGCCGACCGACCGGCCCGGGGGTCTACAACCCGCCGGTTCGCCAGGTGGCGGAGGAACTCCGCCGGGTTGCTGGAGCACGCCCGGGCCGCGTACGCCTCCCGCTGCAGCGATTCCATCGCGCTCACCCGATGGCGCAGCCGGGTCGCCTTCTCGGTCTTTTGCCGGCTCGGGATCTTGTCGGCGGTTCGGTCAGCAGGGCGGGTCTTGCGGAGGTCGGGGTGCCGGTCCTCGAAATCCCGGCACGCCTCGCGGATCCGCAGCCAGTCGTTGTGCGGATCGCAGCGCCGTCCGTCCTGACGGGCCAGCGTCGCCACCAGGTGGGCGTGGTTGCCGCCGTGGCGGATCAGCACCCACCGGCATCCGTTGTCGTCGCCCCTCGGCGCGATGCCGGTCCGGTGCACAATGTCGCGGGCCAACTCGCCGAACTCGGCATCGGTCAGCTGCCGGTCGGGTTGCCGGCCGTCGACCGACCTGGCCGCCGATATCGGAACGTGCCAGACGTAGCGCTGGGGCGAGGTTGTCAGCAGCTCGGTCGGGCTGTGAAGACGCTGGATCAGCGGGCGCAGATCCCGGTTGCCCCTGGCGGTGGTATGCGGCTCGACGGTCTCGGGCGGCCGCCACCCGTCGATGATCCGGGGGTCGTCGTGCTCGTTGGCCCGGCCGGGACCGAACAGATACCGGATCAGGCCGTCGACGTCGGATCCGTGGATCACCGTCGCGATCAACGCAGCGCCTTCTGGACCAGAGCGCCCAGTCTGGCCACCAGCTCGTCGTGACGGTCCACCGTGGCGGCGACGTCGGCGGCCGCCCGGGTCAGCCACGACGGCGCCACCCCCTCGGTATTGAACCTGGCCACCGCCTGGTTCAGGTTGACGCCGGCCCTGTTCACCTGGTTGGTCGACATCTGGACCTCGGCGATCGCCTGACGCAGCAGCGGGTAGTCGGGCAGCGAGCGGGGTCGGTTCTTCGGCTCGAGCTCGAAACGGGCGGCGTGCAGCGCCGCCTGGGCGGCGAAGCCGGTCGGGGTCAGCCCGAGCTTCACGGCAGCATCGGCGAGCAGCTGGTACTCGTCCTCGGTCGCCCGAAAGTCGACCCTTCTACGCCGGTGGTGGCGGTAGTCCCGGCGTTTGCCCCGAGGTTGGTCCGCCGGTGCACGGGTCTCTTCCGCCGGGCCACCCTCGGTGGCCGACAGAGCGCGCTCCCCCGCCGCTTGTCTCAGCTTCTGCATCTGTTCCCTGGCTTGCTCCCAAGTCGAGGCCGGCCCCGCTGGGCCGGATCTTCGCCTCGACCACTCCCCCGCTACTCGACCGGCCCCGATGCCCTGGTGGCCGCCGAAGGCGGAACCACCCGAAGAGAATTTGCCCGGCAAATTCCATAACTTGCTACCCAGGCGCAGCCGCAGGCGATTCTAAAGGTTCGGCCTCGGCTTTGGAAGAGTTTAGGATGCGCCGGTGACATTTCTTAGGTTGTAAACCGCGGTGGGGACCACGGCGTCAACCGCTGATTGGAAGCTGAAGGCTGATGGAAGTTGTCCTTACTTATATGCCCGACCCCCACTCGTCCTACGGCCGAGCGGGGCCCCTTAAGTCGGGCGTCATCCGGCTCATCACCCTGTTACCGCATGGCCACCCCGGTCCGTAAAGGGCGCTGCGGTGCGGTTGCTCCTCGCGTCGGTTCCCGACGGCTCCGCCGCCCTTGACGGCCCAAGCCATGCGGTGCTGCCCACTCGAGTCGGTTGTTCCAACCTCCGGCAGGGGCCGGGGGTGGTGAGCCGGATGAGAGGAGAGCTGCGATGTCGGTTGCAACGATTGAGGTTCCCTGTGGGTGCGTGTTCGAGGCGGAGGGCGAGATGGCCATGGTGTCGTATTGCCCGGAGTGCGAAGCGGCGATGGCCGGGTTGGGCGAGTCGTTCGGGTGTCCGGAGTGCGAGTTCAGCGCCGGCAGTGAGGAGGAGATCGACGGCCATATCGTCGAGGTGCACCTGGGGATCCGGCTCGCTCCCTTATCGTTCGGCCGGCTCGATTCGAGACATGACTGCCAGTAGGGTATGTACGTCAAAACTCCTGTAGCGGGAACAAGTTTGCGTCAAGCAAGCTCTCCGAGCTCGATACTGACACCGTTGTGGGAAGCGGAGAGCTTGCTTGCCCAGGATCCTTGAGCTTTGTAGTAGCCGCGGAACGGGGCCAGGAACTCGTTACCATTCTGTTTCAGGAGAGTCGCGAGTGGCTGCAGCGCAGCGGTACCGATAGAGAGGATCTCATCGGTTATCTTCTTCCCAGGGTTGAGAATTAGGCTCTTGATCCTCTCCATGACCGACCCTTCAGCCGTGAGATCTTCGTGCATCTTGTTCAGGGTCTCACCCAATCGGCGTGTCTTGTCGTCGGACTCCCAGACCATGATGAATAGTGAGATTCCGCCATGCAGTACTCGCTCTGGGAACACGGGCTCCCCCTCGCCGAGCTTGAACTCGATAGTCTCGCCCTTTGTCATCTTGAAAAGGGACGCTTCTGGATCAAACGGCTTCGGCGGTAGCAAGAACGGGTCATTTCCGCTCATGTCGAACGCGACGCTCGTGTAGAAGATCTCATTCTCGGCGTCGAACATCCACAGCACCTTGTCCCAACCGCGTGAGATTGTCAGCTTCTTCAGCGTGAGTCCTCGCGGTTCGGGTGATTTCGGCCATTCGATAACTTCTTGGACCGCCCCGGGCTTTCGTTCTACCAATTCCTCGGGATTCCCAACGATGAGCGCATCGGCAGCTAGCAACTCCTGAACCGTCATCCCCGCCCCCTTGCCATGTTTAACCAATAGGATAGCGTTCTTTGCTGCCGGTGCCAACGTCGCGCCGCACCCCAAGTCGCACCACTCATTCTTGGTTACGATGAGGCACTAGCCGTCCCCTAGTAAGTGCAGCACAGCTGTTCGCGGGGACGGCAGCTCGTAGCGGCCTACTTTCGCTCGGAGAAGATGAGCTCCAGGACCTTTTGGATGTCGGACAGGCAGCTGAAGACCGCCTTGCGCACCTCGGACTGCGGCAGGTTTGCGTAGGAGGCGACGTAGCTGCGGGCCACGGTTTGGAATCCAGGCTCGAACCCGTATAGAAGACAGAGGGCGGCGCCGGCGGTTTCGGCGACGATCTCCTGGGCGGCGTCCTGACCTGGCTTGAGAGTGGCGATGCGGTCGTGGGCGGCGTGGGCCAGCTCGTGGAAGAAGGTCAGCTCGTCGTGGGTCTTGAGCACGATCCGCTTGGCGCCCGGGGCGTAGTAGCCGTAGTCCCGGCCGGTGAACGGGGAGTAGCTGACGTCGATCCCCCACCGCTGAGCGACCTCGATCAGCGGGGGCAGCTGCACCGGTGCGTACTCGGGGACGGCCAGCTCGTCGCCCTCGGTCGACTCGTAGGCGAATACCGGAACCAGCCGAAAGCCGGTCACGATGGTGCGCTCGGCGTCCTGGCCGGTCGATGTGTCGGACTCGGTGACCTTGCGGGTGCAGGGGGCGAAGATGAAAAAGGCCTTCTCGCCCTTGCGGACCCGGCGCCCGACATCCTGCCACTGGCGAAATCCCCGGGCGTCGTCGGTGCCCTCGAGCAGCATCAGGATCTGGTTGCCGATGCTCCAGGCGTCACAGGGCCGGGGACTGTCGTCGGCCTGGCGGGCGATGACCGATCGCTCGATGTATCCGGGCAGGTTGCCCGACTCCCACACCTGCAGCAGGCGGTTGATGGCGGCGGTGGCCCGGGTCTCCCGGTCGGTCGTTGGTGAGGCTTGGGTCTTCATGGGTGGCTCCTCCTTGTCGTTCGGCTGCGGGCCCAAGGCGGAGGAAGGCGGGCCGGGTCACAGGCTGGCCGGCGGTAATTGGTGGGACCCGCTTGCGGGGGGACCGTTTAAGGAGCCGGCGCCTTGACGCGGACGGCCGACGGAGCAGGATCGCAGCCTTGCCGGACGACATCCGAGGACCGCCCCAGTAGCCAAGCCCTGGGCCACTTCGACCGGCGCCGGTGGAGCAAAGGGGTACGGACGGTAGCGCCGGCAGGAGCTGTCCGGACCCCGGTGGTATAGTGGGACCACCAGTGGGACTTAGGAGGTGAGAGGATGGGGAGGACACATGTCGTGGTTTCCGACGAGGTGATGCACGCCATCGACGCCCGGGTGGGCCAGCGGGGCCGGAGCCGGTTCCTCGAAGAGGCGGCTCGGGAGAAGCTTGAGCGCCTGGCGCAGGAGGAGTCGCTGAGGGATACCTCGGGAATGCTCGGCAAGGGGCACCGGGAGTGGGCGGACCGGGACTCGACCCGGGAATGGGTGCGGGCGACCCGCCGGTCGGAATCTGAGCCTGGGGCCGATTGAGCCGGTATCTGCTCGACACCACGGTACTGATCGCCCATCTGCGGGGGGACGCCGGGGTGAGCCAGCTGCTGCTGGACCTATTGTCGGCGGGGCACCGGCTGGGCATCTGCTGCATAAACGTGGCGGAGGTTGAGCGGGGGCTGCGGCCGGCGGAGCGCAAGCGGGCCAAGGAGCTGCTCGACCGGATGGAGTATTTCGACACCACCCGGGAAGCGGCAGAGCGGGCCGGCCGCTATCAGGCGGAGCTGCAGCGCAAGGGCCGGACGCTCCACACCGCTGACGCCGTCGTCGCTGGAACAGCGAGGTCACATGGGGCGGTGCTGGTCACCGACAACCTGGCCGACTTTCCGATGAAGGACTTGGTGGTCCGGGGATTGCCGGAGGACTAGAGGCGGCGGCGGAGGCCGTTCGCTGTTACCAGTCGGGCCACAGCTGGGCCGGGTGGAGGCCGAGCCCGATCACTATCCGGTCGGCGGTGGCCAGGCGGAGCGACTTGGTGTGGCCCATCCGGATCCGGATCAGCTGACGCAGCTCGGTCCGTTCATCGGTCCCGTAGCGGGCGGCCAGCTGGCGGGCGACCTCGTTCAGGCAGCGCCCCTCGAGAAGCTTTTGCAGCGGGTAGGCCGTCATCGATCTTCCTCCTTTGCGCTCGGTTGAGCGCCGGGAAGGGAGGAAGGAGGACCGGGGCAACACGGGGCCGGCGGTAAATGGAGGGGACCCGCCGAAGGCGGGGCGGAGGCCGTTTAAGGAGCCGGCTTGCTTGCGCCGGGCGGACGACGACCTAGAGTGCGCGGGCCGAGCTCAAAGGTAACGGCGGACCTGCTGGGCTTCGCCATTCCGGAAGGGGGACCGGACGGGTGGCTGCTAGGATGACGGTGGCGATCCCGGAACCAGAGCTGAGAAGGGGCCGGCCTGCTGAGCTTCCGCCCTCCTTGCCCAACCGCCTCACCCAGGAACAGGGCGCCGGGTGGCCGGCGCCCTGCATCCGGTGTTGATCAGCCGGCTTTGGCCGTCTTTCGGGTCCGCTTGGCCGGGGCCGGTGCCGGCTCCTCGACCGGTGCGGCCTCCGGCTCCTCGGAACCCCGGGAAGTCTTGGTGACCGAGGCGATTGCCCAGCGGAGGGAGGGTGCGACCTCGTCGGCCTGGATGTACACCCGGGAGCGCTTGTCGCCGTTGGCGTTCTCCCAGCGGTCCTGCTGGATCCTGCCGGTCACGACGACCCTGGTTCCGACGGCGACCGAGTCGCAGATGTTCTCGGCGAGCTGGTTCCAGGCGGTGACGTCGAAGAAGTCGGTCTGGTCGACCTTGTCGCCGGTCTGGCTGGTGTAGCTACGGTTGACTGCGATCCCGAACTTGGCGACCGGGACCCCTGAGGGGGTGTATCGAAGCTCCGGCTGACGGGTGATGTTGCCTACGACGGTGGTGCTGTTCATGGTCCTTACCTCCTTCGCCCCTTGAGGGCTGTTCTGATGGATGGAGGTGCCGGGAGTAAGAAGCCGGGGTCAACCCGGGCGCAGGCGGTAATTAGGAGGATCCGCCCGCAGGGTGGGGTGCCTGTTTAAGGAGCCGGAGCGGGTTGATGCCGATGCGCCTGACGACCAAGTCTCAAGGAATCAGATAAGCGCAGAAAGGGCGGGGGTGGAGGACCTGAACACCACCCGCGGGGGCTCCCCGGTGCCGGTGCTGAACTACCCGTTTGGGTCATGCCGGCTGCGGGATCAATCAACGAAGCGCAAACAACCTCGGACCTTGGCGACCTGGCGCGCCGCCCTCTTCTCGATCGCCGGCTGATGCTCGTCGATCATCTGGCACGTGCGGAACACGGTCTTCTAGGGTTGGGGACGAGGCAACGGGGCCGATGCGGAGCCCGCCGGAGCATGGGCCCCTCCATTTCCTGCCGGCGTTCGAAGCGGGCCTGGGTGCCGAGCGCGACCGACTCGTCGGTGTCCCGGGGGCCGGATCAACCCCGCTTGGTACGCCCGCGAGGTCCGGCGACATGGCGCCGGACGACGACGAGCAAGCCGGACCTTGTCAGACCGCCCGGGTATCTTTTCGGTGAGAGGCGGGAACCGATATGACCGAAAAACCCGAGACCGAGCAGGATCACCGGCGGGCGCCCATGCTTCGCGTCCGGCTGGAGGGCGAGAACGCCGAGCTGGGTAGGGTCCCCGTAGCCGATGTCGCTAATCTCCTCATTCTTGTGGAACGGGTCGTCGCCCGGGCGGCGGCGGTGGTCGTCCGCCGGCCGTCGAGAAAGGCAGGCCGGCGCGAGAAGGCTGTAGCAGACAGGTTGGTCTGGTATCAGGAAATCAACGCAAGAAAACGCTCCCGGAGGAGTGGAAATGTGAGCGACGACGGATTTTGGATCTTCTGTGCCACGAGTGAACGGAGGTCCTCATCGTCCAATGCGATTATGTAGCCCCGCTGATCCAGGGCGGTGTCGCGGCACCTTGCCTCAACGAGCTCCTTGCTTCCGTAACCGCGATATACCAGTAAACCAAAGCGGCCGCGGTTCGGGCCGAAGCGCCCCGCCAATTGGTCGAGCTCCGGATTGCCTATTTCCCCACCGTAGTTCTTGCATTCGACAAATATCAGGGGACCCGCCGCGCTTTGTGCCGAGCGGGTCACCCAATCAAAAAAGCCGGTCCTGGCCGTATTGTCGTACGTGATATCGACCCGCTTCCGACCCTCATGCATTCTGAACTCTCTATACGGATTGCTAAGCGCAGGGTAAAAAAGTGCGCTGAGCAGCGCCTCTACCTTGCGGTGATATTTGTCAGCAGTCGGACGCCCCGGCGGTACGTCAAGCACCTCTTGCAGAAGGTGCTCCCAGTCGGGCACGTCTGTCCCTAAGAGACTCGCAATCTCCTCGTGATTAGGCGGCTGTTGGCGGCCAGACTTTGCGGTCCTGTACTGAGCCAGGATGTCGGGGTTGCGTAACGTAGTTTCTAGATTCGTATTCTTGCCAGTCCCGTACTTTGCCTCCAGGTCTCTGCGATAGATTCGCCTGCGGCCGTTCGCCAGAACCGTAACGAGATTTGACCAGGGATTCGCGAACTCCTCGTTCCTCAATTGCGGGAGAACAAAATACGTGTAGTACTCGTCCGGCCTAAATGTCTGATTGCGCCGAACAATCGCTTTAGGGACGAGAATCAGCGGCCCATAACTAGCCACGGGCAGGTCCACGTACCGCTGGACCCAGCGCCTCGCATTGTGATCCCAGATCTGGCCAGAATCCACGTCTGGCAACGTCGGTATGCCGTAGTAGGCACAGGCATCCTGCGTGAACCGGATGAGCTGACCTCGAATAATGTTCGTCGTTATGTCGGAAACGAGGTCGAAGCCGACACCTTCTACGAATAGGGCCGTGTCCTCTAGGTCTTCAATAAGCCCGCTTTCGACGGCCCTGCTTTGCGAGAAACGTTCCCAAACCCGTTCAGCTAGACCGTAACCCATGCCTCTGCCGCGAGGACGGCCGCGTGAGAGTCCGAGCCGAGTTTCATTTGGCTCACGGAGAGAGGAGAGCAGCTGTTGAGCGTATTCGTCATCACCATCACGGATGGCCTGAATAACGGTATCGAAGAAACTCTGTAGCCCAGTGACACACGTGCGTCCCCAGGTCGATTGGATGCTTCGTATTGCACGAGGATCAATAAAAACCCTTGTGTCACCGTGAATGTCTACGTCCAGAAATTCGAGGGTGGGTTGCGTCCGCCCTAGGTTGTAGTGCTCCGATACCCGCATGTTCCACCTACTCCAGATTTAACCATTCAAGATTAACCTATGGATTACATGGTGGTAATTTCAGAGCGCATGCTTGGGGATCACCCCGAGAACTTTGGTCACCGCGATTAGACGACGTATTTCCGGAAGGAATCGACGGCGCGGGGTGAACGGCTAACCTTCCTAAGTTTTTGATAGAGGTCGCTTTAGCTTTCGCAGCCATCACGCGTCACACCGCCCTCATCAAAGCGGTGCGGGTCCGGCTCAAGAACTCGGAAGTCTTTCCGCCTCACCGCGAGCTCCGCCTCCACTCGGTCTCTTGTCCCTCGTGAGTTAACTTCTCACCTAGACGCCTCCCGCCGATTGGCGGCATATGCCATACGTCTATTCGCCCGCAGCCTTCGCAGCTACCGTGATGCCATTCCGGTGAGGAGAAAGCCGACGCCAAGGTCTCTCATCCAAAAGGGTTCGACTTTCCGCCGCATACCAAGCACTTCCCGTCGGTCGTCGCCCTCCACGCCCCTTCCCGCGACTCGACTGGCACACCGAGGTAAATGTCGCCGCCAGACTAAGAGGTAACTTGTCGCCCCCAGGAGCTACCCTGAATTTGTGGTAAGCGGCGCGAAAGGAGGTGACAAAATGCCAAAGACGCCACCAAACAGCGGCAAGCCTTGGACTCCCGCAGAGGTGAGGCAACTCAAGCAGGAAATCAAAGAAAACACCCCCACGCGGGTTATGGGCCTTAAGCACGGTAGATCGCCGGAGGCAGTGCAGGGCAAGGCTAACGACCTTGGCCTCTCGACGAAGCCGACGAACCAGAGCCCTTACGGCACCAAGAAGAAGTAGGAATCGAGGTCGCGTCGGAGGGGTCCGCTTCGGCCGGGCTCCCTCCGGCACGTCTTACGTGCGACATCTATTTGGCAGCTACTCGACGGCTTGCTGCAGTTCCTCTATTACCTCGAAGTTTCGGTTGATCACGGATTGGCCTTCCTCGAAAGCCGCCCGGGCCGAGGCCAGGGTTTGCTCGAGCTCAGCCGAATTTACCTCGCCGGCTTCCAGCTTCCTTCTTATCTCGGCCAGGGCGGCGTATGCCGCGCTCAACCTATCTACCGGGTCGGTCATGAGCCTCCTTGGGATGTTGTCAAAACGATGATCAGGATCACCAGCAGCGCTACGGCGACGGCGGTCAGCGCATAGACCGTTGTCCGGGATTGCCGGTGGACGGCTTCGACGTGCTCTCGGTGTTGGGCCTCGGCGGCGGCTGTCCTCAGGGCCTGCGCATGGGCGACCTGCACCGCCTCCCACAGGGCGGCCAGCTCCCGCTCGGCCTGGCGCACGGTCTCGGCGGCGAGGTTGACCACCGCCTGGGCTTCGTTGCACAGCAGGTTGTGGGCTCGGTTGACCGGCTCGATGATCAGCCGCTCGGCGGCATCCGACGGTGTGTGGGCCACCGCCCGGGCGCACTGGTCGGCCATCGTCGAATCGGTCGAGTGACCGAGCGCCGTGTAGACCGGGACCGGGCACTGGCAGATCGCCCGGGCCACTGCCTCGGAGTCGTAGGCGGTCAGCTCGGTCGACGCTCCCCCACCCGGGTCAGCAGGATCACGTCGAGGTGGTCGTTGCGGCCGGCGGCGGTGATCGTGCTGGCGATCGAGTAGATGGCCTTGGGGCCGGAGGAGATCACCCGGTACCGGTGAAGGCGGAAGGTCCTGTCAGGGCCGGCGGCCCGGAGGAGCTCGACGACGTCGTTGGAACCCGCGCCATCCGGTGCGACCAGCCCGATGGTCAGCGCGAGGGGCTCTCGCAGGGACTTCTGGCGCTTCAGCATCCCGGAGGCCCGCAGCTGCTCGAGCAGCTTTTGGCGGGTCAGCACGCTCTTGCCGATGGTGACCGTGGGGTCGATGGCGGTTGCCTTCAGCTGGACCTGACCGGTGGCCGGCCACAGGTCCAGGGTGCCCTGGAACGAGACCGCCAGGCCATTGCGGAGCTCGAAGCCGGCCTCCTTGAGTGCGGCGACGATCGCAGGGCCGTACTTGGCGAAGACCACGACCGACAGGGTGACTGCGGTGCCGGTGCCCCGCTGGTTGTCGGCCAGTTTGCAGTAAAGGTGGCCGGCCGGGGCCTTGCGAAGGTCGGTGACGGTACCGGTTACGGATATGGGAATCGGGGTGGTCTTGGTTACCGCTTCCTGGGCGATCCGCAGCGCCTGGCTCACGTGCATGGGGGTCATCTAGTGACTTTAGGGCTTGGAGGTGACGGGCGACCAAGACGTCCCGCTGTCTGGGGAAAGGGCTGGAGGGCGGACT
>Ga0247713_1001363_pt1 | contig 12195 bp, 11 predicted proteins | sample 21E_NmetaG_FD_189936 | JGI IMG/M metagenome (GOLD analysis project Ga0247713, IMG submission 189936) | Soil microbial communities from hillslope of Landscape Evolution Observatory, University of Arizona, Oracle, AZ, United States - 2-1-E_N | ecosystem: Engineered > Artificial ecosystem >... | reverse complement strand
GGTCCGCCTGGCCGTCCGCGTCGCGGTCGGCCAGGCGGACCTTCGCGTCGGCCACGGCGTAGGTCTTCGTCGTGCCCTTGTCGGCACGGCCGTGCTTGCTCGTGCGCTTGACGTCGAGAACGATCGTGCCGCTCCAGCGATCGTCGCTCGCGACCTCGGCGGTGTCGGCGCCCAGCGTCTGCGTCAGCTCGCCGGACACGTAGTCGCCGTGGGCGACGTAGCCCACGCTGCGCGTGGCACAGCGGCCCTTGCCGTTGGACTTCGACTTCGCGGCAGCGGACCTCTCCTTGCCCTTGCTGCCTGGATCAGCCGGCTTGCTGGCCTGGGCGGGAACGGCGACCGCCAGCGCGGCCAGGGACGCCGCAACGGCGAGCTTCTTCATGGTGTCTCCTCTGCGATCGGACATGTTCGGCTCTAACCGGCGGCGTCGTCCCAGGTTGGCCGCGACGCCCGCGCCTGGACGGACGTCCGAGGCGTGGCGGTAGCCTGCCGGCCATCGTGAGCGAGCTCGAGCAGGCCGTCGCCACCGTGATCGAGCGTTGCCTGCGCGTGCGGGCGGGGGAGACGGTGCTGGTCGTGGCCGATCCCGTCAGCACGGACATCGGCGAGGCGCTGCTCGCCGCAGCGCGCGTCGCCGGCGCCGACCCGGTGCTGGCGATCCTGCCGCCGGATGCCAGCCGCGGCACGGAGCCGCCAGCACCGGGTCGGCGCCGCGGCAGACGTCTTCGTCGCGCCGTGCCTGCCGTCGCTGTCGCACACGAGCGCGCGCAAGCGCGCGTGCGAGGCCGGCCACCGCGGCGCGACGATGCCGGGCGTCACGGCGGACATGCTCGCCCGCCTGATGAGCACGGACTTCGACGCGCTGGCGCAGCGCTGCCGCGCGGTGGCGCGGCTGCTCGACGCGGCCGCCGAGGCCCGCATCACCTGCGCGCACGGGACCGACCTGCGCCTGGATCTGCGCGGGCGCCCGGGGATCTCCGACGAGGGCGATCTCAGCGCGCCGGGCGCGTTCGGCAACCTGCCGTGCGGCGAGGGCTTCACGTCCCCGGCCGGCGGCGAGGGCACGATCGCGACGTCCGACCTCGCCGGCGTCGGGATGACCGCCGAGCCCGTCGTGCTGAGCGTGCGCGACGGCCGCGTCGCCGGCGCCGCCGGCGCCGGCGACGCGGCCGGGCGCTTCCTCGCGCTGCTCGACGCCCACGGGCCGCTCGGCCGCAACCTCGCCGAGCTCGGCGTGGGGACCAACGACCGCGCGACGGTGACCGGCAACATCCTCGAGGACGAGAAGATCCTCGGCACCGTCCACGTCGCGTTCGGCGCGAGCGCCGGCATCGGCGGAACTGTGACGGTGCCGGTGCACCTCGACGTCGTCGTCTTCGAGCCGAGCCTCTGGATCGGCGAGACGCAAGTGCTCGACGGCGGGCGCTGGCTGCTCGATGCCTAGCGAGCGCGGGATCCTGCTGTCGATCCCCAACGTGTCAGAGGGTCGCGACGCGGCCGCGATCGAGGCGATCGGCGCCGCCTTCGGGTCGGGCGCGGCGCGCCTGCTGGACGTCCACTCCGACCCCGACCACCACCGCACGGTCTACACGCTCGCGGGCACCACCGACGACCTCGTCGGCGCGCTCGTGGCCGGCGCGGGCGCGTGTCGCGCGCGCATCGACCTGCGCGAGGAGCGCGGCAGCCATCCGCACGTGGGTGCGCTGGACGTCGCGCCGGTCGTGTTCGTCGACGAGGCGGCGCGCGGCGCGGCCTGTGCCGCTGCGCTCGTCGCGGGCGAGGAGCTCGGCCGCGCCGGGCTGCCGGTCTTCCTGTACGGGGTCCTCGCCGGCGGGCGCACGCGCGCGCACATCCGCCGCGGCGGGCTGAGCGCGCTGACCGATCGCGTCGCCGCGGGCGATCTGGCGCCGGACTTCGGCCCCGCGCAGATCGACCCGCGGTGGGGCGCGGTGCTCGTCGGCGCGCGCCCGCCGCTCGTGGCCTTCAACGTCGAGCTCGCCTCGCCGGCCACCGTGGAGGACGCGCGGATGATCGCCGCGCTGATCCGCGAGGGCGGTGGCGAGGGGCTGCCGGGAGTGCGCGCGATCGGCGTCGAGCTCGCGGCGCGGGCGGGCGTCGCGCAGGTTTCGACGAACGTCGAGGACCATCTCGCCGTGCCACTCGCGCAGGTCGTCGAGGCGGTCGCGCGCCACGCGCCGGTCGCCGGCTGCGAGCTCGTCGGACTGGCCCCGGCGGCGGCGCTCGCCGGCTTTCCCGCCGACCTCGCGCTGCGCAACCGCCGCGTCCTCGAGGACGCTCTAAGCTCGTAGCACCATGGCCCAGACGAAGAAGAAGCGGCGCAGCAAGCACCGCGGCAACGCCGCGGGCAAGATCGAGGCGCGTGGACGGACCGGCCGCCCGCCGACGCCCGCCGAGCGCAAGGCGTCCGAGCGCGAGCTTGCCGCCCAGCGCCGCCGCGAGCGGATGATGCGCGAGCCGTCGTGGAACGGCGCGGCCAAGCGCGCCGCCCTCGCAGCCGTCGTCTTCGGGGTGCTGCTCGTCTTCGCGTTCGGGACGCCGCCGGGCCAGGCCGTCTCGCTGACGGCGTTCGTCTTTCTCTTCTACATCCCGCTGGGCTACTACACCGACCAGTTCATCTACCGCCGTCGCGTCAAGCAGGAGGCCGCGAAGGCGTCCAAGCCGCCGAGGGACCGCTAGCTGGCATGGCGCTCGACGTCGCGATGTTCACCGTCGGGATGGTGCAGGAGAACTGCTTTCTCGTGCGGCCGCAGGGTGGCGACCGGGCGGTGCTCGTCGACCCGGGCGAGGAGGCGCCGCGCCTGCTGCAGGCCATCGAGGAGGCCGGCGTGGAGCTCGAGGCGATCCTGCTGACCCACACCCACTTCGACCACGTCGGCGCCGTCGCCCCGGTCGCCCGCGCCACCGGGGCGCCCGTCTACTGCCCGCAGCTCGAGGTGCCGGTCCTGCAGGACGTCATGGCGTTCGTCCCGTGGCCCGGCTTCGGCCCCTACGAGTCCTGGGATCCCGAGCACACCGTCGCCGGCGGCGAGACGCTCGAGCTGGCGGGCCTGACGCTCGACGTCGTCTTCACGCCCGGCCACAGCCCCGGCCACGTGACGTACGCGGTGCGCGACGAGGCCGCGCTGTTCTCCGGCGACGTCCTCTTCCAGGGATCGGTCGGGCGGATCGACCTGCCCGGCGGCGACGGTCCGACGCTCATGCGCTCGATCGCGACGCTCCTGGAGCGCTTCGACGACGAGACCGTCGTGCATCCGGGGCACATGGGCATCACGACGCTCGGCCGCGAGCGGGCGACGAACCCGTTCCTCAGCCAGCCGGCCTGGTGAGCCAGCGGCTGCAGGTCCCGCGCGGCACGTACGACGTGCTGCCGCCGGACGCCGACGCGCGCGCGGCCCTCGAGGCAACCGCGCGCAAGATCCTGGAGGGCGCCGGCTACCGGCGCATCGAGACGCCGACGTTCGAGCAGACCGAGGTCTTCGCCCGCGGCGTCGGCGCGTCGACCGACATCGTGCAGAAGGAGATGTACACCTTCGACGACGGCGGCGGACGCTCGGTGACGCTGCGGCCCGAGGGGACGGCGCCGATCTGCCGCGCATACGTCGAGCATGGCATGCACAAGCAGCCCCAGCCCGTGAAGCTCTGGTACCTGTCGAGCTTCTTTCGCTCCGAGAAGCCCCAGCAGGGACGCTTTCGCCAGTTCTGGCAGGTCGGCGCCGAGGCGATCGGCAGCGACGACCCGGCCGTCGACGCCGAGCTGATCGTGCTGCTCGCGACGCTGCTCGCGGAGCTCGAGGTCGGCCGGCTGCGCCTGCGCGTCTCCAGCCTCGGCACGCCCGCGGCGCGCCACGCCTATCGCGACGAGCTGCAGGCGTACCTGCGCGCCAACGCGGACCGCCTCTCCGACGACGTCAAGGGGCGCATCGACCTCAACCCGCTGCGGGCGTTCGACTCCGACGATCCGGGCACGCGCGATGTGATGGCCGGCGCCCCGCGGCTGCTCGACCATCTCGACAGCGATGACGCCGACCACTTCGCCGCCGTCCGCGAGCTGCTCGAGCGCGCCGCGCTGGCGTACGAGATCGACCCCACGCTCGTGCGCGGGCTGGACTACTACACGCGCACCGTCTTCGAGTTCACCTCCGACGCGCTCGGCGCGCAGAGCGGCGTCGCCGGCGGCGGGCGCTACGACGGTCTCGTCGAGATGCTCGGCGGGCCGGCCACGCCCGGCTGTGGCTGGGCGGCAGGGATCGAGCGGATGCTGCTCGCCTCCGGCGGGCTGCCGGCCGCACCGCCGCCGGTCGACCTGTACGTCGGGTTCGCCTCTCGGCAGCGCCGTGGCGAGGCGTTCGCGATCGTCGACGAGGCCCGCCGCGCGCGGCTGAACGCGCAGATGGAGCTGGCAGCACGGTCGCGCAAGGGACAGCTCAAGCATGCCGACCGGATCGGCGCCCGCTACGTTGCGATCGTGGGAGACGACATGACGACGCTCAAGGACATGGACGGCGGCGAGCAGATCGACGTACCCGCCGTCGGCGTCGTCGCGCGGATCCTGCGCGAGCGGGGCATGCGGTGACAGCGCGTCGCAGCTCGACGACGGCCGCGGCCATCGCTGGACGCGGGTGCTCGCGATGAGGGGCGCGCCGCGCGCCAACCCGTACCGCGACAGCTGGGCAGGCGACCTCGACGCCGAACGCGCCGGCAACCGCGCGCGCGTCGCGGGCTGGGTGCACAACCGCCGCGACCACGGCGGCCTGATCTTCATCGACCTGCGCGACCGCGCCGGCATCGTGCAACTCGTCTTCCACCCGGAGAACGGGCCAGAGCTGTTCGCCGCCGCGGAGCGGCTGCGCGGCGAGTACGTCATCAGCGTCGCGGGCGACGTCGTCCTGCGCGAGGAGGTCAACGTCAACCCCGAGCTGGCGACCGGCGAGATCGAGATCCAGGCGACGGACATGACCGTCCTGGCGGAGTCGCTGACGCCGCCGTTCCCGCTGGACGCCGACGCCGACGTCGACGAGCTGCTGCGGCTGCGCAACCGCACGCTCGACCTGCGCCGCCGGACGATGGTCGACGCGCTCGTGCTGCGCCACGAGGTCGTGCGGACGATCCGCGAGACGCTCTCCGACGAGGACTTCCTCGAGGTCGAGACGCCGATCCTCACGCGCTCGACGCCGGAGGGCGCGCGAGACTTCCTCGTGCCGTCGCGGCTGTCGCCGGGAGAGTTCTACGCCCTGCCGCAGTCGCCGCAGCTGTTCAAGCAGCTGCTCATGATCGCCGGCTACGAGCGCTACTTCCAGATCGCGCGCTGCTTCCGCGACGAGGACCTGCGCGCCGACCGCCAGCCCGAGTTCACGCAGCTCGACCTCGAGATGGCGTTCGTCGGGGAGGACGACGTCATCGACGTCAACGAGCGGCTCATGGCGAAGGTGTTCGCGCTCGGCGGGCTCGACGTCCCCGCGCCGCCGTACCCGCGCATAACCTACGACGAGGCGATGCTGCGCTACGGCACCGACCGGCCCGACCGGCGCTTCGGCCTAAAGATCAGCGACGTCACCGAGCACGTCGCTGCGTCCGAGTTCAAGGTCTTCGCGTCGGTCGTCGGCGCCGGCGGCGCCGTGCGCGCGATCAACGCCGGCGCGCGCGAGGTGGCGCGCAAGGAGCTCGACGAGCTGACCGAGGTCGCCAAGCGCGCCGGCGCCGGCGGCCTCGTCTGGGCCTTCGTCCAGGAGGACGGGACGTGGCGCTCGCCGATCGCGAAGTTCCTGTCGGAGGGCGAGATCGCCAAGGTGACCGCGGCGCTCGGCGCGTCGCCGGGCGATCTCCTGCTGGCGGTCGCCGACACCGCCGACGCCGCCGCGAACGCGCTTGGCGTTCTGCGCCTGGAGCTCGCCGCCCGCTGGGGCCTAGTTGCCGCGGGCGTGCACGACGTCCTGTGGGTCGTCGACTTCCCGATGTTCGGCCGCAACGAGGAAGAGGATCGCTGGGACCCGCTGCACCACCCGTTCACCGCGCCGACGGCGCCCGGCGGCAGCACCGCCGAGGCGCTCGCGGCCGCGGCGCAGGAGCGCGGGCCGGGCTCGTGGCGCTCGCGCGCGTACGACCTGGTGGCCGACGGCTCGGAGCTCGGCGGCGGGTCGATCCGCATCCACGACCCGGTCGTGCAGCGTCAGGTCTTCGGGGCGATCGGGCTCGACGAGGAGGAGGCCGAGCAGCGCTTCGGCTTCCTGCTGGAGGCGCTGCGCTACGGCGCGCCGCCGCACGGCGGCATCGCGTTCGGCATCGATCGCATCGTCGCGCTGCTCGCCGGGCGCGACTCGATCCGCGACGTCATCGCCTTCCCGAAGACCGCCAGCGGCGCGGACCCGCTGACGGGCGCCCCGGCGCCCGTCGACGCCCGCCAGCTGCGCGAGCTGGGGCTGCGCTCGCTCGCGGCCCGCGGGCAGTAGCGCCCCGCGCGGACACGTGTACTAGCCGCGCCGCCTGCGCTCGCGGGCGTGCGCGGGGCTGCCGATCACCGGGCCATGGACCAGGTTTCGCGCCCGATGCTCATCGCCCTCGCGGCCACGATCGTTCTCGCCGCCCTGTGGCTCGCCGCCCTGCGGCCCAAGCCTGCGCAGGTCGCCGACACGCCCGCGGCGCCGGTGACGCAGATCGCCGAGGCCAACGATGCCGCCGCCGCCTCCGACGCGGCGAACGCCAGGCGCGCCGCCGTCGCGGACGGCGCCCCTGCCGCCGCCGCCCCGGCCACCGCTGCCGCTCCGGCGGCGCCCGCCGCCAAGCCTGCCGAGCCGGCCGCCGATCCGAAGCCTGCCAATGAGCACGAGGCCGCCGTCGTGCGCGACGTCCGCGCCGGCAAGGTCGTCGTCCTGCTCTTCTGGAATGCCAAGGCCGCTGACGACGTGGCGACGCGCGGCGCCGTCCGCGACCTCGACCGTCATGGCGGCAAGGTCGCGGTGCACGTCGCGCCGATCAGCCGCGTCGGCTCGTACGAGTCGATCACGAAGGACGTCAGGATCACCCAGTCGCCGACCACGCTCGTCATCGACCGCAAGCGCCGCACCCGCGCCATCGTCGGCCTGACGGAGCCCGGCGAGCTCTCGCAGGCCGTCAACGACGCGCGCGCCGGCCGCCGGTGATTGCAGCAGCACGGCCCGCCGGACCTCGCGATCCTCGACGGCATGCAGAAGCTGGCCGCGATCTTCCTCAGCGCGCGCATCGCGCCCGACGACATCGCGGCCGGCCGCGCGCTCGGCGCGACCTACCTCACGAAGCCGTTCCCGCTGGTCCCGCGCGAGAAGACCTCGCGCCCGCCGCCGGCGTACGCGGCCTAGCGGCCTAGCGGCCGATCGTCACGGCGGTTCTAGACTCGCACCCGTGCCCGACGAGCGCTTCGAGGACCACCTGACCCACCCTCGCGGTCGCGGCCGCGAGCCGGCCGGTGCCTTCGCCGGAGCCGCGGGCGGCGCCGCCTGCGGCGACCTCGTGCGCTTCACGCTGGCGATCGACGGCGAGTGCGTGACGGGCGCCGGCTTCGAGGCCTCCGGCTGCGGCGCGATGCTCGCCGCCGGCAGCGCGGCCGTCGAGCTCGTCGAGGGCACCGGCCTGCTGGACGCGGCGCGGCTCGGCTCGGCCGGCATCGCCGCCGAGCTCGGCGGCCTGAGCGCCGGCAAGCTGCACGCCGCCGACCTCGTGTCCGACGCGCTGCACCGGGCGCTCGGCGCGGCGGTCCGCGCCGGCGGCGCGCTCGCGGCGGAGGATCAGGGTCGCACTCTCGTTGCGATGTCCGGCGGCGTCGACAGCGCGGTCGCCGCGCTGCTGTCGGGGCCGGACGCGGTGGCGGTGACGCTCGAGCTGTGGGCCGACTCCGACAACGACGGCGAGCGCTCGTGCTGCTCGGCATCCGCCGTGCGCGCGGCGCGCCGCCTCGCGCACGACCTCGGGCTGCCGCACTTCACGCTCGACCTGCGCGACGAGTTCCGCGCCGGCGTCGTCGACCCGTGGCTGCGCGAGCACGCCGGCGGGCTGACGCCGAACCCGTGCGTGCGCTGCAACGGCCACGTCCGCCTCGACGGGATGCTCGACTTCGCCGACCGCGTCGGCGCGCCGACCCTGACGACCGGCCACTACGCGCGCCGCACCGATGACGGCCTGCTGCGGCTGGCGGCCGATCCCGCCAAGGACCAGACGTACATGCTGGCGGCGCTCGGCCGCGCCGCGCTCGCGCGGTTGCGCTTCCCGCTCGGCGAGCACCGCAAGGAGGCCGTCCGCGCGCTCGCGGAGCAGGCGGGGCTCGCGGTGGCGCGCAAGCCCGAGTCGCAGGACCTGTGCTTTCTTGCCGGTACCGGCCGCGAGCGCTTCCTCGCCCGTCACGGCGGGCTGCGGCGGCGCCCCGGCGACATCGTCGACCGCGCCGGGCGCGTGCTGGGCCGCCATGACGGCCACCACGGCTTCACCGTCGGCCAGCGCCGGGGCCTGGGGATCGCCGCCCGCGAGCCGCTGTACGTGCTCGCGACCGACGCGCGCGCGAACACCGTCACCGTCGGCGGGCGCGACGAGCTGGCGACGACCACGGTGCGCGTGCGCGGCGTGCGCCTGCACGACGCGGAGCCGGACGCGGTGCGCCTGCGCTACCACGCGCCCGCCGTTCGCTGCCGCCTCGACGGCGACGCGATCCACCTCGCCGAGCCCTTCGACGGGGCCGCGCCCGGGCAGACCGCGGTCTTCCTGCGCGGGGACGCGATCGTCGGATGCGCCACAATCGCCGCGTAGCGATGGCCAAGACGACCGACGAGATCCGTGAGACCTTCCTGCGCTTCTTCGAGGCGCGCGACCACCTGCGCCTGCCGTCGGCGTCGCTCGTGCCGTCGGCATACGACCCGTCGGTGCTGCTGACGACCGCCGGGATGCACCCCCTCGTGCCGTACTTCCGCGGCGAGGAGAAGCCGCCGAGCCCGCGCCTGGCGACGGTCCAGAAGTGCTTTCGCACGACCGACATCGACAACGTCGGCAACACCGCGCGCCATCTGACGTTCTTCGAGATGCTCGGCAACTTCTCGATCGGCGACTACTTCAAGCAGGAGGCGGTCGAGTGGGCGTGGCAGCTGTCGCAGGAGGGCTTTGACTTCGATGCCGACGACATCTGGATCACGGTGTTCGAGGGCGACGACAAGCTCGGCCTCGGCCCCGACGAGGAGGCGATCGAGGCGTGGCTGTCGGTCGGCGTCCCGCGCGAGCGGATCGTGCTGTGCCCGCGCTCGGAGAACTTCTGGCAGGCCGGCACGAGCGGGCCCTGCGGGCCGTGCAGCGAGCTGTACATCGACCGTGGCCTGGACTACGGGACCGAGAGCGACCTGCCCGGCGGCGAGAACGACCGCTTCCTGGAGTACTGGAACCTCGTGTTCACGCAGTACGACCTGACGACGCACCAGGACGGCGGCGAGAGCCTCGCGCCGCTGCCGGCGAGCAACATCGACACCGGCCTGGGCATGGAGCGCATGGCCGTCATCCAGCAGGGCGTCGAGACGGTCTTCGAGACCGACACCTTCGCTCCGCTCATGGCGCTCGGTCGGGAGCTCGCCTCAGCGGCGCCCGACGAGCGCGCCCTGCGGATCCTCGCCGACCACTCGCGCGCGATGACGTTCCTCATCGCCGACGGCGTCGTGCCTTCCAACGAGGACCGCGGCTACATCCTGCGCCGGATCATGCGCCGCGCGATCCAGCAGGGCAACCGGATCGGCATGGAGCCCGGGTTCCTGCCGCGGTTCGCCGAACGCGTCATCGAGATCATGGGCCGCGCCTATCCGGAGCTCGCCCGCGAGCGCGACCCGATCATGCGCTGGGTGCGCTCCGAGGAGGAGGGCTTCGGGCGTACGCTCGAGCAGGGGACGAAGCTGCTCGAGGAGGTCATCGAGCGCTCGCGCAGCAGCTCGCGCCCGGGCATCCCCGCGCTGGACGCCTTCAAGCTGCACGACACCTATGGCTTTCCGTTCGAGGTCACGCGCGAGATCGCGCTGGAGCACGGCCTCGAGGTCGACACGACGGGCTTCGACGCGCTCATGGAGGAGCAGCGCGAGCGCGCCCGCTCGCGCAGCCGCGGCGGCGCCGTCGCCGGCGAGTCCGTGCGCGACAAGGCGCGCGTGCTGGCTCGCGAGGCAGGCTTCCAGACGGACTTCACCGGTTATGAGGCGCTCGAGCAGCACACGACCGTCGGCAGCGTCGAGGCCGACGGCGAGAAGGTGCTCGTCAAGCTCGCCGAGTCGCCGTTCTACGCGACGGGCGGCGGTCAGGTCGCCGACAGCGGCACGATCGAGTGCGAAAGCGGCGACTGCGCCACCCGCGTCGTCGACGTCGTGCGCGTCGGCGACGATCAGGCCGTCGTCGTGGAGGTGCAGCGCGGCGCGCTGAAGCCGGGTGAGCGCGTCGTGGCGCGCGTCGATCGCGCCGCGCGGATCGCGACCGCTGCCAACCACACCGCCACGCATCTGCTGCACGCCGCGCTGCGCGAGCGGCTCGGCACCCACGTGCGCCAGGCCGGCTCCTACGTCGGCCCCGACAAGCTGCGCTTCGACTTCTCCCACGGCGAGCGGATCTCGCCGGACGACCTGCAGGCGATCGAGGATCGCGTCAACGAGTGGATCCTGCGCAACGACCAGGTGCGGCCGATCACCACGACGCTCGAGGAGGCGCGCGCGCTCGGCGCGATGGCGCTGTTCGGCGAGAAGTACGGCGATGTCGTGCGGATGGTGCAGATCGGCGCCGGTGAGTACTCGCGCGAGCTGTGCGGCGGCACGCACGTGCGGTCGACCGCCGAGATCGGCGTCTTCAAGCTGCTCGGCGAGAGCTCCAGCGCGGCGAATGTGCGGCGCATCGAGGCGATCACGGCAGCGGCGGCGGTCGAGGCGCTGCGCGCGACGGACGTCAAGGCGCGCGAGGCGGCCGCCCTGCTGAAGACGCAGGTCGAGCATCTGCCCGAGGCGGTCGCCGAGCTGCGCGAGCGCGCGCGGCAGGCGGCGGCGAAGGCGGCCTCCGCCAACGGCGCCGGCGTGGACGCCGACGCGCTGGCGGCGGCCGCGATCCGCATCGCCGGCGCCGACGTCGTGGCCGAGATCGTGACCGGCGCCGGCGGCGCGAAGGAGCTGATGGACGTCGCCGATCGCATCAAGGGCAAGCTCGGCGAGGAGTCGGCGACGGTGCTCGGCGCGTCCGTCGACGGGCGCGTACATCTCGTCGCCGCCGTGACGCCCGCGCTCGTCGAGCGCGGCGTGAGGGCCGGCGCGGTCGTCAAGGCGGCCGCCGAGGCCGCAGGAGGCGGGGGAGGGGGACGTGACACGATGGCCCAGGCCGGCGGTCGCGACCCGGCCAAGCTCCCCGAGGCGATCGCCGCCGCACGCGCGGCGATCGAAGCCGCGCTTGGCTGACGCGCGCCGCCGTGTCCTCGCGCTCGACTACGGTGCCGCGCGCTGCGGCTGCGCGCTCAGCGATCCCACCGGAACGCTCGCGACGCCGATCGAGCCGGTCCTGCGGCCCGCCACGCGCAAGGGCCTCGCCCGCGTCGCCGACCTCGTGCGCGAGCGCCGCGTCGCGCGCGTCGTCGTCGGCCTGCCGCTGTCGCTGTCGGGCGCGGACTCGGCGCAGACCGCGGAGACGCGCGCGTGGGCGGCGCGGCTCGCCGAGCGCGTCGACGTTCCCGTCGAGCTCTACGACGAGCGCTTCACGACGCTGATCGCCAGCCGCGATCCCGGCGATCCGACGTCCTCGGAGGACTCGCGGGCCGCCGCCCACATGCTGACGGGCTGGCTCGCGGCGCACGATGCGCGGGAGGCCGGGTAGCGTTCATGGCGAATACGGACGCCTAGATGAGCAGGTCACGCCGAGACGAACCCGGTCCGGGCCGCGAACGGACCGCTGAGGAGCGCGAGCGCGCGCGCCTCGAGCGCGAGGCGCGCGCGCGGGCCGGCCGCCGCCGTCGCCCGCCGTGCCGCCGGCCCGACCCGCAGCACCCGCCACCGCACCGCAGGCCGAACATGCCCAACCACAGCCGCCCCCTCGCCGCCAGCCACGCACGCCGAAGCCGTCCGCCGCGCGACCGGCGCGGGCGCAGCGCGGTCCCGCTGGTGCGGGCCGTCCGCCGCCGGCCGACAGGCCGCGGCCCGGCCGCACCGCCGCCAGCGCCCC
>Ga0247713_1001362_pt1 | contig 12197 bp, 15 predicted proteins | sample 21E_NmetaG_FD_189936 | JGI IMG/M metagenome (GOLD analysis project Ga0247713, IMG submission 189936) | Soil microbial communities from hillslope of Landscape Evolution Observatory, University of Arizona, Oracle, AZ, United States - 2-1-E_N | ecosystem: Engineered > Artificial ecosystem >... | reverse complement strand
CTTGCGAATGAGGTACTCGCGCGTCTCGCCCGCGTACCCGACCTGTAGAAGCTCGGCCGGAAGAACGAATGCGAGACGACCGCCGGCGCGCAGCGCTCGTGCGGCGAGCACCACAAACGGGACCCAAGCGTTCGTCAGCCGCGTAGGCCGCAGCCCCTCCTCCGTCATGAGGCCGAACGCTCGGTCGCGATACTGCTCAGGGAACGATTGGTAGCGGATGAACGGCGGATTTCCGATGCACGCGTCGTACGCCGCTTCACGGGATTGGTCGAACCAGGTGAAGACGTCGCCCGCGACAACGGTGGCGGCGGCTCCCCCACGAGCCGACGCCTTCCTCGCCTCCTCCTCGAACAACTCGACGCCCACGACGCGCCCGTCACCGTTCAACCTCGCAGCAGCAGCCGCGACTAGCTCGCCGTCACCGCAGCTCGGCTCAAGGACGTGCGCGTCGGGTCTTCGGACGGCCCATTGTGCGAGAACAGCAGCGATCGGCGCGGGCGTGTAGTAGCCGCCGCGCAGCTTGTCGGCTCCTGGAGGGAGCGCGCCGTTACGTGCTCCCCGAAGGGGAGCGAGGTGAGCTGGAAACGACATAGGGCGACTAGTTTAGGACCGGCGTCGGCTGGAGCCCGTTGGGCGCGTCCGAAACGGCCATCTGGCGATCCTGCCACTCCTGTTCTACGCTCGGCAACGGGGCCGGGCCGCTATGAGCAGCGCCAGGCGTTCGGCTCGCCGCCCGGCCCCCTCTCTGGAGCTTCGTCGGCGTCTACGACCGCTGCGCCTGCATCGCTGCGCGCGCTTCGCTCATGTCGTCGTATCCGTGCTCGTCGGCGAACGCCAGCAGTGCCTCAAGCGAAGCGATCTCCTCGTCCAGACGGTCACGCTGCTTGCGCAGATCCGTCAGCCGCAGATGAAGCTGCCAACTACCGGACGCTTCCCGAAGGCGTGCAGCCGAGGAGACCACTGCGTTCTCGGAGAAGAGATGGTGGTAAGGCTTCGCCTCGTCCACGACGAGCGCCTCCACTGTCAGGTCGAGCCTCCCCGCCGCCTGCAGGTAGCCAAATCCACGAGTCGCATCGTCGCGAGTCACGAGACGCTCGACGAACTCGAGGACTTCGTCCGTCTCGATCGCCCGGCGTACTGCCTGCAGATAGCGGTGGGGCCAGTACGCCCGCGTCTCGCCTGAATCAGTGACGTAGGTGACCTCGCGGCCAGTCGTCGTATAAATCGCGAGCAGATCGCTCGTGAGGTGGTCGACTTCGGACACTTTGGTCCGCTCCTTTCTGTCGGTTCCGGGCACTCGAGCCCGGCGGACGCCCCCACTGGAGGAGGCATCGTCACGGTACGACGCCGCTACGTTGATGTCAACGCGGGCCGGGCGCTCCCCACTGCTTATCGTCGCGGGGAGCGTCCGGCCTGCCGTGGTTGCGCGTTCTCCGCGCGTTGCGACCGCGGGAAACGCGCCTAGCGCTCCGCTCCGAAGTTCCAGCCGCGGCGATTCAGGTCGTCGAGGATCGCGCGCCGCGCCTCCTTGTCCGTTTCGCCGTACGCGGTCGTGATGATCGAGCGACGCGTCCAGTCGATCGCGACGTACATGTACGCGTTGGGGTAATCGCTCAGGCGCTGGAAAATCACCGGATCCCCGGCGTCATCGGCGTCCCACCAGACCCGCATGGCTAGGGTGTCCCCGTCCACTTCGGCCTGCAGGTGGCCCTTCGAGTCTTCCGGCGCGCGGAAGTACTTTGGTTCGACTGCCACAGGTCCTCCTACGTTGGGCATCGGCCCTCCTATGTCCTACCCGGCCTCGCTCCCCTCAGTTCCAGGGGCAGCCTCTCAGTGCCGGGGCTTGCCTACACCCTAGCACGGGTAGGCCGACAGGGAGCGCGTTGCGCAATCTCGCTAACTTCGATAACGTTAGGGTAATATTCGACAACGAGGAGGCGCACATGGCTGACATCATCTGGGAGGACCCGCCGAAGGACGCCGCACCCGAGCGGTTCGTTTGGGAGGAGGCGCTTCGGCGAGTCCAGGAGCGGCCCGGAAAGTGGGCAGCGGTGCGCTCGTATGGCCTCGAACACTCAGCCCGTGCGAGCCTGTCGCAGCTCAGGAACAGAAAGCTCAAGTACCCGTCCGGCAACTGGGAGTTCGCAGTGGCGAAGCGCGAGGCTGATGGTCGCCACTGGGTCTACGCGCGTTACGACGGGCGCTAGAGGCGCCTCGGGGAGCAAGGCGAACCGCGGCCGTCGAACCCAACACCCGGGGGCCCCGGACCTGCGCCGTACCCGTTTTTAGTCGGGACGTGAATCAGCGGGCTGAGGGAGCAAGGCGAACCGCGGCCGTCGAACCCAACACCCGGGGGCCCCGGACCTGCGCCGTACCCGTTTTTAGTCGGGACGTGAATCAGCGGGCTGAGATTGCGTCCTCCTTTGGGCGATCGAACTCACGTTCTATGGTAGGAGCGCGGTCCGACGGAGCCATCCGCGAAGACGCTCGCCGACTGCGGTTGAGCTCGAAGGAGCACTCGGCGACTTCCGCAAGCCGGAGAGCGGCCGCGCTTCAATCGATGATCTTGTCCGGGTGCTGCTCGCGTATCTCCGCGGCGATCCGGCGAGCTAGCTCTTCCGACACGGAACTGTCGTCGAGGCAGCGGAGCACGTGCACCACTTCCTCGGCGCTGTTGAATCGGAACACAAGAGCGTCGGCCTCGACTGCGTGGTACTCCTGCCAGACGCTATCCATCCCACTCCCCATCCTCCACGTCGTCCCCGGCGGGTAGTGCGGCGGCCGTCTGCTGGGCCAGCTCCGCGAACCGACCGAGCATCGCCTCCATCCGCTCCGGGTCCGTCAGGACAGCGTGCGTGGCGACGGTGATCGGCCTGTCGGGATTGCCTTCGACGGTCAGCGCGTCGCGCCGGCCGTACTTCTCCGGCATGCGACGCTCCAGCATTGTCATCGCCGCCGCCCAGTTCTGTGGCTTTTCGGCGGCGGCGCGGACCTTGCCGAGCATCTCGCTCTCCCACTCTGCCTCGGCCTGCTCGCATTCGAGATAGAGCTGCCGGTAGCGCGAGTTCTCATCCGCCTCCCCGCTCCGCAGCCAGCCGGTGAGCGTCGTAGGTGCGATGCCGACGAGCCTCGCGGCCGTGGACTTGTAGTTGCCTTGCCGGATCGCCGCGACGATGGCCTCATGAACCGGGGGCGAGTACTTGGACTTCACATCACCGGGCATGCATTAAGTCTCCCGCCCGTCCGTGCCATTGGCTCGGCCAGTCGAGAAGATGAGCAGCGTGATCGACTGGACCCCTATACGCGGCAGTGAGCGCATCACCGCCTCCGCTTCAGGCGTACCTGCATCGTCCGCAGCGCCCGCATCCGCACGAGCTGAAACAGCTCGTCCGACTGCTCGTCGCTAGACGACCGCGGAGGAAGAGCGCCGAGTTGGGCCCGGAGATCGTCGGCGGCCGCGTGCTTCGACTCTCCCGTTCCGACCGTCAGGATGTCTTCCACGAGAGCTGCCGCTAGCCACTGCGAACCGACGTTCTCATCACGGTCGTGCGCCTCAACTTCGAAGTAATCCCACATCTTTACTCCTCTCAGCTGCGTTGATTGGGGACGACATAGCGTCCGAATACGTCGCGGTTCGTCCTCTATAGGGCATTGGACTAATAGGGATCGATCACTAGAGATTCAGTCCCTATGCAGTCCGGTATGCGCAAAGCGTTGTAGCTAGTGCGGTCGCACTCCTTCCACCTCCTCACCGTTCGAGACGTCGTCGTCCCCTATCGGATCCCGTCCGGTATGCACGTACAGCGGGAGCCGCCAGTACACGGTCGACCCGCGACCGAAGCCCTCGCGCCGTGAGACGATCCCGAGCGCCTTCTTCGCGCCGTTGAGCGCGTACTTGCTGATTTCCTCCTCCGCCGCGTGCTCGCGGACGTGCTTCGCCGGAAGCTCTCCCTCCGCGAGTAGCTCCGCGAGGAACTCCTTTGCCTCCTCTAGTGCCGAACGTCTGTCGTCACCCTCACCGCGATTGGCTGCGAGCAGCTCGTCCGCGGTGTAGCGGGAGTCCCCTATCGGAGCGAGGTAAGGGACCTCTGTTGGTCCCTCCGCGGTCATCAGTTGCACCGCCTCGATCGCATACCGCTCGCTCGTCTGTCGGACCGCCACGTTCGACTTCACGTGGGCGAGCACCCGGAGCCGATCCGTGTCCGCGTCTTCCTCGGGATCGCGGTCCAGCAGCAGCACCGAGCGAGCGGCGCCGCCAACGCCGATGCTCGCGCCGACGCGCAGAAGCGAGTCGCTGTGCCCTGCTTTGTTCAGGTGTGCGAGCGCGACCACAGCGCACCGCAGCTCCTCGGCGAGGTGGTGCAGAGGTGCGAGAGCCGTCCGGATCGAGTGGTCGTTCCACGAGTTGACCCGCTGGCTCAGATGCGCCATCAGCGGGTCGATCACGACGAGCCGAGCGTCGTGCTCCTGCACCTTCTGAAACAGAAGTTCGGCATCGTCCGGGAGAGCGAGGTCCCCGTCGAAGCCGTCCACACGCAGTCGCAGCGCATGTACCCGATCGAGATCCGCTCCAGCGATCTCGAGACGCGGGCGAACGACGAAGTCGAGTGCGTCCTCCGCGGTCGCGATCAGCGTGTTAGCTCCCGCGCTTGAGACACGAGCCGCCCAGTGACACGTGAGCATGCTCTTCCCGAGTCCAGGCAGCCCCGCGAGCACGGTGACAGTACCGATCGCGACGCGGCCGTCGATCAGCCACTCGACCGGACGCGGCTCTACCTCGCTCATCGTGATCGCTACGAGTTCGCGGCTCATTGCTCCACCACCTCGATCGGAACGAGGTCGTCCAGCGAGCCGCCGCTGTCCAGCACGTCGCTCACGTCCTTCACGCCCTCCGGAGGACGCAGCACGTGGAGCGACCTGGCGACCGGCTCCAGCGCCTCGTAGACCATCTCCAGCCGCTTGCGCCCCGGCTCGTCGTTGTCGATCACGATCACGACGTGCGCGCCGGTCAGTGTCCGCGTGTAGTTGTCGTGCCAGTGGAGCGCACCCCACGCGACTGACGTGGCCACCTTGCCCTGCGCCTTGACGTTCTCGGCGTCGCGCAGCCCCTCGGTCAGCCAGATCTCCTCCCCCGCCTCGCGAGCCTCGATGACGCGCGGGAGGTTGTAGAGCAGCTTCGCCAGCGGCCGGGACTTGCGCGAGCCGGGATCGTCCTTGTCGTAGCGCAGCGGCCGGCGCACGTCCATCTCCTTGCGGCCGTCCCGAGCGCGGTAGCACGTGATCGTGAACGCCCTCTGGCCGTTCGCGTGGCGGAAAACGTAGTCGGCCTCACGCCTCATGCCGTCGAGCCGCTCACGGCCACGGCGCTGGCCGCCGTACATCAGCTCCCATGGCACCCGGATGGTTCGCGTCCGCGCCCGATCACTGCGAGTAGGCGCGGTCATGCGGCACCGCCTGTGCCCCGCTCGCCGCTGGAGGGGGCTCCTGTGGAAGCGGTGCGCCCCTCATCCTCTGTGACGAGCGCCTCGTACTCGACGCCGAGCGCCGCCGCAAGCCGGCCGACCGTGACCGGCGGCGGCACGATCTTGCCCTGCTCGTAGCCCCTGATCGATTCGAAGCACCGCCCGACCTGCAGGCCGAGCTCGCGACGACTCCATCCTCGTCGCTCTCGAAGTCTTCGTAGTTGCGCGGGCGAGAACATCGACACCTCCCTCTCGGGTTAGGCGTCGGCGTCCGTGCGCTTCTAAGGGTGGGCTGCCCGCGACGGGTGGTTGGCCAGACCTCTCGGGACTCGGACCGCCCTCGCGATCCCCCTTTGCCTCAGCGGCCGCTCAGTTGACGACTGGAGTATAGCAGACGGATCGGCAAAAACGCGGGTAGTGCAGGTACTTTCGTCTGGAGTCCGGTTCAACTCCGAGGGGATGCTGGATAATAAACGTAGCAACTGCCACGAGCGGAGGAAGCTTGAAAGCAGCCATCTATCGCAGGGTCAGCAGCTCGTTACAAGAGGACGGAACCTCGCCCGACGAGCAGCTGCGCCGCTGCACCGACTACGTCCAGCAGCAGGGATGGCAGCTGGTAGACGACTACTACGACGGCGGCGTCTCGGGGTCGCTCGCGTCGCGGCCCGCGCTTGACCAGCTCCGCGCCGCTGCACTCGCAGGCGAAGTCGAGGTAATCGTCGCCAACACGCTCGACCGCTTCACGCGCGACGAGGCGCAGTGGTTCGAGTTCACGAAGAACGTGCCGGTGCGGATCGTCACGCTGGACGGCGTAGACACGGCGACTGATGACCGACTCATCTCTGGTATCCGCGTCCTGATCGCAGCCGAGGAGCGCCGGAAGATCTACGCGCGAACGCACGGCGGTCGCCTCGCCCGTGTCGAGAAGGGTTGCTGGGTCGGCGGCGATCCGCCCTACGGCCATGCCGTCGTCGACGTAGCCGCGGGCGAGCGCCGGTCGCCGCGCAAGCTCGTCGTCAACGAGGAAGAGGCGCAGATCATCGCGCGGGCTGCCGAGCTGCTGATCGACGAGATGCACTCCCTCTCGAAGACGGCGGAGATCCTCAACGCCGAAGGGCTCCTCCCCAGGCCGAACCGGAACACCGGCGAGCCGCAGCGATGGAGGACGCACAAGCTCCGGCGACTGCTCAAGAGCGAGACGCTCCGCGGCCGCTACACGTGGGCGAAGCGCGGTACGTCAAAGGAGGTCACGTTCGACATTCCGCCGGTCCTCGAAGAGCGTCGCTGGCTGGAGCTGCAGGCTGTCCTGCGGAAGACGCAGCGACGCACCGCGTACGCGCCCTCAGCGGTCTACCCGCTCTCGGGACGCGTCACCTCGCCGTGCGGTCGCCACTACGTCGGCTACACGACGCACCCCGAGCGCGGTCGGCTGATGCGGTGCACCGGGAAGCGCGAGACGCCGGTCGCGTGCAACTGCCGCCAGCGTCCCGCGACGCTTCTAGAGCACCGCGTCTGGGACGAGGTGTACGGGCTCATCACAGACGAGCAGCGCATGCTCGACCTCGCGCCCGGCGGCCCCGATGCTCAGCGGGACGCAACTGCCGCTGCAGCCGAACTGACGCGCATCGACGCGCTGATCGCGCAGAAGGAGCAGGCGGTCACCGAGCGAGCAGCCGACGCACTCGTCGCAGGGCTGGCGCCTGAGGTGATCCAGAGGGCGGTCGCACAAATCGGGGCGGACCTCGGCGTGCTCCACGAGCAGCGGGCCGAGATGGCCGCGTGGCACAGCTCGACCGTCGGGAGCGAGACGCGGAAGGAGCGGCTGCGGTACTTCGTGAAGCTCGCGCAGACGCTCATGAACTCGTCCATCGAGGTCATGCACGAGGTGTTCCGCCTGCTCGACGTACAGGTCGAGATCACGGACAACGCTCGTCACCCAAAGCTCGCCGTTCGCGGTCGCGTCAGCGACGCAGCAGTCGAGCGCATCGCCCGTTCCGCACGTGACCTCAGTGTCGGTTCGTCAACACGCGCGTCGGGTCGCCGGCGAGCTTCGCCAGCAGCTGGAACTCGCGCGCCGCCAGCGGCACCGGGACGCCTCCGAGCGTCACGCGCCGCGTCGCGCGATCGACGACGAGGTCGCCGACCTCGATCCGCTCGACGATCCGGCTCGTCCGGCGGAGGATCGCGCGCATCCGCGCCAGCAGCTCGTCGTACACGAACGGGCGCGCGACGAAGTCGTCTGCGCCGCGGTCGAAAGCCCGGACGCGGTCCTCGGCGTCGGCGTCCTCGCGCCCGAGGAGGATCACCGGCACGTCGCGGTCCCACGAGCGCCCCGGCTCGCCCGCCCGCAGGCGGTGGCACAGCTCGACGCCGGAGGCGCCGCGCAGCCGGTGACCGAGGAGGACGAGGTCCGGCCGCTCGCGCTCCGCCAGCGCCAGCGCCTCGACGGCGTCCTCCGCCGGGACGACCGCGAAGCCGTCGCCGACGAGGTGCTGCTCGAGCGCCGCGCCGTCGGCGGGCTCGGCGTCTGCGAGGAGGACGGCGGCGGTCATCGCGACCGACCGTAGCGCCGCCCGCGCGGCGGCACCAGATGTCCATTCGGACGAAATCGTGCCGAGCTTTCCTCAGCCGTCCGCGGCGGCCGAGCCCGCCGGCGACGCGTCAGAGGCGGCCGCTGCGGATCACGCCCCAGAGCAGCCACGCGGCGAGGAGCCCCGAGAGCAGGAAGCCGAGGACCGAGAGGAAGTGGACGCCGACGATCTGCGGCCCCGCCTCGGCGAAGATCCCGATCAGGCTCGAGCCGATCAGGCCGCCGGCGACGACGAGCGCGATCGTCAGCCGGTTCATCGCGACCGCCAGCCGCTGCACCATGTCCTCCAGCCCCTTGTGGACGAAGCCGACCTCGATCGTCCCGTCGCGGAGCTCCTCGAGGACGTCGTGCACCTGGTACGGCAGCTCGCGCGCGATCCGCGCGAGCGCCGTCGACTCCCGCTGCGCGCGCGCGAGCATCCGGCCCGGCGTGTACCGCCCGAGCATCAACCCGCGTGCGTACGGCTTCGCCACCTCGAACACGTTGAAGTCCGGGTACAGCTCCGCGCCGACCGACCCGAGCGTGGCGATCGCCTTGTCGAGCAGGACGAACCGCGTCGGCAGCCGCAGGTTCAGCGAGTAGATCAGCGCGAACACGTCGCGGATCACCTGGAGCGGGTCGATCTCCGAGACCTTCGCGCCGTAGTAGCGGTAGTAGAGGTCGCGGAGCTCCGCGCGGAGGCGGTCCTCGAGCTCGCGCGGGTACTCGACCCCGAGGTCCGCGAGCCGCTTCGGGAGCGCGTCGACGTTCTCGTTCGCGGCGTCCACGAACAGGCGCGTCGCGCGGCTCACGTCCTCCTCGGTCAGCTTCCCGACCTGGCCGAAGTCGACGAGACCGATCAGGTCGGGCCCGAGTACGAGGACGTTCGCCGGGTGCGGGTCGGCGTGGAAGAAGCCGTGGCGGAAGACCATCGTCAGCCACGCCTCCGCCAGCAGGTACGCGAGGCGCCGGCGCTCCTCGAGCGGCGTCGTCACCGGGTCGACGTCGGCGAGCTGGACGCCGTCGAGGAACTCGAGCGTGAGGACACGGGTGCCGGAGTAGCGCCGGTAGACCTTCGGGATCCGGACGTGCGGGTGCCCCGCGAAGTTCCGGCGGAACGTGTCGGCGTTGCGCGCCTCGAGCCGGTAGTCGAGCTCCTGCCGGATCGACCGCGCGAACTCGTCGACGAGCCCGCGGGCGTCGACAAAGTCGAGCGCGCGCACGCGCTCCTTCACCAGCTTCGCCGCCTGGTACAGGAGCGCCAGGTCCGCCTCGATCTGCCGCGGGGCCCCGGGGCGCTGCACCTTCACGGCGACGCGGTCGCCGTTCGGGAGCGTCGCGCCATGCACCTGCCCGATCGACGCCGCCGCGATCGGCACGGGGTCGAAGTCGAGGAAGAGCTGCTCGACGGACAGCCCGAGCTCGTTGCGAATCGCCAGCTCGACCTCCTCGAACGGGAACGGCCGGACGTCGTCCTGGAGCCCCCGCAGCTCCGCGATCACGTCCGGCGGGAGCACGTCGGGCCGCATCGACAGCAGCTGGCCGAACTTCACGAACGTCGGGCCGAGCTCGTCGAGCATCTGCCGCAGGTGCGCGCCGCGCTGCGACGGCGCGAGCTCGTCGAGCGTCGGCCGCTCCGTCCACGGGAGGACGTCGGTCAGGCGGTGGCGCTGGAAGAAGTAGCCGAACCCGTGCCGGACGGCGACCTGCGCGATCTCGGAGAGGCGCCCGAGGTTCCGCGTCGCGGGCTGCGCCATGGACGCAGCATAGGCGCGGCGCCCGCTACGGCGTGGTCGCGCGCTCGAGCAGGCGGACGCGGTGCTCGAGCTGCGCGAGCCGGAGTTCGACGTCCTCCAGCTCCTCCCGCGTCGCGAGGCCGAGCTCGCGGTAGAGCGCCGCGAGCCGCGACTCCGCCCGCTCCCCCAGCCGCTCCGCGTCGCCGCGGAGGCGCGCCTGCACGTCGCCCGCGAGCTCGCGGAGCTCCGCCGGGTCCGGCGCGGCCGCGAGCGCGCCGACGAGCGCGAGCGCGAGGCGCTCGCCGAGCGGACGCGCGCCGTTAGCGGGCTCGGCCATGCGGCCTCGCGCGCCGGCGCTGCCGCCGGCGTTCCCGCTTCGCCGCGTCCGTCTCCGCGCGCTCGCCCGGGGTGAGCGGCGCGAGCGCGGGCACCGGCTCGTCGGCGGCGACGTCCTCGGCGTGCTCGAGCAGCGCCTCGCGGCCCTCCTTGGTCGCGGTCGCGCCGTCGCTGCGCCGGGCGAACTCCGGCTCCTTCTCCTTGAGGATCGAGAGCAGCGGCGCGGCGATGAAGATCGACGAGTACGCCCCCGCCGCGATCCCGACGAGGAGCGCGAAGGCGAAGTCGCGGAGCGTCTCGCCGCCGAACAGGAACAGCGCGCCGACCGGCAGGAGCGTCGACACCGACGTCGCGATCGAGCGGCGGACGGTCTCCCAGAGCGACACGTTCGTGATCGTCTGGAACGGCGCGCGCCGCATCAGCGGGATGTTCTCGCGCACGCGGTCGAAGATGATGATCGTGTCGTAGACGGAGTAGCCGAGGATGGTCAGCACCGCGGCGACCGTGGCGGTCGTCACCTGCCTCCCCGTCAGCGAGTACACGCCGACCGTGATCAGGAGGTCGTGCAGGAGCGCGACGATCACCGGCAGCGAGAACTTCCAGCTGAACCGGATCGAGATGTAGACGATGATCAGCGCGAACGAGAACAGGAGCGCGAGCAGCGTGCTCTCGGCGATCTGGCGGCCGAAGCTCGCCGACACGGTGTTCACGTTCGAGTCCGCGTCGAACCGCTGCTCGAGCGCCCCCGTCAGCTGCCGCTGCTCGGCGTTGTCGAGCGGCTCCGTCCGGATCTGGAACTCCTCGTAGAGGCCAGGGCCGACGGCCTCGCCGCGACCCTGGATCTGCGCGTCGCCGCGGCCGAGCTCGGCCGCCTGCGCGCGCACGTCCGCGAGCGCGACGGGCTCCGGCGTCGTGAACGTGATCGAGGTGCCGCCGCGGAACTCGAGCCCGAAGTTCAGCCCCTGCACGGCGAGGGAGCCGAGCCCGATCGCGAAGATCGCACCCGAGAGCGCGAACCAGTACTTCCGCTTCCCGATGTAGTCGATGTGCAGGAAGTTCCAGCGCTGCTTCGCGTTCGTCCCGAGCAGCGTCGGGTTCGAGAAGAAGCGGAAGCCGCCGAGGAGCCCCAGCATCGCGCGCGTGGCGAAGACGGCCGTGACCATCGACATGCCGATGCCGACGAGCAGCATCAGCGCGAAGCCCTTGACGCCCGCGGTCGCGAGCGTGAACAGCACGAGCGCCGTGATCGCGGTGACGACGTTCGCGTCGACGATCGTGTGGAAGCCCTTCGCGTACCCGGCGCCGATCGCGGCTCGCATCGACTTCCCGGCGCGGAACTCCTCCTTGATCCGCTCGAAGATGACGATGTTCGCGTCGGCCGCGACGCCGATCGTGAGGATCAGCCCGGCGAACCCCGGCAGCGTCAGCGTCACGTTGAAGAGCAGGATCGCGGCCATCAGGAAGACGGCGTAGATGCCGAGCGCGAGCACGGCGATGAAGCCGAGCAGGCGGTAGAGGGCGAGCAGGAACAGCGCCGTCAGGATCAGCCCCGCGACGCCGGCGCGGAGCGCCTGGCGGAGCGAGTCCTCGCCGAGCGTGGCCGAGATCTGCGTCTGCTCGAGCGTCCGGAACGTCACGGGGAGGGCGCCCGTCTGGAGCACGAGCGCGAGCTCCTGCGCCTCCTGGACGGAGCCGATGCCGGTGATCTGTGCGCCGTTGCGGCCGGGGATCCCGTCGGGGTTGCGGATGAAGTCGATCGACGGGAACGACTTGATCTCGCGGTCGAGGACGATCGCGAAGTGCTGGAAGAAGTTCTGCGGGTCGGCGCCGGCGGCCTGTCCGTAGCGGTTGTACTGGAAGCGGCCGCGGGTCGCTTCGGCGCGCGTGATCTCGTGGAAGAGCCGCGCGCCCTCCTCCGTGAACTGCATGAGCACGATCGGGCCGCCGCCGCCCTGCGTGTCGAAGTCCTGCCGCGTGCCGCCGAGCTCGAGGTGCTCGCCCGTCATCTGCGGGACCGGGTTCTCGACGCCGGGCCCGGTCTCGTGGCGGAAGAGGTAGAAGAACGTCTCGCCTCGCGGCGGGCCGATCGTGCTC
>Ga0247713_1001361_pt1 | contig 12198 bp, 10 predicted proteins | sample 21E_NmetaG_FD_189936 | JGI IMG/M metagenome (GOLD analysis project Ga0247713, IMG submission 189936) | Soil microbial communities from hillslope of Landscape Evolution Observatory, University of Arizona, Oracle, AZ, United States - 2-1-E_N | ecosystem: Engineered > Artificial ecosystem >... | reverse complement strand
GGTGGTGGCGGCGAAAACGGCGGTGGCGGCAGCGTCAACGTCGTCGCGGTCTGGACCGGCGAGGAGCAGGCAAGCTTCGAGGCGGTGCTCGATGCCTTCACGGAGGAGACGGGCATCGAGACGCAGTACAACTCGACCGGAGACGACGTGGGCGCCTTCCTCGGCACGCAGATCGAGGGCGGGAGTCCCCCCGACGTGGCGATGCTGCCTCAGCCGGGCCTGATGCGCGATCTCGCGTCGGCGGGCAACCTCGTAGCGGCCAACGAAGACGTCTCCGCCGCGCTCGAGGAGAACTTCGCCCCGGTATGGACCGACCTCGGGTCGGTCGACGGCGAGCTCTACGGGGTCTACTTCAAGGCCGCCAACAAGTCGACGTGGTGGTACAACACCAGCGTCTTCCAGCAGGCCGGCGTCGAGCCACCGAGTGACTGGGACGAGATGCTCGACGCCGCGTCCACCGTGAACGCATCGGGAACGCCGTGGGTGTCGATCGGCGGGGCAGACGGCTGGGTCCTCACGGACTGGTTCGAGAACATCTACCTGCGCACCGCGGGACCGGAGCTCTACGACCAGCTGGCGAACCACGAGATCCCGTGGACGCACGACAGCGTGATCACCGCCCTCGAGACCTTCGCCGAACTCGTGGGCGACGACGCGAACATCGCCGGCGGAGCCCGCGGCGCGCTCAACACGGATTTCCCCACCTCTGTGACGCAGGTGTTCGCGCAGCCGCCTAAGGCGGCCACGGTTTACGAAGGCGACTTCGTGGCCGGCATCATCGCGGGTGAGGCTGGTGCGGAGGCCGGGACGGACTTCGACTTCTTCGACTTCCCGTCGATCGACGGCTCCGGACCTGCCGTCGTCGGCGGTGGTGACGTCGCGGTCGCTCTCACCGACAACGAGGCCGCGCAGGAACTCCTCGCGTTCCTGGCGACGCCCGAGGCGGCGCAGATCTGGGCGGAACGAGGCGGGTTCACCTCCCCCAACCAGAACCTCGACCCATCGGTGTATCCCGACGACATCACCGCTCGTTCGGCGCAGGCCGTGGCCGAGGCGGAGACGTTCAGGTTCGACCTGTCCGACCTGCAACCGGCGGAGTTCGGCGGCACCCCGGGACGTGGGCTGTTCCTGCGCTTCCAGGACTTCCTCAAGAACCCCGACGATGCGCAGGCCGTCGCGCAGCAGCTGGAGAAGGACGCGCAGAGAGCGTTCGGTAAGTAGCGAGGGGAGGGAGACATGGGAAAGGCTCCGGTCCAGGTTCCATCGGACCGACCTCCTCCCGAAAAAGCACGGTCGGATGCTGCCGTCGGCGCGCCGCGCAAGAAGCGGCGCGCCGACGCTCCGCCGGGGGGCTCGAAGCGGTGGATGGCCGGTGCGTTCCTGGCGCCCGCCGCGCTGCTCCTCGGCGCGCTCGTCGTCTATCCGACGATCGACACGATCGCGCAGAGCTTCCAGGCGAACCAGGCGGGCTACCCCTGGCAGCGGGACTTCGTCGGCTTCGAGCACTACCAGGCGATGTTCTCGAACCAGCGCATCCTCACCGCGATCAAGAACAACGCCATCTGGGTGGCCACCGCACCCGCGATCATCACCGGTCTCGGGCTCATGTTCGCTCTTCTGACGGAACGCGTCAGGTACTCGACCGCGGTGAAGGTGGTCGTTTTCATGCCGATGGCCATCTCCTTCCTCGCCACCGGCGTCATCTGGCGGCTGATGTACGAGGAGGACCGCCAGCGGGGTCTCATCAACGCCACCCTCGGCGCGGCCGCGGACGCCGTTTCCGGGCCGGGGCCGTACGCAGGTGCCAACGTCCTACCGCAGAGCGGCCTCGAACCGGCCGACGGCGGAGGGTTCGCGACGACCGAGTCGGTCGAGGCCGGCGGCGTCGCGCGCCTCGCGCTCACCGCGATCCTCGAAGAAGAGGTCCCGGAGGAGGCGACGCAGGCGCAGGAGCCGGAGGTGGGACCGAACGAGGTCGGCGCGGTCGTCTGGCGCGACTTCAAACCGGGGGGAGGTGAGGTCGGGGTCGTCGAGCAGGACGAGCTGGGACTGCCGGCGGCGGAGGTGCAGCTTATCGATGCGAACGGAGACGTCGTCGCCACGGAGCAGAGCGAATCCGACGGAACGGTGGTCTTCGAGGAGGTCGAAGGCGGCCCGTTCACGCTGCGCCTCGCTCCCTCCAACTTTGCCACGGGCTTCGCGGGTGTCAGCTGGCTGGGCCCGTCACTCGCGACCCCGGCCATCATCGGCGCCTTCTGCTGGATGTGGGCAGGCTTCGCGGTCGTCGTCATCGGCGCCGGCCTGGCCGCCCTCCCCCGCGACGTTCTCGAAGCGGCGAGGGTTGACGGCGCCAACGAATGGCAGACGTTCCGTCATGTGACCCTGCCCCTCCTCGCGCCGGTGTTGGGGGTGGTGTTCGTGACGCTCCTCATCAACGTGCTCAAGATCTTCGACATCGTGTACGTCATGGCTCTCGGAGCGGTGCAGAACGAGGCGAACGTGATCGCCCTCGAGATGTATCGGACCGCCTTCGGCGCCACCGACTTCGGCGCCGGCAGCGCCATCGCCGTTCTGCTCTTCATCCTGGTGGTTCCGGTGATGGTGCTCAACATCAAGCGCTTCAGGAGGGACGTCTGATGGGCGCGGTCGACCTCGACATCGCCGGCACGGAACCGCAGACGCGCGCCGGGAGGATCGCCCGCGCGCTCGGGCGGGGGCCTCTTCACGTCTTCCTTATCCTCATCGCGCTCTTCTGGATGACTCCCACCTTCGGCCTGCTCGTCACCAGTTTCCGGCGGGTCGCAGACGCCTCCAGGACGGGATGGTGGACGGCCATCAGCGAGCCGCGTCAGCTGACCCTCGACCCCTACCGTCAGATCCTCGAGAACGACAACATCGTCCGCGGGTTGCTGAACACGCTGTACATCACGGTTCCGTCCGTCCTGCTGGTCGTGTTCCTGGCGGCGCTCGCCGCTTACGCCTTTGCGTGGATCGACTTCAAGGGACGCGATGCGCTGTTCGTCTTCGTCATCATGCTCCTGGTCGTGCCGCTCCAGATGGCCCTCATCCCGGCGGCGCGCTTGTTCGGCGACATCGGCATCTTCGGCACGACTTGGGCGGCGATCGCTTTCCACGTCGCCTTCGGGTTGCCGTTCGCCATCTTCCTCTTACGCAACTTCTTCATCGGTATCCCGCACGAGCTGCTGGAAGCGGCGCGCATCGACGGAGCGTCGGAATGGCAGATCTTCTCGAGGATCATCTTGCCGCTCGGCATGCCGGCCATCGCATCGCTTCTCATCTTCCAGTTCCTATGGGTCTGGAACGACCTCCTCGTCGGGCTCGTGTTCACCGCGGGCGAGGCGTCGCCCATCACCGTCGTGATCCGCGAGCAGATGCGGCAGTTCGGCTCGAACCTGGATGTCATCGCGCCCGGAGCGTTCCTCTCCATGATCGTCCCGCTGATCGTCTTCTTCGCGTTCCAGCGCTACTTCGTGCAGGGCCTCCTCGCCGGCTCTGTGAAATGACGCCCGTGCGGCGAGCTCTCGGCGTCGCCGCTCTCGCGCTCGTGGCGGCCGCGGCGGCGGGAGCCCTCGCGCCCGACCGCGTGCGCACGATTCCCGCAGGCGCAGACCTGCAGCAAGCTCTCGACGACGCCCCGCGCGGGTCGATCCTGCGGCTCGAAGAGGGCGTGCACCGTGGCCCCATCGTGATCGACCGTTCCGTCACACTCACCGGATCGAAGGGCAGCGTGCTCGCCGCGCCGCCCACGGAGGACGCGGTCGTGACCGTGACGGCCGACGGAGTCGTGGTGCGCGACCTCCAGGTCGTCGGGGGCGAGACGGGCGTCGCCGTGCGGGAAGCTCGGGATGTTCGTCTGGAGTCGCTGTCGATCGCACGAAGCCTCATGGAAGGCATAGACGTCGCGGGCGCCGGGGCGCGGATCCACGACGTACACGTCCGCTCATTGCGCAGCCCGCTCGCCCAAGGCATCGAGATCCGCAACTCGGAGCATCAAGGCAGGGTGGTCGTCGAAGGCTCGAGCGTGTCCGGCGGGCAGGAAGGCATCGTCGCGCACGTGTCGCGGGTTCGGTTCGAGGACAACGTGGTGGGCGGCACGACGAAGCACGCGATCTCGATCACCGAGATGAGCAAAGGCATCGCGATCGGGAACCACGTCAAGACCGTCGCCGGCGCGGGTCTGTATTGCGGAGACATGTCCCTGTGCGCCTTCGAGGACAACCACGTGACGGACGTCCGGGCCGCGGACGAAACGCGCTCGGGCGGCGGATGGGCCTTGCTCGTGCACTACCACTCCAGCGCCTCGAGCAGCGGCGACCGTCTCGAAGCGGCCGCAGGTCCTATCGGGATCTTCGGAGATTCACATCTACGCGAGCGGTCGCCGTTGCGCCTGGGGGCCGGATGGCGCGGGATCGCGCCCCTCGTCTGGGTCGTCCCTCTGTCACTCGCACTCGTCGCGCTCGCCGGATGGGCGGGGCATGGTTTCGCTCGCCGCCAGCGCCGCGTCGCCGCGCGCTGGGTCACCCCCCTCGTCGTAGCCGGGCTCGCGGTTCAGTCGTTCCACATGCTCGAGCACTGGCTGCAGCTCTACCGGGTGCGCTTCGACGGCGTCCCCGGCAGAGGCGGCCTCGTCGGACCGGCCGTCGAGGCGGAATGGATCCACCTCGCCTACAACGCCGCGGTCCTGCTCGCCCTCTTGTTCGTCGTCGCCGGGCGCCGGAACGGCTGGGGGCGGCCGAGCGGCGTGGCGGATGCCGCGCTCGCCGGTGCCTGCTTCGTGCAGGGCTACCACCTGGTCGAGCATGTAGCGAAGGTGGTCCAGCACGTCACGACCGGGGCGAAAGTGAACCCCGGCTTCGCCGGACATGTCTTCGACCTCGTCTGGTTCCACTTCGCGATCAACCTCGCGGTCTACGCGGGCTTCGTCGTGGCGGCGTTGATCGCGCTGCCGCCGCGCGCATCGACCCGACCGACGAGGTCCCGGCGCGCCGCGATCGCCGCCGAATGACGTGACGACCATCTTGGTCGTGGCCGACGAACCCCGCGAGCTCCCCCGCCCGGATGCTCTGCGGTCTATCTCGCCCGATCTCGTTCTGTCGTGCGGCGATCTCCCGTTCGAGTCCCTCGAACAGATCGTCGACGTGTGCAACGTCCCGCTCCTCTACGTACCCGGGAACCACGATCCGGCTCTGGGTGGAGCGGAGAGCTTCTCGCCCTTCGCGTACCTCACGTCCTCGTGGTCCGAGCCGCGCGGGCCGCAGGGGGGACAGAACATCGACGGCGACGTCGCCGAGGCCGCCGGAGTCGTGGTCGCAGGACTGGGCGGATCGTTGCGCTACCGCGACGGCCCCAACCAGTATCCGGAGGGACAGATGCGGCGCAGGGCTATGCGTCTCGCCCGCCGCATCCGGCGTCGTCGCCTCGCGCTCGACGTCCTCGTCACGCACGCTCCCCCGCGCGGGGTCGGCGACGGGGAAGACCCGGCACACCGCGGCTTCGCCTGCTTCCACGAGCTCCTCACGACGCTTCGGCCGGCGTTCCACGTGCACGGTCACATCCATCCGCACGGCCCGCGCCGGCCGGAGGGGCGGGTCGGGACGACCAGGGTCGTGAACGCGGTCGGGCACCGGGTGCTTCATCTGGCGCGAGGCTTGGCGCGATGACTTGGCGGCACCTCTTCGATCCGGGTGGATTCGACCGGGCACGGCGGCGCGAGGCATACCGCCGCTTCAGCCGAGCGGTGACGCGGAAAGAGGGACGGCGGCTGCTCCCGCTGGGCGAGGTGGAGCAACGTCTCGCGGCCTTCGAGCGGAGCTACGTGGGGATCGAAGCGATCCCGGTCGAACGCATCGTCGGCAGCGCCGACCGGACGGAGGACTTCGACCGCGACTTCCTGCCGCTCCGCGACGAGGTGAAGGATCGATGGCTGGAGATCGACCGCATCTACCCGGCCGGCGACTTCCCGCCGATAGTCGTCTACCAGGTGGGCGAGGCCTACTTCGTGGTCGACGGGCACCACCGGGTCGCTCTGGCGAAGCACAAAGGAGTCGAGTTCATCGACGCCGAGATAACGCGGCTACACAGCCGCGTGGAGCTTCCCGCCGATGCCGACATCGGCCACCTCATACGCGCCGAACAGGAACGTCTCTTCATGGAAGACAGTGGTCTTGCGGCGGCTCGACCGGGTGCGCGCATCCCGTTCTCGCGCGCGGCCGGATACCCCGAGCTCCTCGAGCTCGTGAAGGCGTACGCCTTCGATCTCGTGCGGCATAGGAGCGCGTACCTCTCGAGGGAGGAAGCGGCCGCACAATGGTTCGAGAACGTCTACCGTCCGACGATCGAAGCGATCCGCAACGAAGGACTGCTCGACCTCCTCGAGGGTGCAACAGAGGCCGACGTCTTCCTCCTCGTGCACCAGCGCCGGCGCGCGCTTTTCCCCGAACGGGGCGAGATGTCGGTCGAGGAGGCCGTCGGCACCGTTGCGGATGAGCGGCGGCCGCGTCGCACCGGCCGATGAAGAGCGAGGCCGCGTCGCCTCCAGGCTAGGGTGCCTTCATGCCGATGACTTGGAGGGCGGTCCTTTGACCGCGCGGGCGCGAGGCCGCATGAGCGGGCAGGAACGGCGCGCCCAGTTACTCGACATCGGGCGCACGGTTTTCGCCGAGCGCGGCTTCGACGGCGCCTCGATCGAGGAGATCGCGCAGCGCGCCGGCATCACGAAGCCGGTCGTGTACGAGCACTTCGGCGGCAAGGAAGGCCTCTACGCCGTCGTGGTCGATCGCGAGGTGAGGAATCTCGTCGCGAGGTTCTCCTCGAACGTCCTCGAAGAGAGCCACCCGCGGGCGATGCTCGAGCGGGCGGCCGAGACCTTCCTGCGCTACATCGAGGAAGAGCGCGACGGCTTCCGCATCCTCGTGCGGGACTCCCCCGTCGGATCCGGGTCCGGAACGCTGGCGAGCGTCATCGGCGACATCGCGTCTCAGGTCGAGTATGTGTTCGCGGGCGAGTTCAAGAAGCGCGGCTACGACGTGCGCGTCGCGCCCCTCTACTCCCGCGCGCTGGTAGGGATGGTCGCTCTCGTCGGGCAATGGTGGCTGGATGCCGGCAAACCATCTCGAGACGAGGTCCAGGCGCACCTCGTGAACCTCGCGTGGAACGGTTTGAAGGACCTCCAGACCGATCCGCGCGGCGGCCGGCCGGAGCCGCGCTAGGCAACCCTCACAGGTCGCAGCGGAGCGCCGAGGCGCGCTCGGGGTCGACCCCGTAGCGCTCGATCGCCTCGGTCACCGCCTCGGGCTTCAGCTCGCCGAACTCCGCCAGTGCCGCCAGCGTCGCCACCACGATGTGCTCTGCGTCGATCTCGAAGTGCCGGCGAAGCGCGCCTCGATGATCCGACCGGCCGAAGCCATCGGTGCCTAAGGGCACGAACGGTGCGGGAACCCAGCGGGCGATCTGGTCGGGGACGGCCTTCATCGAGTCGCTCACCGCGACCACCGGCCCGTCCTGCCCTTCGAGTTGCTCAGCGACGTACGGCTGACGCCGCGGCTGCTCCGCGTGCAGGCGGTTCCAGCGCTCCGTCTCGAGCCCATCGGCCCGGAGCTGCTGGTAAGAGGTCGCGCTCCACACGTCGGCCGAGACGTCATGGTGCTCGAGGAGAAGGTCTTGCGCGCGCAGCGCCTCGCGGAGGATCGTGCCGGACCCTAGGAGCTGCGCACGGTGCTTCCGCTCGTCCGGCGCGCCGCGGTAGAGGTAGAGCCCCTTGAGGATGCCTTCCTCGATCCCCGACGGCATCTCCGGCTGGGGATACGGCTCGTTGTAGAGGGTCAGGTAATAGAAGACGTCCTCGTCCTCGTCGAACATCCGCCGCAGTCCCTCTTTCACGATGACCGCGACCTCGTACGCCCAGGCGGGGTCGTAGGACAGGCAGACGGGGTTCGTCGCCGCGAGCAGGAGCGAATGCCCGTCCTGGTGCTGCAGCCCCTCTCCCAGCAGTGTGGTGCGGCCGTAGGTCGCGCCCAGCAGGAAGCCGCGGCCGCGCTGGTCGGCGAACGACCAGATGAGGTCGCCGATCCTCTGGAACCCGAACATCGAATAGAAGATGAAGAACGGGACCATCGTCTCGCCGTGCGTGGCGTAGGAGGTGCCGGCCGCCGTGAACGACCCCATCGAACCGGCTTCGGTGATGCCCTCCTCGAGGATCTGTCCCTGCTGCGACTCGCGGTAGGCGAGGAGATGCGCCGCGTCCACGGGTTCGTACAGCTGTCCGCGCGCGGCGTAGATCTTGAACTCGGGGAAGAGCGATTCCATGCCGAACGTGCGAGCTTCGTCCGGGATGATCGGCACGACGCGCGGTCCGAACTTCTTGTCCCGCATGAGCTTGCGCAGCAGGCGCACGAAGCCCATGGTCGTAGCCACGCCCTGCTTCTTCGAACCGGCCGCGAACTCCGCGTAGAGATCGTCCTTCGGCAGGTCGACACGCACCGGGTGAACGCGACGCTCCGGCACGTAGCCGCCCAGGGATCGACGCCTCGCCCGGATGTACTCGACCACGTCGGAATCCTCGCCCGGGTGGTAGTAGGCGGGCTCGTCCTTGAGCTCCTTGTCGCTGATCGGCAGCTCGAGCCGGTCGCGGAACGCCTTCAGCTCGTCCTCGGACAGCTTCTTCGCCTGGTGGGTGACGTTGCGTCCCTCCACCGCACCGCCCAAGGTCCATCCCTTGACGGTCTTGGCCAGGACGACGACCGGCGCGCCCTTCAGCTCGACGGCCGAGGCGAAGGCGGAGTGCACCTTGCGGTAGTCGTGTCCGCCGCGCCGCAACCGGCGCAGGTCTTCGTCGGAGAGGTGCTCGACGAGCTTCTTCAGGCGGGGGTCCGGCCCGAAGAAGTGCTCGCGGATGTAGGCGCCGGACTCGACCACGTACTTCTGGAACTCGCCGTCGACCGTGGTGTTCATCTTGTTCACCAGCACGCCGTCCGAGTCGCGCGCGAGCAGGTCGTCCCACTCGCGCGCCCACACGACCTTGATCACGTGCCATCCCGCGCCGCGGTAGATCGACTCGAGCTCTTGGATGACCTTGCCGTTCCCGCGCACGGGACCGTCCAGGCGCTGCAGGTTGCAGTTGACGACGAAGATGAGGTTGTCGAGCTCTTCGCGTGCCGCCAGCGACAACGCCGCCATGGACTCCGGCTCGTCCATCTCGCCGTCGCCGACGAAGCACCAGACGCGCTGCTGCGAGGTGTCCTTTATCCCTCGTTGGTGCAGGTACTTGTTGAAGCGCGCCTGATAGATCGCGTTCAGCGGGCTTAGCCCCATCGAGACCGTGGGGAACTCCCAGAAGTCGGGCATGAGGCGCGGATGTGGGTAGGACGACAGCCCCGTGCCGCTCGTCTCCTGCCGGAACCCATCCAGCCGGTCCTGCGTCAGACGGCCCTCGAGGAAAGCGCGCGCATAGACGCCCGGCGCGCCGTGCCCCTGGAAGAAGATCTGGTCGCCGCCGCCCGGCGCGTCCTTGCCTTGGAAGAAGTGGTTGAAGCCGACCTCGTACAGGCTGGCTGCGGAGGCATAGGTGGAGAGGTGACCGCCGATGCCGTCGTACTTCTTGTTCGCACGCATCACCATCGCCGCGGCGTTCCAGCGGATGATGCGACGGATCTTGAGCTCCATCTCCTCGTCGCCGGGGAAGTACGGCTCCTGCTCCGGAGGGATCGTGTTGATGTAGTTGGTCGAGACCATCGGCGGGAGGCCGATCTGCCGGCTGCGCGCGTGCGCCAGGAGCCTGCCCATGAGGAAACGCGCCCGCGACGGAGAGTGCGCGATCACCTGCTCGAGAGACTCGATCCACTCGGAAGTCTCGTCGGGATCGATGTCGGGGAGCTGGTCCCGGAAATGGTCCTGCATCGGCTCACCCCACCCTGGTCGGCGTGCCTTCGGCACCGTCCAGCGTACCCCCCGGTGGCGCGGTAAGACCCCACGGGTAAAGCTTGTGCCGCACGCACGCGACGTCGATGAAAGGGGATCCCATGCAGCAGGAAAGCCGGTACGGGTCGCTTCGTACGATCGCACGGATATTCCGGGTCCTGGCGTGGATCACGATCATCTTCGGCGGCCTCGGCGTGCTCGGCGCGACCGTCTCCGGCGCGGCACAGGGCGCATCCGGGGAAGCTCTCGTGATGCTCATAGGCGGAGGCCTGTTCGTCGCTTTCTACGCCTTGATGTTCTTCGCGATGGCCGAGTTCATCCACCTCATGGTCGACGTCGAGGCGAACACCCGCAGGACCGCTGAAGCGCTCGCGACCGCGCCGCGGCCACCTTCCCCTTAGTCCTGCTCGAGTGGAGGGAGCACCGTGGGTTCGGCTTCGGCCAAAGACTGAGGACGGTCGTCCGTCGATAGATGCTCGCTTTCGGCGAGATCAAGCAGATCGACGATGCCGACCAGCTGATCGTCCTTCACCACCGGAAGCCGGCGGATATGGCTGCGCGCCATACGGCGCTGCACCTCGAGCGCGTCGGCGTCCGCGTCGACGTAGACGGGCGTCCCGCGCGTCAGCTCCGTTTCCGGCGCTTCCATCAGGTCGACGCCTTCATGGCGGAGCAGCTCGGCGAGCCACGAAAGGGTGTCGGCGGAGGATTCCAGGCGGCGACGCGCGAGCACGACGTCGCTGATCGGTACCCGCCGCTCGGTCATACCGCCCAACCTATCCCCGCAGCGGGAGCTCGTGGGCAGGCTGGCACGACGGGCACCAGTAGGTCACCCGCTCCTCGCCCACCGGTCCCCATCCGTCCTTGCGGATCGTCGTTCCGCACCGAAGACACGGCCGCGCCTTCCGCCCGTAGACCCAGTGGCGCCTACCCGGCCTCAGGTCGCCGGTCGTGACGTGGCGGGCATGATCCCGGTTCGCCCACAGGACGCGGCGGGCCAGGGCAACGAGGCCCGGCAGGTCGGGAACGAGCTCGACGGGCGTCAGCGGGTGGAGCCCGCGCAGGAAGCACAGCTCGCACTTGTAGACGTTGCCGATCCCCGCGAGGTTGCGCTGGTCGAGCAGCGCGGTGGCGACGGGAACGTCGCGCTGCGCGGAGAGACGACGAACCGCCTCGCCGGCGTCCCAGTCCGGGCCGAGGAGATCGGGACCGAGCGGACCGACGACGTCGTCCTCGCGTCCGCGCGGCACGACGTCCAGCGCACCGAGCCGCATCCCCGCTGCGACGCGTCCTTCCGTCTCGAGGACCAGGCGGACCTCGTGCGTTGGGCCGGGCAGGTGCTCGCCCGGCCGCAGCAGGTGGAGAGCCCCCTCCATCTTGAAGTGCGAGTGGATCGTGAGGTCGTCGTCGAGACGCACCAGCAGGTGCTTGCCGCGCGCGACGACCTCTTGCACGCGCCGCCCGGCGAGATCCAACTCCGCATAGCGCGGAACGCGGAAGTCCGACTTCGTGAGGACCTCACCCGCGAGCGCATCGTGCATGCGGCGCGCCGTCAGGTGGACGGTATCGCCCTCAGGCAAGCCTGAACCCTCGCGCGGTGCGCCGGAATCCGGCTTCGAGCAGCACGTCGGCGAGGGGCGATCCGGCGGCGGGCTGCGAGTCGACGCGCTGAACGTGCAGCGCGGACGGCAGCGAGCCGCGGCGCGCCGCATCGGCCAGCGCAGCCACAGCTGAAACGACGTCATGTTCCGGCGCGCCGAAGGTGAGGAGTGAGCGCCCACCTTTCTCGACGTAGAGGACGAGCGACCCGGAGGAGATGACGACGCTCGCGCCGGCCTTGCGCCGCGGTCGAGCGGCGCCACCCGCGGCGTCGGGCCACGGGAGCGCGCCGCCGAAGGGATTGACGGGGTCGGCGGCCGCGACGACGACCGGCGGCGCGTCGATATCCGTGCGCAGGCGGTCGACGGCGCCGAGCGCGGCGAACTGCGCTCCGCCGAGGCCTTCGACGAAGTACCCGCGGCGGCACTTGCCGGCCTCCTCCATCGCCTTGAAGACGGGGTAGACGCCGGCGAAGCCACCCACCGTCCGCTCGGCAGACAGCGCGCCGCGCGTCACCACCCCGTGGCGAGCGAGCATCGCCGCGGCGAGCGCGTGGGCGCGCCGGGTGGAGTCGGAGGCAGGCGCGGGCGCGACGCTCCAGCGCCCCACTGCGGCGGGAGGCGCGGTACGGGACGGGAGGGTGGGTCGGCCGCCTCGGGCGCG
>Ga0247713_1001360_pt1 | contig 12198 bp, 13 predicted proteins | sample 21E_NmetaG_FD_189936 | JGI IMG/M metagenome (GOLD analysis project Ga0247713, IMG submission 189936) | Soil microbial communities from hillslope of Landscape Evolution Observatory, University of Arizona, Oracle, AZ, United States - 2-1-E_N | ecosystem: Engineered > Artificial ecosystem >... | reverse complement strand
CCTCGGCGGCTCGCACCCTGGCCCTCACCGGCTCCTCCACCTCGGAGCTGGCGGCCCTCGCCCTCGCCGCGCTGGCCGTGGGTGGCGCCCTGGTCCTGGTCGCCTCCCGCCGGCCCCAGGAGGGCTAGCACTCTCCACCGGTGCGGCGGCAGCCCTGCTGCCACGACAACCGAAATCCGACATCTCGCCAACGGCCCGCGGCCCCGCGGGCCGTTGGCGCGCCTCTTTACCGCCGGGGACGCCCGGTGCGGCGCAGGGACGGTATGGTTGGCCTTCAAGACTTCTCTCAGCCGGAGGTAACCATGGCGCTTGAAGAGGTGGTCGACGAACACTTCCTGAACCGGTATCGGGCCCTGCTCGATGCCGAGGATGCTGCGTTCGACGAGCTCGAGCACGCCTACGAGGACGGCGATCGGGAGCACTACCTGGCCGACCTCCAGCTGTGGGAGCGGTGCGTCGAGCGGCGGGTCGCTTTCCTCACCCGCCACCGGGTGCTCGCCCAGAGCGTCGGGGCGGTGACCTGAGGCCCGTCGGCGCCGATCCCGGCCCGCCCGACAGCGGGCCCGCCGGCGACCCGCCGCCCAGGCCGCGCTCCGTGCCCGCGGGCCTGCGCCGGGCGGTGACGCTGCTCGCTCTCGTGGTGCTGGCCGCCGGCGTGTTGGCGGCCACCGCGCTCCGCGACACCGAGCCCACCAGCGCGCTCCGGGGCGAGGCGCCGGCCACGGTGGCGCCGTCGCCCACGGTCGCCCCCACCACCGCGGCGCCCACCACCGTCCCACCGAACACGATCGCGCCCACCCAGCCCGTCAGCCTCCCGCTGCCCGGCTGCCCGCCGCCGCCCCGGCCGCCAGGGGGCGGCACGCCGGCGCCGTCGTGGCGGCCACCCCGGCTCGTCCCGGAGGTCCAGCTGCCGGCGGCCAGGCCGGCACCGCCCGTCGCCAACGACCTCGGTCCGGTCACCGGCAAGGGCATGTGGATCTGGAAGACCCTGCAGACCGAGGCCGGCGACGTCGACAAGGTGGTGGCCCGGGCCACCGCCTCCGGCTTGCGCCAGATCTGGGTGCGGGTGGGCGATTCCCGCGACGGCTTCTACGCCGCCGACTACCTGTCCCGCATCGTGCCCAAGGCCCACGAGGCCGGGCTGTCGGTGATCGGCTGGGGCTTCCCGTTCCTCCACGACCCCGAAGCCGACGCCGCCTGGAGCATCGAGGCCGTCAACTGGCGGGCCCCCGACGGCTCCCGGCTCGACGGCTTCAGCCCCGACATCGAGCTGGCCTCCGAGGGCGTCGTCCTCACCGAGAAGCGGATCACCCTCTACCTCGGCCTCGTGCGCCCCGCCGCCGGCTCCATGCCCATGATCGCCACCGTCTACCGGGCCACCGACGCCCGCTGGAACGGCACCTACCCCTACCGGGCCATCGCCCCCTATGTCGACGCCTTCGCCCCCATGGTCTACTGGGGCTGCGCCGAGCCGGGCGCGGCCACCCTGGAGTCGGTGGAGCGGCTGGCGTCACTCAAGCCCGTCCACGTCATCGGCCAGGGCTACGACGCCGGCCCCGAGGGCGGTCGCCTCGGCGCTCCCAGCGCGGCCGAGACGGTGCGCTTCCTCGACGTGGCCCGCCGGGCCGGCGCCATCGGCGCCTCCATGTGGGTATGGCAGTCGATGCCCGGCGAGCAGTGGGACGCCCTGTCGACCTACGTCTGGCCCATTCCCCCAACAAGGAGAGCCGGTGCCTGAGAGCCCCGTGAACCTGTCGTCCGGCCTGCCCGAGACCAACCTCGACCCCGAGCCGGCCGAGGCGCGGGAGGCACTGGCCGCCGCCCTCGCCACCCCCGAGGAGCTCCGGCATGACGCCGTGGCCCAGGTGGCCATCCGCTTCCCCCGCTACCTCGACGCCTGGGCTCGCCTGGGCGGGCTGGCCCGGGATGACGCCGAGGCCTACGCCTGCTTCCGGGTGGGCTATCACCGAGGCCTCGACCAGCTTCGCCAGTCGGGCTGGCGGGGCCAGGGCTACGTCCGCTGGCGGCACGCCCCCAACCGGGGCTTCCTTCGTTCCCTCGCCGGGCTGGCCCGGGTGGCCGGCGCCATCGGGGAGGACGACGAAGCCCGCCGGTGCCTCACCTTCATCGCCCAGCTCGACCCTGGCTGGGATGGCGCCCCGGACTGATCGTGGCGCGTCAGACCGATTCCGGCGGGGCCGGCGGGGCCGGGGCCCCCGGCGCCGGCGCCGGGCGCGGCCCGGACGGACGTCGCGGACACATCGCCCGGCGCGTGACCGTCGACGGTCACGTGCAGGGCGTGTTCTTCCGGGACACCTGCGCCCGCCGGGCCCGTGCCGAGGGCGTTGCCGGCTGGGTCCGCAACCGGGCCGACGGCCGGGTGGAAGCCTGGTTCGAGGGTCACCCACAGGCTGTGGAAAACATGCTCACATGGTGTCGAGAAGGACCGCCCCGGGCTGAGGTGACCGGCGTGGCCGTGAGCAAGGTAGAGCCGGCATCACTGGATGCCTTTCGCATAGAGTGACGCGTTCTCGAGCGGGTTCCGAGCAGCAAGGGGGAAACGTGTCCAAAGTGCGGCGCAACGGGGGACGGGCGGTCGTCAGCGGCCTGCTCAGCGTGTCGATGATGCTGGGGATGGCCGCCTGCGGGGGCGGGGGCGGCGACGAGCTGACGGCCGACGTCACCATGGACGACAGGCTGCGCTACGACCCCAGGGAGCTGGAGATGAACCTGAACGAGGAGACCACCTTCACGTTCCTGAACAAGGACAACAAGGTCCACAACATCACCGTGCCCGCCCTGTCACACGACATCGAGCAGAACGCCATCGAGCTCGACGTCCAGCCCGGCCAGCGGGGCACGCTCAGGCTGCCCAGTGTGGCCCAGGCACCCCGCGACGGCTTCTTCCTCTTCTACTGCAAGTACCACCAGACCGAGGGGATGTCCGGCCGCCTCAAGATTTCGAGCTAAACAAGCGGTGTTGGACACCGCCACCGTGGCTCCCGCACACGACCGGACGCCGGTCCTCACCGTCGGCACCGTCGTGTGGCTGGCGTCGGAGCTCATGTTCTTCAGCGGGCTGTTCGCCGCCTACTTCACGCTGCGGGCCACGGCGGAGGGCGATTGGCCGCCCGCCGATGTCCACCTGGAGGTTCTCACCAGCGGCCTGTTCACCCTGGGCCTGGTCCTCTCCAGCGGCACCATGCAGCTGGCGGTGCGGGCCATCGCCCGTGACCGGCTGCCCGCGTTCCGGGGCTGGCTGGCGGTCACGCTCGTCCTGGCCGCCGCGTTCATCGGGAACCAGGCCCATGAGTGGTCGTCGCTGGATTTCCACATCGACACCCACGCCTACGGCTCGACCTTCTACGTGATGACCGGGTTCCACGGGATCCACGTCATCGGTGGGATGCTGGCCATGGTCCTGCTGCTCGGCCGGGCCGGCGGCCCGCGCTTCGGCGCCGCCGACGTGCCGGCGGTGGAGATGGTCAGCTATTACTGGCACTTCGTCGACGTGGTCTGGATCGGGCTGTGGGCCACCCTGTTCCTCCTCAAATGAGAGCTCGGGTGCTCGTCGCCCTGGCCCTCGTGGGCGGCTCGCTCGCTCTCGCCGCCCTCACCGTCGGCGCCTCGGCGGCGCCGGTGGCGCCGCGCCAGACGCCGACCACCACGTCGGGGTCGAACGCGGCCGACATCGCCGGCGGCCGGGCGCTCTACGAGGTGGCGTGCACGACCTGCCACGGCAACGAGGGCGAGGGCGTGGAGAACCGGGGCCCGTCGCTCATCGGGGTGGGGGCGGCGTCGGCGGACTTCTACCTCTCGACCGGGCGCATGCCCATGGACCGGCCCCGCGCTCAGGCCGAGCGCAAGAAGGTGGCCTACTCGCCGGTGCAGATCCGCCAACTCGTCGCCTACGTGGCCTCGCTCGGGCCCGGGCCGCCCATCCCTCGCATCCCGGCATCCGCCGGCAACCTGGCCGAAGGCAACCGCCTCTACGCCAACAATTGCGCCCCGTGCCACAGCTCGGCCGGCGCCGGCGGTGCCCTGGGCCACGCCGTCTACGCCCCGCCCCTCGACAAGTCCACGCCCCTGCAGGTGGCCCAGGCCGTGCGCATCGGGCCGGGGGCCATGCCCGTGTTCGGCCCCGAGGCCCTCGACGACGAGCAGCTGGCCTCGATCGTGCGCTACGTGGAGTACCTCCGCACGCCCGACGACCGCGGTGGCTTCGGCCTGCGCCACCTGGGGCCGATTCCTGAGGGCTTCGTGGCGTGGGTGATAGGCCTGGGCGCCATGCTGATGGCGGTCCGATGGATCGGGACCAAAGATTGAGTTCGCAGGGGGCCATGCCCGCCGAGCGCCGCATCGCGGTGCTGCTCGTCCTGAGCACCCTCGCCGCTCTCGGCCTGGCCGCCGTCTATGTCGCCGGCGGCCAGCCGCAGCTCGAGGGGGCGCTGCTCGGCATCGCCCTCACCGGCATCGGCGTGGCCCTGATCCTGTGGGCCCGGGGGCTGTCCACCGAGGGTGCGGTGATTGCCGAGCGCGGGCCTCTTGGCGGCGTGGAGGAGGACGAGGAGGCGGTCGAGGAGCGCATCGAGGAGGTCACCGAGGAGCCGGGCCGGCGCTCGGTGCTGAAGCTGTTCTGGGCCGCCGGCGGCGCCCTTGCCCTCTCCGCGGTGTTCCCCATCCGCTCCCTGGGGCCGGCGCCGGAGCGGGCGCTGGTGACCACCGCCTGGCGGGCGGGGGCCCGGCTGGTCGATGTCGACGGGCGCCCCGTCCGGACCGACACCCTGCAGGTCGGCGGTACCACCACCGCCTTCCCCGAGCACGCCGAGCACGCCGGCGACTCCCAGATCGTGGTCATCAGGGTCGAGGAAGGCGCCATCCGGCCCCGCCCGGGCCGGGAGGACTGGTCGCCCCGGGGCTACATCGCCTATTCAAAGATCTGTCCCCACGTCGGCTGCCCGGTGGGGCTCTACCAGGCCGACAGCCACGAGCTGCTGTGCCCGTGCCACCAGTCGACCTTCGACGTGCTCGACGGTGCCCGCCCCAGGTTCGGCCCTGCCACCCGGTCCCTGCCCCAGCTGCCCCTGGAGATCGACCGCGAGGGCTTTCTCGTGGCCAAGGGCGACTTCGACGAGCCGGTCGGCCCCGGCTTCTGGAACCGTGAGCGATGAAGCGAGGGGGGCGGCGATGACTCGGGGCGCGAGGGGGGGGACGATGACGAAAGCCCTCTTCCGCTGGTTCGACGAGCGCCTCGGCGCCTCGCACTTCACCCGCAAGGCGCTCGACAAGATCTTCCCCGACCACTGGTCGTTCATGATCGGCGAGATCGCCATGTACTGCTTCGTCATCCTGGTGGTGACGGGCGTGTACCTGACCTTCTTCTTCATCCCCGCGTCCGAAGAGGTCGTCTACGAGGGATCCTACGAGGCCCTCCAGGGCACCCATATGTCGGTGGCGTACGCCTCCTCGCTCGACATCAGCTTCGACGTGCGGGCCGGCCTCGTCATGCGCCAGATGCACCACTGGGCGGCACTGATCTTCATGGCCGCCCTGGTCGTGCACATGTGCCGGGTGTTCTTCACCGCCGCCTTCCGCCGGCCCCGGGAGATCAACTGGGTCATCGGCGTGACCCTTTTCATCCTGGCCATGATGAACGGGTTCTTCGGCTATTCCCTGCTCGACGATCTGCTGTCGGGCACCGGTGTCCGGGTCGGATACTCGATCGCCCTCTCGATCCCGGTGGCGGGGGAGTGGCTGGCGTTCCTGTTCTTCGGGGGCGAGTTCCCCAACACCGAGTTCATCACCCGCTTCTACATCCTCCACGTGCTCGTGCTGCCGGCGCTCATCGCCGGCCTGCTCGGGGCCCACCTGGCCATCCTCTGGCGCCAGAAGCACACCCAGTTCAAGGGGCCGGGCCGCACCGAGGACAACATCGAGGGATCGCACCTGTGGCCGTCGTACGCGGCCAAGTCGATCGGCCTCTTCTTCATCGTCACCGGCGTGCTGGCCGCCCTGGGCGGGTTGGTCCAGATCAACCCGGTGTGGCTGTACGGGCCCTACGATCCGGCCCAGGCCTCGGCGGTCACCGCCGGCTCCCAGCCCGACTGGTACGTCGGTTGGCTCGACGGTGCTCTGCGCATCTTCCCGGGCTGGGAGATCCGTGCCTTCGGGTACACCGTCGCCAACCCCTTCTTCCCGGGGGCGCTCCTGCCCGGCATCACCTTCGGGGTGCTCTACGTCTGGCCGTGGCTGGAGCGCCGGTTCACCAAGGACGACGCCCCCCACAACCTGCTCGACCGGCCCCGTGATGCGCCGGTGCGGTCGGGGTTCGGGGCGGCGACGTTGTCCTTCTACACGATCCTGTTCGTCGCCGGCGGCAACGACGTGCTGGCGTCGGTCTTCAAGGTGGCGCCGGAGTCCATCACCAACCTGTTCCGGATCCTCGTCTTCGTCGTCCCGGTCGTCGCCTTCTTCGTCACCCGCAGTGCATGCCGGACCCTGGCCCGGGACAAGGTCCACCCCTTCGGAGGGGCGGTGGGCTCGCGGGTCCGGCGCACGGCCGCCGGCGGCTACGAGGAGGTCGACGACGACGACCCGCCCAAGGTGGGCGCCGTCGTGTCCACCCCGGAGGCCGACCCCTACCGCCCGCCGCCGGCTCCCGGTAGCTGACCTGGCGCAGCGGTACCTCGGCTACCGCACGGCGGCGCTATGCCTTGGTGTCGGCCTCGCGGGCGTAGCCGAACACGCCGGCCACCATCAGCATGACGCCGACCACGGCGAGGGGAGCGCCGAAGACGAGGCCGTTGGCCAGGACGACGGCGCCGGCGGACAGGACGAAGGGCCAGGCGCTCGATGACGGGAAGTAGCCGAGGTCGTCATCGGCGGTGATGCGGGCCTCGGGGTCGTCCTCGGGCCGGGGAGGGGCCTTGCGGGCCTGGAAGGCCAGCCACAGGGCGACCATGGCGAAGGCCGGCACCGAGGCGCCCAGCATGGCGGTGCCGGCGTGCTCGTAGGTGATGAACCAGTACGCCGAGGCGGTGATGGTGAAGAAGCCCGCCGCCCCCAGGAACAGGCGCCACTCGACCTTCATCGGGCCTTCGCCTTCTGCCGGGCGTCGAAGACCGGCCGCTCGGAGCGGATGAGGGGCAGCTCGTCGAAGTTGTGGTGAGGCGGGGGCGACGAAGTCGCCCACTCCAGGGAATAGCCGCCCCAGGGATCGTCACCGGCCGGCGCCCCCTTCCGGGGACTGGCCCAGAGATTCCACAACAGGATGAGGGTTGACACGCCCAGCACCGCCGCCCCAACGCTCGACAACAGGTTGAGGAAGTTCCAACCTGCGTCCTCGGCATAGTCGGGGACTCGCCGGGGCATGCCCTGCAGGCCCAGCACATGGTGGGGCCAGAAGGTCAGGTTGAAACCGATGAACATGAGCCAGAAGTGGGCCTTGCCCAACCGCTCGCCCAGGCGCCGGCCGGTGACCTTGGGGTACCAGAAGTACAGGCCGGCGAAGAAGCCGAAGGCGGCGGTGCCGAAGAGCACGTAGTGCATGTGAGCGACCACGAAGTAGGTGTCGGTGACGTGGACGTCGACCGGCGGCGACGCCAGCATCGGCCCGGTCAAGCCTCCGATGAGGAAGACCAGCAGGAACCCGACGCAGAACAGCATGGGCGTCTCGAAGGTCAAATGGCCCCGCCACATGGTGGCGATCCAGTTGAACATCTTGACCCCCGTAGGCACCGCGATCAGGAACGTCATGGCCGAGAAGAACGGCAGGTTGATGGCCCCGGTCGAGAACATGTGGTGGGCCCACACCGCCGTCGAGAGCGAGGCGATGGCCAGGGTGGCGAGGACGAAGCCCCTGTAGCCGAACAGAGGCTTGCGGGCGAACACCGGGATGATCTCGGTCACCACCCCGAAGAACGGCAGGGCCACGATGTAGACCTCGGGGTGGCCGAAGAACCAGAAGATGTGCTGCCACAGCACCGGCTCGCCGCCGGCCCGGGCGTCGAAGAAGTGCGCCCCCAGGTGGCGGTCGGCGTAGAGCATCGCCAGGCCCGCGGTCAGCACGGGGAAGGCCAGGATCACCATGGCGCTGACGATGAACATGTTCCAGGTGAAGATCGGCATGCGGAACATCGTCATGCCGGGCGCCCGCAGGCAGAGCACGGTCGTGATGATGTTCACCGCCCCGAGCACCGTGGCCGCACCGGTGATCACCACCCCCATGATCCAGAGGTCGGCGCCCGCTCCCGGGGAGTGGATGGCGTCCGACAGCGGCGTGTAGGCGGTCCAGCCGAACTGGGCCGCCCCCTGGGCGCTGAGGAACCCCGACACCATGGTCAACCCGCCGCCCAGGAACAGCCAGTAGGACAGGGCGTTGAGCCGGGGGAACGCCATGTCGGGGGCGCCCAGATGCAGCGGCACCAGGTAATTGGCGAAGCCGAAGGCCATCGGCACGGCGAACAGGAACATCATGATGCTGCCGTGCATGGTGAACAGCTGGTTGTAGGCCGACTCGCCCACCAGCTGGCGGCCGGGCTGGGCCAGTTCGGCCCGGATCAGCAGGGCCAGCACCCCTCCGAGCAGGAAGAACGCGAAGGCGGTGACCCCGTAGAGGATGCCGATCTTCTTGTGGTCGGTGGTGGTGATCCAGCCGACCAGCCCGCCGGCGTGGCCCCGCTTCTCCGGCTTGGGCGGCGGGGGTGCCGGCCGCTCCTCCAGCAGCGTCATGAGGCGATGCTCGCCCGCTGGCCCAGGTCGCCGGGGCCGCTGCCGTCGGAGCCCGGCCCGCCGGGCACCCGCTGCTGGTCGGCGACGAAGGCCTGGAACGCCTCTGGCGTGATCACCTCCACGTCGAAGGTCATCCGCCAGTGGTCCAGGCCGCAGAACTCCGCGCACACGGCGGGAAAGCGCCCGGGCTGGGTGGGCCGGATATCCAGGGAGTTGTCGACACCGGGGATGAGGTCCTTCTTGACGAGAAAGGCCGGGACGAAGAACGAGTGGACGACGTCGGCGGCCACCAGACGCAACCTGACGTTGGCGCCAACCGGCAGCGTGAGGGTGGGGGGGTGGTTGGCGTCGCCGGTGATTGTTACCCCCTGGGCCGGGTACCGGAATCGCCAGCCCCACTGGAACCCCGTCACCTCCACCGCCAGGTCGGGATCGTCGCTCTCCTTGGTGATCCGGTCCTGGGTGCGCATGGTGAGGCCGAAGAGCAGGGCGACGATGACGAGGGGGACGACGGTGTAGAAGACCTCGATCGGGATGTTGGCGTCGGTCTGCTTGGGGAGGTCGTCCGGCCCGGCCGACCGGGGCCGGCGGTAGGCCACGACGGTCCACAGCACCAGGGCGGTGACCACGACACCGAGGGCGATGCCGGCGCCCAGGAGGATGCGCCAGAGGTCGAGCACGTCCTCGCCCTGGCGACTGGCCGGCTCAGGGACGCCGCCCCGGCTGCTGCACCCCGAGAGGGCCACGGCGGCGGCCAATCCTGCCAGCGCGAACGTCGACCCCCTCCAGTGGGAATGCCGGCGCAGTGGGTGATTTCCTGGAATTTCACCTGCTAACATCCGGTCCAGTTAAGCAGGCGGTACTTCCCGCACACTGGGACCCCGCTTGGCGAGCGCGGGAGGCTGGGCAACGGTGGGACGCGGGGCGGCTGGATATCCGGCGAACAGGGCGTTTTCGAGCGCGTACCGGCCTCGGTCGCGCACCATGGCGGCACTGGCCACCGTCGTCGTGTGCATCGCCGCGCCCTTCGTCGCCCTCGGCCCGGCGTTCGCGGGCGTCGGCTTCGGCGTGGTGCCCACGTTCCCGACCAACGTCACCGTGGGCCAGTCCGGGCTGCCTGCGTCGCTGACCGTCAGCAACGTGTCGACCCCGCCGGAGAACGCGGCGCCGGTCACCCTCACCAGCATCACCCTCGTCCCGAGCTGTGGCACCAACGCGGCGGCCTTCGACTGCCCGGCCCCCGATCCCAACGTCTTCCAGCTCAGCCCGACCGGCGTGGGCGAGGCGGGCACCGCCTGCGCGGGCACGGTCTTCACCATCACCCAGGTCGACCCCGCCCAGGGCAAGTACCAGTTCACCCCCGCCACGCCCGTGGTCCTGCAGCCCCCGGGCCAACCAGGCGACACCTGCCGGATCAACTTCACCTTCGACGTGGTGAGAGCGCCGGCGATCGACGCCGTACCGGGGGCCCCCGGTGTCCAGACCGCCCAGCTCGGCGGCGCCATCGGCACGTCGAACCTCAACGGCAACCTGGGCACCGGCAGCGGCACCTCCGTCGTCACGGTCGCCCAGGCCACCCCGGCCATCGCCACCTTGGTGTCGGCTCCCGCCGGACCCGGAGGCGCTACCCCAACCGTCGACGTCGGCAGCACCTTCACGGATACGGCCACCGTCACCGGCGTCCCCAACGGCCCCGCCCCCACGGGCACCGTCACCTTCGCCTACGTCTACGACCCGCCCGGCGCCGCTCCGTGCAGCGGCACCCTCACCCCCCTGGCGCCGTCGTCGCCGCTCGTTCCGGGGGCGACAGTGCCTCCGAGCTCCACCGCGACCTCCCCGCCGGTCACGGCCAACCAGCCGGGCACCTACCGCTTCATCGCCACCTACAGCGGCGACGCCAACTACACCGCACTGCCCGCCACCCCCTGTGGGGCGCCCGGCGAGAACGTCATCGTCCAGGCCATGCCCACCCTGGCCACGGTGGCGGCGTCCTCCAACCCGGCGGCCCCGCCGGGAACGGCCACCATCCCCGAGACCGTGTCCGACACCGCCATCGTCACCGGCACCGCCGGCGCCCCGGCCCCCACCGGCACCGTCACCTTCACCCGCTTCTTCGACGCCCCCGGCGCCGCTCCTTGCTGCGGGCCCTCCACCGTCATCGGCCCCGTCCCGCTCACCCCGGTGGCCCCGGCCACCAACCCGCCCAGCTCCACCGCCAGCACGCCGCCGTTCGCGCCGACGGGCCCGGGCACGGTCCGGTTCCTCGCCAGCTACAGCGGCGACGCCGTCTACGCCCCGTTGCCGAACACCCCCTGCGGGGAGCCGGGTGAGAACGTCACCGTGCAGGCCGTCCCGACCCTGGTGACCCTCGCCGCGTCCTCCGACCCCGCCGCTCCTCCGGGCACCGCCACCACCGGCGACACCATCACCGACACCGCCACCGTCACCGGCTCTCCCGGCGGGCCCGTGCCCACCGGCACCGTCACCTTCACCCGGTACTTCGACGCCCCCGGCGCCGCCCCGTGCTCCGGGCCGTCCGCCGTGATCGGCCCGGTGGGCCTGACCCCCGCCGTCCCGGCCACCACGCCGCCCAGCGCCACCGCGGTCACGCCGGCGTTCGCACCTCCCGGCCCGGGCACCGTGCGGTACACCGCCAGCTACAGCGGCGACGCCAACTACACCGCCGTGCCCACCACCGCCTGCGGCGAGCCCGGCGAGAACGTCACCGTCACGGCCACGCCGACCCTGGTCACCCTGGCCGCGTCGTCGAACCCGTCCGACCCCGCCGGCGTCGCCTCTCCCGGCACCACCGTCTCCGACACCGCCACCGTCACCGGCATCCCCGGCGGCCCGGCCCCCACCGGCACCGTCACCTTCACCCGGTTCTTCGACGCCCCCGGCGCCGCCCCGTGCTCCGGGCCCTCCACCGTCATCGGCCCCGTCCCGCTCACCCCGGTGGTCCCGGCCACCACCCCGCCCAGCTCCACCGCCTCCACGCCGGGCTTCGCCCCGCCCGGGCCGGGCACCGTCCGCTACCTCGCCAGCTACAGCGGCGACGCCGCCTACGACCCCATCCCCGACACGCCCTGCGGCGCCCCCGGCGAGAACGTCACCGTCCGGGGCACGCCCACCATCGAGACCCTGCGTCGTCGAACCCGGCCGACCCTGCGGGCACGGCGTCGCCGGGCACCACCGTGGCCGACACCGCCACCGTGACCGGCACCACCGGCTTCCCGGCCCCCACCGGCACCGTCACCTTCACCCGGTTCTTCGACGCTCCGGGGGCGGCGCCCTGCTCGGGCCCCTCGACCGTGCTCGGACCGGTCCCCCTCACCGCGGTCACCCCGGCCACCACGCCGCCCAGCTCCACCGCCGTCAGCCCCGGCTTCGCCCCGCCGGGCCCGGGCACCGTGCGCTTCCTCGCCAGCTACAGCGGCGACGCCAACTACGCCCCCATCCCCAACACCC
>Ga0247713_1001359_pt1 | contig 12202 bp, 10 predicted proteins | sample 21E_NmetaG_FD_189936 | JGI IMG/M metagenome (GOLD analysis project Ga0247713, IMG submission 189936) | Soil microbial communities from hillslope of Landscape Evolution Observatory, University of Arizona, Oracle, AZ, United States - 2-1-E_N | ecosystem: Engineered > Artificial ecosystem >... | reverse complement strand
GTGCTGGAGGGCCTGGAGGGCCTTGACGGCCCCCGGCTGCTCGCGGTGGCCTGTCGGGCGCTGGAGCGGGTGACCGCCGAGGTCAGCGGGGACACCGACCTTGGCTGCGACAGCGCCCTGATCGGCCAGGGGTTGTTGCAGGCCGCGGACCGGGCGGTGGACGGGTTGGGTGCCCAGGTGCTTGACGGCGCCGTGGGCGACGACGCGTTGACCTCCTCGGTGCAGGCGCTGCACCGTCTGGAGCGGCGGGTGGCCGGGGAGAAGCTGCGGCGCATCGCCGAGCTCGACCAGCGCAAGGCCCACACCGGTAAAGCGCCGTGCACCGCGGACTGGCTGGCCCAAAAGCTCCAGCTCGGCCGGGGGGAGGCCAAAGGCCAGACCGACGCGGCCGCGGCGCTAGCCCGGCTGCCTAAGACCGCCCGCAAGCTGCGCGACGGTGACCTGGGCCTGGGCCAGGCCCGCCAGGCCGCCCGCAGCCTGAGCGAGCTCGACCGCCTCGCCGACGCCGGGCTGGCGGTGCCCCCCGACGCCGCGTCGACCCTGGACGACCACGTGGCTTCTGAAGGCCCGGAGGCCACCGCAGGACAGCTGCGCCAAAGCATCGACGCCCACGTCGCGGCGGCCACCCCCGACGTGCTGGCCCGCCGTGAGGCCCGCGCGCACACCCGCCGGCGGCTGTGGCTCGGCTCGCCCGGCGCTGACGGGACCACCCCGATCGAGGGGTGCCTGGACGTGCGCGGCGCCGCGACCCTGCTGGCCGCCCTTGACGCCCTGTCCCGCCGCGCCGGACCCGACGATGACCGCAGCTTCGTGCAACGCCGCCACGACGCCCTGGTCGAGCTGGCCCAACGCGGCCTTGACGGCGGCGACCTGCCGCGGGTGGCCGCCCAACGCCCCCACGTGATCGTCACCGCCACCCAAGACGGCATCGACGGTGTTGCGGGCGCCGAGCCGCCGCGGCTTGACGGCTACGGGCCCATCTCCTCGGCCACCGCGCGCATGGTCGCCTGCGACGGCGAGGTCACCGAGGTCACCGTCGACCAGCACGGGCGGCCTTTGATGGTCAAGGACCGACCCAAACCCACCCGCCGGCAACGCCGCGCCGTCATCGCCCGCGACCGCTGCTGTGTCGGCTGCGGCGCGCGGGTGTCACGCTGCGAGCTGCACCACATCGTGTGGCGACGCAACCACGGCGCCACCGTCGTGGAAAACCTCGTGCTCGTGTGCTGGGCGTGCCATCACGGCATCCACCACAACGGCTGGACCGTCGAACAAACCACACCCGGCCGCTACACCATCCGCCGCCCCCACGAACCCGCGGCAGGCGGCGCCAGCGGCGTCGGCGGGGCAGGCGCCGGCGCCGGCGACCCCGACCTGCTGCGACATAGCGCCTAACCCGCCCCCCGACCCCACGGTCGGGGACATCAGCATGTCCGCCGGGTGTTTGGGCGACCCGTCTGCAGGGCTCAGCCGCCGCGACCCGCCGGCGGATGGACAGCATGCTGCAACCCCGCGCCCATGAACTCCACCATGCGGCTTCCATGCGGCTTCGGCCAGTGGGCGCTGCAGGACTCGAACCTGCGACCTCTTGCTTGTAAGGCAAGCGCTCTCGCCAGCTGAGCTAAGCGCCCGGGATGGGCAAGTGTACGCCGCCCCCCTCTAGGATCGCTCGAGCACCCGACCCCGAGGGTCCGGAAACCGAGCACAGGAGATCCCATGAGCGACCCCGAAGGCGGCGCCCAGCCAGGCGGCGGCCCACCAAGCGGCAGCCAGCAGATCAACGTGAAGGTCGATGACGCGATGAAGTACGGCGACTACGCCAACTTCCTCGTGGTCAGCCACTCCCCGCACGAGTTCACCCTCGACTTCTGCCAGGTCATGCCCGGCGGCAAAGAAGGGCAGGTCCAGGCCGAGGTAGTCAGCCGTGTGAAGGTGGCACCGACCATGGTGGGCAAGATCATCCGCGCCCTGAACACCAACATGACCAACTACGAGGACAAGTACGGCATGGTCAAGGACGTCGGCTAACCCCTGCGGCAGCGTGGCGGCATGGACGACTGGCGTGTGCTGCCGTTCGAGGTCGACGACGCCGAGGCGTTGCTGGAGCGGGGTGCGGCCCTCCTGGAGGAGCTCGCCGAGGAGCCGGTTCCCACCCTGCGGTGGTATCGCTCGGACAGCCCGGCACTCGTGCTGGGCCGCGGTCAGGCGGACCTCGCCGAAGGCATGACCACAGGGGATGTACGGCTCGTCACCCGCTACTCGGGTGGCGGAGCCGTGCTCATGGACGACGACCTGCTGTCCCTGGACGTGCTGGTACCGGCGGGACATCCGTGGCTCGACGGGGGGCCGGGCGCCGTCTACTCCCCGGTCGGGCGGTCCTGGGCCATGGCACTGCGGGAGCTGGGCGTGCCGGACGTGGACGTCCACCGCGAGACCAGCACCGCCAGCCGGCGCGGCGACGCCCGCCAGCGGCTGCTCGCGGCCGTCTGCTACGCCACGCTCGGCCGCGGGGAGGTCACCGCCGGCGGGCGAAAGATCGTCGGCCTCGCGCAGCGGCGTCGTCGGCCCGGCGCCCTGGTGCAGTGCGGGCTGCTGCGCCGCTGGCGACCCGCGCGGCTCCTCGCGGCCCTGGGCGCCGAACCCGACGATCCCGCGATCGCCGCAGGGGCCGCCGGCTTGGACGATCTGCTCGATCCCCCACCCTCCGACGTCGAAATCATGGAGGCGGTCCGTTGTAGCCTGCGCCGCCATGGGTGAAGGTCTTGTCATCGCCAGCAACCGCGGGCCCGTCAGCTGGAAGCCCAGCGATGACGGTCCGGTCGCCAAACGCGGGTTCGGGGGGCTGGTCACCGCACTCGGGGGAGCCCTGCAGACCGAACCGGGGACGTGGATCTCGGTCGCGCTGTCCGAGACCGACCGCGAGGTGGCCGCCGCCCACGACGGGACGGCCTTCGAGGTGGACGCCGACGGATCGAGGTTCCGCCTTCGGCTGCTGGACGCGGGCGAACAGTTCGACCCTTACTACAACGAGGTCGCCAACCGCCTTCTGTGGTTCACCGTCCACGGGCTGTGGGCCGCCCCCTACGAACCGACCGGTGTGGGATGGCCGGCCGACTGGGACGAGGGCTACCTACCGGTCAACAACCGCGTCGCCGAAGCCGTCGCGGAGGCCGCGGAGGGCTACGAGGGTCGCGGCGAGGTGCTGCTGCAGGACTACCATCTCTGCACGGCCGGCCGGGTGGTGCGCGACCTGTTGCCGGGCGCGCGGTACCTGCACTACATGCACACTCCGTGGGTCGGGCCCAACTATCTGCGGCGCCTGCCCGACCGCATCGTCGAGGGCGTTCTGCGGGGCCTGCTGTCCGCCGACGTCGTAGCCTTCTCCTCCCCCCTGTGGACGGCCGCCTTTCGCAAGTGCGCGGTCGAGCTGCTCGACGCGACCCTCCAGGGCGACGCGGTGCTGCTCGAAGGCCAGCGCACCGTCGTCGCCGACTTCACCCTCGGTGTCGACGAGGAGGACCTCGCTTCCTCGGCGGCCTCGGACGAGGTCGCGACCGCCGGCGCCGACCTCGACGACGAGCAGGCGGGTCGCCGGATGCTGCTGCGTGTCGACCGCGCCGACCTGTCGAAGAACATCCTGCGCGGCCTGTGGGCCTACGAGCTGCTGCTGGAACGCCATCCGGAGCATCGCGGTCGGGTCTGGCACTACGCGCACCTCAACCCCTCGCGGCAGGGCGTCGACGAGTACCGCGACTACCTGTCCGCCTGCCGGGAGACCGCCGAGCGCATCCAGGAGCGGTTCGGAGACGACGCGCTCACCGTCTTCGTCGGCGACGACTACCCGCGGGCGGTCGCGGCGTTGCAGCGCTTTGACGTGCTGCTCGCCAACCCGGTGCTCGACGGCACCAACCTCGTCGCCAAGGAGGGCCCCGTCCTGAACACCCGCGACGGGGTGGTGGTCCTGTCACGCAACGCGGGAGCCGTGTCGGTCCTCGGCGACGGGGCCCTGCTCGTGAACCCCTATGACGTCGAGTCCCAGGCCGAGGCCCTGCACAGGGCGCTGACCATGGGCGAGGCAGAGCGCGCAGGACGCGCCGAGATCCTCCGCGCCGCCGCACGCCTCGGCGCCCCCGACGAGTGGCTCAACGCCCAGCGCCAGACCCTGCGGGCGACCGTGGCGCGCCGTCGCTGAGCAGGCCCTGGCTCCCCGCCCTGCTGCACTGTCGACAGATCAGCCCTCGGCGGCCTCGGGGCGGCGCACCACCAGGGGCCTGCGGATGCCGATGCCGTGCAGGCGGAGCCGCGAGATGCGCCGCACGGAGAAGTGCGGCTCCAGGACCGTCCGCAGGTCTTCGTCGGCCAGGACGGTCTGCGGGCGCGCGTAGTCGGTCAGGCGTGCGGCCAGGTTCACGGGCGGGCCGAAGTAGTCGCCACCGCGGGGCAGGATCTCGCCGGCGCTCATGCCCGCCCGCAGCGGAGTCTCGGCCAGCTCGGGCACGGCTTCCACCACGTCCAGCAGCGCGTCGGCGAGCAGCACCGTGTCGGTGGCCACGAGCATCGCGGCGTCGCCGATGAACTTCGGCACGCTGAGCTCGCGGGAGCGGGAGGCCGCCGCCAGGACGTGCTGCTCGAACGCCTCGAGGGTGCGGGTCAGCCCCTCGGGGTCGACCATCGCCGAGAACCGCGTGTAGCCGACCACGTCGACGAAGCCGACGGCCAGCGGAAGGCCGGCCTCGGGTTCGCGCACGGCATCGGCGGCCACCGACAGGCTCAGCAGGCGCTCCAACGCCCGCCGGTGCGCGTTGGCGAACAGCTGGGTGGACATCGGCCACAGCCGCGTGGCGGAGTCCACCAGCACCGCCGGCACGTCGACCCCGGCGTCGCGCAGGGGGACGAGCAGCTCGTGGCGGACCGCAGCCACGTCGGCGGCGGCCACCTGTGAAGCCGCCATCCGGCGGGCCCGTGCCAGACGCACGACGGCCGGCAGCGGGAGGGCCCCCCGCGCCACGCGGACGGCCACGGCCTCCTCCACGGCGCTCTCGCCATGCAGCTCCTCCTCGGAGATGCCGAGTGCCGCGTAGATCTCGCGCAGCTCCGCCACCGGCAGGCCCGAGCGGTTGGCGACCTGCCGCATCGTGAGGTTGCGCGGCTCGATGATGCGCTCGCGCAGGGGACGAAGTAAATCCTCGCCGTCGCCGACCTCGGTCATCGCCGGGCTACCGGTCTGCCGCCAGGCGCGCCAGCAGGGGGATCGCCGCGATCTTGTCCTCGGTGAGGTCCTCCCACGCGATCCCCTCCGGCCGCGGATGGGTGCGGTCGCAGGCGATGACCTCGTCAGGGGTGACGACGAGATCGAGGGGCACATCGTGATCGGCAATCGGGATCTCGCCGACGTCCACGATCTGTGTCGGGTGCACGGTGGTCAACACCACCGTCTGCTCTCCTATGAGTCCGGCCGCGGACGCCACCGCGAACTCGAGGTCGGCGAAGCCGCCACCCTTGCCGAGGCGCCGACCGTCGCGGTCCACGGCGACGCTGCCGGTGACGACGAGGTCGACCGGCTGCAGGTCATCGACCGGTACGGGGCGCCCCGCAGCCGTGGCCCCCTTGATGGACGACGCCTTGCGGGGGCTGACCTCCAGAGAGTCGGGATCCAGCACGAAGAACGGGTTCTCCTCGGCCAGCCGCGGCACCGCCATGTACACGACGAGGCCGTCTTCCAGGGCCCGCTGGCGCACCGGCCACTGGGGGCTGTCGGGGTTTGCCTTGACGGCGCGGGCGGACCGCCAGGCGTCGGTGCCGCGCAGCCGCTCGGCGGCGGCCTCCGCGCCGGTGAAGTTGGGGATCCGCCCCTTCGCCCCGGGGAAGCGGGCCGCCCCCGCCTCCTCCAGCGCCGACCAGACCTTCTCGCGCAGCGCCCGTTTGGCATCGAGCACGTCGGCGTCTCCCCCCGCGTCGGCGCTGTGGTCCCTCACGTCTGCCCGCGCCCGTGGGACGCGGCCTCGTCGGCGGACCAGTCGATGCCCATCGGCCGGCCGTCGCGTCCCCGCTCCGTGGCGACGATCTCACCCACGATCGACAGGGCGATCTCACCGGGGGTGCGGCTGCCGATGTCCAGGCCGCACGGTGAGCGCAGCCGCGCCAGGTGCGCCTCGGGGACGCCGGCGTCACGCAGCCGGCGCACGGCTTGCGGAGCGTGGCGGCGGCTGCCGAGCATGCCGACGAAGAAGGCCTCGCTGGCCAGCGCCACGCGCAGCACCTCGTCCACCCACGCGGCGTCATGGTCGCTGACCACCAGTGCGTCCGAGGGTCCGGGGGGCGCGGCGAGGAGGAACCGGGCGGGGTCGTCCGCGTGGACCTCGACCCCTCCCCGCACCGCCGTGTCGCCCGCCGGCGCCACGAGCACCGCTCGGCGGCCGACGGTGCGCGCCAGCTCGGCCACGGACCGGCCGACCGGGGTCGCCCCCATGACCAGCACGGCCGGCTCGGGCCGATGCTGCTCGGCGAAGAGCTCGATGGCCCGCTCGGGGCCGTGGGCGGGAAACGACAGCCGGCGGCGCAGCGGCACGTCCTGCCCGACGGCTTCGCCCGCCAGCTCCGCTCCCGCGGAGTCGAACTCTGCGCAACCGAGCGTGCCGGCCAGGATCCCCGCCGTGCCGACCACCAGCTTGGCACCCGGATGGCTCGGCGCGTCGCCCTCCACGGCCAGCACGGTCACCAGCACCACGTGCTCGCCGCGGGCCCGGGCGCGGCTGAGGGCATCGAACACGTCCATGGCGCTGAGGCTACCCAAGTCGGTGACGCGTCAGGTGACGCGCCACCGCCCTCCACCGGGGCGGCGACAGCATCGGTGCGCCGCAACGATGCGGCACGCCGACGCGTCGTAGGAGAGGTCGGCACGCTCCGCGTGCCTCGGATCCCCGGAGCCCCCCGTGCGTCTTCGTCTTGCCGTCCCGCTCCTCGTGGCCACCGTCGCCGCGTTGCTGCCACCCTCGCTCGCACCCGCCGGCGCGCAGGCGCCCGGTCAGGTGCGCGCGGCGTCGGTCACCGTCACGGAGAACCGCGTCCCGGTCTTCCCGGGCCTGGAACGCCGGGAGCTGTCCCTGCGCCTGGACGACGGGAACCCGGCCGTGGCCAACGTCTTGTCCTTCGCGGCCACCGACCCGCTGCTGGAGCTGCGCCCTGTCCTGGGCGGGGGCGCGGTGCACGGCCTGGAGACCGTCCCGAGCATGGGCTCACGCCTATTGCCCGAAGGAGGCGTGGCGGGCATCAACGGCGGGTTCTGGCTCAACAACCCCGTGGGGGACCCCAACGGCTACTTCGCCGTCGACCATCAGCTGGTGTCGGAGGCGCAGACGCAAGGCGGCGGCCCGCGGGGCACGGTGGCGAGCCTGCCCGACGGGCAGCTGCTCATGGACCGCCTCCAGACCAACCAGGACGTCGCCGTCGGCGACGCCTCTGCAGCCAGGCTGAACGGCGTGAACCGCTATCACTCCGCCGCCCTGCCCTACCCCGACGGCGACCACGCGAGCTTCCTGTACACCCCGGCCTTCGGGGCCACGGTGGCGGTGCGCTCGATCGGAGGCGGCCTGCCGGTCAGGGCCTTCGTGGTCGACGGCCTCTCCCCCCCGGCCAGCGGCGCGGCGTCCGGGGTGGTCCGCTCGGTGCAGACCAGCGGCGACGTGCCGGTCCCCGAGGGGGGCGCCGTGATCGTCTCCCACGGCGAGCACGCGACGCGCTTCGGCGGCGCGGCCCCCGGCGCCCCCGTACGGGTGGGTGTGGGCCTGCAACCCGAGCGCACCGACGCCCAGGCGTGGGCGCAGCTGCGCCACGGGCTGGCCGCCGGTCCTCTGATCGTGCAGAACGGTGCCCGAACCGATCCGTCCACCTGGGAGGTCGAGGGCTTCGTCCCCGGTGTGCACTCCAACGTGCGCCATCCCCGGTCGGCGATCGGTCGCACCGCCGACGGGCAGGTGCTGCTGGTGACCGTCGACGGACGCCAGCGGGGCTACTCGGTTGGCATGACGATGCACGAGCTGTCGCACCTGCTGCTCAGGCTCGGGGCGGTCGAGGGTCTGTCACTCGATGGGGGTGGGTCCACGCAGATGGTCACCGACGGGCGCCTGCGGAACCGGCCGTGCTGCGACCCCTCGCTGCGGCCTGTGGCCACCGGCCTGTTCGTCCGCCACTCCTACGACTTCCCGGCATCCGAGCGCCTGGCGGGCACCACCAGAGCGGGCACCGCCGCGGCCATCGCCCGCTCGTCCCATCCTCAGGGCGCGAGCGAGGTGCTGCTGGCCAGGCAGGACACCTTTCCCGACGCGCTGGCTGCCGGTCCACTGGCCGCGGACCGCGATGCCCCGCTGCTGCTGACCGATCGCACCGGGCTCCCGCCGGAGACCGCGGAGGCGCTCGAGCATCTGAGGCCCCAACGCGTCACCCTGCTCGGTGGCCCGGCGGCGGTCAGCCGAGAGCTGGAAGGCGCCCTGGCCACCCGCTACCAGGTCACCCGTGTGGCGGGCCCCAACCGCTTCGCCACCGCGGCGGCGGTCGCCCGGCAGATGGGCGGCCTGCACCTGCGTGCGTTCCTGGTGGTGGGCACCGCCTTCCCCGACGCGCTCTCGGCCTCCGCCCCGGCGGGGATGCTCGGCATGCCGATCCTGCTGACCGAGACCGACAGGCTGCCCGACGTCACGCGTCAGGCGCTCCGCGACTCCCTGGTCCGCGAGGTGGTGATCGTCGGCGGCCCCGGTGTGGTGAGCGAGCGGATCGTCAGCGAGCTGCGCGGCGACCTCATCCTCGCCACCCGCCTCGCGGGCCCCTCGCGCTACGCCACGGCACGCCAGGTCAACGACTGGGCACGCCTGCAGATCCCCCTCCTGGACCAGCGCAGCCTCGTCGTGGCGCTCGGGGAGCGGTTCCCCGACGCCCTGGCGGGTGGGCCGCTGGCCGCGAAGCGCCGGCAGCCGCTCATGATCGTGCCCGGCATCGACGTGAACCGGAACGAGGATGTGGCGGCGTTCCTCCGCGAACGGGACCTGCTCCTCGCGAAGGCGACCCTGCTCGGCGGCCACGGAGCACTCAGCTCCTTCCAGCACTGGCAGCTCGACCAGCTCGCCCGGTGAGTCCACCCTGTGGGGGATGCCTCGCGGGCAGCAGCGCGTTAGCGTAGGTCGGCACATCGACTGGAAAGGACGCGGCGTGAGTGCGACAGCCGAGGCCCCGGCGGCCTCCGACACCCACGATGCGATCGAGGTGGACCTGCTCATCATCGGGGCAGGCCCCGCCGGCCTGTACGCCGCGTACTACGCCGGCTTCCGGGGGTTGTCGACCGCCATCGTGGACTCGCTGCCCGAGCCAGGCGGACAGGTCGCCGCGATGTACCCGGAGAAGCTGATCTACGACATCGGCGGGTTTCCGGCCATCAAGGGTCAGGACTTCATCGACAACTGCGTGGAGCAGGCGAGCCAGTTCGATCCCACCTACCTGCTCGCCCACCGGGCGGAGGATCTCGAGCGCCACGACGACGAGACGATGACTGTCACCACCCACAAGGGCAAGCGGGTGCACTGCAAGGCGATCGTCATCACCGGCGGGATCGGGACCTTCACGCCCAAGCCGCTGCCGGCCGCCGAGGACTTCGACGGCAAGGGCCTCGTCTACTTCGTGCCCAAGCTGGACGTGATGGAGGGAAAGGACGTCCTCATCGTGGGCGGAGGCGACAGCGCCTTCGACTGGGCGCTGAACCTGCAGGGCATCGCCGCCAGCGTGACGCTCATCCATCGCCGGGACCGCTTCCGCGCCCACGAGCACACCGTCCAGCAGGTCATGGACTCGGAGGCGCGGGTGCTCACCTTCACCGAGGTGGCGAAGATCATCGGCGACGAGGAGGTCACCGCCGTCGAGGTCTTCAACAACCAGACCGACGAGCGTGAGACCCTCAAGGTGCAGGCGGTCATCGCCGCGCTCGGCTTCAAGGCGGACATCGGCCCGTTGAAGCGCTGGGGCCTCGAGCAGGACAAGCGCTCGCTGCTCGTGGACACCGACATGGCCACGAACCTGCCCCGGATCTTCGCCGCCGGCGACATCACCGACTACCCGGGCAAGGTGAAGCTCATCTCCGTGGGGTTCGGTGAGGCGGCCACCGCGGTGAACAACGCCGCGATCGCCATCAACCCGGAGGCCAAGCTCTTCCCCGGGCACTCCTCCAACAAGTAGCGGCACCGTTCATGTGGCGGCGGCGCTTGGCGTCCAGCGGCCTACGCTGGGCGGATGACGCGAGGCACCGCCTTCATCGTCGCCGTGGCGCTCCTCGCGGGCTGCGCCACCGACTCGCCGGACACCGAGGCCGCGACGGCCCCCGCGCCCAGCCGTGCCGTCACCCCCGACCCTGCACACGCGGACGGCCACGGCGACCCGGGCCCGAGGACGGCTCACGAGCACGCCCATACCCCCGGGCAGGACGACGCTACGGCGGAGGCGACACCACAAGAGCGAGCCGCCGCAGAGCAGCTCGTGGCCGCCACCACGGCGGGCGTGGCCCGTTTCGCCGACCTCGCCGTCGCGAAGGCTGAGGGCTACCAGGCGGTCACACCCGAGTTCCTGCCCATCGTGCACTACGTGCACCGGGGATACCTCACCAACGGCGACGTGCTCGATCCGGCGCGTCCGGAGTCACTGGTCTACGGGGTCGCGGAAGATAGGGCCGTGCTGCTCGGCGCGATGTTCCTCATGCCGGAGCCCGGCGTGCCCGGCCCGAGGATCGGGGGACCGCTGACCACCTGGCACACCCACGACGACCTCTGCTTCGACCTGGAGCGGGAGATGGTCGTGGGACTGGTCGACGCCAGGGGTGGCTGCCCCGACGGCGCGGTGAACCAGGAGACACCCGAGATGATGCATGTGTGGGTGGTCGACCACCCCGAGGGGCCGTTCGGCCACGACATGTCCCCCGCGGCCCTGCGCTCCCACCTCCCCCGCTGACCGCAGGGACGACAGGATGCTGCCGCCGGCGGTGTTGGCTGCCACCATGGTGGGATGACTCCGCAGCACCGGGCGGCCACAGAGGACCTGCGGGTCGCAATCGACCGCGACGACGACGACGCGGTACGCGAGGCCCTCGACCGCCTCACCCGCCGGGACGATGAGCCGGGGCCGCCGATCGAGCCGCCGCGACCTCTCGGCCCGGGTGAGGTCGTGTGCCGGTCGTGCCGGCTCGTTGCTCGACGCGCTCGCATGGACGGTACGGTGCTGTTGGTCTGCGAGGACTGCTACCGGGCCTGACGTGGCTAGGATGGGCGGCCCGGCGCGAGGAGAGCGGGTTCATGGAGAAGGCGACGTTCGGTGCAGGTTGCTTCTGGGGCGTGGAGGCGGCGTTCCGACAGGTCCAGGGCGTCAAGGCCACCGCCGTGGGGTACTCGGGGGGAGCGACCGAGAACCCGACGTACGCCGACGTCTGCACGGGCCGCACCGGTCACGCCGAGGTCGTGGAGGTGACCTACGACCCGTCCCGGGTCGGCTACGAGGAGTTGCTCACGGTGTTCTGGGACAGCCACGATCCCACCCAGCGCAACCGCCAGGGGCCCGACGTCGGAACCCAGTACCGCTCGGCGATCTTCTTCCACGGCGAGGACCAGCGGAAGGCCGCGACCGCCAGCAAGGAGGAGCTCGAGCGGTCGGGCCGCCACCGCCGGCCCATCGCCACCGAGATCACCCCCGCCACGACGTTCTACCGGGCGGAGGACTACCACCAGCAGTACCTGGAGAAGCGCGGCCTGGCGACCTGCCGCATCTGACCCACCGGATGCAGCCCACGCATGCAGACCCGCCACATGCAGACCCATGGGGGCCGGGAAGCCTGGAGCGGACGACGGGATTCGAACCCGCGACCTCCACCTTGGCAAGGTGGCGCGCTACCAACTGCGCCACGTCCGCGCGAGACCCAATCGTGCCGCATGGACCACCCGGGTGCAACAGCAGGCCGTGATCAGCGGCCGGTGGAGCCAAAACCCCGTTCGCCACGTGCCGTCGGCGGCAGCTCGGAGACCTCCCTGACGTTCACCGTCTCCACCCGCTGAACCAGAAGCTGGGCGATGCGGTCGCCGCGGGCGAGGCTGACGGGCTCTCGGGGGTCGAGGTTGATCAGCGCGACCTTGATCTCGCCTCGATAGCCCGCGTCGATCGTCCCGGGAGCGTTCACAAG
>Ga0247713_1001358_pt1 | contig 12205 bp, 9 predicted proteins | sample 21E_NmetaG_FD_189936 | JGI IMG/M metagenome (GOLD analysis project Ga0247713, IMG submission 189936) | Soil microbial communities from hillslope of Landscape Evolution Observatory, University of Arizona, Oracle, AZ, United States - 2-1-E_N | ecosystem: Engineered > Artificial ecosystem > Mesocosm... | reverse complement strand
GACATAGCCTGACCCGCTCCCCGACCACCACAGTCGGGTAACGCCCTCGAAGAGAAGCTGGCCCGGGAGCAGCGACCTCCGGGTCGGCCTTGTCGACACGGCGGTCCTCGCGGTCGTCGAGCGTCCGCCGGAGGACAAGCTGGCCACGCTCGACCACCGGCATTTCTCGGCGATGCGCCCCAAGCACACCTCGACGCTCGGCTGCTCCCCGACTGAGCGACCAGCGGCCAGAGGTTCGCCGGGTTCCCGGACGTGGACCTCGACAGGCGCGAGCTCTGCGAGCCCCGACGTCATGGGGCGGTACGAGGACGGCTGGGACGCCGCCACAAGGCGGGGCTTTCCGGTAAGGTCCCGGCGGCTGGCGATGCGTCTCTGCGGTGCTGCCGGCTCTGGGTGAGCGCGGCAACACGAGGGCGACACGGCCAGCGAGGGGACGTTGATGCGGGCGGCTTCGAATCGGACTCATGTGGTGATCGCCGTGGCGATCGGCACCGTGCTCGCGCTGGCGGTGCCCGTCGCGGCAACCCACGAGGAGGGCCACCACGACGAGCAACCCCCGCTGACGCAGGTGCCCGGCATCCCCGACCTCGTCCCGACACCCGAGGACGTGGAGCCAGAGCTCCCCGGCACGCCACCGGCCGGGCCGCAGGACAAGCCGTCGGCGCGCAGGCCGGCGACCAAGCCGCGCGCGCCCCTGGAGCCCGCCGACTACACGGCGGTGGCGGGCCTGTCCCAGCCCGACTACCCCGAGACCGTGCGCCACGTGCACCGCGTGCCCATGCACGACGGCATCGAGCTGTACGTCGAGGTGGTCCGCCCCGACCCGGCGGCACACGGCGAGGGCCCGTGGCCGGTGATCATGGAGGCAAGCCCCTATCACGGCACCCTGGCCGACCGCGACGGGACGCGGGTCTTCCCCGACCCCGAGGACGGCGAGGGCAACCCGATCGGCCTCACCGGCTACTTCGCTCCCCGCGGCTACGCCGTGGCGATGGTCGGGTTGCGCGGCACCGGCCGCTCGGGCGGCTGCCTGGACCACCTCGGACCCGAGGACGCGAAGGACCTCAAGGACATTGTCGAGTGGGCCGCCGACGAACCCTGGTCCACCGGCGAGGTCGGCATGACCGGGCACTCCTACGTCGGCTCGACGCCGTCGCTGGCCGCCGCGATGAACCCGCGGGGCCTGGTGACGATCGCGCCGTCCGCGGGCCTCGCGTCGATGTACGACCACCAGTTCCACCACGGCGTGCCGTGGTTCCTGCAGCTCGCCGGGCCTCAGGCGTCCTATCCGGGCCTGGCCACCGCCCGGCATCTGCCGCCGGGCCTGGACACCCCGATTGGCCCGACCGGTGACGACTTCGGCAACCACGTGCTGGACACCGGCTGCGGCTGGAAGAACTCCGCGTTGACCGCCGGGCCCGGTCAGGTGATCGGCCAGTACCAGGCGTGGCATGCCGTGCGCGACCACCGCACCGCGGCCACCGCCGCGGACCTGCCGATCTTCATGATCCACGGCGTGAACGACAACGCCGCGCGCATCCCCTCGGCCGAGTGGTTCTTCGGCGAGCGCTTGGACCGCGCGGGCGACAAGGTCTGGCTCGGGCAGTGGGACCACGGGTCCGAGGGCCTCACCACCTGCGAGGAAGGGCACATCAACTGCCGCTTCGACCAGTGGCAGTACGCCCTGCACGCCTGGTTCGACCGCCACCTGCAGCACCGCGACGTCGACACCGGTCCTCCCGTCGAGGTCTTCCTCAACGGCGACCAGGTCGCCACCGACGACGCGTGGAGCGCTCCCCCGGCCACCGTGGCCCTGCACCCCGACGGGCGCGGCGGCAGCCTCGGCGCCGAGCCCGACGGCGCCGGGCAGGCGTCGTTCACCTCCGTGCCCACCGGTCCGACCGCCTCGGAGGGCGCCGTGGAGTTCACGACCGAGCCCCTGGCCGAGGACATGGTCGTGATCGGGGTCCCCCGCCTGCGCCTGACCGCCTCCGTGTTGACCTCCCAGGCCCTCAACCTCGTCACGGGGCTGTTCCGCGTCGACGCCGACGGCGAACGCCACGAGATGGGCTACTGCGCAATCCAGACCCAGCTGCGCCACGACGTGCGCACCCCGGCGCTCGTCGTGCCCGGCGAGAAGATGCAGCTCGACCCGCAGTGCTTCACCATGGGGCACCACATTCCCGCCGGTGAGCAGATCCTGCTGCGCGTGACGACGTCCAGCCGCCATCACGTGTCCACCCACACCCTCGAAGGCCAGGTGACCGTGTACACCGGCCCCGGCGAGACGGCGCTGACCCTGCCCGTCGTGCCCGCCGCAAGGCTGCACGACGACGATGTGCCCCTATTCGTCGACGGCCCCCTTGACGAGCTGCCGGCGGGCCCCGCACAGGAGAGCATCCCCGGCGAGTCCCTCGCCCTCGCTCCCGGCGCCGGTGTCCGCAGCCCCGCGACCAGCAGCTACTTCGCGTTCGACGTCACCGAGCCGACCAACGCCTCCCTGGAGGTGGCGGCGACGTGGGCGCTGCCGGGCGACTACGACCTGTACCTGCAGCGCCAGGACGCCGACGGCTCATGGTCAGGCGACCTGGCCGCCGGCGAGAGCCCCAGCACCGAGGACGAGGCGCTCACCCACGCCGGCCTACCCCCCGGCCGCTACCGCCTCGAGGTCCACAACTGGGCCGGCCCGCCCGGCCAGCCGATCGACCTCGTCATCACGTTCTTCAACCGCGACGGCGAGCCCGGTCCCGATCCGCAGTAGCACCGCCGTTGCCGGCGGCCCCTACAGGGACCGGCGCTGGGAGGGCGGCGGCCGCGAGCATCGGCGTCAGGGCCTCGGCGGGTTCGGGACGCGCGTAGTGGTAGCCCTGGGCGCGGTCGCAGCCGAGCTGGATGAGCCGGTCGCGCTGCGCTGAACCCTCGACGCCTTCGCCGATCGTGGCGAGCCCGAGGCTCCGCGCAAGGCCGATGATGGCGCTGACGATGACGTCGTCCCCGCCCGCCTGTCCGAGCTGGGACACGAACAGCCTGTCGATCTTGAGGATGTCGACAGGCAGGAGCTTGAGGTAGCCGAGAGAGGAGTAACCCGTCCCGAAGTCATCGACCGCCAGACGCACCCCGAGTGCCTTGATCGCGTCCAGCCCATGGATGGTCTGGCTGATGTCACCAAGGAGCGCCGTCTCGGTCAACTCGAGGATCAGCGCCCCGGAGGGGATCCCGGTGACGTCCAGCGCGCGTCTGACGTCGTGGAGGAGCTGGGGGCTGTCCAGCTGGCGGGCGGAGACGTTCACCGCGACGGTCAAGTCAGTGCGCCCCAGCTCGTCGCGCCAGCGAGCAAGCTGGACACACGCGTTGTCGATGACCCAGCGACCGATCGCCCCGATCATGCCGGCTTGCTCGGCGACGGGAATGAAGTCACTTGGGGCGACTGTGCCGAGCCGTGGGTGGTGCCAGCGGATGAGGGCCTCCACGCCCACCGCACGGCCGCTCGCGAGGTCGACGATCGGCTGGTAGCAGAGCGCGAGCTGCCCACGTTCCAGGGCGCTGTGCAGGGCCGTCTCGGTATCCATCGCCGAAGCCGCCTGCCGGCGCCACGCCACCTCGAAGGTCGCGATCTTCGCGCTGGTCCGCTTCGCATGGTGCACGGCGGCATGCACGTCGCGGATGAGCTGACCCGCGTCGCGGTCGGTGTCGGAGGCCAGCGCCACACCGATGCTGACCGACAGGCGCACTTCGCCGTGGGCCACCAGGAACGGCTCCTCGACTGCCTCCAGGAGCCGCTCGGCGATCCGCCGGGCGGCATCATGCTCGTGCACGTCCGGGCACAGGACCGCGAACTCGGTCGTGGCGAACCGGGCGAGGAGCTCGCCCGGACCCATCCTCGCCGACAACCGTTGGCCCACCGCCGTGATCAGCAGCTCGCCGATGTCCGGCCCGAAACCCTCCTGCACGCTGCCGAAGCGGTCGACGTGGACCAGCAGCATGGCAGCGGCACCGTCGTCCTCGGCGCCGGCGCTGGTCACAGCCTCCTGCAGGGCCTGGGTGAAACGGATGCGGTTGGGGAGGCCGGTGGCCAGGTCATGCCAGACCTGGTGACGAAGTTCGGACTCGATCGCGCGCCACTCGGTGACATCACGGCCGTTGCACACCACAGCCGCCACGTCACGATCGTCCAACAGGTCGTTGACGACCATCTCCAGGTGCCGCCAGGACCCGTCGGCGTGGCGGACGCGGAGCTCCACCGGTGACCCACGCTCGGCCATGGGCGCCTGTGTCATCCGCTCCAGCGCGGCGGCGTCGTCGGTGTGGACCAGATCGGCCAAAGGGCGGCTCACCACGGACTCGACCGGATATCCCAGCACCCGGGTGACGGAGGGGCCGGCGTAGCCGACGACCCCGCGCGCGTCGCAGGTCAAGACCACGTCGGGGGCATGCTCCACCAACGAGGAGAATCGGCGGCGCTCAGCGCGGGTCTGCACCAGCTGGGCCCTCATCCGTTGGTGCAACCCGCCGCTCACCGCGCCGATCGAGCAGAAGAACCCCGAGCGGTATATCCAGTTCGTCGTCGTCTGCGCAACCCCGGCGTCGACATCGACCGGCATGCCAGGCCCCACGGCCAACCCGGCGGCCACGCCCGCGATGGCGCCACCCAGCGGCCCGAAGGCCCACGCGGCCAACAGCACCGGCACGTACAACAGATGCGTCCACGGATGCTGGGTTCCCCCGGTGGCGTGCACCCAGGCGGCGGCAGCCACGATCATGGCCGCCACCACGAGGCCCATGAGCGCCCGAACCCGCCATGACAGGCGCTCGGGACTCATCATCCGCGTCAACCGTCCCCGCTGGCGGCCATGCGATGTGGACGTCAAGAGGCCTCCGTCTGCCTAACCCGACAATGTTCCAGCCCCCGCGGACGGTCCATGCGTGTGGTTCTCACCACGGACAACCGGGGACACTACCAGCAAAAGTGTGCAGATGGAAGGTAAGGAACGTAAGGGGTCGCTCTGCCGACTCATGAAGCCGAAGAGAACGACGCCGCGCTATCTGGCTGCGAAGGCCCCCATCATCTGGCCGCGCGGATGACCCCACTCACCGATGTAGGAGAAGCGCATCCCGGCGGTGGCGGCGAGTTGCGCCATCTCGGCGCGGGTGTAACGGAACTTCGCGTGGTCGTGCGGTGCGGCGGGGTTGTCGACCGGCTCGTCCACTTCGAAGAAGGTGGCGTAGAGGCGGCAGGCCGGCGACCACACCGCCAGGCGGGACAGGCAGAGCGCGATGGTCTCGGGCGTGAGGTGGGTAACAGCGACTGGGCGATCCCGAAGTCTGCGGTCTTGCTGAACCGCGTGAACTCGAAGGCGTCGGACACCACGAGCTCCGGCCGTTTGCGCCGCCGCGTTCTCCATGGCACCTCGTATCGGAGTCCTGCCTCGACGAGGTCCGCGTGCTTTTCGATGCCGAGGTACCCGCCTCGGTCGAGGTAGCGGATGAAGTGCCTGCCGGCCCGAAGGGAGCCACACGCGACGTCGACCAAGGTGTGCTGCGGCCGCAGCCCCTCGGCAACCGCGAAGTCGAGCTGCAGGCGCCCCACGCGCTCCCAATCCCCGCCCACGTACTCGCGATGTGACAGCCGTCGGTCGCCGTGATGCTCGGGGATCAGAAGCCGCTTCCTCATCCTGCGCGGAGCCTATCGCCGGCGCGGGTGGCGGCGTGCCGCAGGGTGGTGGGAGGCAGACGCTTCTCGGCTGGTCTTGCTGAGCCCGAGTACCGTGATGCGCCGCCTATTCCTCCTGTCGCCGCCACGCTACGGAACTCTCGTCCATGACCGCCACACCCGGTGTAAGCGATCCTGCGCGCCAGGACTATCGGAGGGACATCGACGGGCTGCGCGCCGTTGCCATTCTCCTGGTCGTGGCCTTTCACGCACGAGTGCCGGGCTTCCGAGGCGGCTTTGTCGGCGTGGACGTCTTCTTCGTCCTGTCCGGCTACCTCATCACCGGGCTCCTGGTGAGAGAGCACGTCCGTGAGGGCAGGGTCGCCCTGGGGCGTTTCGTGGCGAGGCGCATCAGGCGTCTGCTGCCCTTGGCCGCGCTCGTCCTCGCGTCGACCGTCGCCCTGGGTGTCTGGCTGCTGCCACCGCTGCAGCGCTTAGGGCTGTTCGGGGATGCCATCAGCTCCGCCCTGTATGTCGCCAACTGGCGCTTCGCCGGGCAGGCCACCGCGTACTCCGACGCCGAGGTCACCGACGCCCTTCTCCTGCACTACTGGTCGCTGTCGATCGAGGAGCAGTTCTATGTCCTTTGGCCATTGCTGCTCATCGTCGTGGGTGCCGCCGTCCGGCGCCGCTGGCCCCATCTCTTCCTCCCCGCCCTCGCCGTCGTGCTGGCGTTGATCATCGCCACCTCTCTCACCGCATCCGCGGCGCTGAGCTATCGGCTCGGCCCGCAGGCCTACTACACCACCCACACCCGCCTGTGGGAGATGGCGGCCGGGGCCCTGCTGGCCGTCGCGCTCCCGCGACTGCGCCCCTTGCAGCCGCGCACCACTGAGCTGCTGGCCGTCCTCGGGGTGGGAAGCATCCTGTGGTCCGCGGTGCGCTTCGACGCCGGTACCACGTTCCCCGGCACCGCAGCGCTGCTGCCGGTCCTGGGTTGCCTCGCCCTCATCACGGCGGGTGACATGACGAGGTCGAGCGTTTCCAAAGCTCTCACCATGGCGCCGCTGCCCCACCTGGGCCGACTGTCCTACGCCTGGTACCTCTGGCACTGGCCCGTCATCGGCGCAGGCATGCTGCTGCAACAGCGCTACGCGCCCGAGGCGTCTGCTGCGCTGGCCATCTCGGCGGCGGTGGGCGTTTCCCTTCTGCTGGCCGCGCTCTCCCATGTTCTAGTCGAGAACCCCGTCCGCTACTCGCCGCGCATGTCGGCCTCCCTGCCGCGCAGCTACGCGCTCGGTGCGGCCCTGACCCTAGCGCCGGCCCTCGTCGGCGTCGTGCTGCTGACCGGCTATGCCGGCCTTGACGCCGAGACGGTCTTCACCGGCGAACAGGGACGCCAGGCCGACAACAGCGAGGTCTCCGTCGCCGAGGCCCTCCAGGCGTCAAACGACCGCGTCACCATTGAGGGCGACGGCTGCCGGACCCTGCTCGAGGAGGCGCCCGAGCCCTCGGACTGCATCTACGGCGACCCCGCTGGGTCACGGACAATCGGGCTGGTCGGTGACAGTCACGCACAGCACTGGCTGCCCGCTCTCCATGAGGCCGGCAAGCTGAAGGGATGGCGTGTCGTCATGTACATGCAGGAGTCGTGCACGCTCATCGACGTGCCGATCTGGCATCGGCGACTGGAGCGGCGGTATCACGAATGCGAGGCCTGGCGCACCGCGGTCGTCGATCAACTGCGCGCTCATGCGCCACTCGACCTATTGCTGATCGCACGGACCTACCGCTATAAAGACCTCGTCCTCGGATCCCACGGTGAACGACTGGACGTCGTCGACATCCGACAGCCATGGATCGACGGTGCCAGGCGCATGTTCGCGTCCGCCTCCACAGTCGCCGATCACGTCGCGGTCCTCCGAGATACCCCTTGGGCTCCCCACGACATCCCTTCCTGCCTCAGCGACACCGCCGACAGCACGGCATGTGCCTTCCCTCTGGGGGAGGCGGCGCATCGCGACACGCCGCTGCACCAAGCAGAGGTCGCGGCAGGTGACTCAGGGGCGGGAACACTCGATCTCACGGATCTCGTCTGCCCGAGCGACCCCTGTGAGGTCGTCACGCAAGACGGCATCATCAAGATGCGGGATAGCCACCACCTCAGTCAGACCTTCTCCACGACGCTTGGCTCATCCCTGGCAGATCGCATCGAACGCCACCTCGCCGAGCATGCTCCATAGGTGAGGCCACGACCGAGGCGGCTGTGGATAGCCGGGCGGGCTTGTCGCAGAGCTCTGGTATGTTCCGTACATGCGTTCGAGGCAAGCGGCAGCGGTGCTGGAGGGGCTGGAGGGCCTTGACGGCCCCGAGCCGCTCGCGGTCGCGGGTGACGCGCTGGGGCGGGTGGCCGACGACCCCGCCAGCGAGCGTGCGGCGCTGATCGGCCAGGGGTTGTTGCACGCCGCGGACCGGGCGGTGGACGGGTTGGGCGCCCAGGTGCTTGACGGCGCGGTGGGCGACGACGCCCTGACCTCCTCGGTGCAGGCATTGAACCGTCTGGAGCGCGCCTCAGAGCGAACCCGCAGTAAGCCCACGCAATGTGCTTTGCGCTGGCCACCGCGTCCTAGTACCGACGGCCGAACCCGGGGTCAGGCGACGAGCGAGTGCGAGTGCGAGTGTATCCCCACGGGCGCAGCTATCCGCAGTTATCCGCAGTTGGGACGTGGTGACCTCCCAAGTTAGCTGGCGAAGAAGCGCCTCAAGAGAAGTGCGCCTTATGCGGCCAGCACGTCGGGCCTCCAAAGGCCGGGTACGAGGCGGCCTGTTCGAGCCCGGCCGGACGTGCCTTGCGGATCGCTCCCGCGGCCTTCGTGCTCGTCGTTGCAACAGACATTGCCGATGCCTTGTTGCAATCGGACGGTGCTGTAGTGGACCTGCTGGACGGCCAGGTCGGCGCGCAGCATGGCCGGGTCCTCGATGGCCAGCAGGTATGACGGGCGAAGGGGGACCAGTCCGGGCGCCACGACGGGCAGACCAGCCGTCGGCGGCGCAGCCGCTGCTGCGCGGTCGTCGGAGCGCTGAAGGGTAGGCATGTGATGTCCGGCCACAGTGAGGGTCGTCCGCTCTGTCGAGAGCCTGCCCGCCTTCAGCGCCGCGCAGCCTGTTTCGCGGCGTACCCGTCGATCAGTCGCAGAAGGGTCTCGTCGTCTGCCTTCGACACCGGCCACGCGTCTATCGGGAAGCGGATCGCCGCCATGTCCTGCGGCGAGGAACCACTGAACAACACGATCGGACCCGTGTAGTTGGCTTCACGCAGTCGGGTTGTCATCGCAACGCCAGCGCTGCCAGGGTCAGGCTGGTTCAGAATGACCAGGTCAGGCATGTGCAGGTTCATCCGGTCTATCGCCTCGTTGCCGTTGCGCGCTTCCTCAACGCGGTGATTGCGTTGCGTCAGACGCTGGAGCAGCGCCGCGCGGACGCCAGGGTGCTCGTCCACGATGAGCACGTCCATCGTCAGGCTCCCGTCAGGCCGGGCAGGCTCTGGGGGTACGGCACGCTTGTGGGCCCCAAGCCAGGCCGACGTAGCGTGGTGCGCGGCGGGCTTGCCGATGAAAAAGCCCTGCAAGTAGTCGGCGCCGAGACGCAGCAGGTGCGACGCGACCGCCTCGTCCTCTACGCCTTCGGCCACCACGGTCAGTTCCAGGCTGTGGGCGAGGTCGATGATGGAACGAACGATCCGCGACGTTCGAGGATCCGAGTCCAGGCCGATGATGAAGGAACGGTCGATTTTCAACTCGTCCACCGGCAGTTCCTTGAGGTAGGCCAGCGACGAGTATCCCGTCCCGAAGTCGTCGATCGAAACACGGACTCCGGTGCGGCGCAGCGCATCAAGGGCCGATGTGATGCCCGGGTTGCCACCGTCTGCGAGTACGGTCTCGGTGATCTCCAAAGTGATGAGATCAGGCGGGAGGTCTGCCGCCTTGACGACACGGGCGACTGCCTGCACAAGCCCGGGATCGTGCAGCAGCGCGCCCGACAGGTTCACCGCCACCGGAACAGGGTCGAAGGTGGACGCCCACCGCACCGCCTGCTGCACCGTCGTCGTCATGACGTGTTCGGTGAGCGCGGCGATGAGCCCGTTGTGCTCCGCAAGGACGATGAACTGGTCGGGTGGTATCGCCCCGAGCTCAGGGTGGTACCAGCGCGCCAGCGCCTCCACGCACTGGAGGCTGCCCTCGCCGTCCACGATGGGCTGATAGGCCACGGTGATGTCGCCGTCCTCGATCGCGGCGCGCAGCTGCCCTACCAGTTTGAGTTCTCCATGACGGACGGCATCGGGGCCGTCGGCGTGCGTGGCCCATCCACTGGAGAGCACTTTCGCCTGGCTGGCCGCGCTTGTCGCTCTGCGGATGAGCGTCTCCGCCTCGTGGCCGCCGGCGGGGGCTGTCACCACCCCGACATGCGCGGACACCACGACCGGGTGGCCCTGCGCCCAGTACACGCCAGCCACGCTTTCGCGGATGCCGACAGCGATACCGATGGCGTCCTCAGGAGTCGTGATGCCAGGTGCGAGCACAGCGAACTCATCCCCGGCCAAGCGGGCAACGGTGTCCCGGCCACGCGTGACCGCAAGCAGTCGCTGGCCGACCTCCTTCAGAATGAGGTCGGCCGCTGCTTGTCCCAAGCCCGCGTTGATCTGCCGGAACCGGTCGATGTTGACGACCAGCAGCGCGAGACTCCGCACGGACCGGCGCGGATCCTCCAGGGCGGCACGCAAGCGCTCGTAGAACACCCGCCGGTTCCCCAAGCCCGTGAGCTCGTCCTCGGACAGACTGCGTCTCAGAGCATCGCTGACCGCCATGCGTTCACGGAGATCTTCGATCTGCACGACCACGCGCTGAAGGTCGCCATCGCCGCTGCGTACGGGGATAGCGGTCTTGCGACCCCACACGACCTCGCCAGATCGGGCCACGTACCGCTCCTCCAACGTGAAATCGGCCACGTCTCCGCTCACCAGGCGTTGTAGGTATAGCTCGCAGGCCGCGAGGTCGTCGGCGAACGTGATATCCCGGAGAGACAATGCCGCGAGTTCGTCGATGGAGTACCCCAGGAACTCTGCGAGGGCTTCGTTCGCCTCCAGCAGTTTCCCGGCAGGATCGATGATGGTCATGCCGGTTCGCGCGTGCTGAAACGCCGCCACCATGCTGGCCGTGTCAACCCCCGCGATCGCGGCGTGCGAACTGCTGTGCACCCTGCACCCACCTTCCTGCCTGCCATCTGTCTAGAGAGCGCCGTGGGTGCCCCCCGTGCGGTAGCGCTTATGCCCAGTACCACCAGCATCCAAACTGGGGCCATGCTGTCAGTTCTGTCCGGGCCAGCCAATCCGCGGCCGCGTCCCTTGCATGGCTACATCCGAGACGTGCGGGTCGAATCAAGTCTCGGATAGGAGGCGGGCACTGGGACCTGTCATACCGAAGGCCCCGAGCTCATAGCCGATGTCCCTGGGTGCTGGCTCGCAGCTACGTCGGTGCCGCCTGCTCCAGGCAGCTCGGTCGCTTGGGCACTCACAACGAGATGGGGCACGGCTGCACAGTTCTGCTGCTTTCCACATTGCCTGCTCGCCCAGGAGGCAGTGGTCTGCCACCTTGTCCGCCGGCTGCCGTCTGCGCGTTGTGCCGTTTGCAGGAAGCCGGGGGGCCTCAAGGGCTGCTGACTGGTCCCGTGGAAAGGACCGCCGCCGGGGGGTGGCTTGCGACGAGCTCGGCGAAGACGACGATGTTGTCGCTGTAGCTGCGTAGTTGTCGGTCGAACTGGCCGCCGCAGGTGATGAGGCGCAGCCCGGCGTGGTCGAGGTCTCCGTACACCGCCTGGGTGGGAAACTTGTCCTTGGCGAACCGTTCGACACGTGTGACACGGAACCGTGCCGTGCTGGCGTCTTGTCGGGTGATCGAGATCTCAGCACCCGGTGACAAGCCCCGCAGGTCGAAGAAGACGCCTGGCTGTCCGGCCCAGTCCACGTGACCGGCGATGATCGCCGGACCGCGCTCTCCCGGCGTCGGCGAGCCGGTGTACCACCCGGCCGGGAACCCCCTCGATGGGACCTCCAAGGTCCCGTCGGCCTGCAGTCCCAGGTCCATCAGCTCGGAGTCCACGCCGATCGACGGGATCTGCAGGCGGACCGGGGCGGCTGGGAGCATCGTCGCCGTGCCGGCTGGGTGGGTGAGCTCGGCATCGGATGTGGTCGCGTGGGAGGGCTGAGGTTGTGTTCCGTCCATGGGCGCCACGGGCTCGGGAGGCGTCGTGACCAGGGGCACAGCGTTGCTGATCACCACCACGGCCACGAGCAGCAGCAGCAGATGCTGCAGCTTTGGCTGCAGCATCTGCACGCGCCTTTGCTCACGCATCCTCAACCTCGGACACGGCGCCCAGAAGCGACGACATTGAGCGTGCAACCCAACGCGAGCATGAGCACGACAGCGACAAGCAGCACCATCCCGCCGGGGGCTGCATCGTTGCCACCGCCACCGGCGGGATGGTGCTGCTTGTCGCTGT
>Ga0247713_1001357_pt1 | contig 12206 bp, 15 predicted proteins | sample 21E_NmetaG_FD_189936 | JGI IMG/M metagenome (GOLD analysis project Ga0247713, IMG submission 189936) | Soil microbial communities from hillslope of Landscape Evolution Observatory, University of Arizona, Oracle, AZ, United States - 2-1-E_N | ecosystem: Engineered > Artificial ecosystem >... | reverse complement strand
TCGGCCCGGCGGTTGGGGCGCAGGAGCACGCGTGTCCCCCGGCCCACCGCCACGCCGCCCACCCAGACCCGGTCCTCGAACGGGTCGACGGCGGCGTCGGCGGCCGGGTCCCACCACGGCGCCGCCTCGGGCTGGGGCTCGGGCTCGGGTGGGGGCTCGGTGGCGTCACGCAGGTACCGCACCGCGCCGTGCAGCCGCCCGAACACCTCCTCGGGCATGAGGTCGCAGCGGTCCACGATGGCCGCCGCCCGGGGGTCGGTGCTGCGGGCCTCCCGCTTCTCGTCCTCGGTGAGGGTCATCACCCGGAGGGCGAGGATCTCGTCGACCTCGGTGGCGTCGAACATGTCGCCCGGGCTCTCGGGCGCGACCTCGGGGTAGTCGGCCAGGATCACCGGCGATGACAGCACCACATCTCGCTGGCCGACCTCGCCGATGAGGACCGGCCAGGTGTGGACGTTGGAACAGGCCGCGACAACAGGCCGGGCGTACGCCGGCGGGTCGGCCAGCGAGATGAAGGCGCCGTCGCGCGCCCCGAGCAGGGTGTGGACGGCAATGAAGGACCGGCGGGCCATTTCGTCCCGCCCGGTTCCGGCCCAGGCGGTGTGGTTCTCGACCCGCACCCGCACCTTCACCAGCGGGCTCGGTCCGGGCACCGCCTCCGCCGCCACCCGCACCGACCCGGAGACGGGCTGGAGGCTGCGCACGAGCCGGCCGACGACGCCGCCGCCGGAGTCGAAAACCTGCTCGACCTGCCGGTCGGCCCCGAGCTCCAAGGGCACCACCCGCTCCCCGGTCAGGAGGCCGGCCACGGGCAGCCGGGGGACGTCGACCTCGTGCTCGACCGCCTCGTCCCAGCTCGTCAGGAGGGCCCCCTCCACCTCCAGGGACTCGACCGGCTCGAACCCGGCGGCCGCCAACCGCTCGACCTGGCGCTGCTGCACCCGCAGAAGGCGGACGCGCACGTGCAGCTCGGGAGCGGCGCCCGCCTCCAGCAGGCACTCGGTCTGCATCGTCCAGTCCTCGGAGCCGTCCGACTCGGCGAAGGGACGGGGGGCCACGACCCCGAACTGCCACCGCAGCTGGTTCTTACGGGCTGAGGCCCGGTACGGGTACAGCACGTAACCCTCGTAGAGCACGGCGTCGGCCACCTTGCGGGCTGCCTCGAAACGGTCGCCAGTCACGGCCCGCCCGCCTTCAGCAGAGCCTCCACCGCCTGCTCCATGGTGGCCAGGCCCTCCACGCTCTTGTAGCGCTCGAGGGCGTCCAGGGTGTGGCGGGGCAGCCGCAGCCAGCCCTGGTTGGGGAAGTAGAGGTCCATCATCGCCCGCCACACCGCCACCGGCAGGCGGTAGGTGGACTCGCAGTGCCAGGGGACGGGGTCGACGCGCAGGGCGCCGTCGGCCGACCGCCCGAAGGCGGTGCCGTTGAACAGCAGGACCAGCGGGATCTCGCCGTCGTCGAGGGAGTGCATGTACTTGGCCGCCGCCACCTCGAAGTCGTAGGTGCAGGGCACGGGTAGGTCGACCTCGGTGAAGCCCACGAAGCCGGGGACCATGGCCGAGGCGTGGGCCCACAGGAAGGGCCGCAGCGTGTCGCCCCAGCGGGGCGTCTCCCCGAACAAACCGAGCAGCCGCTCCTCCTCGGCACGGGTGTAACGGCGGCGCTGGGGCTCGATGCGGATCTGGCACCGCAGCGACAGGGCGTGCACGTCGGCGCCGGCGCCGGCCGAGACGTGCAGGCGGACGTTCAAGGTGGGGACCGCCGCGTAGCGGTCGGCCTCGGCGCCCGCGACCTCGAAGGAGAGCTGGTTCATCGGGCTCGCTGCGCCACGCCGGCGAAGAACTCGTCGATGGTCCGCCGCGCCTCCGAGCCTCCGTCGAAGCCTCGCCACTGCATGCGCAGGTAGCCCACCAGCTCGTAGCACGCGTCGATCGGCACCACGTAGCTCTCCGGGTCGCCGTCCGGGCCGGCCCGCACCAGCAACGCCTCGACGTCGGCCTCCAGCGCCGCCAAGACGGGATCGGACCGCAGCAACCGCTCCCACAGATCGAGGGGCAGCAGCGACTCGGTTGCCCCCGCCGGGCCCGGGTAGAACCCGTGCACCTGGTCGGTCAGCGTGGAGTGGAAGAAGAAGGCGATGCCCACCGGGATCTGCAGCTCCTCCCACGTGGCCCGGCTGACGGCCGACGGCCCGAGCGCGACCACGCGGTCGGGCACCGCCTTGTAGTGACCACCTCCCGCACCCCCCGGGAGGAACAGCAGGTAGCACGGCCGGCAGGCGCACATCAGTGACCGGCTCGACACGCTGACCACGTGGGCATGGGCGCCGCCGATCTCCGCCGCGCACAGCTCGCAGCGCTCGCCCGGCCGGGGCCGGGGGCGGCGGAACCGCTCGAGCACCTCCAGCGGGGAGGGCTCGCTCACGAGGCCTTGACCCCCAGGGCGACGGGCACGGTGACCGGCTCGGGCTCGGCCGAGGCCACCCCTTCGACCTCGAGGCGGACTATCTCGGGCGCCGCCTCCGCGACGGCTCGCTCGACCGCGTGGCGGAGGGTGGCCGACGACGACGGGCAGCCGTCGCAGCTCCCCAGCAGCCGCAGCGAGAGCCTGCCCGCCTCCTCGTCGAGGTCCAGCACCTCGACGTCGCCGCCGTGGGACATGAGGTACGGGCGCACGCCGGCGAGAGCGCCCTGCACCCGCTCGGCCAGCGTGGCGGGGTGAAGGCCGTGCAGCACCAGGAGGCTCGACACCAGCTCGTCCCCCACCAGCCGGACGAGCACGGGGGCGCCGTTCTCGTCGTCGCGCAGCGCCTGCACCACCGCCCTCAGCCCGCCGCCGTACAGGTCGGTCACCAGTGCGAGTGTCTCTTCGACCTTCCGCCACGCGACCGGATCGAGGCCAGCCCTCAGCTCGCCCAGAAGCTCCTCGACCCGATCGCCGGCCGCCCGCAGGTTCACTCGCCGGTGTTGACCATGGTCGGCGAGTGGAGCTTGCGGAGGACCTTGCCCCCGCCCAGGTACATGTGCACGCCGCAGGGCAGGCATGGGTCGAAGCTGCGGACGGTCCGCATGATGTCGATGCCCTTGAAGTGCTCCCTGTCGTTCTCCTCGAATATGGGCGTGTTCTGGACCGCGTCCTCGTAGGGGCCGGGCGTGCCGTAGATGTCACGCGGGTTCCCGTTCCAGGGCGTGGGCGGGTAGGGGTGGTAGTTGGCGATCTTGCCGCCCTTGATGACCATGTGGTGCGAGAGCACGCCCCGCACCGCCTCGGTGAACCCGCAGCCGATGGCCTCGTCCGGGACCTCGAACGGCTCCCACGTCTTCGTCCGCCCGGCCCGGACCTCCTTGAGGGCCTTCTCGATGAAGTCCAGGGCGGAGGCCGCCGCGTAGGCCTGGAAGTAGGTGCGGGCCCGGTTGCGCTCGATGGCGTTGGACCACCGGGGAATCGTCCACTCGAAGGTGACCTCGGGCCTGAGGGCGGTGCGGGGCAGGTGGATCTGCACGCTCTTGCCCGTGGCCTTGCGGAACGGCGTGTTGACGAGGCCCGAGAGGGCCGTCGACCACAAGCGGGCGATGGGGCCGCCGCCGGTGTCGAGGGCGAGGTAGTTCTTGCCGTCGAACCAGCGGGGGGCCATGACCCAGCTGTAGTTGCCGTCGAAGTCCCGCTTCTGGGGCTGGGGCAGGGTGTGCTGGTTCCAGGGGTGGCGGCGGTCGACCGGGTTCCCCAAGGGGTCCCGCTCGACGAACATGGGCTGGTCCTCCCAGTCGTCGTAGAACGAGTGGCCCAGGAGGATGCGGATGCCGAGGTTGATGGTGACCAGGTCGTTGGTGACCAGCTTCCCGTCCACCACCACGCCCGGCGTCACGCCCATGGCCCGGCCCCACTGGGTCATGTCCCGGTAGTTGAAGTTGCAGACCTCGGGATCCTGGAAGGCGCCCCAGCAGCCGAGCAGGACGCGCCGGCGGCCGACCTCTTCGTAGCCGGGCATGGCCTCGTAGATGAAGTCGAAGAGGTCGTCGTGCATGGGGACGACCTTCTTCATGAACTCCACGTAGCGCATGAGGCGGGTGTAGTAGTCGGTGAAGAGCTGGATCGTGGCGGTGGTGCCCACACCGCCCGGGTACAGCGTGGAGGGGTGGACGTGGCGCCCCTCCATCAGGCAGAACATCTCCCGCGTGTAGCGGCTGACCGCCAGCGCCTCGCGGTAGAACTCGCCGGAGAACGGGTTGAGGGACCGCATGATGTCGGCGATGGTGGCGTAGCCGTGCTCCGCCGCGTGGGGGGCCTCGGTCTCCTCCGCCAGCTCCAGCACGCCGGGGTTGGTCTCCGCCACCATCTTCTCGCAATAGTCGACCCCGACCAGGTTCTCCTGGAAGATGTTGTGGTCGAACATGTACTCGGCCGCCTCGCCCAGGTTGACGATCTGCTCTCCCAGGTGCGGCGGCCTCACGCCGTACGCCATCTGCTGGGCGTAGACCGAGCAGGTGCAGTGGTTGTCACCGCAGATGCCGCAGATGCGGCTGGTGATGAAGTGGGCGTCGCGCGGGTCCTTGCCCTTCATGAAGATGCTGTAGCCGCGGAAGATCGACGACGTCGAGTGGCACTCGACGACCCGTCCCGTGCCGAAGTCGATCTTGGTGTAGATCCCGAGGCTGCCCACGATGCGGGTGATCGGGTCCCACGCCATCTCGACGAGGTCGCCGTTGCCCACGTTCTGCACGGCGCTGGCGGCCGCCTCCCTCGACGTCCTGGTTGCCACGTTGTCGCGTCCCCCTGTGTCTCGAGCTTGTGCGTCGAACTCGTGTCTCGAACTTCGGCGGTCAGGGCCGGGCGTCAGCGCCAGTCGCCCTGGTAGCCGCTCAGCAGCTTCTGGCCCTTCTGGCGCCACTTGGGCTCGGTGTCGACGGTCCTGGCGGTGATGTCGCGCAGGCCGCGGATGATCGAGCCGTACAGCCCGCTCACCCCGGTGGAGACCTTGCCCCCGGGAGGCTCGTCCATGAAGGGCATGAACTTGTCCGGAAAGCCGGGCATGGTGCACCCGATGCAGATGCCGCCCACGTTGGGGCAGCCGCCGACGCCGTTGATCCAGCCCCGCTTGGGGACGTTGCACTTCACCACCGGCCCCCAGCAGCCCAGCTTCACGATGCACTTGGGCGAGCCGTACTCGGTGGCGAAGTCGCCCTGCTCGTAGTAGCCGGCCCGGTCGCAGCCTTCGTGCACGGTCTGGCCGAACAACCAGGCCGGGCGCAGGGCCTCGTCCAGCGGGATGAGCGGCGCTTGGCCGGTGGCCATGTAGAGCAGGTAGAGGATCGTCTCGGAGAGGTTGTCGGGGTGGATGGGGCACCCCGGGACGTTGACGATGGGGATGCCCGCCTTGGACTTCCAGGACCAGCCGAGGTAGTCGGCCACGCCCATGGCCCCGGTGGGGTTGCCGGCCATGGCGTGGATGCCGCCGTACGTGGCGCAGGTGCCGACGGCCAGGACGGCGGTGGCCTTGGGCGCCAGCCGGTCGAGCCACTCGCTGGTGGTCATGGGCTGATCGGTGGCGGGGTTGTTGCCGAACCCGCACCAGTAGCCCTCCCGCTTGATGGCTTCGTTGGGGATCGATCCCTCCACCACCAGCACGAACGGCTCCAGCTCCCCCCTCTCGGCCTTGAAGAACCACTCGATGAAGTCGTCAGCCCCGCCGACAGGGCCGCACTCGTAGTCGATGAGCGGCCAGTGGACGGCGATCTTGGGCAGGCCGGGGAGCGCCTGGAGGGCGATCTCCTCGATGCTGGGCTGGGTGGCCGCGGTCAGCGCCACGGAGTCCCCGTCGCAGCTGAGCCCGGCGTTGATCCAGAGGATGTGGATCACCGTCTCCTGGACCGGTGCAGCCTTTGCTGGAGTCACGGACCGAATCCCCCCTTGGCGAGTGCATCGAGGAACCGCGCCTGGCGGAGCTTCCTCGGGCCGACGCTGGCTGCCCACACCTTTGCGCGTTTATCGGTCCGTGTCAGTAGGGATTACACACAACTAATCGCGTGCCCGCACCTGTCTGTGATGGTCCCTGTATGTGTTGTCCGCTGTATGACCAGCTCACCTACAAGTGCGGGCGCGATTGGGTTGCGATTTGGTGAATCGCCTCACCGGACACCGGATTCCAGTCAGCCGCCCTGGTCTCCGGTGAACGTCCCGGGCATGCCCTCGTCGGCCAGGTCCTGAGGGTCGACGCCGGTCGACGCCCGCTGGTCCGAGGTGCCGCTGGGCCGTTGCGACTGGCCCCTGGGACCGAGATCGTGGCGGCCGGGCTCGTTGCCCTCCCGCTCCTTCACGTCCTCGCCTCGCCGGCTGACGCTCTCCCCGACGCCATGGGGGCTTTCCGGCGTGCCGCCTCCCTCCTCGGCGCTCACCTCGCCGGGCGAGACGGGCCGCTCCCGGGCCGGGCTGGCCGTCGCCCCGGGGCGACCGGTGACCGTCTCGTCCAGCTGGCGCTCTACGGTGCCGGCGAGGTCTTCGCTCACGGGGTCGTCGCCGCGGGCCTTCGTGCGCCCCTCGTACGGAGGGCTGTTCCCAGTGTCAGTAGCCATGCTGCTCCTTCCGAGCCGCCCTGGCCTGTCCAACGTCTATGCCATCCCTACCCGGTCGGGCATTTGCACGAACTACATGTCACCGGCTGCTAGATGAGACCGGCACGATGACACCGGCACGATGACACCGGCACAGATGAGACCGTCAGCTACCTATGTGGGTTCAGGCAGATTCCGGAAATGTGCCCGCCTCGAGCGAGCGAAGGTGCTCCTCCACCGCCGGGATCAACGTGTTGTCGTGACCCTTCGGGCACCGGGCGTGAGGGAAGGACTCGTAGGGTCCGGGAGGGACGACGTCGGCGGGCAACCAGCACGTGGGGCACGGCAGCAGCTCGGCGGCCTCCACTATGCCGCCTCGTCCGGGGCCGCCTCGTCCGGGGCCGCCTCGTCCGGGGCCGCCTCGTCCCACGCCGGCTCGACGTGGAGCTCGAACGGGAAGGCGGCCTCGACCGAAGCCTGGCTGCGGGCCTCCTCGACGAGCGAGGTGGCCGATTCGCCCGACAGCGAGGCCACGACCAAGGCGAGGGCGGCCAGCTCGCCGGCCTGGTAGCCGGCGGCGAAGCCCGTGTGGTACTCGGGCGTGGCGCTGTCGGCCTGGGCCCGCGCCGCGGCCCACTCACGAGCGGCGGCGTTGTGCAGCATGCTCCTGCACATGGCCTCGAGCTCTTCGGTCCCCATTGCACCACCGTACCTGCTCTGTACCTATAGGGAACGGGACGCCACTCGTGCACGGACTGACCCGCGTGCGACAAGAGAGAGCGCTGCTTTGGGGCGGCTCACAGCAGGGGTGGGCCCCGTGCTCTCCTACTGTCTGCCCTCCCGGCGGCCACGCAAACCGTGGACGGGCGGACTACCGGGTCGTGACCGCGCTTGAGGTGCGGGCGTCCTGGACCGTCACCACGACGACGCGGTCGTCCTCGGGGATGTGCCGGTAGACCATCAGCATCCAGCGCCACGGCCCGACGACGAAGCGGAAGCCGTGCCAACGACCCTCCAGCTCCTGCCCTAGTCGCGGGAACGCCCGCAACGGCTCGAGGCTGGCGCGGACGCGGCGCAGCGTGTCGGGCGGGAGGCTGTGGGTGAGGATAATCCTCCGCAGATCCTCGACCGCAGACCGCGCCAGCTCGACCTGGGCCACGCCCTCTAAAGGTCGTCGATGGCGATGGTCTCGCCCGCGTCGGCCTGGCGGCTGCCGATCTGAGCCCGTTCCCAGGCCCCGTCGATCCCGTCGAGCACGGCCACGACGCCGGCCGGATCGGGGTCGGCGTCGTCGATGGCGGTCGACAACAGCGACCGGGCCAGGGTGCCCTCGTTGACGTGCACGCGCGACGCCAGCCGGGACAGCTTGGCGGCGTGGGCGTCGTCCAGCGTGATGTTTAGACGCTGCGGGCTCATCGATCACGATCGTACACGGGGCGACGCGGGCCGTGTACCCGCCAGCTCAGAAGCCGAGCCGGTCGAGAGCGTGGGGGCGGCGCTGCCAGTCGGGCTCGACCCGCACCACCAGATCGAGGAAGGCGCCGTCGGGGAGCTGGCCGCGCACGGCCGTGCCCACCTTCTTCAGCACCTCCCCGCCCCTGCCGATCACGATGCCCTTCTGCGACTCCCGCTCCACCAGGATCTCGCAGCGGATCCGGGGCCATTCCCATTCGGTGACCCGGCAGGCGATGGAGTGGGGAAGCTCCTCCCTGGTCACCGCCAGCAGCTGCTCGCGGACGAGCTCGGCCACCCAGAAGGCGTCGGGCACGTCGGTGACGGTCCCCTCCGGGTAGTAGCGCGGCCCCTCTGGCATGCGGGCCACGATCGCCTCCACCAGGGCGTCGAGGCCGGTGCCCTTCACCGCCGAGACGGGGAAGTACTCGGCCAGGCCCAGCTCCGCCGCCGCCGCCAGCTGCCCGAGCACCTGGGCGCGGCTGGCCTTGTCTACCTTGTTGACCACGCACAGGCCCCGCTCGGCCGGCACCCGCCGGGTCACGAACCGGTCGCCCGTACCCAAGGGGGCGGTGGCGTCGATCACCAGCAGCACCACGTCGACGTCGTCGTCGACGGCCGAGGTGGCGGCGGCGTTGAACCGCTCGCCGGCCGGCGTGCGGGGCTTGTGGATGCCGGGCGTGTCGACGAACACCACCTGGGCGTCGGGGCGGTCGAGCACGCCCCGGACCTGGGTGCGGGTGGTCTGCGGCTTGTCGGACACGATGGAGACCTTCGAGCCCAACATGGCGTTGAGCAACGTGGACTTGCCCACGTTGGGCCGGCCCAGGATGGTGGCGAACCCCGACCGGAACAGCGGCAGGCCGGCCACGGCGTTCGGGCCACGCAGGCCGGCCACGGCGTTCGGGCCACGCAGGCCGGCCACGGCGTTCGGGCCACGCAGGCCGGGCTCGTTCACCCCTCGGCGGCGGCTCGGCCGGCCTCGTCCTCGGCCGGCCGGGGCACCTTCGATATGCGCACCCGGCCGATGCGCCGCCCCTGCACGCGCTCGGCCCGCAGCCGGTGGCCGTCGATGTCGACCGTCTCGCCCTCGTGGGGAACGTGCCCCAGCAGGTTGAGCATGAGGCCGCCCACGGTGTCGAAGTCGCCTTCGGGGAAGTCGGCCTGGAGCAGCTCGTTCACCTCGTCGATGGGCATGCGGGCGTTGACCCGCACGCCGCCGTCGGCCAGGGGCTCGACGGGCGCCTCCTCGACGTCGAACTCGTCAAAGATCTCCCCCACCAGCTCCTCGATGAGGTCCTCGAGGGTCACCAGGCCGGCCGTGCCGCCGTACTCGTCGACGACGATGGCCATGTGGCTCTTGTCCCTCTGCATCTCGGGCATCAGCTCGGCCACCCGCTTCGTCTCGGGGACGAACCGGGCGGGCCGCACCAGGTCGCGCACGCAACGCCCGGAGCCCCCTGGCTCCCGGAACGCCTTCATCACGTCCTTGGCGTAGAGGATGCCCACGATGTCGTCGATGCCCTGCTCGTAGACGGGGATGCGGCTGTAGCCGGCCGACATGAACAGCTCCATGGCGTCGCTGGCCTTGGCCCGGGCCTCCACCGTGGCCATGTCGGGGCGGGGCACCATCACCTCCCGCACCACGGTGTCGCCGAACTCGATGATGGAGTGGATGAGCGCCCGCTCGGTGCGCTCGATGACCTCCTCCTCCTCGGCCACGTCGGCCAGGGCCAGCAGCTCCTCCTCCGACACGAACGGCCCCCGCTTGAGGCCCTTCCCCGGGGCGATGATGTTGGCGATCTTGATGAGCACGGCGGAGAGCAGGCGTATGGGCAGGAAGGAGGCGACGGCGTTCACCAGCGGCGCCATCCGCAGGGCGGCCCGCTCGGTGTTCTGCACCGCGTAGGTCTTGGGGAGGACCTCGGCGAACACGAAGATGATCATCGTCTGGACCGTGGCCGCGATCGCCACGCCCGGCGCGCCCCAGTTGCGCTCGGCCAGGGCGCCGACGAGGGTGGCGGCCAGCAGGTGGCAGAGCAGCACCAGCAGCAGCACGGGGTTGAGGAACCGCTCGGGGCGGTCGACCAGCTTGAGCAGGGCCACGGAGCCCCGGCGCTTGTCCTCGGAGAGGGCCAGGGCCTTCACCCGGCTGACCCGGGTGAGGCTGGTCTCGGCCATGGCCAGGAAGGCGGCAGTGACGATCAGCATGCCCACGAGCACCCACAGGAGCGTCTCGTTGTTCATGGCCGCCTGCCCGCGTCGGCCCGGTGGGGGCTAGTACTTGGAGGTTTCATGTCCTGTGGAACCGGGCCAGCAGCTCCCGCTCCCGTTGCTCCATCTCCTTGGCCTCGCCGTCGTCGACGTGGTCCATACCCAGGAGGTGGAGGATGCCGTGCACGACGAGGAGGGCCATCTCGTCCTCGTAGGTGCCGGCGTGGTCGGGGGCGTTGCGGCGGGCCACCGCCGGGCACACCACGACGTCGCCCAGCAGGGTGGGAAGGTCGGACGGCTCGAAGTCGTCGGAGGGGCCGGCCGGGCCGAGCGAGTCGGGTAGGCGCCCACCCTCGTACACGTCGTCGTCGATGGGGAAGGCGAGCACGTCGGTGGGCCCCTCCTTGCCCAGGAACCGCTTGTTGAGCTGGGCCATGGCCTCCTCGTCGACGAACAGCATCGACAGCTCGGCGTCGCCCCGCACGCCCTGAGCGGCCAGCACCGCCTCGGCCAGCTCCACCAGCCCGACGGTATCGACCGGCTCGGCGTCCTGCTCGTCGGCGGCGAACACCATCACATCGGAGGCGGGCCGGCCACCGCTCACGCCGACAGCCCGTCCTTGTGCTCGGCCCGGTCGTAGGCGTCCACGATGTCCTGGACGATCTTGTGGCGGACCACGTCGCGCGACGTGAGGTGGACGAACTCCAGGCCGGCGATGCCGGTGAGCACCCGCTCGAGGCCCAGCAGCCCGCTGCGGCCGGCGGCCAGGTCGACCTGGGTCACGTCGCCGGTGACCACCGCCCTGGACCCGAAGCCGATGCGGGTGAGGAACATCTTCATCTGCTCGGGGGTGGTGTTCTGGGCCTCGTCGAGGATGAGGAAGCTGTCGTTGAGGGTGCGGCCCCGCATGTAGGCCAGCGGCGCCACCTCGATGGTGTCGCCCTCGAGCAGCCGCTTCGACCCCTCGGGCCCGACCATGTCGTAGAGGGCGTCGTACAGCGGCCGCAGGTAGGGGTCGACCTTGGCCAGCACGTCGCCGGGCAGGAAGCCGAGCCGCTCCCCCGCCTCCACGGCCGGGCGGGTGAGGATGATGCGGCTGACCTGGTGGGCCTGGAGGGCCTGCACGGCCATGGCCACGGCCAGGTAGGACTTGCCGGTGCCGGCGGGGCCGATGCCGAAGGTGATGACGTTGCGCTCGATGGCGTCGGTGTAGCGGCGCTGCCCGCTCGTCTTGGGCCGCACCGAGCGGCCCCGAACCGAGCGCAGCACCTCGGCGGCCAGCACCTCGGAGGGCCGCTCGTCGGCCTTCACCATGTCGATGGTGCGGCCCACGTCGGCGGCGTCGAGGCGGTGGCCCTGGCGCAGCATTCGCACCAGCTCGTCGAACAGTTTTCCGACCCGCTCGGCGTCGCCCCCGCTGACGGTGATCTCGTTGCCGCGGACCAGTATCTCGGCGTCGGTGAAGGCGGCTTCGACCAGCCGGAGGAGTTCGTCACGGGAGCCGAGCAGCTCCACCATGAGGTGGTTGCCGGGCACGAGCACTTTTACTGAAGTGGAGGACACGCTGCAGTGATCAGGTTAGCGAAGCGGCGTCACCCTGGGGGCCATTCCATGGGCCGGCCCCCCAGGACGTGCAGGTGCAGGTGCGGCACCGAGTTCTGCGCGTCGTCCCCCACGTTGAACACCAACCGGTAGCCCCGGCCGTCGACGCCCTCGGCCCGGGCCACCTGCTGGGCGGTGTCGAACATCTCCGCCAGCGTGGCCCCGTGCTCCGGGCGCAGGGCGTCGGCCGACTCGATGTGGTCGCGCGGCACGACCAGCACGTGGGTGGGCATGGCCGGCTGGATGTCGCGGAAGGCGTAGGTGCGCTCCGACGAGGCCACCTCCTGCGACGGGATCTCGCCGGCCACGATCTTGCAGAAGATGCAGTCGCCCATGACGCTCGACGGTAGTGGTCGGGGCCCGGCCGGCCGTTACCATCCCCGGGCGGTG
>Ga0247713_1001356_pt1 | contig 12219 bp, 3 predicted proteins | sample 21E_NmetaG_FD_189936 | JGI IMG/M metagenome (GOLD analysis project Ga0247713, IMG submission 189936) | Soil microbial communities from hillslope of Landscape Evolution Observatory, University of Arizona, Oracle, AZ, United States - 2-1-E_N | ecosystem: Engineered > Artificial ecosystem > Mesocosm... | reverse complement strand
CTCGGTCGCGGCCTGCGTCCCGAGGGTGACCCCGTCGAGATCGAAGCCGTCGCCGGTGACCGGCTTCCACACGTACGCGTAGACGTCGAGCTCGCGGCTGCCGCGCGCCGTGTACGAGAGCGAGGGGAAGCGCTGCCACGACGTCGAGACGGCGAAGCACGTCTCCGCGGAGCCGACGAGCGTGCTGCCCGACCACTCGCGCATCCGCAGGCAGACGCGCGTGCCGCCGCGGTCGCTCCGCACCCACGCTCCCGCGAGGTACGTCGCACCCGCCGCGGTCGAGGAGACCGGGCGCGGCTTCGGCAGGATCGAGAAGCTCGAGCCCGAGGAGTAGCGGACGCGCGCGAAGTACGCGCCGTCCGGGCCCCCCGCCGCGCGCGAGAGCGTCGCGCCGGTCGTCGTCCAGCCCGAGAGGGAGCCCTCGAAGGAGCCGTTCGGCAGCACGTTCGTCGACGCGCCGGCCGGAGCGGCGAGCAGCAGCGCGACCGCGCTGCCGAGGGTGGCGGCGAAACCCCTCATCCGTGACGAGATATCGCCGCGCCGAGGCGGCGGCGCCTCCCCCGCCCGGGGGAACGCGCCGCCGCCGCGGGCTCGTTTTACATCGGGCTAGCGCGTCAGGACGATCGCGTCCACGTCGAACGAGTCGCCGGACGCGGTGGCGGTCGACTGGTAGACGTACAGGTCGAGCGAGTGGCCGCCGACGGCGGTGTAGGACACCTCCGGGAACCGCGCCCACGACGCCGTCGCCGCGAGGCAGCTCTGCGCCGAGCCGAGCAGCGCCCCGGACGAGGAGTACTCGCGGACGCGCAGGCAGAAGGTCTTCCCGACCGCGCTCGCGCTGCGCAGGGACGCGCTCGTGCGGAACACGGTCCCGGCCTCCGTCGGCGAGACGGGCCGCGGCGAGGTGACGAGCGAGTAGCTGGACGTGCCGGACGCGGCGACGCGGGCGGCCTGCGCCCCGTCGGCCGCGTCGCCGACGAGCGACACGCTCGCGCGGTAGCCGTACCAGCCGTCGAGCCCCGACTCGAAGGAGCCGTTCGCCAGCAGGTTGGAGGACGGCGGCGGCGGAGGCGGCGCCTGCACGGTCCACCGCCACTCGGCCGGCGTCGGGTCCGGCGTGCCCGCGGGGCCGATCGCGCGGACGCGGAAGACGTGGTCGCCGACGGCGAGGCCGGAGACCGTGCGCGGCGAGCTGCACGGGACCCACGCGCCGTCGTCGAGCGAGCACTCGAACGTCGACCCGGCGGTGTCGGACCCGAAGCTGAACGTGGCGGAGGTCTCGGTCGTCGGCGACGACGGGCCGGAGTGGATCGTCGTCTCCGGCGGCACCGGCTCGCCGCCGCCGCCACCGCCGCCCGAGCGCGTCAGGACGACCGCGTCGAGGTCGAACGAGTCGCCCGACGCCACCGTCCCCGCCTGGTAGGCGTAGAGGTCGAGCGAGTGCCCGCCGACCGCGGTGTAGCTGAGCTCCGGGACGCGCGTCCACCCGGCGGAGGCGACGACGCAGCTCTGGGCGGTGCCGAGCTGCGACCCGTTGCTCGCGAACTCGCGGACGCGGACGCAGAAGGTCTTCCCGGCGGCGGTCGCCGTCCGCACGGCTGCCGCGGCGCGGAAGACGGCACCGGCGTCCGTCGGGGAGACCGGCCGCGGGGCCGTGACGATCGAGTACGACTGCGCCCCGTCGGCGGCGACGCGCGCCGCGTGCTGCCCGTCCGCCGCCTCGCCGACGAGCGTCAGCGTCGCGCGATGGCCGTACCAGCCGTCGAGCGTCCCCTCGAACGAGCCGTTCGGCAGCAGGTTCTCGCCCGACGGCGGGGGCTGCTCCTCCTGGATCGTCCACGTCCAGGCGGCCGGCGTCGCGTCGGCGGTGCCGCCCGAGACGGCGCGGACGCGGAAGGTGTGCTCGCCCGGAGCGAGCCCCGAGTAGGAGTGCGGGGACGTGCACGCGGCCCAAGCGGCGCCGTCGAGCGAGCACTCGAAGGTCGCGCCCGAGACGTTCGAGCTGAACGCGAACGTCGCGCTCGTCGAGGTCGTCGGCGACGACGGCCCCGAGTCGATCGTCGTCTCGGGGGCCGGCGGCGGGTCGCCGGCGTTCTGGACGCTCACCGACCGCGGGTCGGACAGCGCGGTGTTCCCGGCGGTGTCGGTCGCGCGGGCGCGAATCGTCGCCTGCCCGTTGGCGACGGTGCGCGAGTCCCAGGAGACGGAGTAGGGCGCGCTCGTCGCGGTGCCGACGACGGCGCCGTTGACGAGGAACTCGACGCGGGAGACGCCGACGTTGTCGCTCGCGTCGGCCGACAGGGTCACGGTCCCGCTGACGGTGGCGCCGTCCGCGGGCGCGGTCAGCGCGACCGTCGGGGGCGTCGTGTCGCCGCCGCCGCCGCCGCCGGGCAGCGGGTTGCACGCCGTCGAGCCGGAGTCGGTGAACGTCTTCCCCTCCTGCGGGAGGAACTGCCAGTGGTACGAGCCGCTGCGCAGCGTCAGCTTGAGCACGCCGAACGTGCCGGTGTGCATCACCTCGAGGTTCGGCCTCGCCGTCCCCAGCTTGTAGTGCATCGTCCCGCCGGTTCCGACGACGAACTGCCGGATCCCGCGCGGGTCGGCCTGCCCCGCGGGGTTCTGCTTCGCGTAGCGCTGGTAGGTGTGGTCGTTGCCGCCCCAGACGAAGTCGACCGCGTACTTGTAGAGGACGTCCCAGAAGGGCGCCACCTGCCGCTGGTCGCCGTGCAGCTGGCCGGAGCTCCAGCGCGGGTGGTGGAAGTACGCGGCGGTGCAGTCCTTCGCGTTTGCGGCGAGGTCGCGCTCGAGCCACTCGAGCTGCTCGCTCCCGGGGCCGCACGGGACGATGGTGCAATTCGAGTTGAGCACGACGATGTGCCAGTCGCCGAGGTCGTAGCTGTACCAGCCCTTGTTCGGCTCGCCGACGGACGGGCCGTAGTAGTCGAAGTAGCCTGCTGCGCCGGGCGTCCGGTACTCGTGGTCGCCGACGGCGGGCCGCGTGCGGTGCTTGTGCCGGCCCCAGGCGGGGTCGTAGCAGTCGCGGTACTCCTCCGCGGAGCCGTAGTTCTGCTCCGTGTCGCCGGCGATCGCGATCACGCCGGGCGTCGTGTCGAGGAGCCGCGCGACGGACTCGTCGCCGCTCGACCAGCACGAGGCGACGTCCGCCGTCGCGAGCAGCACCGGGTCGCCGGCGTGCTCCGGCAGCACCGGGTCGGGCGTGCCGTCGTCGAGGGCGATCCCGTCGACGTCGAAGCTGTCGCCCTCCGCGCCCGGCGTCGCCTGGTACACGAGCACCTCGATCTCGTTGCCGTCCCTGCTCGCCTGGTACGAGACCGGCGCGAACGCCTGCCACGACGACGTCGTCGTCAGGCAGCTCTGCGCGCCGCCGACGATCTTCCGGTCGGAGAACTCCCACGGCCCGTTGAACTCGCGGATGCGCAGGCAGACGGTCTTCCCCGGCGTGACGCTGCGCGTCCACCCGGTCGCGACGTAGGTGCGCCCGGCGACCGACGAGTTGACGGGCTTCGGGCTCGTGTACGCGGAGTAGTCGCCGCTGGAGCGGGTCACGCGTCCCGCGCCGGGGCCGGCCACGCCGCCCGCGACGACCGAGAGCGACGCGTTGTAGCCCTTCCACCCTGCCACCTCGTAGGTGCCCTGGCGCGCCCAGCCCTCGACCGGCATCTCGAAGTTCCCGTTCTGGACGAGGCCGTCGGACCACCACGTCCGCTCCGCCGGCGTCGGGTCGACGGTGCCGCCGTCCACGGCGCGGACGCGGAACGTGTGGCGGCCGGCGCCGACGTGGACGGTGCGCGGCGACGTGCACGCCGCCCACGCCGACCCGTCGAGCGAGCACTCGAACGTCGCCGCGGCGCGGTCGCTCGTGAACGCGAACGTGGGGCTGTTCGTGCGGACGGTGCCGGAGGGGCCGGAGGCGATCGCGGTGTCGGGCGCGGGGCCGGGGACGACGACCGTCCACTCCCACACGGCGGGGGTCGCGTCGACGTTGCCCGCGGGGTCGATCGCGCGCACCTCGAAGCGGTGCGCGCCGGCCGCGAGCCCGGAGTACTGGCGCGGGGAGGTGCACGCCGCCCACGTGGAGGCGTCGAGGCGGCACTGGAAGGTCGAGCCGGGCTCGCTCGAGCGGAACTGGAACGTCGCGGTCGTCTCGCTCGTGGTCGACGCGGGGCCGGAGTCGATCGTCGTCTCCGGCGGCGTCGTGTCCTGCGAAAGGTCGAGCAGGCTGACGCCGTCGACGTCGAAGCGGTCGCCGCGCTTGCGCGCGGTCGCCTGGTACATCCGCACCTCGAGCGACGCGCCGCCGCGCGACACGTAGCGCACCTCGTCGAAGCGCGCCCACCCGCTCGTCGCGACGCGGCAGCTCTGCGCCGAGCCGACGACGCTGCTGCTCGACGACAGCTCCCGGATCTGGAGGCAGATCTGGCGGTTCGCGAGGCTGCTGCGCACGAACGCGTTCGCCGCGTACTCGACGCCGGCCGCGGAAGGCCGCACCGGCGCGGGCGACGTGACGATGCCGAAGGCGGAGCCCGCCTCCGTCACGCGCGCGGCCTGCGACCCGATCGCGCCGCCGCTGACGAGCGAGAGCGTCGCGCGCTCACCCGCCCATCCCGACAGCGTCCCCTCGAAGCTCCCGTTCGCGAGGAGCTCGCGGCCCGCGGACTCGCCCGGATGGGCGATCGCGAGCACGAGGCTCCAAGCCAGTGCCACCGGAACCAACCACCTGCGCATGCCGCTACCCCCGTTGCTCGTAACCCGACGTGACTCTCAAACGCGCGAGAGCCACGCCGGGTTACGGGCTGCTTCCTACCTGAGCGTGATCTCGTCGACGACGAAGCTGTCGCCGGCCGTCAGCCGTTGCCCCGACGGCGCACGCAGGTACACGAGCACGTCGAGCTGGTGACCGCCGACGGCCGTGTAGCGGACGGTCGGGAAACGCGTCCAGTCGGCGGACGGTGCCATGCATTCCTCGGTGCGCGTCGGCGAGGCCGCGTTCCACTCGCGAACCTGCAGGCAGATCAGTACCGGCCGCCCGGCGGTGATGCTGCGAACCCACGCCGTCGCGAGGTAGACGCGGCCCGCCTCCGTCACGAGCACCGGGCGCGGCGACGGGAAGATGGAGAAGTCAGAGCCGACGCCCGTCCACGCGACCTCCGTCGAGTGCGACCCGGCGTAGCCGCTGTCCAGGAGCCTCAACGTCGCGCGCTCCGGATGCGGCCGCCAGTTCCAGAGGTGGTTCCCCTGCGCGTTCGGCTCCTCGAAGCCGCCGTTCTGCTGGAGGTTCGGCGCGTCCGCGATCCACGCCCGCTCAGCCGGCGTCGGGTCCATCGCCCCCGACGGCGCGACCGCCTGGACGCGGAGCACGTGTTCGCCGTTCTCCAGGCCCCGGAAGGTCACCGGCGACGCGCACTCTTCGAACGCGCCGCCGTCGAGGCTGCACTCGAAGGCCGAGCCCGGCTCGCTGGAGGCGAACGAGAAGGTCCCGGAGGTCGACGCGTGCGTCCCCTCCGGCCCGTCCGTGATCGTCGTCTCCACCGGGGCCTCCGCGATCGCGACCGTGTGCGCCGACGAGGAGCCGACGTTCCGCGACGTGTCGACCGCGCGCGCCTGCACGGTCACGCTCCCGCTCGCGCCGCTCGCGTCCCAGCGGAAGGAGTACGGGGCCGTCTCGTCGGAGCCGACGACGGCGCCGTCCACGACGAAGTCGACGCGCTCGACGGCGACGTCGTCGCTCGCCGTCGCCGTGAGCCGGACGAGGCCGCTGACGGAGCTGCCGTCGGGCGGCGTCACCAGCGTCACCTGGGGCGGCGTCCGGTCGACGGAGCACGGCGACGAGCCGGTGTCGGTGAACGTCCGCCCCTCCTGCGGGAGGAACTCCCAGTCGTACGCGCCCGGCCGGAGCGTCAGCTTGAGGACGCCGTACGCGTCGGTGTTCGCCGCCTCGGTCCCCGCGAGGAACTCGTCGATGCGGTAGTGGACCGCACCACCCATGCCGACGACGAACTGGCGGATGCCTCGCACGGGGTCGGGGTTCCCGCTCGGGTCGAGCGGAGCGAACCGCTGGTAGTTGTGGTCGTTGCCGGCGAAGGTGACGTCGGCCCCGTAGCGGTACAGCAGCTCCCAGAAGGGCGCCGAGCGGACCTGGCTCTTGTGCAGGTAGCCGGAGCTCCAGCGCGGGTGGTGGAAGTAGGCGGCCGTGCAGTCCTTGCCGTTCGTGGCGAGGTCGCGCCGCAGCCACTCGTACTGCTCCGAGCCGGGGCCGCAGGCGACGATCAGGCAGTTCGAGTTGAGCACGACGACGTGCCAGTCGCCGAGGTCGTAGCTGTACCAGCCCTTCCCCGGCTCGCCGGCGGCGCCGCCGAAGTACGCGAAGTAGCCGGCCGCGCCGGGGTCGCGATACTCGTGGTCGCCGACCGCGGGGCGCGTGCGGTCCTTGAACCGGCCCCACCCCGCGTCGTAGCAGGCGGCGAACTCGTCGGCGGTGCCGTCGTCGTACGCGACGTCGCCGGCGATCGCGACGATCCCCGGCTGCGTGTCGAGGATCCGCGCGACGGCCTCGTCGCCGCTCGACCAGCACGCCGCGACGTCGGCCGTCGCGAGCAGGACGGGGTGCGGGCCCGCCTCCGGCAGCGTCGGATCGGCCGTCCCGTCCGAGAGCGAGAGCCCGTCGACGTCGAAGCTCGTCCCGGGGTAGCCCTCCTCCCACTGGAAGGCGAGCACCTCGAGCTCGTGGCCCGAGACCTCCGGGGTGTACCGGACGGCCGGGAACGCCTGCCACTCGCCGGTCGCGACCACGCACGCCTGCGCGCGGCCGACGATCGTGCGCGAGAGGTCGAACTCGCGGACGGCGAGACAGACCTCGCGCCCCGGCGTCTCGCTGCGGACGAACCCGCGCGCCACGTACTCGCGGCCGCCGACGGTCGCGTCGACCGGCTTGGGAGCGGAGTAGATCGAGTAGTCGCACTGCGCCTTCGTCGGGTCCGCGAGGCGGACGGCCGCGTCCGGGGAGCACGTCGCCTCGCCCGGGCCCGTCACGCGCGCCGCCGTCGGCCCGGCGATCCCGCCGCCGACGAGCGAGAGCGTCGACTGGTACCCGTGCCAGGCGGGGACGACGTACGCGGCCCGCGAGAGCCGGGTCCAGCCGCGCGTCGCGGCCTCGAACGTGCCGTTCTGGAGCAGCGGGTCGGCCCACCACGAACGCTCCGCCGGCGTCTCGTCCTGCTTCCCGGCGGGATCGGTCGCGCGGACGCGGAGGCCGTGCGAGCCCGCCGCGACGAACGCGACGTGCGGCGACCTGCACGCGGCGAACGGCGCCCCGTCGAGCGAGCACTCGAACGAGACCCCGGGCTCGTCGGCGGAGAAGCGGAACGTGGACTGCTCCGAGCGGACGGTGCCGGACGGGCCGGCGTCGATCGTCGTCTCCGGCACGCGGTTGTCGACGCGGACGTGGCGCGGCGCCGAGTTGCCGCGGTTGCCGGCGGCGTCGTAGGCGGAAGCGCGCAGCGTCACCGGCCCGTCGGGCAGCGACGCCGTCTCCCACCTGACCGTCCACGGCTCCTCCGTGGCGGTGCCGACGACGGTGTCGTCGGCGCGGAACTCGACACGGACGACGCCGCGCGCGTCGGTCGCCTCGGCGGCGAGGTCGACCGTCCCGCTGACCACCGCGCCCTCGGCCGGCGCCGTGAGGGCGACCTCCGGGGGCGTGCGGTCCGGCGGCGGCCCCGAGTCGTGCAGCGTCACCTCGTCGACCTCGAAGGAGGTCTTCCCCGGCGCCTCGTAGTAGACGTAGACGTCGATCTCGGACCAGTTGCGGGTGGCGCGCAGCGAGACGGACGGGAACCGCTGCCACGCCGCGGTCGCCGTGACGCACGACTGCGCGGAGGCGACGACGATCTCGGTGCGCGCGACCCACTCGCGGACGCGGAGGCAGGCGCGGCGGCCGGCGCTGTCGCTCCGCACCCACGCGTTCGCGGTGTACGTCTCGCGCGCGCGGGCCGCGGTGACCGGCCGGCGCGTGGGAACGATCGAGTACGCGCTCCCGCTGCTGCGCGTGACGCGCGCGGCGTTGCGGCCGACGGCGGCGTTCGACGTCTTCAGCGAGAGGCTCGACTGCCACCCCGTCCACCCGGCGAGGCCCTCCTCGAAGCCGGGGTTGAGGACGTACTGCGTCTGCGTCTCCGGCGCCGCGGGCGCGGTCGCCGACGGGACGCGGGACACCGGCCGCGCCGCACGCGTCCCGCGCGCGGGCGCGAGCGCCTTCGCCGTCGAGGCCGCGGCGGTCGCCGCCGGCGCGGACGGCTTCGCCTTCTCCTGCGCGACGCCGCCGCCCGCGAGCCCGCTGCCCGCCGACAGAGCCGCCGCGACGCCCAGCAGGGCCGCCAAGCGCACGATCATGTGTCGAACCCCCCGTCCTTCGTCCCCCGGACGCGCTGCGCGCACGTCCCTTGGACGAACCTTTAGCACTCGCGGGGCGGCTGCACAACCCCGCGAGACGACCCGCTCATCCGCGGCGCGCGCGGACGCGCGCGACGGCTTCGCCCAGCAGCCGGAGGTCCGACGGCCGCGGGACGAGCTGCGCGGGCCCGACGCCGAGCGCGCGCCCGAAGAGGACCGCGATCGCGAGCCCGGCGGCCGAGTACGCCGCGGTCGACGCGATCGCGGCGCCCAGGCCGCCGTACGGCGGGATCAGCGCGATGTCGAGCGCGACCGTCGCGACGAACGCGACGCCGACCCCGGCGGTCGCGCGCAACGGGCGTCCCTGCGCCGTCAGCGCGTTGCCGAGCAGCTTCAGGAGGACGATCCCGAAGCCGCCGAACGCGAGCACCCGCAGCTGCGGGATCGACTCGCGGAACTCCTCGCCGAAGACGACGACGGTGAGGAACGGCGCCGCGAGCGCGAACCCGATCGCCGTCGGGAGCGTGACGAGGAGCGCGACGCGCGTCGCCGCCGCCGCCTGCCGCGCCGCCTCCGCGGGCGAGGCGCGCACGAGGTCCGGCCGCTGCGCGAGCGTGAGCGCCGTCGGCAGGTAGAAGAGCGCCTCGGCCCATGCAACGGCGACGCTGTAGAGGCCGAGCTCCCGCGACCCGGAGATCGCGCCCACGAACCACTGGTCGAGGCGGTAGTTCCCGAGGGTCATGATCCGCCCCGCGTGCGTCTTCAGCCCGAACCCGAGCGCGTGGCGCGCGAGGCCGAGGTCGGGACGGCCGAAGCCGGCGGCGCGGCGGACGATGAAGGCGAGCAGCACGAGCGTCGCGAGCAGCTGCCCCGCGAGCCAGGTCGCGACGGCGGTCCCCACGGAGAGGAGGCCGAGCGCGAAGAGCGTCCCGTTGACGGTGACGTTGGTGATCGCCTCGAGGCTCCACGCGACGTTCGCGTACGCGTAGCCGTAGTCGGCCCTCACGCTGTAGTCGAGGTAGAGCTTCAGCACGAGCGCCGGCAGCGCGGCGAGGACGAGCCAGCGCAGCGCCGGCTCGCTCTCGCCCGCCAGCGCCGGGAACGCCGCGATCAGCCCCGCCACCGCTCCCGCCGCCGCGACACCGAGCAGGAGCGCGAGCAGCAGCGAGTTCGTCGCGAGCGAGGCGCGCAGCTCCGGCCTCCGCCCCGTCAGGTTCGCGTTCGCCTGCTCGACCCCGAGCGTGGCGAGATTGGACGTCAGGATCGCGATCGTCGTCAGGAACGCGACGTCGCCGCGCCCGACGGGCCCGAGCGCCCGCGCGACGAGCAGCACGTTCAGGAGCGAGAGCACCGCGACGCCGAGATTCGTCGCGTACGTCGCGACCGCGGACGCGAGGAAGGACGGCGCGCGCGAGCCCGCCCCGGCGCCGCCCCGTACCATGCGCGGCATCGTAACGGGGCGTCCCTCCAGCCGCGGCCACCGCGCCGCGAACCTCCGGCCAGGGCACGCCTGGCTCGCGGGCGCGCTGCCGGCGGGGGCGCGCCGGATCCGCTGCGCCGTCGCCGAGCTTGCCGCGACGCTGGCCGACGCGGGCGCGGAGCTCGTGGAGGACGCGCCGGACGTCGAGATCGCCCCGGCGCGGAGCCTTCGCGGGGACGCGCCGTGGGCCGTCGTGAGCCTCAGCGCGGCGCAGCCCGACGGCGGCGCCCGCGTCGTCCGCGCCGCGCGCCGCGGAGCGGCGTCGGCGGCGGTGCGCGCGCAGGCCGCGGCCGTGGCGCAGCTCGCGCGGCGGCGCGGGTACCCGCACGTCTCCGTCCTCACCTGGGACCTCGAGCAGCGGCTCGCGCTCCCCGGCCGCGAGGCGGGCGCGGAGCTGCGCCTGGCGGAGCGGCTGCCGCAGCGCGCGGTCGTCGTCGCGCGCAGGAGCGAGGAGCCGCCGCTGCTCGACGCGATCGTGGAGGAGGTGCGCGCGCGGCACGGCGTCGCGCTGCGAACCGGTTGGCCGCTGCTGCGGGCGGGGGTGCTCGTCGTCCCGCAGCGGGAGGCGGTGCTGCGGGTCGCGGTCGGCCCCGGGCGGCTGCAGATCGAGCGGCAGCTCGCCGCCCTCGCCGCGCTGCGCGCGGCCGACCCGCCGGCGGTGCTCGCGGAGAGGATCCCGTGGCCGCTCGGCGGCGGGCGCGTCGGCCTCGGCGACTGGGCGCTCGAGCCGTGGCTCGCGGGCCGCCGCCCGGACGCGCTCGACGACGCGCTGCTCGACGACTGCGTGGAGTTCCTCGTCGCGCTGCACGCGCACGGGCGCGAGGCGCCGCCGGCCTCGCCGGCGGCCGACGCCGCGTTCGTCGCCGACCGGCTGGGCGAGGAGCGGACGGCGGGGATCCGCGAGCTCGGCGACTCGTTCGCGGCGCAGCTCGAGGACGTGCCGCGCGGGTTCGGCCACGGCGACTTCTGGAGCGGCAACCTCCTCGTCGGCGACGACGGGCGCCTCGCCGGCGTGATCGACTGGGACGCGGCGGGCGGCGGCCGGCTGCCGCTGCTCGACCTCCTCCACCTGCGCCTGAACGCCGACCGGCCGCCGGCCGCCGAGGAGTGGGGGCCCGCGCTGGTCGACACGCTGCTCCCGTGGAGCCGCTCGGGCCCGGACGCGCTCGCGCGGGCGTACCTCGACCGGATCGGCCTCGACCTCGACGGCGCGCAGCTCCACGCGCTCGTCGGCGCGTACTGGCTCGACCACGTCGCGCACCAGCTCCTCTACATCGACCGCGACACCCGCCCCGCGTGGCTGCGCAACAACGTCGACCACGTGCTGGACGCGCTGCGCGGGCGCCCGGCGGCGCGCGGGCGCCCGGCGGCCGCACCCGCGTGGCCGGAGCGGGAGTGGGCGGCGCTCGCCGAGCGCAGCGGGAACGTCTTCGCGACGCCCGAGTGGGCGACCGTGTGGTGGCGGCACTTCGGCCGCGGGCGCGACGTGCACGTCGCGGTGCGGCGCGCGGCCGACGGGACGCCGACGGCGCTGCTGCCGCTCTACGCGTACGCGCGCAGGCCGCTGACGGTGGCGCGGTTCGTCGGCCACGGACCGGCGGACGAGGGCGGCCCCGTCTGCGCCGCCGCCGACGCGCCCGAGGCCGCCGCGGCGCTCGGCGACGCGCTCGACGACCTCGGCGCGCGCGTCCTCCTGGCGGAGCGGCTCCCCGCAGCGGCCGGGTGGAGCCGGCGCCTCGGCGGCCGCGTGCTCGCGCGCGAGGAGAGCCCCGTCCTCCCGATCGAGGGCCGCACGTGGGACGAGTACCTCACGGCGTCGAGCGCGAACTTCCGGGAGCAGGTGCGGCGGCGCGAACGCAAGCTCGGCCGCGAGCACGAGCTCCGCTTCCGGCTCGCGGACGACCCGGGGCGCCTCGACGGCGACTTCGAGACGCTGCTCGCGCTCCACCGCGCGCGCTGGGGCGCGACCGAGTTCGGCGGCGTGCACGCCGACTTCCATCGCGAGTTCGCCCGCGTCGCGCTCGACCGCGGCTGGCTGCGCCTCTGGCTCCTGGAGGTCGACGGCGTCCCGCGCGCCGCCTGGTACGGCCTCCGCTTCGCCGGCAGCGACGCGTACTACCAGGCGGGGCGCGACCCGGAGTGGGACCGCGCGTCGGTCGGGTTCGTCCTCCTCGCGCACTCGATCCGCGAGGCGTTCCACGACGGGATGCGCGAGTACCGGTTCCTGCGCGGCGGCGAGTCGTACAAGTACCGCTTCTCGCCGGTCGAGGGGCTCGTCGAGACGTTCGCGGTCGGGCGCGGCGCGGTCGGCGGTGCGGCCGTCGCCGCCG
>Ga0247713_1001355_pt1 | contig 12222 bp, 12 predicted proteins | sample 21E_NmetaG_FD_189936 | JGI IMG/M metagenome (GOLD analysis project Ga0247713, IMG submission 189936) | Soil microbial communities from hillslope of Landscape Evolution Observatory, University of Arizona, Oracle, AZ, United States - 2-1-E_N | ecosystem: Engineered > Artificial ecosystem >... | reverse complement strand
ACGCGGCCTCAGGCGGGTGGAACGAGCCGCCGATCTGGCGACCGCGGTGCAGACGGCGCAACGGGAGGCCAAGGGTGCTTTCGGGGACGACACCGTGTTCCTCGAGCAGGCCCTGGTGCACCCCCGCCACATCGAGGTCCAGCTCCTCGCCGATGCCGGGGGTGAGGTGCTGCACCTGTACGAGCGTGACTGCTCGGTCCAGCGCCGCCACCAGAAGGTCGTGGAGATGGCCCCCGCCCCCAACCTGGACCCGGCCCTGCGCGAGCGGCTCTGCACCGACGCAGTCCGCTTCGCCCGCACCGTGGGCTACCGCAACGCCGGGACGGTGGAGTTCCTCGTCGACCCCGATGGGCGCCACGCCTTCATCGAGATGAACCCGCGCATCCAGGTGGAGCACACCGTCACCGAGGAGACGACCGACGTCGACATCGTGCAGTCGCAGCTGCAGATCGCCGCCGGCGCGCGCTTCGCCGACCTCGGGCTGTCGCAGGAGGCCGTGCGCCCGCGCGGGGTCGCGATCCAGTGCCGGGTGACCACCGAGAACCCCATGAACGGCTTTCGTCCCGACACCGGGCGAATCACCGGCTACCGCAGCGCCGCGGGAGCGGGGATCCGCCTGGACACCGGCTCCGGCCACGTCGGGGCGGAGATCAGCCCCTACTTCGACTCGCTGCTCGTCAAGCTGACCGCGCGGGGACGGGACTTGCCCGCGGCGGCCGCCCGCGCCCGCCGCGCCCTCGCGGAGTTCCGGGTCCGAGGCGTGACCACGAACGTCGCCTTCCTGCGGGCGGTGCTGGCCGACCCCGACTTCCTCGCCGGGCGCACCGACACCAGCTTCGTCGATGACCGTCCGCACCTCATGAGGGTCAGCGCCGGCGCCGACCGGGGCAGCCGCATGCTGGCCTACCTCGCCGACGTGACCGTCAACCGCCCGAACGGGGACGCCCCGGACGCCCCCGATCCGCTCACGAAGCTGCCGCCGCGCGACGAGACCCACGCCGAGCAGGCCCCGCCGGGGTCCCGCCAGCGTCTACGCGACCTGGGCCCCGCCGGGTTTGCCCGCTGGCTGCGGGAGACGGCGGCGCTGCAGGTCACCGACACCACCTTCCGCGACGCCCACCAGTCGCTGCTGGCCACGCGGATGCGGACCTTCGACATGCTCGCCGCCGGGCCGGTCATAGCCCGGCGGCTGCCGCAGCTGCTGAGCCTGGAGGTCTGGGGCGGCGCAACCTACGACGTCGCCCTGCGGTTCCTGCACGAGGACCCGTGGCAGCGCCTCGTCCAGCTGCGGGAGGCCGTCCCCAACCTCTGCCTGCAGATGCTGCTTCGCGGCCAGAACGCCGTCGGCTACACCGGCTACCCGCCGGACATGGTGCGCGCGTTCGTCGCCGAGGCCGCCGACGCCGGCGTGGACATCTTCCGGATCTTCGACGCGTTGAACGACGTCGAGCAGATGCGCCCCGCGGTCGAGGCCGCCGTGGACGCCGGCGCGGTCGCCGAGGGGACCCTCTGCTACACCGGCGACCTGTCGGACCCGGCGCAGACGGTCTACACCCTGGACCACTACCTGCGGGTGGCCGCCGGGCTGGTGGAGGCGGGCGCCCACATCCTGTGCGTCAAGGACATGGCGGGCCTGCTGCGCGCGCCCGCCGCCCGGCGCCTCGTCGGGGCGCTGCGCCGCGAGTTCGCCCTGCCCGTGCACCTGCACACCCACGACACCGCCGGCGGGCAGCTCGGCACCTACGTGGCCGCGATCGAGGCGGGCGTCGACGCCGTCGACGGTGCCGCCGCGCCGTTGTCAGGCATGACCAGCCAGCCCAACCTGGCGGCGATCGTCGCGGCCACCGACCACACCGAACGGGCGACGGGCGTGTCCCTTGACGCCCTCGGAGATCTGGAGCCGTATTGGAGGGCGGTGCGGGCCCTGTACGCGCCGTTCGAGTCCGGCCTGCGCTCACCGACGGGGACCGTCTACCGCCACGAGATCCCCGGCGGACAGCTGTCCAACCTGCGCCAGCAGGCGACCGCGCTGGGCCTTGCCGACCGCTTCGAGGAGATCGAGCGCCTCTACGCGCGCTGCGACGACCTGCTCGGCGGGCTGATCAAGGTGACCCCGACCAGCAAGGTCGTCGGCGACCTCGCACTCTCCCTCGCCTCCAGCGGCGCCGACCCCGCGGCCCTGGCCGAAGACCCCGCTCGCTTCGATCTGCCCGCATCGGTCATCGGGTTCCTGCAGGGCGAGCTCGGCCAGCCCCCGGCAGGCTGGCCGGAGCCGTTTCGGACCGCAGCCCTGCGTGGCAAGGAGACGACCACGCCCGACCCCACGCTCGACGACGAGCAGCGCGCCGGTCTCGCCAAGGCGGGGCCGGGCCGTCGCGCACTGCTCGACACGATGCTCTTCCCCGGTCCCGCCGCGTCTCGGGTCGACGTGGTCGAGCGCTTCGGGGATCTGTCGGTCCTGCCGACACGGGCGTTCCTGTACGGCCTGGAGCCGGACGAGGAGGTGCAGGTCGATCTCGGGCCCGGTGTGCGGCTGTTCATCGAGCTCGAGGCGATCGGCGAACCCGACGAGCGGGGGATCCGCACCGTGCTCTGCATGCTGAACGGTCAGACGCGCCCCATCGACGCCCGTGACCGGTCGATCGAGCCGGCCACCGCACCGGTCGAGAAGGCCGATCCCCGTGAGCCGGGGCATGTCGCCGCTCCGCTGACCGGCGTGGTCACCGTCACCGTCACCGAAGGTGACGACGTCGACGCAGGCCAGTCGATCGCCACGATCGAAGCCATGAAGATGGAGTCCGCGGTCAGCGCGCCGGTCGCCGGCGTGGTACGGCGCGTCGCGGTGACCTCGGGCGCCAACGTGGAGCCCGGCGACCTGCTCGTCACCGTGGAGCCGGTCGCGACCGGGGCCTGAGGACGCGGGACCCGCCCCGCCGCGGTGTCGGGTCGGGGCCCGTGCAGGGCGAACCTCGCTGGGAGGTGCCCCGTCTTGAGTGGCCAATGCCTGGGCGCGGCTGCGGGTGGTGGTCAGGGGCGGGGTCGAACCGCCGACCTCTCGATTTTCAGTCGAGCGCTCTACCGACTGAGCTACCTGACCGCGGCCTGCGTGGGGCGGGGATGCGAAGCGGACCTGACGGGATTTGAACCCGCGACCTTCACCTTGACAGGGTGACGAGCACTCCTAGCTGCTCCACAGGTCCCTATGGCGCGCCGCTGGCGCGGTGCGCGTTGTTCGAGTACGTCCCGGTGTCTCGTAGGCCGTGCAGGACTCGAACCCGCTCCGCCGGATTAAAAGTCCGGAGCTCTACCCGTTGAGCTAACGGCCCTGGGACAAAGCAGCCTACCTTCCGGCGGTGGGCTCTCGCAGTGTACCCACCGAGGGATGGCGACGCTAACGGGGGGCGCAGTCCTCGCAGACGCCGTGGACGACGAGGTCGATGTTCTCGGCGGTGAACCCGTGACTGCCTGCCAGGTGCGCGCGGACGTCCTCCACCAGCGACCCCCGGTGATGGGTCACGGCCCCACACGAGCGGCACACGAGGTGGAACTCGTCGTCGGGGTGGGCCAGCTCCCAATGACCCTTCCCGTCCACCAGGCGCACCTCCTTGAGGAGCCCCAGCTCGGCGAGCAAGGTCAACGTCCGGTAGACGCTGGCGAGGTTGAAGTCGGGCACCACCTCGGTGACGGCTCCGTGGATCTCCTCAGCCGTCAGATGCCGGTCGGCCCGGCGCAGCACGTCCCACACCAGCTGACGTTGGGGCGTCAGCCGGTAGCCCTCATCGCGGAGGCGGTGAGCGACATCCATCGTCGCATCGTACGCTCACCGCGATGGTGCTCATCCGCGTGGCCGCGACGCTCGACGAGGCCGTTCTCGCCGACGTGCGCCGTCTGCTCGACGAGGTCACGCGCCTCGACGGTCACCCGCCGGTCGGCGAGCACAAGTACGCCCACCTCGTCGCGGGGGCCCGCGACTGGACCGGTGTGCTCGCCCATGACGACGACGTGCTCGTCGGCTATGCCCACATCCGCTGGAACACGACCGGGTCTCGTCCCCGGGCCGCGGCGGAGGTGGTCGTGCGCCCGGACCGGGAGGACTGCGAGAGCCTCGCGCTGCGCCTGCTCGACGCGACCCGCGCGCTCGTGGCCCGCACCGGCGGGGGCCTGCTGTACCTGTGGGTACGCCGCGTCGAGGACGCCTCCACGACCCTTGCGGCCCGGGCGGGTTTCTCCGTCCAGCGTGAGCTGCTGCTGATGACCCGCCACCTGGCCGAGCGCCCCGCCGCTCCCTCCCCGCCCGAGGGCGTGACGCTTCGCGCCTACCGGCCCGGCGAGGACGACGCGGAGCTGCTGCGGGTGAACAACGCCGCGTTCGCGGGCCATCCCGAGCAGGGCGGCTGGGACGAGGCGGCCCTGGCCGAGCGCCGGCGCCTGCCGTGGTTCTCCCCCGAAGGCGTGATCCTGGCCTGGCGGGGCGACACGCTGCTCGGATTCCACTGGACGAAGTGGCACGGCCACGACAGCGACGAGATCCCCGACGCCCACGAGCCCGTGGGAGAGGTCTACATCCTGGCGGTGGACCCGCAGGCCCAACGCCTGGGGTTGGGCCGGACGCTGCTGGCGGCGGGACTGGCCCACCTGTACGACCGCGGCTGCCGCCAGGTGATCCTCTACGTCGACGCGGCGCACCACGGGCCCGTCGCGCTGTACCGCTCCGCCGGGTTCACAACCGCCTCGAAAGAGGTGTGCTACGAGGAGGACATCGCGCCGGCGGGCGTGACAGCCGACGACCTTCTGCGACCGGCCTAGGGGGGCGGGGCCTCCCGTTCGACGCCGTGCGGGTCCAGCTTGTAGCCGACACCGCGGACGGTGCCGATCAGCTGCTCGTGCTCGGGTCCGAGCTTGGCGCGCAGTCGGCGGATGTGCACGTCCACGGTGCGCGTGCCGCCGTAGTAGTCGTACCCCCAGACCTCCTGGAGCAGCTGACCGCGGGTGAAGACCCGGCTGGGGTTGCCGACCAGGTAGCGCAGCAGCTCGAACTCCCGGTAGGTGAGGTCCAGGGGACGTCCGCGCAACCGGACGATGTAGGTGTCCTCGTCGATCGACAGCTCCCCGACGCTGGCCGTGTGCCCGCGCTGGTTGAACTGGGCGCGGTCGGCCACCAGGCGCAGCCGTGTCTCGACCTCGGCCGGCTGTGCCGCCGGCGAGACGTAGTCGTCGAAGCCCCAACCGGCTTTGAGCGCGGCGAGGTTGCCGTCGCCCGCGACCAGCAGCACGGGTCGTGCGCTCTCGGCCGACGCCGCCGCGCGGCAGACGTGCGACGCCGCGCCGAGGTCGCTGGTGGCGTCGACCACGATGACATCGGCCGGGGCGGCGGAGCTCAACGCGTCCGGCGAGAGGCGCGCCACGGCCACCGTGTGCTCGAGGAACTCGAGCGCCGGCAGCAGCGCCTTGCCTGCACCCGGTGCGTCGGAGAGCACGAGCAGGTGCAACGCGCGTCCTTCCTCCTCGCCCGACGAGGTGCGCATGAAGGGTATCGCGCGTGGCACGGGGCGGGCCCGATGCCGGCCGTGAGCGGTGCGCTGCCGGTACGGTAGAGGGGTCAGCAGCGAGGTGGGCTCCGGCGCGGAAAGGGGCGGCGATGTCGGTGCGGGTCCGGCTCTTCGCGGCGGTGCGCGAGGCTGCAGGCACCGGCGAGACCACGGTCGAGGCGGCTCGCCTCCCGGTCATCCTCGACGCGCTGCGGGAGCGCTACGGGGAGCGCTTCGCCGCCCGGCTCACGGTGTGCTCGGTGCTGGTCGACGGCCGCCCGACCCCACCCGACGCCACGGTGGAGGTCGACGACGGTGCGGAGATCGCCCTCCTGCCGCCCTTCAGCGGCGGCTCCTCACACCGGGTGACGTCCGGGTGACGTCATGACCCGGGCGGGACCGCGCGAGGCGCTTGCGGAGTTCCTCAGGTCCCGGCGAGCACAGTTGAGCCCTGAGGACGTCGGTCTGGCCTCCGTGGGCCGGCGGCGGACTCCGGGACTGCGCCGCGAGGAAATCTCCCAGCTGTCGGGTGTCAGCGTGACCTGGTACACGTGGTTGGAGCAAGGCCGGGAGATCAAGGCCTCCTCCCAGGTGGTGCGGGCGATCGGTCGTGCGCTGCGCCTGGACGACGCGGAGATGGCCCACCTGACCGCGCTGGCGGGCCATGCGCCGCCGGTCGACCATCCGACGAAGCTGCGGGACGGCGCGCCGGCGGCGGTGCAGCATCTGCTGGACGCCATCCACCCCAATCCCGCCTTCGCCCTTTCGTGGCTGTGGGATGTGGTGGCTTGGAACGATGCCTACGTCGCGCTGTTCCCCGACATCGCCGAGGTGGCCGAGGAGGAGCGCAACCTGCTGTGGCTGGTGTTCACCAGGGCGACGGTCCGCGAGCTTGCGTCGGACTGGGAGGCAGAGGGCCGCCGGCTGATCGCGCAGTTCCGCGCGGAGGCCGGTCCTCGTCAGGAGGACGAGGCGTGCGCGGCTCTCGTCACGCGGCTGTCTGAGGCGAGCGCGGAGTTCCGCGGCTGGTGGGCACGCCATGACGTCGCCCACTTTGCCTCCCGTGAGCGCGACTTCCGCCACCCCGTGGTGGGTCGACTGGTCCTCGAGCACCACAAGCTCGCACTGGCCGACGATCCTCGCTTGCACGTGGTGGTCTACACACCGGTGGCAGGCACGGGCGCGGCAGAGCGGCTGGCCCGGCTGGTCGCCGACCGCCCTGAACGAGCCGCTCGGGGAGGGAAGCGGTAGGGGTTTCTCCCAGCTGGCGGCGCGTGGTCATCGTGTGGTGACCGCTCCCTGGCTGGCGCTGCCGAACAGGGCGGCGTACTTGTCCAAGACCCCGCCGGTGTAGCGCGGTGGCGGATGCTGCAGGTCTGCGCGCCGGCGGCGTAAGACCGCGTCATCGACCGAGAGGTCGAGCACCCGCGCGCGCACGTCCACCACGACAGGGTCGCCGTCTTCGACCAGGGCGATCGGTCCGCCGTGCGTGGCCTCGGGGGTGACGTGGCCGACGCACAGCCCGTGCGTGGCTCCGGAGAAGCGCCCGTCGGTGACCAGGGCGACGTCCTCGCCGTAGCCTGCGCCTTTGACGGCGGCGGTGACCGCGAGCATCTCCGGCATGCCCGGGCTACCCCTTGGTCCCTCGTAGCGGATGACGATGACGTCACCCGGTCTCAGCCGGCGCTGCAGCACGTGGGCCATGGCGTCCTCCTCGCCGTCGAAGACCCGCGCGGTGCCCTCGAAACGGTCGGAGTCCAGCCCGGCCGACTTCACGATCGCGCCGTCGGGGGCCATCGAGCCGTGCAGGACGGCCACCCCTCCGTCGGCGTGGATGGGCTCATGAAGCGGTCGTATCACCTGCCCGTCCGGGCCGGGGACGTCTCCCAGCGCATCGAGGTTGTCGGCCACCGTGCGGCCCGTGACGGTGAGCGCATCACCGTGCAGCAGGTCCGCCTCCAGCAGTGAACGCATGACCGTGGGGATGCCACCGGCACGGTCGATGTCGCTCATGAGGAACCGCCCATGGGGCCGGGAGTCCACGATGTGGGGCACCCGCCGGCCGATGCGATCGAAGTCGTCCAGGGACAGCTCCACGCGCGCCTCGTGCGCGATCGCCAGCAGGTGCAGCACCGCGTTGGTCGACCCGCCGACGGCCATGATCACGGCGGCGGCGTTCTCCAGCGCCTGCCTGGTGATGATGTCGCGCGTGCCGATGCCGGCGTCCACCAGGCCCGCCAGGGCCCTGCCGGCCTGCTCGGCGTGCACGCTGCGACGCGTGTCGACCGCAGGCGGTGACGCCGAGGCGGGCAGGGAGATGCCCATGGCCTCGGCCGCCGACGCCATCGTGTTGGCGGTGTACATGCCCGCGCAGGTGCCCTGCCCGGGGCACGCGGCGACTTCCACCGCGCGCAGCTCGGCGTCGGTGAGCGTGCCGGCCGCATGGGCGCCGACTGCCTCGAAGACGTCCTTGATGTCGATGTCACGCCCGTTCAGGCGCCCGGGCAGGATCGCGCCGCCGTAGACGAGGACCGCGGGGACGTCGCGCCGGGCAGCGGCCATCAACATGCCCGGCAGCGACTTGTCGCAGCCGGCCACCATGACCAGGCCGTCGAGGTGGTCGGCGTGCAGGACCGTCTCCACCGAGTCGGCGATCACCTCGCGGGAGACGAGCGAGGCGCGCATCCCTTCATGGCCCATGGCGACGCCGTCGGACACCGAGATCGTGCCGAACTCCATCGGAAACACGCCACCGGCCCGGGCGCCCTGTTTGGCCGCCTGCGCGAGTCGGCGCAGGGGCAGGTTGCACGGGGTCAACTCGTTCCAGGCGCTGGCGATCCCCACCTGCGGGCGCCCGAAGTCCTCATCGGTCATCCCAACGGCTCGCAGGTACGCCCGTGCCGGGGCCTGCCGGGGACCGTTCGTCACTCTCCCACTCCGGAGATTTGTCGCCACTCCGTCCGCCTCCTTTTGACTGGTCCGGCCGTGCGGATGACACGGCTTCGTCAGCATGGGTGAGGAGCGCGACGGCAACCAGGGAGAGGTGATACCGGTATCGGCTGCACCACCCTGGTGCCGGTGGGACGGGGGCCGTCCTCAAGCAGCGAAGCGGTAGGACTAAGCCGGGTCACTACACTGCCGCCCATGACCCCGAACGCGGCGGCGGGTGTGCTGAGCGTGGTGTTCCTGGCGACCCTCGCCGCCGGCCCGACGACGTTCGCCGTGGCGATGGTGGCGTTGTCGATCGTGCTGCTGGGCGACCTCGCCGATGCGCTGGCGGCCACCGGCCCCCGACCGGTGACGCTTGCCGCCGCGCTCCCGGCAATCGGTCTGCCGGCGGTCATCGCCACCCGGCCCGGCGTCGGGTGGGAAGGAGTACCCGACTTCGTGGCCGGCGGGGTGCTGGCCGCCTTCGTGGCGGTGCTGGTCTTCGGCCGGCGACGTGACGTCACGGCGGCGCTCGGCGCCACGTCCCTCGCCGGTGTTGTCGTGGGCCTGGGAGCGAGCGGGGTGCTGCTGCTGCGTTCCCTGCCCTACGGCGTCCACTGGGTTCTCGGGGCGGTGCTGCTGGTGACCGTGGTGAACGGTGTGCGCACCTACGCCGCCGTCCGCGCCAAGCCGGCCCCGGCGGGGGCGGCGACGGTGGCGGCCGCGCTGCTCGGGGCAGGCGCCCTTCTGGTGGCGGCCGGCCCACCCTTCACGCTGGCCAGCGCGACGGGGATCGCAGCGGTCGCGCTGCTCGCCGTGGCTGCGGCCGGCCTGCTGCGGGAGGCGATCACCGAGGCGGTCGACGCCGAAGGCGACGCGGTCGGGACACCCACCGCACGTCGGCGACCGGGCGTCTTGGTAGCTGCCGCGCTGCCTGTGCTGCTCGCCGCGCCGGCCGCCTACGCGCTGGCACGCATGACCGCCATCTGATATTCACACTGTTTCCACTGTCTCTTGCGGGTGGCATTCCTCATACGTAGGGATAACACTTGTGTGCCAGTGCAAACCCTGGCTGCCGAGCGTCGCTCCGCCCCCTGCCCCGACCTTATCCAGAACAGGAGCCCGTGTGACCACCGGGTCCACCGCCGTCGCCGAGCGGCCCACTGCTCGGCGCCGAGGAGTGACCGTCGCCCGTGCCCTGGGGTCGACAACCCGGGCGGGGATCTACGCGCACCTGCAGAAGGCCGGGGAAGCACTGACCGTCCGCGAGGTGGCGGACGCGTTCGACCTGCATCCCAACGTCGCGCGCACCCATCTGGAGACGCTGGCCGACGCGGGTCTTGTCGGCGTGGGCCTGCGCAAGCACCCGGGCGGCGGACGGCCGGCCAAGCTCTACGAGGCCAGGCCCGACGCCCCCGAAGGCGCCGCCACCAGCCATACGGGGCCCACCACCGAGACCGCGTGCGCCTCGCTGCTCGTACGCCTGCTCGCCGACCTGCTCGACGGCGCGTCGTCCGCCTCCGGGCCCGCCGGTGCCGTGGCCAACCATGCGCACGAGGCCGCGGCCGCAGAGGCCCGCCGCCTGGTCCTCGCCGGCGGCGGCGGCCCGCACGAGCACCGCCCCGGGCGCACGCTGGGCGACATCGCCACCGCCGCCCTGCGGGCGCTGCAGGCCCTTGCCCCCGAGATCCGTGTCGTGAAGGCCGGCCGTGACTGGGTCGACGTCGCCGGTCTGCAGGGCACCTTCACCATGCTCGGCGAGTTCCGCCCCGAGCTGGCCGACGCGTTCGAGCGGGGCTTGCTCTGCGGCGCGCTGGCCGGCGCCGGCGTCCCGGTCACCCTGTCCGATGTCGCCGAGGCGCATGACGGCAGCCGTGTGTGGCGGGCCCACGCCGCCGGTCAGGTGAGCGCACGCCTCACGGTGCAGGCCGTGGACACCGTCGACACCCGGGGCCACCCGCGCGAGACGGGCGTCGTGCGGGCCATGCGCGCCGTGACCCCCCTGCGCACCGGGGAGGTCCTGGAGGTGCTCACGAAGGGGCCGGGCTCACCCGCGGCGTTCGCCCGGTGGGCCGACCGTGCGGGCCACCAACTCCTCGGCGTGGAGCGCTCCACCGACGCCGGAGGTCGGCCCGCCATCCGCCTGCTCATCCGCAAGGGGGCGTGATGCGCCACGCTCTGCTGATCTCCCGTGACGCCCGGTGGGCGCTCGACCTGGCCCGCAGGTGGGTCGCCGCCGGTGACACCGTGACCGCCGTGCTGCTGGACCGCTCCGTGGCGCTGGCCCGCCCCGGCCATGCCGACGCCGACGCGGTGACCGCGGCGGTGGCCGGCGGCGTCGCGGTCAACGCCCACGACGACGCGTTGCGCCGCCGCGGTCTGGCCGGCGCCCCGCTGGCCGATGGCGTGAAGCCGGTCGATCTCGACGAGATCGCCGACCTGGTGTCCGACGGCTCCGACCGTGCGGTGTGGTTGTGATGCGGACCATGGCGCTCGTCCTGTCCGGTGGCGTGACCAGCGAGCGCACGGCCACCGCGCTCAAGCTCGCGGAGCGCCTGCTGGACCGCGGCCAGCGGGTGACGGTGTTCGCCCACGACGACACGACGGTGCTGTCCGCCGGCTCCGGCGAGGTGGCGGAAGCCGTCACCGCGCTGCTGCGCCGGGGGGTGCACGGCGGCACCCTCGACTGGGTCGTGGACCGCAACGCCGCCCAGCGCCTCGGTGTCGCCGACCGCCAGGTCCCCGGGGTGGTCGTCGGTGACCACGCCGACCTGTGGTCGTTCGTGCGCTCCGCCGACGTGGTCCTGTCCGCCGGGGGAGCGCCCTGATGGCGGGGGGGCACTAGATGGCTCGCCGTGTGGTCAGCCTGCTGCAGGGGGTGTCCGGGGCGTTGCTCGCCACGGAGCCGGCTCTGGAGGCCAACGCCTACGCCATCGCCGAGGACGTCGAGCTCACCCTGGTCCTGCGCGGTCCCGCGGTCGAGCTGGCCGTCGCCGGGGGCGAGGTGCACCCCGGCGAGCTGGCCGGCGTGACGCTGCCGCCCGCGGCCAGCGCCCAGGACCTGCGGGGCCTGGTCGAAAGCGGCGTGGAGGTCCTGGTCGCCGCGGGCGAGCTCGACCGGCTCGGCCTGGCCCACGACGACCTCGTGTCGGGAGTGGCCGTCCGCGAGGACGACGCCCTCGCCGAGGTGCTGCGCACCGCCGACGCGGTGCTCGGCTGGTAGCCGGAGAGGAGGAACGACCGATGGAGATCGACGTCCGAGGCCCGCGGTTCTCCGCCGCCGTCACGTTCGTGGTGCTGGCCGCCGCCTTCGCCGCGCAGTCACGGGTGCTGCTGGCCGTCCAGGTGACGGTGTTCGCGGTCGCCGCGATCGCGGGGCTGCGCTGGTCGCCGTACGGCAACATCTTCCGCCTCCTCAAGCGCCGCTTGGACTGGGGGCCGCCGCCGGCGACGGAGCCCGAGGCCGGTCCCCGGTTCTCCCAGCTGATGGGGCTCCTGTTCTCGGGAGCAGGGCTGATGGCGATCGTGGCCGGCGCGAACACCCTCGGGTGGGGGCTCGTGCTGATCGTGGTGGCGCTGTCGGGGCTGCTGGCCGCCACGGGCCTCTGCGTCGGCTGCGAGGTGTACGCCCTCGGGCGCCGCGTCCTCGGCGCGACCGGCCGGAGCCGCGCATGACCGAGCTGCTGATCCTCGCCGGCGTCATCGCCGCCACCGCGGCCCTGTCGCTGTGGTGGCGCGTCCGCGACGGGCAGGTGCGCGCCACCAC
>Ga0247713_1001353_pt1 | contig 12226 bp, 12 predicted proteins | sample 21E_NmetaG_FD_189936 | JGI IMG/M metagenome (GOLD analysis project Ga0247713, IMG submission 189936) | Soil microbial communities from hillslope of Landscape Evolution Observatory, University of Arizona, Oracle, AZ, United States - 2-1-E_N | ecosystem: Engineered > Artificial ecosystem >... | reverse complement strand
GCCTACTCACGTATGGTGGATGTGTCGCCCCTACACCAACGGCACAAATTGGCTCCTCAGCGCGCGAACGCCCTGGTCAGGGGCTTGCGGGGTCCCCAGAACACCTTTAGGCCGCCGAAGTCGGGTCGGACACTAGAGTCCGCCGTCCGGGAGGAGAAAGCGATCTGGTGATGAATCGGGAACGGTGACGGAACCGCACGCGAACGACGCCCTTCGACGGGAGGCCGGGTCATCGCTGGCGGGTCCATGACAAAGTCGTTCGTGTCGGGGATACGGTCCGCCGCCCGGTCGGCCGCTGGACCCCCGCTGTGCACAGCCCGCTTCGCCAGTTTGAGGACGTCGGCTTCGAAGGCGCACCGCGCGTCCTCGGCTTCGATGACCAGGGGCGGGAGGTGCTGACCTACCCTGCCAAGTGAACCTGCCGCGCTGGTCGGAGCAAGCGCTGATCGGCGCAGCGCAGCTGGTCCGACGCATGCACGACGCTCTCTCCGACTTCGTGCCGGCGCCGGGCGCCGTGTGGCGTTACCCCTCGATCGACCGGCGGGCGACGAACGGGCCCATCGGTCACAACGACGTCCAGCCGGCAACGCCGTCTACGTCGACGGCGTTCCCTACGCCTTCATCGACTGGGACCCGTCGGGGCCGCTCTACGACGTGGCGCTGGCGGCCATCACCTTCACCCCGCTCCACCATGGGGAACGATTTCGACCGCCGGGATGCCCCGACGCGTCCGAGCGGATCCGTCATGCCGGACGAGTTCGACTTGGGCGTCGCCACGAGTGGTGACCCCTAAACCCGTGCGCCCCCGTTCCGACAGGGTCGCCCTGAACGCCGGGTCAACAGCCGCGGCTGATGGTCACGGCATGCGCCCAGGCGAGCCACTCGTGCCCAACGCGTCGCGCCCATGCAAGCGGCGAGAGCTCGGGTTGGGCGCGCACCGCGAGCACCTCACCGTCGAAGCATCGCCCGAGAAGCAAGCCTGCGCGGGAGAGCTGATAAGAGGAGGTCACGACGATTACGCGTGTCCAGCCCTTCTCGTCGGCTAGGGCGGCGATCACGCGGGCCTCCCCGCGGGTGGTATCGGGGTCCGGTCGTGGGCAATGAACCTCATAGGGCAGGTCATCGCTGCAGGCTCGGTTCCCAGCGGGCCATTCGGGGGCCGTCCCGTTGGGAATGACGAGGTTCGATGCCAGCCCAGCGGCCATGAGCCGCTCCGCGACCGCAAGTCGCTCACCACGACCTCCAGCGAAAATGACGACGGCGTCCGCACCCGCCGGCTCAGCAGCGGACGGCCAGACGAACAGGCGGGCGGTGACCAAGGCGAACGACACGACAAGGACGCCGCCAAGTGTCACGACGCGGGCAAGGTACCTCCCGATCCACTGGCGGAGCCCCACCGCAGTTCGCATTCGTCAAAGCCTGCCATTCACGTTCAGCCGATCGGCTCCAGACCGCCGGCTCGGTGGCCCTCGCGGCGGGAAGCGTGCACCGGTAGGCGCAACCCAGCTCGCTGGACAGCAGCCGGTAAAGCCCGCTGGCCGGCTGGTCGCCGGGCGGAGCTGCCACGGCGATCTGGTCCGGCGCCAGCGCTTGTCCCATATGACGCCGCTCCCGGATCACGGACTCCCGCCCTCTAACAGCGGCCCAGGGGCACACGTCGCCGTCGCTGATCGCCGTGCCCCTGAGGGCAGGGCGCGCTGGCTCTTGGCCAGGGAGCCTTCGTGGTCGATGATCTCTCCTCCGCTGTACGGTCCCTGCAGGAGTTCGCTCGCCCCCGGTGAGCTCACGGCCAGAGTCGGCCACCTGGAAGGGGTGCTCTCGGGTCGGGAACGTTCGGCAGCGCTCGAGACACTCGTCCGTGAGCGCGTCACCGAAGCCATGCTCGCAGGAGCGGTCGAAGTCAAGCGCGTCGCCGGAGAAGTCAACGTGGCTATCCATGCGCTCGGAATCCTGCTGGCGCTGCCGCACGTGCTCGAACCAGGTGAGCGGATCGAAAGTCTCTCGGTCGGCGCAGGCAACATCGGCCGAAGCTTCGATCTAGAAACCGATCGCCAGGTCGCAGAGTTCAAGTTCACCGCTTGGCGCGGCGGTGCCGAGGCAATCCACCAGAACGGCCTCTTCGTCGACATCTTTCGGCTCGAGGCGCTACGGAACCGTGCAGCTGCGCTTGCGCTCCTTGCTCAGGACAGCTCGCGCACCTGACCGGGAACAGGGGATCGCTCGACCGCCACGCCGCCTACATCGTGGCGACGTTCCTCGCCGGTGCCTCCCGGTGACCGACACGGACGGCGAATACGGTGGGCTGGGAACGCTCGCTCGCGCCGGCTCTCGGGCGGTTGACCATAGCGATGCCGCCCAGGCCCGGCATCCATCACGTCTTCCTCAAGAGGTCGAGCGCGCTCGGCGCTCCGCCTCGCTTCGCAAGGCTGGGAGGCCCTCATCAAGTGCCTTCCTCACCGTCTTGGTCATCGACCCCTCCAGTGCGCGCGCCAGCAGGCCACTCCATGACTCCTCGGTAAAGACGCGGGTGGTCTCGCCTTCCAAATCCATACGCCAAACGTGCACGGCGCTGATGCCAAGTGTGCGGCCTTTCCACGCGACGCTGTGCGGTCGTTCGCTCTCGACGATTTCCGACCGAATCGTGCCGGGGCCCGCCTTCCAGTTGAACGTGGTTCCCACTCGAACGGGCTCATCAACCTGCATCGTCTTTACGCCCGGCATCCATTGGGGCCATGTCCTGAGGTCGGTCAGCGTGTCCCAGACAACCTCCGGTCGTGCGCCGATGACGATCTCACCGGACTCGCAGACCGGTGCACTGTGTTCAGCGTCCAAAGTCGACCTCCCCGGTGGCCCGATGCCGCCAGTCTCGCGCCCGCAGCGTCCCGCACGATTTGCTCACCGCCATGGGGACCATCGGGCCCGCAGACCGCTCGACTCCGGGCATGTCTAAAACTACAGAACCCCCGGGCGGTTCAGTCCTGGATGACCCGCACACTCAGCAGTCGAGTTTGTAGGCACGCCGGGCGACTGCCGCGAGGGTGGCGCCCACGGCGACGGCGGCCACGACGCCGACGGCCAGTGGGAGGACGGCTACACGATGACCCTCGCCGCTCGCCGGAGCGTCAGCGTGCACGGTCGTACGAGCAGCAGGGTCGGAGGCGGGACGCAGGCGATCGAGGTTCGGGTGGTACTCCTGTGTCGCGGTGCAGGCGCCGTCCTCCAAGACGGGCAGGCCGTCGGCCGCCGGCTCGGCCGAGCCGCCGCAAGGCACGAGGACACAGCGCGCCAGCTCCGCTTTCGCAATGCTGGTCGCGACACATTCCGCGTACAGGCATGAGGCGGCGGCCGGGCGGGAGGTCGAAACCGATGCCGTCGCGACGAGGAGGGCGACGACGAGCGCACCGCGAAGGCTGCGGGAAACGCGCCCGGTCCGTAGTCCGGCGGGCCTCGCCGTCCTCGTGTCGGCTCGTTCCGTCACGGCTTCTCCTTGGCGATCAACGGGAGTGCCGGGGGGCCCCGACGCCTGTCGCAGGTCAGGATCCTCAGGCGGGCAGCGCCACTTCGCGTCTCGAGATGGTCAGTACCGCGAACCACCCGAGCACCACGACGTAGGCGAGCAGCACAAGAACGGCCATCCACGGCGGGAGCAGATCGTTGACGGCAGTCCCGTTGGCCACGGCGTGCGCCGCTTGTCCGGGCAGGAAACGTCCGGCGTCGGCGAGGAGGCCGGAGGCGAGGTTCTCGACGACCAGCACCCACACAAGGCCGCCGACGACAGCAACCATCTGGTGACGGACGAGGGCGCCGATGCCCACGCCCAGCACCGCCCATGCCCCGGCAGCGATGGTGAGTCGGGCCACGGAGGCGGCATCGGCGCCGGAGAGGCCGAGGGTCGCCCCCTTGGCCTCAGCCAACCCAGAGGCCAGGGCGACCATCACGGCCTGAGCAGCGAGTGCGGTGATCCCGGCCGCCATCGCCGCCATGGCTGCCTTGGCGACGACGAGCCGCCACCGTTCGTTCACCAAGAGCAGCGTCCAGCCGATGGTGCCGTGGCGGAACTCGTCGGTGAAGGACCGGATACCGAGGATCAGCGCGAACAGCCCGATGTTCATCGACGCCAGCACGAAGACCTGCTGGGTGTGGAGGGGCTCGGCGAGCGACGCCGGGTCGGCGCTGGCGGTGGTGGAGAAGGCGCTGAGAGCGGTGACCGCCATCGCGCCGACGAGCAGCCCCAGCGAAGTTCGCGTCGTCGCCAACTTCCTGAGCTCAGCTCGCAGCACGGTGGGCTCCTTCCTCGACCAGCTCCAGGAACACGTCTTCCAGCGTCTCGCCCCGGGTCGTGAGCTCGTAGACGACCAGTCCCTCCCCCGCCGCCGCCTCGCCCACGGACTCCTGTGCGAGGCCGGCCACGGCGAGACTGTCCGGACCCGTCACCTGCACCCGGCCTCCTGCGCCCACCAGCACCCGGCGCAACCGATCAGGGTCCGACGTCCGCACCGACACTGTCCGACCGGCCGTCAAGTCGTCGACCGTGGTCTGGGTGACGAGCCGCCCCCGGTTCACCACCACGACTTCGTCGGCGGTCTGGGCGACCTCGGCCAGCACGTGGCTGGACACGAAGACGGTCCCGCCCCCCGCCGCGAACGACCGCAGCAGCTGGCGCAGCCACCGGATGCCTGCGGGGTCCAGACCGTTGGCGGGCTCGTCGAGCACGAGCACCTCGGGTCCGCCGAGGAGGGCCGACGCCAGCCCCAGCCGCCGGCGCATCCCCAGCGAGAAGCCGCCCACCTTGCGGTCGGCCGCCTCCGCCACCTCGACGTCGTGCAGCACCTCCTCCACCCGCCCCTCGGGGATGCGACCCATCGCGGCCAGCACCCGCAGGTGGTTGCGAGCGGTGCGGGAAGGGTGGAAGCCGGCCCCGTCGAGAAGCGTGCCTACCCGGCGGGTGGGGTGGCCCAACGCTCGGTAGGGCTGGCCGAGCACGAGGGCGTGGCCGGCGTCCGCCGGCGCCAAGCCGACAAGGACACGCATGGTCGTCGTCTTGCCTGCGCCATTGGGACCGAGGAACCCGGTGACCTTCCCCTGCTCGACGTCGAAGCTGAGGTCGTCGACGGCCAGCGTGGCCCCGTACCTCTTGGTCAGCCCGTGGACTGTGATCACCGGTCGGCTCATCGCACCTCCCTCGGCGTCTCGACTCTTTCTAATCATGAGCGAGGGCGCAGGGAGATGGATCGGCCGCGCCGACGGTTTCCTCTCCGCCTCGAGGCGGAGGGGCGTGGTCCTTCAGGCCGATCCGGGGCGGACGATCCCCGCTTCGTAGGCGAGGACGACCGCCTGCACCCGGTCGCGCAGGTGGAGCTTGGCCAAGACGTTCGACACGTGCGTCTTCACCGTGCTGTCGCTGAGGTAGAGCCGGCCGGCGATCTCCTCGTTCGAGAGCCCTCTGGCCACCAGCGTCAGCACCTCTCGCTCCCGATCGGTCAGCGTGGCCAGGTCCGCTTCGACCCGAGGGTCGGCTCGGGGGTACGAGGCAACGAACCGGTCGATCAGCCGCCTCGTCACCGGGGGGGCGAGCAGGGCGTCGCCTCGGCACACGGCGCGGATCCCGTCCAGTAGCACCTCGGCCGGGGCGTCCTTCAGGAGGAACCCAGCCGCTCCGGCCCGCAGCGCCTCGAGCACGTACTCGTCCAAGATCGAAGGTGGTGAGCACGATGACCCGAACGGGATCTTCGACGCCGGGACCGGCAAGGCGCCGGGTGGCCTCGACTCCGTCCATCCGCGGCATGCGGATGTCCATGAGCACGGTGTCGGGGCGCAGCCGGCGTGCCTCGTCCACGGCGTCTCGCCCGTCAGCGGCCTCCCCGACCACGACCAAGTCGGGCTGGGCGTCGAGGATCATACGAAGGCCGGTGCTGACCATCGCCTGGTCGTCGGCAAGCAGGAGCCGGATCATGTGCGGTTCTGCGCCAGAGGGAGCAGGGCCAGCACCTGGTAGCCGCCCTCGGGGCGGGGCCCGGTCTCGATGCGGCCGTTCACCAGCGCCACGCGCTCCCGCATACCGACGATCCCGTGGCCTCCGCCCGGTTCAGAGCTGTCGCGGCGCGTCCCCAGGTCGGTGACCTGGACCAGCAAGTGATCGTTGCCGTAGCGGACGACGACGTCGGCCCTCGTGGCCGTCGAGTGCTTGAGGGTGTTGGCGAGCGCCTCTTGGACGATGCGGTAGGCCGAGAGGTCGACGGCGGGCGGCAGCGGGGTGACCTGGCCGTCGACGGTGACGGAGACGATGAGGCCGGCCTCTTCGGTACGGCGCACCAGCTCTGGGAGATGGAGGAGCCCCGGCTGCGGCTCCAGCGAATCTCGCCGCCCATCGGTCCGGAGGGTGCCTACCACCGTCCGTAGCTCATCGAGCGCCTCTCTCCCGGTGTGCTCGATCAGCTCGAGGGAACGCCGGGTAGCACTCGGATCCTGGTCCATGAGCTCCTTGGCGCCGCGCGCGTGCAGCACGATCACGCTCACGCCGTGGGCGATCACGTCGTGCAACTCACGGGCGATCCGCGTGCGCTCGGCGGCGGCAGCGGCTTCGACCTGGGTCTCACGCTCCCGTTCGAGCAGCAGGGCACGCTCCTCGAGTGCCTCCAGGTACTGCCTCTTTGTGCGCGCCCGGTCACCGATGACCCACGCGGTGACGAACAGTAGGAGCAGCACCGACGCCTCGGCTCCGCCGTACCCGGTGGCGATGGCGACGACCACGAGGGCGACGACAAAACCGGCGTTGAGGAGGATCGGATGCGGCGACGGGCGCGATGAGTCGTAGGCGGCCACCGAGTACGTGGCGACGGCCAGCCCGGCGAGGGCCGTGGTGACCGGGGGGTAACGGAGGGCGACGTAGGCCACGGTCGCCACCCAGACACCGAGCAGTACCGGCAGCGGCCAGCGGCGGCGGGCCACGAGCGGCGCCGTCTGAGCGACGGTCAGCACCAGCGCGAGCAGGTCCCGGTCGCGAAAGCCGGGCTGGTGCGAGGGTGCCACCAGCACGCCTGCCAAGGCCAGGACGAGAACGCCGACGGGCACGAGCACGTCCCACCTCGTGCGCGCTGCCCGCTCGACCATCGGAGATGACGTTATGACGGATGCGCGGGCAAGCCCTCCCTCCGACGCGAGACGTGCCCGTGCTTCGGCGTGGCGCAGCGCGGGATGGAAGTCGGCCCTCCACGAGCCGGCCAGGAACATCCGCTCGGCCGGCCATGTATGCGACACCACCAGCGCGAACGGGTAGGGAAGCTGAATGCCGCGCTCAGTCACGATCTCGCTCCCGTCCGACCGGGCTGCCCGCCTGGTCGAGGACCTCGGCGCCTTCGACGGCACCTTGACGCTCAGCCGCCACCGGCAGGTGTCGGTGCGCCCGCCGGGCGACGTCGTCACCGTGGAGGTCCTGGACCGGTCGGTGTCGGCCCTCTTCGCCCTGCTCTCCAGCCACGGCGCCGGCCGCGACGAGGACGTGTCGGTGACCACGAGCGAGCCGACGGCGATGGTGTCCGCCTCCTCCGGCGCCGGCCTGGCCGACGATCCCGCGACGTCGAGCTTCGAGGAGGTCGAGACGATGCTCGAGCGGGAGGCGACCATGGGTGCCAACAAGGTGGCCGCCATGGCGGCCGCAGGCGCGGTCGCCACCGTCGGGATCCTCACCAACAGCATCCACCTGGTCATCGGGGCGATGGTGATCGCCCCGGGGTACGAGCCCTTGCTGAAGGTCGCGCTCCGCGTCGTCGGGCGCGGCCGCTCGTTCCGGCGCGCTGCCTGGGACGTGGCCGCAGGGTGGGTGGCGCTCGCCGCCGGCGCCGCCGCCGCCGCCCTGGTCCTGCGGGTCTCCGGGGTGTCGCCGGACACGCCGTCGGGCGGCTATCTGGCCCCGGGCGGCCTGCTGTCCTACTGGCGGGAGCTCACGGTGGGCGCGACGGTCGTCGCCGTCGTCGGCGGCGTAGCGGGGACGGTGCTGGTCGTCGCCAAACGGGCGGTGCTGACGGCCGGCGTCATGATCGCCCTGGCGCTAGTCCCGGGAGCGGCGCTGGTGGGCATCGCCGTCGTTGACCGCAACCTCAGCCTGGCCGCCGACGGTGCCCTGCGCTGGGCGCACGACGCCACCATCGTCAGCGTCATGGGGGCGGCCGTCTTCGCCCTCTACCGGCTTCGTCGCGGGCGCGGGCTCGGGCTCGGCTAGAGAGTCGCCTACTTCCGGCGCGCGAGAGGTGTCGACCGCGCTGTGTAATTGAGATGGGTGCGGTGACTGCGACGTACCTCACCCGGCCTCGTTGGACGAAGGCCAGGGCTGTGGCTCAGTACTTACCGGCGTAGGCGATCTTGATGGCCCGCCCGTCCTTGCTCGCCGTACCGGGCGACAGCACGTTGGCCTTCAACGTCGCCTCTGCGGTGGCGGGCGAGACGGTGGCGTTCCTCGACAGGTGGAGGCCGCCGGCCCCCGCGACATGCGGGGAGGCCATGGAGGTCCCCGACATGGTGGCGGTGCCGCCGTTGTTGTACGTGGACACGATGCTCACCCCTGGGGCCCAGATGTCCACGCAGGAGCCGTAGTTGCTCCAGGAAGCCTCCTTGTTGGAGGAGTCGGTGGCGGCCACGGTGACAATGCCGTTGTTCGTGCCGGCCCCGGCCCGAGCCGGCGAGTAGTTGCAGGCGTTCGCCCCGTTGTTGCCGGCAGCGACCACATACAGCACTCCGGTGCTGGCGGACTTGCGCACCGCGTCGTCGAGGGACCTCAGCGCTCCGCCGCTCAGGCTCATGTTGGCCACCGCCGGCTTCTTGGCATAGCCGGTGAGCCAGTCCACTGCAGCGATCACGTTGGACATGGAGCCACCGCCGTCGCAGCCAAGGACCTTCAGGCCGGTCAGGGCCACTCCGGGGGCGGCGCCGACCACGTGGTTGGCGTCGTCTTTGGCCCCCACCGTGCCGGCTACGTGGGTGCCGTGGCCGTTGCAGTCGTAGTTCTTGCCATCGCCGGTCCAGTTCCCGTGAGCGACGAGGTTGAGATCGCCGTGCGCCGAGACGCCGGTGTCGACGATGTAGGCGTTGGTGGTGCCCACCGATCCGGAGCCGTTGCCGGCCAGGGTCGAGCTGACATCGGCGTCGATGCGGTTGATGCCCCAGGGAAGCGTCTGGGCCGTCGTGGTCACGGCACCGTCGGCCTCCACGTAGTCCACCCGGGGGTCGGCCCGCAGCTCGGCCAGCCGGCCGGCGGGAATGCGGGCGGCGTAGCCATTGAGGGCAGCCCGGTAGAGGTGGCCCACCTCGGCGCCCAGGCGCCGGGCGTGGTCATCGGCGGCTCGACCGGGGTCGATCCCCTCCTTCAGCACCACGATGTAGGGATCCGGACGTCCGGCGCCCGATGAGGGTGCAGACGGGGCGGCGCCGCTGACGCCGGGAACGGCCAGGATGGCCATGAACACGACGCCGGCGATACAGATCTTGCGCATGATCGGTGAAGTCTCCTCAGAAGAGCCGTAAGGCGGTTATCGGCAGACTGGCCCCAGGGTTGAGGACCGACGGTCGGCTACGGCAAGATCCCCGTCCGGCAACCTGGTCCAGTACCGGCGGAACCGCAAGATATCGATGCCTGGGCGTATCGCTCTTCGCCTTGTGGGCGATGACGGGAGAGATGCGACGCCGAGCGGCGTCCCCTCCCGCGCACCCGGAAATTCACCGAACCCACCCGAGGTCCTCACCGTGATCGAAGTCCTTCATGCCAGCGTGATCGTGCTGGCCGTCACCCACCTAGCCACCTTGGGCCTCCTCGCTGCGGACCTGTGCCGTGGTCGACCGATGAGTCCCTTCAACGCGGTGGCCCTCGGAAGCGGAGCGGCCGTTGCCGGGGCGGCCTTCGCCAGCTTCTACGTCGCCCCGTGGTCGGCGGCTGCGGCGGGTGCCCTGTGTGTCGGAGTCTTCATTGGCTACCTGGTCGTGTCCGGCAAGGACCTCCGACCGGCAGGAGTGGCGGCGTGGTCGAGCTTCGTCCTCATGACGGTCGCGGCCTCCCTGTGGGGCGTGCACTTCATCGCCACCATGCCGGTGAGCGCGCTGACCCGTGGGCTCGCCTGGGCCGCGGTCTCCCTCGTGGCCGTCTCGGCCCCTTCGGCCCTGGTGCAGGTCCGGGAGGCATGGGAGCCGCTGGTGCGCATGCGGTGGCGCCGGGCCCACGACGTTGACCCCGGCGCGCTGGAGTCGTTCCCCATGGTGTCGATTCATGTGCCGTGTCACGCGGAGCCGCCCGAGTTGGTGATTGGCACCCTCGACCGCCTGGCCGGTCTCGACTACCCCGCCTTCGAGGTGCTCGTGGTCGACAACAACACCACCGATCCGGACCTTTGGCGACCCGTCGAGGACCACTGCCGCCTCCTGGGGCCCCGGTTCCGGTTCTTCCACGTGGAGCAGATCACCGGCGCCAAGGCGGGGGCGTTGAACTGGGTCCTGCCCCACACCGACCCGAGGGCGACGCTCATCGGCGTGGTGGACGCCGACTACCACGTCGAGCCGGACTGGCTGCGTCGCAGCGTGGGCCACTTCGAGGACCCCAGCGTCGGTTTCGTCCAGTGCCCGCACGCCTACCGGGACTACGGCGACAGCCGGTTCTGTCGCATGGCCAACTGGGAGTACGCCGTGTTCTTCTCGACGGGCATGGTGAGCCTCGACGAGCACGGCGCCGGTCTCACGGTGGGAACGATGTCGGTGATCCGCCGTGTCGCCCTCGAGAGCGCTGGCGGTTGGGCGGAGTGGTGCCTCACCGAGGACTCCGAGCTGTCCATCCGCGTCCACGCCCAGGGCTACAGATCGGTCTACCTGAACGAACCGCTCGGAAGAGGGCTCATCCCTGAGACCTTCGAGGGCTACCGGCGCCAGCGGTTCCGCTGGACCTACGGGCCCGTCCAGGAGCTGCGCCGGCATCTGCGGTTGTTCCTGCCCCGTCCGTTCGCCCGGGGTTCTCGGCTCGACTGGCGCCAGCGGGTGCACCACGCCAACCACGGCCTGGACGTGGCCCTCGTGGGCGTCCGGACCCTCGCCGTGCCCATCGGAGCGCTCGCCGGAGCGTCGATGCTCGTCCAGCATGAGCGCGTCGGCATGCCCTTCGCCCTATGGCTGGCGGCGACGGCCATGCTGGTGGGTACCCTCAGCGTCCGCTGGCTCATCTACCGCCATCTCCTCCAAGCGACGTTGAGGCAGGCGCTCGGCGGGGCCCTCGCCTACCTCGCCCTCACCCATGTCATCACCGTTGCCAGCCTGACCGCCTTGGCTGGCCGCGACGTGCCCTGGCGACGCACCGACAAGAGGAGGCCGCGTTCGCAGGGCTGGGCCGCGCTGCACGCGGTGCGAACCGAGCTTGTCCTCGGTCTCGGCTGTACGGCTACAGCTGCCGTCATGATGGCCGTCAACCGGGGAGCGGGGCTGGCCACGATGCTCGCCATCGGTTTGGCAGTCCAAGGCCTCACCTATCTCTCGGCACCCGTCGTGGTCGCTATCGCCGAGTCCGACCTGCGGCGTCACGTTGGCGAGCTGGTCGAGCCCGCCTTGCATGCTGATCCGGTTGGGAGCAGCCACTCCCGCCGCTGACGGTCCGACGATCCGGCGGCGACACTCTCCACGGATCCGCGAACCTCAAAACAAATTTGGCCAAGGGGGTATCGCTTGTCCCCGGCCCGGCGATGACGGAGGTGAGACGCCACACAAGCGGTGTCTCCACCGAAAGGGCGATCTGTCGGCGACGGCAGCAAGCAACGTCACCGGGCCTGCGTGCGCAGGTGGCCGGACTACCGAAATGGAGACAGAACCCATGATCACTGCACTTCTCGGAGGAATCGCCGCCAAGCTGGCCGGCCTCGGCCTGGCCGCCAAGGTGGGCACCGGCATCGCCGCCGCCACCATCGCCACCGCCGGGGTGGCCACCGTGGCCCCCGTTATCAACCCCGGCGCCCCCGCCGGCATCGAGGTCCAGGTCCCGAGCGTTCCCGCTGCCGAGGCCGACCTCGGGTTGAACGTGGCCGCCGACGCTCCCAGCGGCCAGGCCGACGCCGGCGCCCAGGCGGGCCTCGACACCGCCAGGCAGACTCCGGCTGGGGCCAACGTGCCCGCATCCGTTCCCGCCATGACCCGGCCCGCCGCCGGCGCCGCCCAGAGCGGGCTCGACGTGGCCCGCCAGACCCCCGCAGCCGACCGCCTGCCGACC
>Ga0247713_1001352_pt1 | contig 12228 bp, 11 predicted proteins | sample 21E_NmetaG_FD_189936 | JGI IMG/M metagenome (GOLD analysis project Ga0247713, IMG submission 189936) | Soil microbial communities from hillslope of Landscape Evolution Observatory, University of Arizona, Oracle, AZ, United States - 2-1-E_N | ecosystem: Engineered > Artificial ecosystem >... | reverse complement strand
CCTCTGTTGCTATCTGCCGACGATCCCGCAGGTGTCGCAAACGGTCGAGGCGATGAAGTCGGGAGGCTTCGGTCTCATCTCGACGACGGAGAGCTTGCTTCGCACCTGGAACGTCGACGGGCAGTCGGTCCGACCCGATCACCGGATGGTGGCGCACACCGGCTTCCTCGTCACGGCGCGGAAGTACGCTGCCGGATCCCCGTAGAACCCGCGGAACGACGGGGTAGGCTTTGCGGCCATAGGGAGGTGGTTCAGATCCCCGAGCGGGACTGGGAGCGACAGATCTCCGAATACGAGGTCGAGGTCCAAGAGCTCCGCGGCCAGGTGAAGCTTCTGGAGGAGGAGCTCTCCCTCACCCGGCGCCAGCTTGAAACCGCGCCGCGGAAGATCGCGTCCCTCGAGAAGCAGCTGGCCGCGGTGACGGCGGAGCTGCGCGACGCGCATACCCGCAACGAGAAGCTCGACCTGACACTGCGCGAGGCGCGATCGCAACTCCTGGCGGTGCGCGAGGAGATCGAGAAGCTGAGCCAGCCGCCCGCCTCGTACGGCGTCTACCTCGGCACCTACGACGACGGCACGATCGACGTCTTCACCAACGGGCGGAAGTTGCGGGTGAACGTCTCACCGGAGATCGAGAGCTCGACGTTGACGCGAGGGCGCGAGGTCGTCCTGAACGAGGCGCTGAACGTGATCGAGGTGTCGGATTTCGACGTAGCGGGCGAGGTCGTCGTCGTCAAGGAAGTCATGGATGAGCGCCGCGTGCTCGTGCTCGGGCGCACCGACGAGGAACGGGTCGTCGAGCTCGCAGCCCCCCTCCAAGAGGAGCGCCTGCGCGCGGGCGACAACCTCCTGCTCGAACCCCGTTCGGGGCTGGTGATCGAGAAGCTCCCCAAGCCCGAGGTCGAGGAGCTGATCCTCGAAGAGGTTCCGGACATCTCCTACGAGGACATCGGGGGCCTGGGAGAGCAGATCGAGGCGATCCAAGACGCGGTCGAGCTGCCCTACCTGCACGCCGACCTCTTCCGGGAGCACCGCCTCGACCCGCCCAAAGGCATCCTTCTCTACGGCCCGCCGGGATGCGGCAAGACCCTCGTGGCCAAAGCCGTCGCCAACTCCCTCGCCAAGAAGGTGGCGGCGAAGCTCGGACGCACCGACCGGCAGTCCTACTTCCTCAACATCAAGGGCCCCGAGCTCCTGAACAAGTACGTCGGTGAGACGGAGCGGCAGATCCGGATGATCTTTCAGCGCGCGCGCGAGAAGAGCGAAGAAGGCGTCCCGGTCATCGTCTTCTTCGACGAGATGGAGTCGCTCTTCCGGACGCGCGGATCGGGCATCTCGAGCGACATCGAATCGACGATCGTTCCCCAGCTCCTCGCAGAGATCGACGGGGTCGAGAGCCTCAAGAACGTGATCGTGGTGGGGGCTTCGAACCGCGAGGACCTGATCGACCCGGCGATCCTGCGACCGGGCCGTCTCGACGTAAAGATCAAGATCTCGCGGCCCGACCGCGACGCGGCCAAAGACATCTTCTCGAAGTACCTCACGACCGAGCTGCCGATCGCCGCCGCAGAGGTCGAACGTCACGGGTCCGGAGACGGCGCCATCAAGGAGATGATCGAGGCGACCGTCGAGAAGATGTACTCCGAGGAGGCCGCCAACCGCTTCCTCGAGGTGACCTACGCGAACGGCGAGAAGGAAGAGCTGTATTTCAAGGACTTCGCCTCCGGAGCGATGATCGAGAACATCGTCCGCCGCGCCAAGAAGACGGCCATCAAGCGGGCGATCGCCGGGGGTCCGAAGGGCCTGAACACCGAGGATCTCCTGAGCGCGATCCAGCAGGAGTACCGCGAGAACGAGGACCTTCCGAACACGACGAACCCCGACGACTGGGCGAAGATCTCCGGCAAGAAGGGCGAGCGGATCGTCTACATCCGCACGCTGGTCGGCGAGCACGAGGGTGACGGAGAAGCCGGCAGACACGTGGAGCGGGTCACGACCGGCCAGTACCTCTAGAACGCGTCCGGCGGACCGAGACGCATGCCGCTGCCGGGGTAGCCTCATCTGATGGCGTTGCCGAAGGTCTGCGGGATCGAGACGGAGTACGGCATCTCGGTTCGACACAACGTGGGCGACTTCAACCCGATCCTGACCTCGTCGTTGTTGATCAATGCCTACGCGAAGCCGGCGTTCAAGCGGGTCAAGTGGGACTACGAGGAAGAGAGCCCGCTGCGGGACGCGCGCGGGTTCGAACGGCCCGGCGCCGACGTGGCGGTCGAGGACGAATCGGGGCTCGTCAACGTCATCCTCCCGAACGGCGCGCGCTACTACGTCGATCACGCCCATCCGGAGTATTCGAGCCCTGAATGTTCCAACCCGTACGACGCGGTCATCTGGGACAAGGCGGGGGAGAGGATCCTCGAGGACTCGATCGAAGCGGCGAGCAGGATCGTTCCGGAGGCGGAACGCGTTCTCATCTACAAGAACAACTCGGACGGCAAGGGCAACTCGTACGGATGCCACGAGAACTACCTCGTGGACCGCGAGACTCCCTTCCCGGCCCTCGTCAGCCACCTGATGCCCTTCTTCGTCAGCCGGCAGGTCTTCACCGGCGCGGGGAAGGTGGGGGTTGAGAACGGGGCAGAGGCGTGCGACTACCAGATCTCACAACGGGCGGACTTCTTCGAGGTGGAGGTCGGGCTCGAGACCACCTTTAAGCGCCCGATCATCAATACGCGCGACGAGCCCCACGCGGATCCGGAACGGTACCGACGCCTCCACGTAATCGTCGGCGACGCCAACATGAGCGAGATCTCGACCTTCCTGAAGGTCGGGACCACTTCGCTCGTCCTGCAGATGATCGAAGACGACTTCATCGAAGACGACTTCGCGCTCGCGGAGCCCGTCAAGGCGATGCGCACGGTGAGCCACGACCCCTCCTGCAAAGCCGTCGTGGAGCTGCTCGACGGCCGCCGTCTGACGGCGGTCGAGCTCCAGTGGGAGTACCTGAACCTCGCGAAGAAGTACGTCCACGAGAACGGCGGCGCGGATGTCGTCACCACCGTGATCGAGCGCTGGGAGAACGTGCTCGAGCGACTCGAGCGCGATCCGATGCTGCTTGCCTCGCAGCTCGACTGGGTGGCGAAGCTCCAGGTTCTCGAGCGGTACCGAGAGCGCGACGATCTCGACTGGAACCACCCGAAGCTTCGACTGATCGATCTCCAGTATCACGATGTCGAACGAGGAAAGGGCCTCTATTACAAGCTCCTCGAGCGGGGAGAGGTCGAGCGTCTCGTGACCGACGACGAGGTCCGATACGCGGTCGACCATCCACCGGACGACACCCGCGCCTACTTCCGGGGGGAGTGTCTGCGCCGGTTCTCCGACCGCATCGTCGCGGCGTCCTGGGACTCGCTCATCTTCGACACCGGCGACGACGTGCTGCGCAAGGTGCCGACGATGGAGCCGCTGCGCGGGACGAAGGAGCGCGTGGGGGCGCTGTTCACCGCGAGCGAAAACGTGCGCGCGCTCATCTCGAACCTCGGCGGTTGATCCACCTAAAGCCAGCTTGAAGTCGCGGCGCGGACGCGCCAGACTGGTCCGATGCAGACGCGCATCGGCATCGGCGAGGCGGCGGCCCGCGCGGGGGTCGCCCCTTCGGCCCTCCGCTACTACGAGAGCGAGGGTCTCCTTCCCCCTGCGGAGCGGGTCTCGGGGCGGCGCGTCTATCCGCCCGGAGTGGTCGATCGCGTGGCACTGATCCAGACCGCCCAAGCGGCAGGGTTCTCGCTGGCGGAGATACGGTCGTTGATCCGGAGCGGAGGGACGAACTTGGACGGCGCCCTGGAACGGGCCTTCCGCCTCGAAGCGCGCGCGGCCGCGTTGCGCCGGTGGCTCGAGGCGGGCCGTCGCGTCGGCACGATCGACCCCGAGGGCTTCCGCCTGGCGGAGCGGCCGGCGTCGCTCGAGGAGGCGACCGTGGCGACAGCCCGTCGAGGGAAGGGACGCAGGTCTCTTCGATGAAGCACGAAAGGAGGTGTTCGTGAGCGAACAGACGCGCAAGCCCCGCCCGAAGGACGACGAGCAAGCGGAGGTCGAGGCGAGCCCGGCGGCGCAGGACAAGACCGCCGAGGTCGACGACCTCCTCGACGAGATCGACGAGGTCCTGGAGCAGAACGCCGAGGAGTTCGTACGCTCCTACGTGCAGAAGGGCGGCGAGTGACGCGGCGAAAGGAGGCGCCCCCGCGCTGTGCTTCAATTGCACGCTTGGGACGATCGAGACGGCGTGGAGGTCTGCCGCAAAGATGAAGGAACCTGCGCTTGAGGACGTGCTGAGAACGCCGGTCTTCGGACCGGGGTCCTCCTTCACCGAGGTCCTCAAGGCGTACAACCCACGTCTTCTCCTCTCCGAGCCGGACCGGCCGGTTCACGCGCCGGAGGGGACGACCGTTCTCGCGCTCAAGTACGCGGACGGCGTGGTCGTGGCGGGCGACCGCCGCGCGACCGAAGGTTTCCAGATCGCGCATCGCTCGATCGAGAAGGTTTTCGCTGCGGACGACCACTCCGCGGTGGCGATCGCCGGCGCGGCCGGGCCGGCGGTCGAGATGGTCCGTCTCTTCCAGACGGAGCTCGAGCACTACGAGAAGGTGGAGGGCGAACGCCTCTCGCTCGAAGGGAAGGCGAACAAGCTCTCGCAGATGATCCGCGCCAACATGCCGGCCGCGATGCAGGGGCTCGTCGTGGTGCCGGTGTTCGCCGGATACGACCTCCGCCGCGGCGAGGGCCGCATCTTCAAGTACGACGTCACCGGCGGCCGCTACGAGGAAGACGACTACCACGCGACCGGCTCGGGCGGCAAAGACGCCAGGTCTTCCCTCAAGAAGAGATACCGCGACGACCTCCCCCGGGAGGAAGCGGTCAAGATCGCGATCGAGGCCCTGTTCGACGCCGCGGACGAGGACGTGGGGACCGGCGGGCCCGACCTCATGCGCGGCATCTTCCCCAACGTCTTCGCGATATCTGCCTCGGGCATCGAGGAGATCCCCGAGGATGAGGTTCGCGACCTCTTCGAGGACGTGATCGGGAGGCGGAGCGATGCGCGGCCCCACGAGTCGCACCCGGTGGACATCCCGCGCCCCGGAGACGAGGCGTAGCCGTGCCGCCACAGCCGTTCTACGTCTCGCCCGAGCAACTCATGAAGGACAAGGCCGATTACGCGCGCAAAGGCATCGCGCGCGGGAAGTCGGTTATCGCGCTGGAGTACGCCGACGGGATCCTGATGGTCGCCGAGAACACATCGGTGACGCTGCACAAGATCTCGGAGATCTACGACCGCATCGCCTTCGCCGGCGTCGGCAAATTCAACGAGTACGAGCAGCTGCGTATCGGAGGGATCCGCCTCGTCGATCTCAAGGGATATTCCTACTCCCGTGAGGATGTGACGGCGAAGGCGCTCGCGAACGCGTACTCGCAGTCGCTCGGGAACATCTTCACCGCCGAGGTCAAGCCGTACGAGTGCGAGATCCTGGTCGCCGCGGTATCGGACGACCCCGCCGGGAACGAGCTCTTCCACATCCTGTTCGACGGTTCCGTGAGCGACCGGGCGGGATGGGTGACGATGGGCGGCCAGTCCGATGCCCTCGGCGCCTATCTCCAGGAGAACTACCGCGATCTCGACGTACGCGGCGCGCTGAAGCTGGGACACGGCGCGCTCACGGAGGTCGAGAAGCGCGAAGTGACGCCGGAGACGCTCGAGGTGGGCGTGCTCGACCGGACGCGCGGCCGCAGGAAGTTCCGCCGCTTCGAGCCGGCGGAGATCGCCGACCTTCTTCGCTAGCTTCCCGCTCCCGCGCTTCCGCCGCCGCGAGGGTCGAGGGGCCCATCGGAGCCGATCAGGCCGGCGGCTTCGTCCCTGCCGGCCTCGCGCTCTTCTTCCTCCTGCGGATCCTCCGGGCCGGGCGCGGGACCCGGCTCCTTCGGCACGTCGGTGCCCCTGCCGGGTTCGGGAAGTGGATCCGGTCGATCGTCCGGCAACGGGCGGGTGGGCATGCTCATAGCTCCCCCTTCCTGTGTGATCCCTCCTCCTCCCCATTCCCATGCGGACGCGGGTCATTCCCCCGGTACGCTGGCCGCGTGGAACGGCGCATCTTCGGCACCGAGAACGAGTACGGCGTCACCTGCACCTTCCGCGGGCAGCGGCGCCTGTCGCCCGACGAGGTGGCTCGCTATCTGTTCCGGCGCGTCGTCTCGTGGGGCAGGTCGTCGAACGTATTCCTCGAGAACGGGGCGCGGCTGTATCTCGACGTGGGTTCGCACCCGGAGTACGCGACGCCCGAATGCGACACCGTCTACGACCTCATATGCCACGACAAGGCGGGGGAGCGGATCCTCGAAGGGCTCCTGCGGGCCGCGGAGGCGCGGCTTCGCGAGGAGGGGATCTCCGGCGACATCTACCTGTTCAAGAACAACACGGACTCCGCCGGAAACTCGTACGGCAGTCACGAGAACTACCTCGTTTCTCGCTACGGTGAGTTCGGCCGGCTCGCCGAAATCATGATCCCGTTCTTCGTGACGCGGCAGATCTTCGCCGGCGCCGGCAAGGTCCTCCAGACGGCGCGGGGTGCATTGTTCTGTATCGCGCAGCGGGCGGAGCACATCTGGGAGGGCGTCTCCTCTGCGACGACGCGGTCGCGCCCGATCATCAACACGCGTGACGAGCCGCATGCAGATGCCGAACGATATCGGCGGCTTCACGTCATCGTGGGCGACTCCAACATGAGCGAGTGGACGTCCTACCTGAAGGTCGGCACCACCGCGCTCCTGCTGCGCATGTTCGAAGAGGGCGTCCAGGTACGCGACATGACACTCGAGAACCCGATCCGAGCGATCCGAGAGATCTCGCACGACACCACCTGCACCCGCAAGGTTCGTCTGGCGAACGGCCGCGAGGCAAGTGCTCTCGACATGCAGAAGGAGTACCTCGACAAGGCCCTTCGCTGGGTGGAGAGGCGGGACGACCCGGTCCTCAAGGAGATCGCGGCCATGTGGGAGCACGCCATCTTCAACCTCGAGCACGACCAAGACGCCCTCGTCTCGCAGGTGGACTGGATAGCGAAGCGGCGCCTTATCGAGTCCTACCGTTCCAAGCATGGGCTGTCTCTCGCCCATCCGAGGATCGCGTTGATGGACCTCGCCTATCACGACGTCAACCGCACCCGCGGCCTGTACTACATCCTCGAGAGGCGCGGCCGGATGGAACGGATGTGCGACGAACCCGACATAGAGAGGGCACAGGTGGAGCCGCCGCAGACCACGAGGGCCAAGCTCCGGGGTGAGTTCATCCGCGCGGCGAAGCGGAAGCGCCGCGATTTCACCGTCGACTGGGTGCACCTGAAGTTGAACGACCAAGCGCAGAGAACCGTGCTCTGCAAGGACCCGTTCCGCGCCACGGATGATCGGGTCGCCAAGCTCATCGCGTCGCTGTGACGACGGGCTACCGCGAGGGAACGGTGACCGCGCTGGTCGCGGAGCGTGTCGACCTGATCCGGGTCCACATCGATACGGAAACAGGTCCCGTCGACGCGGTTGCGTTCCCCAAGCTCACGGGAGCCGTTGCGGTCGGCGACCGCGTGATCGTGAACACGCTGGGAATCGATCTCGACCTCGGCACGGGCGGCGACGCCTTCGTGCTGTGGAACCTCTCTCGGCCGAAGACGGAGGCGGCCGCGGCAGGGCACATCGTCAAACTCAGGTACAGCCCGCTTCAGACGAACGTGCTGGCGGCTGAGGCGCCCGAGAGTCCGCATCACGAAGAGCTGCGGGAAGTCACGTCGATCGACGGCATGCCGGTGGTCACGTGCGGGCTGCACGCGCAGGTACCCGCGGTCGCCGCCGGGATCAAAGCAGCGCGGCCCGGTGTGCGGGTCGCCTACGTGATGAACGACGCGGGCGCACTTCCTCTCGCGTGGAGCGACCTCGTCCGCACCTGTCGCGCCGCGGACGTCCTCGACCTCACCTGCACGTACGGCCATGCGTTCGGCGGAGACCTCGAGGCGGTGAACGCGTTCTCGGCGCTGGCGGCGGTGAGACACGCCGGGGACGCGGACGCGGCGATCGTGGGTCCCGGCCCGGGGGTGGTGGGCACCTCAACGACGCTGGGCTTCAGCACCATCGATCAGGGTGCCGTGCTCGACGCCGCGTCCGCTCTCGGGGGGATCCCCATCGCGGCCCTCAGGATCTCGTTCGCGGATCCGCGTCCGCGGCATCGAGGCGTGAGCCGTCACAGCATCGTCGCGCTCACGCTCGGAACCCGCAGCCGCGTCACGGTCGCGGTCCCCGAACTCCCCGGCGGAGCCCCCGATCTCTCTGAGGCGCTCCGTCCGCTCGCGGAGCGGCACGAACTGCTGGAAGCGGACGGCGCGCCCGGACTCGCGCTCCTCGACGAGAGGGGGGTCGTGCTTCGTTCGATGGGTCGCTCGCTCGAGGCGACCCCGGAGCTGTTCCTTGCGGCGTCCGCAGCGGGAGCCGTCGCGGCCGGCTACTACCTATAGGCGACGGAGGAGCAAGTACGCTTCGCACATGCGTCGCATCGAGCGGCTCATCAATCTCCTCGCGGCACTGCTCGACAGCCGTCGTCCGCTCACCGCCGAGGAGATACGCGATCGGATAGCCGGCTACGAGCAAGAGTCGCACGAGGCTTTCCGCCGCGCTTTCGAGCGCGACAAAGAGACCCTCCGGAGCATGGGCATCCCGATCGAGACCGTGCAGGTCGATCCCCTGTACGAGGGTGGAGGAGACGCCTACACCGTCTCGAAGGATCGGTACTACCTGCCGCCGCTCGACCTCGAGCCCGACGAGGCGGCCGCACTGCGGATCGCGGCCGGCGCGGTGCTCGGTTCGACCGACATCACGCGGGCGGGGCTGCTCAAGCTCCAGATCGGCCATCCCGCCGAACCCGCGGAAGGGCCACGCCTCGTGTGGGGAACGGACCTTGCGGTGGAGCAACCGCATCTCGGCGCCCTCTACGAGACCGTTGCGGGCCGCCGGCCGATACGGTTCGGTTACCGGCGGCCGGGGGCGGCGGAGGCAGAGATGCGCGAGGTCGAGCCGTACGGGCTGGTGAACCGGCGCGGCCACTGGTACCTCGTCGGCAGGGACCGGGCTCGCGACGGTGTGCGGGCCTTCAAGCTCAGCCGCATCGAAGGGGGGCTGGGGCGCGCCGACGGCTCCTACGAGATCCCGGCGGGCTTCGACGCTAAGGCGCACCTCCCCAAGGAAGCGTGGGAGCTCACCGCCGAAGACGAGACGACCGCGGTCGTCCGCTTCGACCCCTCGCTCAGGTGGTGGGCCGAGCAGAACCTGAACGGCGCAGAGCTGGCGGAGCGATCCGACGGCGCCGTCGACGCCAGCTTCCGGGTCGGCAACCTCGACGCTCTCATCTCCTGGGCGCTCGGCTTCGGCGACAAGGTCGAGATCGTCCGGCCGGAGGAGGCACGATCCCGACTGCTCGAGCACCTGGCGGTGCACCTTGGCTGACGAGTACGGCCGCCTCGGGAACAGGCTGCGGCGGATCCTGGTCGTGCTCCCTTACGTCATCCAGCACCCCGGCGTGACGCTCGGCGAGCTCGCGGAGCGCTTCGGCGCGTCACGCCGCGAGCTGCTAGACGACCTGAACATGGTCGCGATGTGCGGCCTGCCCGGCTATACGCCCCTCGAGCTGATCGACGTATCGATCGGCGACGACGACTCGGTGGTCGTTTCGATGGCCGACTACTTCGCCGCGCCGTTGCGGCTGTCGGCGGTGGAGGCATTGACGCTGTACGCGGGCGCCGCCGCATATGCGACGGTCGAGGAGCTCGACGGCGCCGACTCGCTGCAGCGTGCGCTGGCGAAGCTGCGGTCGGCTCTCGGCGCGCCCGGGAGTGACGAGCTGCAGGTCGACGTCGACGCGGCTCCCGGAGAGCACCTCGCGACGATCCGGCGCGCCCTCGAGGAGAGGCGCCGGGTCCGGCTGGAGTACTTCTCCGCGACGCGCGGCGCGCTCACCGATCGCGAGGTCGACCCCTGGGGCATGATCGCCGCGCTCGGACGCTGGTATCTGGTCGGTCTCGATCACGACTCCGGGGAAGAGCGCATCTTCCGCATCGACCGCGTGAAGTCGGCCGCGCTGCTCGACGACCCCGCGCCGGTGCCCGACGACTTCGATCCCGGCCGTTACCGCGGAGGCTTCAGCGGAGCCGGCGGGGGAGAGGTCACCATGGAGCTATCGCCGCGCGCGGCCGAATGGTTCCCCGAGTACTACCCGGTCGAGGAGACCCGGGTGCTGGACGACGGATGGACCCGCGTCACGCTCCGCTCCGGAGGCGATCACTGGGCGGCGACTCTGCTCCTACGTCTGGGCAAGGAGGCGCGGGCGGTCGAGCCGGAGTCCGTCCGCCGCGCCGCCCGGAACCTCGCCGAGGCGGTGGCCGCCCGTCACGCCGGTTAGGCCGACGCTGCGGCGGACCTCTCCGGAGGTGCGACCGCGGGGGGCAGCGCGATCGAGAAGGTGGAGCCCTTGCCCCATGCGGACTCGACCCAGATGCGACCTTCGTGCGCGCGGACGAGCCGGAGGCATAGGTAGAGGCCGACGCCCGTCCCGCCGTGCCTCCGGGTGGACGAGCTGTCGATCTGCCGGAACCGCTCGAAGATGTGGGGGATGTCGCTGGAGATGATCCCCGCGCCGCGGTCGACGACGTCGATGCGGAGCCGGTCCGCCTCCTCGTCGAGCCACGCGCGGACGACGACCGGAGCGGGGGCGTCCGAGTACTTCAGAGCGTTGTCCACCAGGTGCCTGAGGACCATGCGCATCTTCGCCTCGTCCAGCACCCACGTGAGGTCGGGCGGGACGTCCACCTCCACGGCGCGCCCGGGGTGAGCACTTTGCAGCTCGTCCACCGCGGCCCGTGCAACCGCGGCGACGGGAACGCGCTCGTGGCGCAACCGGGCCTCGCGAGCCTCTATCTTCGAGACGTAGAGCAGGTCCTCGATGAGCCGCTCCAGCTGGCCGGCGCGGGCGTCGATCGTCTGGAACGCGTCCCTGGCCGTCTCCGACAGGTCCTCCGGCCGCCGGAGCGCCGTGCGCGCGAAGCCCTTGACGATGGTGAGCGGGGTCCGCAGCTCGTGACCGATCATCGCGACGAAGTCCCTCTGCATCTGCACCATCTCGCGCTCCGAGGTCACGTCGTCCATGATGGCGACCCGACCGCGAGGTGCGCCCGGCACGCGCACGTCCGCGGCGCGGACCTTGTAGGTGCGCCCCGGCGATCCTGCGACGATCTCTCCCTGCACGTCACCCGGCGCGCTCAGGAGGTCGACCAGCGCCGGGTTCGGCAACGCGTCGGCCGCGGACGCCCCCGCGACCCACGCCGACGACGTACCGAACAGCTGCTCGGCCGCCCAGTTGATCGTGACCACGCGCAGGTCCGCGTCCGTGAGGACGATCGGGTAGGGGACGCCGTGGATGATCGAGTTCATCTCCGACTCTTTCCGCAGCACCTGCGTGTGAAGATCGGCGGCGCTCAACGCCGAGGCGCACTGCCCGCCGAAGGCGCGCAGAAGGTCGATGCGATCGGCTACGTCCGCGCCACCGGCTTCGGCGACCAATACGCCCGAGGTAGCCCGCGTGGAGCCCAAGCCGACCACGATCAGGCTGGAGTCCTCCCATGCGAGCGCCACGACCTCACCGGACCCCGCGGCGCGCCCGACCTCCTCGACGGCCGCGAGACGAGCGATCGTGGCTTTGTCGAACCCGCGGAAGGCGCCGCGGACGATCTTCGGGGGTGATCCCTGGAACAGCGACGTGAAGCCGCGGTCGCTGCCCGCCAGCCGGAGACCGCCCTCCAACACCGCGTGCAGGAGAGCGTCGGTGTCGAGCGCGCCGACGAGCCCGCGGCTCGCCTCGACGAGCGCCATCAGATCGCCCGAACGCCGCTCCGCTCGCTCCTGCAGCCTCGCCCGGTGGATCGCACCGGCGGCCTGATCGGCGAACAACTGCATCAGCCGGACGTCGTCGTCGGTGACCCGCATCGCGGCCGGCAGGGCCAGGTGGAGGACCCCGATCGGGTCGCCGGCGGCCCGGAGCGGCACCAGGACGCTCTCGCCGTCCCCTTCGACGGGAGCGAGGTCGCCGAGGCGCGGCGTATCGGCGGCGTCCAGCCGCACCGGGCGCGCGGTGGAGACGACGTGACCGGC
>Ga0247713_1001351_pt1 | contig 12232 bp, 10 predicted proteins | sample 21E_NmetaG_FD_189936 | JGI IMG/M metagenome (GOLD analysis project Ga0247713, IMG submission 189936) | Soil microbial communities from hillslope of Landscape Evolution Observatory, University of Arizona, Oracle, AZ, United States - 2-1-E_N | ecosystem: Engineered > Artificial ecosystem >... | reverse complement strand
CCCCCGTGGAGTCGCCGGCCGAGCCCGAGGCCCGCTGGGAGGACGTGGTCGACCCCGCCCCTACGGCCGCGCCCGAGCCCCGCGCCGAGGACTGGCCGGAGCCGAGCCGGGTGCGCACTGCCCCGCCTGTGGGTCCCCAGACGCCTCAAACGGTGCAGTCCGCTCGCGATCCGATCGTGGAGGAGGCGGCCGAACCCCCGTACGCCGACGACGAGTACGACGAGGCGCCCGCCTCGCGCTGGGTCTCCTTGCTGGCCACGCTCGGGACCGCACTGATTGGGATCGTGACCGTCCAGGTGGTGACGTCGCTGGTCGAAGGGTTCATGCTGGAGAGCGGCCAACGCGTTGGTGTCCCCGACGACCTGTTCCACCGCCTCGGGTACCCGTTCGGCGGTCTGGGAGCCACCGCCCTCGTGTTCCTGGTGCTCGGCATCGTCCTGGTGTCCATGCCCTCGGTGTTCGACGAGCTGCTGTCGGAGTCGCAGGAGCGGGTGGTCGGGGTGGCCCTGATCGTGGCGGTGGTGATGGGGGTGGTCATCGCCATCGGCAGCCTGCTGGCCGTGCGGGCCAACCTGCACGAGTACGCGGCCAAGAACGTGCCCGTGCCCTCATACGTGCGGGTGCAGTTCACCAACTTCCTCCTCGGCAGCCTGGGGGCGGCAGCGTTGGCCCTGTTCGGCTCCATTGCATCGATCAACGAACGAGGCCGGGAACGCCTCTGAGCGCCCTCACCCCCACCCAGCAGCGCGTGGTCGACGAGCTGCTGGCCTTCGATCAGCCCCGGCCCCGTTTCTCGCCGGCGCTGGCCGAGAGCCTGCGTCGGCGGATGGAGGAGGCGCTGGCGCCCGTGGCCGATGCCCTCGGCCGGCCGTTGCGGGTGGGCAAGCACGACATCAGCAGCGTGCACTCCTGTGAGGCCTACTTCCGGGCCGAGAAGGACTCCTTCGCCTGGGCGCCTCGCAACTCCTACGGGGCGATCGCCCACCGGGCCCTACGCCTGTCGATCTCGCTGCGGGACGACCCGGCGCCGCTCGACCTGGTCGACATGGCCATCGACGCCTACGTCGCCGACGACCAGGGCGACGGCGGCCTGGGGCGGTACCTCCAGACCGCGTCCCCCCTCGATCTGGGCGAGCTGCGGGCCCAGGCGAACGACGTCGTCTTCCAGTTCCTCGAATGCTTCCCGCCCCTCCAGCGCGAGTGGCGGCCTCGCACGGACACGCCGATCCTGGTCAAGCTGTGCGCCGAACGGGTCTCACTGCGGGGGCGGCCCGACCTGGCCTTCGGCCAAGCCCGTGGTGAAGAGGCCGGCGTGCTCATCGTCGACCTGAAAACGGGATGGAGCTATCCGCACCACTTCGACGACCTGCGCTTCTACGCTCTGCTCCAGACCCTGAAGACCGGCGTGCCGCCCTACCGGGTGGCCAGCTACTACCTCGACTCGGCCACGTTCCACCACGAAGAGGTGACCGCCTCCATACTCGAGATCGCGGCCGGCCGGGCGGTTGACGGCATCCGCAAGATCGCCCGCCTCCTCCAGCAGGAGGGGCCGGCCGCCATCACGCCGGGTCCGACGTGTCGGTGGTGCCGGCTGCGCGACGAGTGCGACGGGCCGGGCCAGCTCCCCGATCAGGAGGACTGAGCCCGGTCCTCCCAGACCTCGGCGATCTCGACGCCCCGCTCGGCGGCCTGGGCCTCCGCGGCTTGGAATCGGTCGCGGAAGCCGGCCGCAGTGGCCCGCAGGGCGGCCTCAGGGTCGACCTGGGCGCGCCGGCACCGGTCGACGAGGGCGAACAGCTCGGCGCCCACTCCTCCCTCGTCGGCGCCGGCGACCGGCTCCAGGCCCACGGACGCCGCCTTGCGCTGGATCTTGTGGGCGTAGAGGAGCGAGGGGAGGCCTTCACCGATGCCGTCCATCAGGCTGGCCCGGCCCTTCTCGGCCTGCTTGATCTGCTCCCAGTTGGTCACCACCTGGGCGGGGGTGTCGGCCTTCACGTCGGCGAACACATGGGGGTGGCGGTGGACGAGCTTGTCGTGGATGCCCCGGGCGACGTCGGCCAGTGTGAAGTGGCCCTCTTCGGCCGCGAGGGTGGCGTGGAAGACGACTTGGAACAGCAGGTCGCCCAGCTCCTCCTCGAGGTGCTCGAAACCCTCGCCTGCCTCAACGGCCTCCACATCCTCGGGCAGCGCCTCGATGGCTTCCAGGACCTCGTACGTCTCCTCCAAGAGGTGGCGGGTGAGGGTGCGGTGGGTCTGCTCTCGGTCCCAGGGGCACCGCTCGCGCAGCGTTCGTACCAGCTGGTCGAACCGAGCCACCTCCCGGGCCACCGGCGGGGCGGACGTGGGCAGGTAGACCGACGTGAGATGGTCGGGCTCGACCTCCTTGTCCAGGTCGGCCCAGGCGACCGTCGTCACCGACTGGTCGGGAAGACCGAGCCGTTGCAGCACCACCACCGGTCCTCCGTCGTCCGCGGTCAGCTTGATGTCGGAGAGGACCTGGCGGGTGTCGCACTGGGCCACCAGGAGCGGACCTCGCTCGCCGGCCGCCTCGACCGCGAAGCGCCGACCGTCGACCACCCGGACCCCCTCGGCAACCGGATCGATGCCGAGGGCGGCCCAGGCCAGGTCGAGGAACGACAGGCCAGGCACCAGCCGCACCTGGACCCGCCCATCGGCCCGAAGCAGCTCGACGGTCCGTTCGGCGACCAGTGGCGACCCGGGGACGGCATAGAGCACGGTGCCGTGCTCGCCGGCCGCCTCGGCCAGGGCGTCGACGATGCCGGCGTAGACGTCGTCGATGGTGACTGCGGTCTCGTAGATCCGGTCGAACGAGGTGGCTCCCGTCACGGCGGCCGCGGCCGGATGGCGGGTGGTGCGCAGGTACCGGTGGGGGGTCGACGCCAGGGCGTCGACAGTGGCAGTCGTGAACAGCTCGGGGCCGGCGGGGCCCAGCCCGACGACCACGACGATGGGCGGCACGCCGTCGGTTACGGCGGTGTGGCCCCGCCGGCAGGGCCGGGCGCAGGGCTGATGCCGCCGAGGGTGGTGGCAGTGTTCTCAGGAGCGGCGGGAGGAACCACGCCAGGCGACGGGCCTTCCTTGTTGAAGGTGCCGTAGCGGGGGTTGATCTCGATGTCGGCCTTGCCGACCGTCTCCTGCAGCCAGGTCAGCAGCTTCTCCTGGCCGCCCTCGGCCAGCTTGGCACGGGCCTCGTCCTTCACCTCGTCGAAGGCGGGCACGTCGCGGGACGTCACCTTGATCACGTGGAAGCCGAACTGCGTCTTGACCGGGGGGCCGACCTCCTCGACGGGCTGGTTGAGCACGGCCAGGAGGAACTCGGGCACGAAGCCGGTTTCCTGGTTGATGTCGCAGCCCAGCTCGCCGCCCTTCTGGGCGCTCTGGGTGTCGGACGACTCGGCCTTGGCCACCGCGGCGAAGTCCTCGCCCCCGGCGATCCTGGCCCTGACTTCGTCGGCCTTCTCCTGGGTGGCGACCAGGATGTGGCTCACGCAGGCGCTGGCGAACTCGTCCTTGTGGGTCTCGTAATAGTTCCTTGCCGCGTCGTCGGCCGAGCCGGACTGGTCGTTGAGCGCCAAGGTCAGCAGGTCGAGCTGCGCCTGCCGGCGGACCAGCTCCTCCTGGTAGTCCTTGGGGAACTCGTTGAACACGTCCTCGCCCTGGATCTGCTCGATCACGGTGGACCGGGCGGCGGCCAGGTCGGCGGGGCCGACGCTGAGCTTGCGGGCGGCCAGCTCGGCGCCGATGAGCTCGTAGTAGATCTGCCGGGTCAGGGCCAGGGCGGTGAAGGCGGCATCGAAGGTGCCGGCCCCCGCGCCCTTCACCTGCTGGCGGGACTCGATGAGCTTCAAGTAGGGGCCGTTGGCGGCGATCGACCGCAGCTCCTTCTCCAGCTCGTTCTGGCTGATGGACTTGTCGTCGACCTTGGCCGCGTACGGGGAGACCGAGCCGCAGGCGGTGGCCACCAGGGCCAGCCCGACGACGAGCGCGGTGAAGAAGGTGGGTAGGCGTCTCACGAAAGATCGATGGTACCCGGTGCTCCGGCGGTCATTCGGTCGGCGGAGAGCCGCCAGCGACTTCTGCCGGGAGGAGCTGCCCGACAAGAGCCAGGACAGCGGTAACCGGGTCGGCGCCCCGCATGACCGGCACGACCAGCTGGCTGAGATCCTCCTTGTACACCGCGTCGCGTGAGAACCGCTGGAGCCGGATCTGGGCACTGAGCTTGAGGACGACGGGCGACATCCGGATGACGTTGCGGGCCACGGTGACCTCCCGGATCCCGGTGCGCACGCACTCGGCCCGCAGCCGGGCCACGGCTATGAGGGCCTCGGCCGGCAGGGGAAGGGGCCCGTAGCGGTCCGCCCATTCGGCGGCCACGTCGTCGACCTCGGACTGGGTGGTGACCGCGGCCAGGCGGCGGTAGGCCTCCAACCGCTGCTCGCCGCCGGGCACGTACTCGGGGGGCAGATGGGCGTCGACGGGGATGTCGAGCTTGACCTCGGCCGGCGGCCGGATCGGCTCGCCCTTGAGCTCGGCCACCGCCTCGGTGACCATCTGGACGTACAGGTCGTAGCCGACCGCGGCGATGTGGCCCGACTGGTTGGCGCCCAGCAAGTTGCCGGCGCCGCGGATCTCCAGGTCGCGCATGGCGATCTTGAACCCCGACCCGAGCTCGGTGTGCTCGCCGATGGTCTTGAGCCGCTCGTAGGCCTGCTCGGTGAGCTCCCGCTCCGGAGGGAAGAACAGGTAGGCGTAGGCCCGCTGCCCGGCTCGGCCCACCCGGCCCCGGAGCTGGTGGAGCTGGCCCAGGCCCATGAGGTCGGCTCGGTCGACGACCAGGGTGTTGACCGTGGGCATGTCGATGCCTGACTCGATGATGGTGGTGCAGACGAGCACGTCGTACTGGCCCTCCCAGAAGTCGAGGACGACCCGTTCGAGCCGGCCCTCGTCCATCTGGCCGTGGGCGACGGCGATCCGGGCCTCGGGCACCATGTCGTGCAGGTCGGCGGCCACCCGCTCGATGGACTGCACCCGGTTGTGGACGAAGAAGACCTGTCCCTCCCGCAGCAGCTCCCGGCGGACCGCCTCGCCCACCGCCCGGTCGTCGTAGGGGCCGACGTAGGTGAGGATCGGCTGGCGCTCGGCGGGGGCGGTGTTGAGGATCGTCAGGTCCCGGATGCCGGTGAGGCTCATCTCCAGGGTGCGGGGGATGGGCGTTGCCGTGAGGGTCAGCACGTCGACGTCGGCCCGCAGCTTCTTGATCGCCTCCTTGTGGGTCACGCCGAACCGCTGCTCCTCGTCGACCACCAGCAGCCCGAGGTTCTTGAACTTCACGTCGCCCGACAGCAGGCGGTGGGTGCCGATGACTACGTCGACGGAGCCGTCGGTGACCCCGTCGGCCACCTTCTTGGCCTGGCCCGGTGTCAGGAACCGCGAGAGAACCTCCACCCTCACCGGGTACCCGGCGAACCGCTCGGAGAACGTGCCGAAGTGCTGCTGGGCCAGGAGGGTCGTGGGCACCAGCACCGCCACCTGCATGCCGTCCTGCACTGCTTTGAACGTGGCCCGCAGGGCGACCTCGGTCTTGCCGAACCCCACGTCGCCGCACACCAGGCGGTCCATGGGGACGGGGGCCTCCATGTCGGCCTTCACGTCGGCGATGGCCTTGGCCTGGTCGGGGGTCTCGATGTAGGGGAACGCCTCTTCGAGCTCGTGCTGCCACGGCGTGTCGGGCGGGAAGGCGTGGCCCGGGCTGGCCACCCGCTTGCGGTAGAGGGCGACGAGCTCCTCGGCGATCTCCCGAACGGCGGCGCGCACCTTCGAGCGGGTGCGCTGCCACTCGGATCCGCCGAGGCGGGAGAGGGTGGGGGAGTCGCCACCGGTGTAGTGGCGGACGGTGTCGATCTGTTCGGAGGGGATGTAGAGCTTGTCGCCTCCTCGGTACTCGAGCAGCAGGTAGTCCCGGTCGGCGCCACCGATGGCTCGCCTGACCATTCCTGCGTAGCGGGCCACGCCGTGCTGGTGGTGGACGACGTAGTCGCCGGGATTGAGGTCGTCGAAGAAGCCGGCCGCGTCGGTGCGGCGGGGCCGGGGCCGGCGGTGGGCCCGGCGACGGCCGGTGATGTCGCTCTCGACCAGCACGGCCAGCTTGATGTCCGGGAGGATGAAGCCCCGCTCGAGGGGCTCCACAATTATCCCGGAGCCGCTGGCGTCGGCACTGATCGGCAGGTCCACGCCGTTGTCCCGGAACGTGTCGGCCAGGCGGGCGGCCGAACCCTGGCCGTCGGCGGCCACCACCACCCGGTAGCCCTTGCCCAGTAGGTCGCTCACGTGGCTCGTCAGCCGGGTGCCGTCGCCGAAGACGGGGTCCCAGCCCCGGGCCTCGATGGCCGTGGTGTCGGGCCCCTCCGCCACCGGGATCACCGACCAAGCCGGGGCCGACGTATGGGCCAGCAGCCGGTCGAACGGCAGGTGCAGCCGGGGCCACTCCCTCTCCACCCCTGCGCCCCAGGTCTGGGCCAGCGAGGCGGCCAGCGCCGCCTCCTCCTCGAGAAGATCCTTGGCCCGGTCCCGCATCCGGCGAGGCTCGACCAGCAGGAGCAGGGCCGAGTCGCTCACGAGGTCGAACAGGACGTGCTCGGCGCTGGTGAGCCAGGGGAGCCACGACTCCATGCCGTCGAAAGTCGCCCCGTCCGACAGCTTCTCCCACTGCTCTCGACCCCAGGGCTCGGCCTTGACCAGGCTCGCCGCCCTTTTCCGGACGTCGTCCGTCGGGATCAGCTCCCGGCAGCCGAAGATCTCGACGCGCTGGATGTCGCCGGTCGAGCGCTGGTCGCTCACCGAGAACGTGGTGAGCCGGTCGACCTCGTCGCCCCACAGATCGATGCGGACGGGCACGTCGGCCGTCGACGGAAAGACGTCGACGATCGAGCCGCGCCGGGCCACTTGGCCCCGGTGCTCGACCTGCGGCTCCCGGCGGTAACCGGCCAGGACAAGCCGCTCCACCAGGTCGATGGGGTCCACCTGGTCGCCCCGGGTCACGACGACGGGCTCGACCTCCTCCACGTGGGGGCCGAGCCGCTGGACGAGCGACCGGACCGGCGCGACCAGCACACGGGGCATGCGGGCCGGGTCTCTCAGGCGCCACATCGTCCGCAGCCGCCGGCCCATGGCTTCCACGCCGGGGCTGACCCGCTCGAAGGGGAGCGTCTCCCAGGCGGGGAAGAGGTCGACCTCCTCTGCGCCGAGGAAGGCCCGCAGGTCGTGGGCCAGCCGCTCGGCCTCCGTGCTGGTTGGCATGGCCACCACCACGGGGTGGCGGTCGCTCAGATGGGCGAGGCCGGCGATCGTGTAGGCCCGCGCCGCGTCCGGCACGGCCAGCACGGCCGAAGACGCGCCGGCCAACCCGGCCAGAGCCGGGTGATGGCGCAGAAGGGGAGGCAGGGACCGCAGGGCGTGGGCCGCAACGGTCCCCTGGGCGGCGGACATTGACGTCGAGGGTACCGGCGGCCAGGCGGATAGCCGCCGGTACCCTCGACGAGGGCGCTGTGGGCGCCCTCGGACCTACCCGCTGAGCTCGGTGAGGCGCTTGTCGACCGACTGGCGGAGGGTCAGCAGCTCGGCGATCTCCTGGTCGCGGGACTTGGGCTTCTCTTCGCCGCAGCATTCACAGCCGCAGCCGCAGGGTTCCTGGGCCTCGGTCACGTCGGTCATCGCCGAGCAGCCGCAGCCACATGTGCTTGTCATCGTCATACGACGAGCGTAAAAGGTGGCCCCAGGGGCCAGGTCAAGCACCTCGCCCTCCGGGCGAGAATCAACCACTGTTCACCCGGTTCATCGCCGTGGCCAGGCCCTCGGTGAAGATCAGCTCGACGGCATCGGCCGCCTCGACCACGGCGACGGCAAGCTCGACCTGTTCGGCCTTGCGGGCCGGCTTGAGCACGAAGTCGGCCCCCGGCTGGCGACCCGGGGGCTTGCCGATGCCTATGCGCAGCCGGATGAAGGCCCCGGAACGAAGGTGGGCCCGGATGGACTCCAGGCCGTTGTGCCCGGCCGTCCCCCCGCCCTCCTTGATCTTGACCCGGCCCGGGGGCAGGTCGAGCTCGTCGTGGACGACCACAAGCCGGTCCAGGTCACCCTCGATGCCGTAGCGGCGGACCAGCCGGGCCACTGACTCGCCGGAGAGGTTGACGAACGTCTGGGGAAAGGCCAGGGCCATGAGCTTGCCGTCGAGGCGGGCTTCGGCCACCAGGGCCCGCTCTTTGCCCCGTTTGAGCGGGGCGTGGTGGCGGCCGGCCAGGACGCCGACGACATCGGCGCCCAGGTTGTGACGGGTACCGTCGTACTCGTCGCCGGGATTGCCGAGTCCGACCACCAGCAGGTGGGCGGCCTCCCCCGTACGTTCGCGCTGCAGGGCCTAGCCTTCTTGGGCTTCGCCGGCTTCCTCGACGGCCGCCTCGCCCTCCGCAGCCGCAGCAGCAGCCTCCTCCTCGGCCTCGGTCTCGGCGGCCATGCGGGTGGCCTGCCCGGCGACCACGACTTCCTCGGGGTCGACCTCGGTGGTGGCGCCGGACGGAAGCTTGAGGTCCTCCACCCGGATGGCCTCGCCGATGGTCAGCTCGGAGATGTCGACGTCGATTGCGTTGGGAATGTCACCCGGCTTGGCCTCGACCACCAGGCTGTGAAGGCTCTGCTCGACCATGCCGTCGGCCCGCTCGACCTCGAGGGCCTCGCCGATCAGGTGAATGGGCACCTCCACCGACACCACCTCGTCGCGGCGCACGATCACGAAGTCGACGTGGTCGATCGACCGGCGCACGGGATGGCGCTGGAGCTGGCGGGCCATGGCCAGGTGGTTCTTCCCGCCGACGTCGAGGGAGATCAGGGCGTTGAGCCCGGAATCCGACGTGAGGGCGGTGCGCAACTCACGGCTGCCGACGGCCACGTCGATCGGATCGATGCCGTGCCCGTACAGCACGCCGGGCACCTTCCCGGCCAGCCGGAGCCGGCGCGCCTCTGAACTGCCCTTGATCCGCCCAACTTCCGCGACCAGAGAAACCTCATCCATGGCGGACCAGTCTAGGGGACTCTTGCCTCAGGCCTGGTTGGCCCCTCCGAAGATCTCCGACACCGACCGGTCCTCGAACACCGCCCGCAGGGCGTCGGCGATGATGGTGGCCACCGAGAGGATCTCGATCTTGTCGATCCGGTGGTCATCGGCGAGGGGCAGGGTGTCGGTGATCACCACCTTGGAGATGACCGAGTTCTTGAGCCGGTCGAGGGCCGGATCTGAGAGCACGCCGTGGGTGGCCATGGCGTAGACCTCGCTGGCGCCGTGGAGGATGAGCTGATCGGCGGCGGCGCAGATGGTGCCGGCGGTGTCGATCATGTCGTCGACCAGGACGCAGGTGCGGCCCTTGACCTGGCCCATGACGTCGAGGGCCTCGACCTGGTTGGCCACCCCGCGGAGCCGCCGCTTGGCCACCGAGCCGACGTCGGCCTCCAGCATCTGGGCGAAGCGCTCGGCCACCTTGAAGCGGCCGGCGTCGGGAGAGACGACGACCACGTCGCTGCCAAGGTTGGCCGCCACCCAGTCGGCCAGGACCGGCATGGCCGTCAGGTGGTCGACCGGGACGTCGAAGAATCCCTGGATCTGGCCCGAGTGCAGGTCGACGCTGACCATCCGGTCGGCGCCGGCGACGGTCAGCATGTCGGCCAGGAGCTTGGCGGTGATCGGCTCCCGCTCGGCGGCCTTGCGGTCCTGGCGGGCGTAGCCGTAGTACGGGCAGACGGCGGTGATCCGCTTGGCCGAGGCCCGCTTGGCCGCGTCGACCATGATCAGCTGCTCCATGATCGCCTCGTTCACCGGGTTGCTGTGACTCTGGACGATGAACACGTCGGCGCCGCGGATGGACTCCTCGAAGCGGGAGTACATCTCGCCGTTGGCGAACTGCGACAGGTTCGGCTGGCCCAGCTGCACGCCCAGGGCGGTGGCGATGTCCTCCGCCAGGGCGGGGTTGGAGCGGCCGGAGAAGAGCTCGAGTCGTTTCTTGGTGACCAGCTCCATCGTCGCCTGCTACACGCTCTCCTCGTCGCCAGCCGATGCAGTGTAGAACGAGCCGGTCGTGGTGCCGGCGGCAATATGGCTTCCCGGCTGCAGCACGGCGAACGGGCCGACGATGGCCGAGGGGCCGACGACTGCGTCGTAGCCCACCGACTGCTCCACATTGGCCCAGTCGCCGACGGCGCAGTCGACCAGCCGGACGTGCGGGCCGAGGCGGACGCCCTGGCCGATGACCGTCCGCCCTTGGAGGATGGTGCCCGGGAAGAGGGTGACGTCGGTCGCCAGCCTTACGCCCGCGTCGACGTAGGTCCGCTCGGGGTCGACCATCGTCACGCCGACCTGCATCCACCGGTGGTTGATGCGCCGGCGCAGCTCGGACTCGGCCGCGGCCAGCTGGGCTCGGTCGTTGACCCCGACCGCCTCGTTCGGGTCCTCGCACTCGATCGCCACGACCTTGTGGCCGGCGTCGTGCAGCACACCGACCACGTCGGTCAGGTAGTACTCGCCCTGGGCGTTCTCGGGCGAGAGCCGGCGAAGGGCGGGAGCCAGCAGGCTTCGCCGGAAGCAGTAGATCGAGGTGCCGACCTCGTCGATGTCAAGCTCGGCCTCCGTGGCGTCGAGCTCCTCGACGATGCGGCTGACCCGACCGTCCTTGGTCCGCACGATCCGGCCCATGCCGGTGGTGTCGGGCAGCCGGGCGGTGAGCAGGGTGGCCGCCGCGTTTGCCTCCCGGTGGGCGTGGACCAGCGTGCCCAGCGTGGACGGGCGGACCAGGGGAGTGTCGCCCGGGAGGACGACGATGTCCTCGTCGTCGCTGTCGTCGTCGTTCGGGAAGGCGGTGAGCGCCACCGAGGCGGCGTCGCCCGTGCCCCGCTGGACGTGCTGGTCCACGAAGTCGATGATCAGGTCGGGCGGCCCGTACTCCTGCAGCGTCTTGGTCACCGGCTCGGCCCCGTGGCCGACCACCACCACCGCCCGGTCGACCAGCAGCTCACTCAGGGCGTCGAGCACGTGCAGCAGCATCGGCCGACCGCACAGAGGATGCAGCGGCTTGGGCAGCGCCGACCGCATCCGCGTGCCCTCGCCCGCCGCCATGACCACGGCTGACAGAGGACGAAGGCGCATACATCTGTTCTACCCCGGTCGCGATCGCAAACGGCGGAGGGTTGGCTCGGGAGGAAGGATTCGAACCCTCATTCTCTGGACCAAAACCAGATGTCCTGCCTTTGGACGACTCCCGAGTGCGCATCTCACGCTATCCGGCATCCAAGGCCTCAGAGGCTGCGGCGAGCCCCTCACACCAACCATCGATCTGCAGGTTGAGGTCCGCACTGTTCCTCACGTACACCAGCAGGCAGCCGTGATAGTTGGAGCCGACATTCTTGCGGACGGTCTTGGGGTTGTGGGTCTTGATGGTGCAGTTCCGGAACTGGCTCGTTGGCGCGCCGACGACTCCCGACCAGAAGGCGACCGCCTCGGACGCATCGGCGGACTCGTGGATGTGGAGCCGGAAGATGAGGCGCTCCGGCGAAACTCCGATGAGCCGCAGCCATGAGAGGAAGAGCCCGATCAGCTTCGGATCGGAGTTCATGAACTTGACGGACTGGCCGCCCCGCCAAGGCTTGTTCTTGGCGCCCTCCGCCCAATACGCGACGACGCCGGCGACGAAGAGCTCGCTTTCGCTCAATCGGATTACCTGTGCCTTGGCGTTGCTCTGCACGAGCGCTCGCCGCCGTGCGCCCACGGCGCGGTTCTCGGCGGCCCGGGCTGAGGTGGCTGCCGGTCCCCGCAGATCCAGTGCTCGTTGCTGTTCCTCGGTCAGCGGCACGTCCCGCAGCCACAAGGACAGGGTGCTCTTGGCCACGCCGACCTCGGCCTGGATCTCCCGGTAGGAGCGGCCCTCCTTTCGCATGGCCACCGCCGTTTCGCGGAGATCGTCCTTGGCCCGAGGCCGGCGGGTCCAGGCCGGGGCGGGCACCCCCTGGAGCCAGCGGCCCAGCGGTTGGCCACCGCTACCGAGGCCCATGTTGCCCGTCACCGACGATGAACACGGCGACGACACCGACGGTGGAGAGCGCGCATTGACGCGAGGAAACGTCGCTGTCCCCCTGATGTCATGAAGTCGACGTCGGCTGGGTCTGCGTGGTGATG
>Ga0247713_1001350_pt1 | contig 12234 bp, 16 predicted proteins | sample 21E_NmetaG_FD_189936 | JGI IMG/M metagenome (GOLD analysis project Ga0247713, IMG submission 189936) | Soil microbial communities from hillslope of Landscape Evolution Observatory, University of Arizona, Oracle, AZ, United States - 2-1-E_N | ecosystem: Engineered > Artificial ecosystem >... | reverse complement strand
TACGTGGCGGCCTACGACCACCTGCGGCACGAGGACCGCACGTTCTCGCTGCACCGCATCACCGGCGTCGCCGACGTCGACCTCGACGCCCCGGCCTGACCCCCCGAGCCCTGCGCCGGCACCCGTGCCGTCCGACCTGGCACCGGTGTCCGTTCCGGATGCCTCAGCGGCCCCACCGGCCCAGCCGGCCCCAGCTCGGACGCATCCGGTGCCGCCGGCGGCCACCCCGCACACCGTCTGCGGGGTAGGGACCCCGGCATGACCAGACCCCCCGAGGCCGAAGGCTGGTACCCCGACCCCGAGAGCGCCGCGACGCTGCAGCGCTACTGGGACGGTCAGGGCTGGACCGACGACAGCCGCCCGACCGGCTACGTCACCCAGCCGGGCGGGCCGCCGCCCCAGGCCGCGCCCGGCCCTGACACCACGCCGGTCTTCGGCGCGCGGCCGCCCGAGACCGGCGGCCCGGCGGCGGCGAGGACCCGGCTGCGGACCGCGCAGCTCGCCGTCGGCGTCGCCGTCGCGCTGGTGCTGCTCGCGCTGGTGCTGGTGCTGACCGGGGCGCTGTAGTCCACAGCGGGAACGGCGGCTGTCGGCTCGGGGTTGCATCCTCGTGTGGTGACCCCTCCCGACGGACCGCTGATCGTCCAGTCCGACAAGACGCTGCTGCTCGAGATCGACCATCCGCAGGCGGTCGCGTGCCGGCAGGCGATCGCCCCGTTCGCCGAGCTCGAGCGCTCCCCCGAGCACGTGCACACCTACCGGCTGACGCCGCTCGGGCTGTGGAACGCGCGCGCCGCCGGGCACGACGCCGAGCAGGTCGTCGACGCGCTGGTGCGCTTCAGCCGCTACGCGGTGCCGCACGCGCTGCTGGTCGACGTCGCGGACACGATGGACCGCTACGGGCGGCTGAGGCTGGAGAAGGACCCGGTGCACGGCCTGGTCCTGCGCACCAACGACCGGGCGGTGCTCGAGGAGGTCGTGCGCAGCAAGAAGGTCGCGCCGATGCTGGGCACCCGGCTCGACCCCGAGACTGTGGTCGCCTTCGCCTCCGAGCGGGGGCGGCTGAAGCAGGCGCTGCTCAAGGTCGGCTGGCCGGCCGAGGACCTCGCCGGCTACGTCGACGGCGAGAAGCACGACATCGGCCTGGTGCAGGACGGCTGGACGCTGCGCGACTACCAGCAGCAGGCGGTGGAGGGCTTCTGGCACGGCGGCTCCGGCGTCGTCGTGCTCCCGTGCGGCGCCGGCAAGACGCTGGTCGGCGCGGCGGCCATGGCCGAGGCCAGCGCCACCACGCTGATCCTGGTCACCAACACCGTCAGCGGCCGGCAGTGGAAGGCCGAGCTGCTCAAGCGCACCACGCTGACCGAGGAGGAGATCGGCGAGTACTCCGGCGAGAAGAAGGAGATCAAGCCGGTCACCATCGCCACCTACCAGATCATGACCACCCGCCGGAAGGGCGAGTACGCGCACCTGGACCTGTTCGGCGCGCGCGACTGGGGCCTGGTGGTCTACGACGAGGTGCACCTGCTGCCCGCGCCGGTGTTCCGCATGACGGCCGACCTGCAGTCCCGCCGACGGCTCGGATTGACCGCCACGCTGGTGCGCGAGGACGGCCGCGAGGGCGACGTCTTCAGCCTGATCGGCCCGAAGCGCTTCGACGCGCCGTGGAAGGACATCGAGAGCCAGGGCTGGATCGCGCCGGCCGACTGCACCGAGGTCCGCGTGACGATGACGGACGCCGAGCGGCTGGCCTACGCGACGGCCGAGCCGGAGGAGCGGTACAAGATCGCCTCAACGGCGCACACCAAGATCCGGGTCATCGAGAAGCTCGTGCAGCGGCACGACGACCAGGTGCTGGTCATCGGGGCCTACCTCGACCAGCTCGACGAGCTCGGCGCGGCGCTCGACATGCCGGTGATCCAGGGCTCGACGAAGAACGCCGAGCGCGAGCGGCTGTTCGACCTGTTCCGCCGCAAGGAGATCCCCGGCCTGGTCGTGTCGAAGGTCGCGAACTTCTCCATCGACCTGCCCGAGGCCACCGTGGCCATCCAGGTCAGCGGCACCTTCGGCTCCCGGCAGGAGGAGGCGCAGCGCCTCGGCCGGGTGCTGCGGCCGAAGGAGGACGGGCGCACGGCGCACTTCTACACCGTGGTCAGCCGCGACACCCTCGACCAGGAGTACGCCGCCCACCGGCAGCGCTTCCTCGCCGAGCAGGGGTACGCCTACACGATCGTCGACGCCGACGACGTGCTCGCGGGCTGACCGACGCACCTCACGCACCCGGCACGGCGATGCCCTCGTACAGGTACCCGAGGGGTCGGGGGGCGCCCGGCTCGTAGGAGGTGTGCAGCCGCTCGCAGCGGAACCCGGCCTGCTCGAGCAGCCGGTCGATCGGCCGCTGCAGGTGGCAGCCGCCGGCGAGCCGGTACTGCAGCGGCTGCAGGCGGTGCTGCCAGCGCGCCACACCAGGGTCGGGCGACAGGCCGTGCTCGACGAAGCAGAGCCGGCCACCCGGACGCAGCACCCGCGCGACCTCGCGCAGGGCCGCGACCGGATCGGGGATCGTGCAGAGCGTCCACGTCGACAGCGCGGTGTCGGCGCTGCCGTCGGCCAGGGGCAGCGCCTGCCCGTCGAGGCCGACGCGCTGCACCGGCACACCGCTGCTGCCGATCCTCCGAGCGGCCATCCGCCAGGCCAGGTCCGACGGCTCGACCGCGAGCACCCGCGCCACCTCCGGCGGGTAGTGCGGCGCGTTGAGCCCGGACCCGAACCCGAGCTCGAGCACCTCGCCGGACACCTCCGCGCACGTACGGCGGCGGGCTGCGGTCGCGGCCGGCGACCGCAGCGCGACGTCGACCAGCCTCGGCACGACCCGCTCCCGCCAGACGGCCATGCCCGAGACTGTGCCGCGCGGCGCCATCGGTGTCGAGACGACTGCGCGCAGGCCTCCTGGTGCAGGCTTGACCCCGTGACGGACGCCGAGACGACGCTGCTGGAGGCGCGCGCCGCCGTCGAGCGCGACCTCGGCCGTCCCGGTTGGGACGATGCCGTCGAGGCCGCTGTCGGCCACCGGCGGTGGTGGCTCGAGCAGTGGCCGGGCGGCGCCGAGCACGTGCTCGGCCTGCTTGCCCAGGACGTGCAGGAGGCCGTGCACGCCCTGGACCCGATGTGGCCGCTGTGCCGCGAGCCGAGCTGCCCGGCGGTCGGCGGCCACGCCCTGTTCGTCGAGCCCGACCTCGGCCCCGACCCGTTCTGGACCTGCCACCGCACCGGCAGGCCGGTGGCGCGCGTCGGCGAGCTGGCCGGGTCGGGCCAGCCTGGGTGCTAGGCGCAGGGGATGACGGCGCAGACCGTCCCGTCCGGCTCGACGAGCCAGTCGCCGTCGACCCGCAGCAGCCGCACCGCGACCTCCTGCGGCTGACCCCCGGGCAGCCGGACGCGCAGCCGCGCGGTCGCGCGGTCGCCGGACTGCTCGGCCGTCAGCAGCTCGATCTCCACCTCGTTCGGACGCTCCCGCGCTTCGGCGCCGAGGCGTCGCAGCTCCCGGCAGCGCGCGTCGTCGTCCCCACCGCCGGCCGGCGGGACCGACAGCCGGCGGTAGGTGGTGCAGTCGCCGAAGACCGCCGCGCCGGCCCACGACAGCGAGGTGCCCGCCGGGCTCTCGAGCCGGCGCAGGTCGACGGCCGCGGTCACGCCGACCAGCAGCGCGAGCCCGAGGCACACCGCGATGAGGCTGACCGGTCCTCGCCGGATCGTCGCCGCCTTGCGCCCCTCGTTCTTGCGCTCGAGCTCGGCGTACCGCTGCTCGATCCGCTCCTCGCGCGTGGACGTCACGGCGCCAGTCTGCCCCTGCCCGATCAGCGCAGGCCCGCCACGACAGGAGCGAGCTGCCGCCAGTCGTCGACCGGGACGGTGAACAGGTCCTCGCCGAGCACCTGCAGGCAGACGTGGTCGGCGCCGGCATCGAGGTGCTCGCGCACCCGCCGCACGATGGCGTCCTCGCCGGCGACGACCATGGCGGCCTTCAGCCGGTCGCTGCCGCCGCGCACGGCGTCGTCCTCGTCGAAGCCCTGGCGCAGCCAGCTGGCCCGGTAGTTCGGCAGGCCGGTGTACACCTCCAGGTGCCAGTGCGCCCGGGCCCGCGCGACGTCGGGGTCGGTGCTGAGCACCACCGCCTGCTCGACGGCCAGCAGCGGACCTGGCCCGAGGACCGCCCGAGCGCTCGCGGTGTGCTCGGGGGTGACCAGGTAGGGGTGCGCGCCGTCGGCGCGGTCCCGGGCCAGCTCGAGCATCCGCGGCCCGAGCGCCGCGAGCACCCGCGGCGACAGGTCGCCGTCGCCACCGAGGTAGCGCACGTCGTCGAGGGCGTCGAGGTACTCCCGCACCGCCTGCACCGGCTTGCCGTAGGAGTGACCGCGGTGCCGCTCCACCAGAGGCGCGTGGCTGGCTCCGAGACCGAGCACGAAGCGCCCACCGGACGCGGTCGACAACGTGCGCGCGGCCGACCCGGCGGCCACCGCGTCACGGCCGTAGATGCTGGCGATGCCGGTGACGACCGCCATGCGCCGCGACGCCGCCAGGTAGAGCTGGGCGGCGGTGAACGCCTCCCGGCCGTAGGCCTCCCCGAACCAGAGGGCGTCCCAGCCCTGCTCGTCCAGGGCCCCGACGACGTCCGGGACCGCGGCGACCGGCACGGCCTCGAGCGCCGCGGTCCAGAGCCCGACGGGGCCCGGCAGGGGCGTCACCCGTAGACGAGCCGGGTGACCCACTCCGCGACGAGCGCGGGCTTGCTCTCGCCCTCGATCTCGACGGTGAACGTCTTGGTGACCTGCAGCGTGTTCGGGTCCTTCTGGTCGACGGCGGTCAGCGTGCTGGTCGCCCGCACCTTCGAGCCGACCTTGACCGGGTTCACGAAGCGGACCTTCTCGAAGCCGTAGTTGACCCCCATGACGATGCCGTCGAGGCGGCTCAGGTCCTGCGGGACGGTGGCGGAGAGCTTGGTCAGCAGCGAGAGGGTGAGGAACCCGTGCGCGATCGGCACCCCCCACGGCGACAGCGTCTTGCACTGCTCGGGGTCGACGTGGATGAACTGGTGGTCCTCGGTGACGTCGGCGAAGGCGTTGATGCGCTCCTGGTCGATGAGGAGCCACTCGCCGGCGCCCTCGTGCTCACCGATCGCCTTCGAGAACGCCTCGTAGGCCTGCTCGCCCTTGGTCGCCATGCGGTGGGTCCTCCTGGTGGTCACGGGGTCTGGCGCGATCATCGCAGGTACCGGCAGCTGCCCGGCTACCCGGCCCGGGCCGGCCGCTCCGGGAGGATCGGTGCAGCGCGATCCGCGCACCGACGCGCAGCACGCCCGGGACCGCGATCCGGGCCTGGATGCCGAGCGTGCAGTGATCGCCCCACGCTCGCCTGACATGCTCGCAGGCAGCGACCGGATCCGGCGCGCCTGCTTCGAGCACTCGGGAGAGCCATGCGCAAGGACGCCAAGATCGACCGGCTCGCCGGCATCCCGCTGTTCGAGGGCGCCAGTCGCAAGCAGCTCGACCGGATCGCGCAGCTGTGCACCGAGGTGCGCCTCGGCGCCGGAACGGTGCTGTGCCGCGAGGGCGAGGCGGGTTCGGAGTTCTTCGTGCTGGAGTCCGGCACGGTGCGGGTGTCCGCCCGCGGGCAGCAGCTGGCCGTCCTCGGTCCCGGCAGCTTCTTCGGCGAGCTGGCGCTGCTCGACGCCGGCCCCCGCACCGCCACGGTGACCGCCGAGGAGGAATGCACGGTGCTGGTGCTGAGCCGGCAGGAGTTCGCGGCCGTGCTCGAGGACGAGCCGCAGGTCGCCGTCCGCATGCTGCCGGCGATCGGCAGGCGGCTGCGCCTGCAGGCGCAGGAGCGCTCCCAGGCCGGCGCGCCGCCCGTCGTCTGAGCACACGGCCCCGCGCCCGCGCCGTCGCCGGACCGCCGCCGTCGGAAGATGCCGCGAAAGGGCCACGGCAGGCTTGCGCGCGAGGCAGAATGCGCCGATCCTGTCGGGCCGTCCGGAGCAGCCGGCGGGCAACGAGCACGGGGAGCGGACGTGGCCGAGGACGAGGCACGCGGGCAGCAGGGCGGACCGCCCGAGGGCCAGCCGGACTGGGCACCGCCACCCCAGGGACAGCCCTGGGCACCGCCGCCGCAGGGACAGCCCGGGTGGGGCCCGCCGCAGCAGCCGGCCTGGGGCGCTCCCGGCTGGGGTCAGGTGCCTCCCCCGGGTCCCCGCCGCCCGTGGCTGCTGCCCGCGCTGCTGGTGGCCGGCGCGCTCCTGGTCATCGGCGGTGGCACGGCCGCCACCCTCGCCCTGCAGGAGGACACCGACCGCCCGTCCGCGACCTCGACGCCCGACGGGTCGCCCCCGGACGTCGGGACCTCGCCGGTCGCCGCCGACGGAGGAGCGACCGACGTCGCCCTCGAGGACGTCGCGGTCGGGCAGTGCCTGGCCACGCAGGAGGCCGAGCAGATCGCCACCGTCCCGGTCGTGCCCTGCGAGACGCCGCACGAGGAGGAGGTCTTCGCGGTCCTCGAGTACCCGGACGGCGAGTGGCCCGGCGACGAGGGCGTCGAGCAGCAGGGCAGCGAGCTGTGCGAGGCCCCCTTCGCCGAGTACGTCGGCACGCGCTACGAGGAGTCCGGCCTGTTCCTCTACCCCGTGACGCCGACCGAGAAGGGCTGGAAGGGCTTCGGCGACCGGTCGCTGATCTGCGTGATCTACAGCGAGACGCCGTTGACGGCGTCGGTGCGCGGCACCGGCCAGTAGCGCACTCGGGCGGCGAGGGTCAGCGGAACGGCCGCAGGGCGGCGGCCGCGGTGAGGTCGAGCAGGAGCAGGAAGGCACCCTGCACGACGACCGCGGCACCGTCGCCGCGCAGGCGCTCGGGTGCCCGCGGGTGCCGGGCCAGAGCGAGCCCGGTCGCGATGTAGCCGACGTCGAGGCCGGCGTTGACGAGCAGCACCCGGCGCAGCCGGCCCGGATCGGTCGGCCCCCGGGACGCCCGACGGCGCGCGCCGACGAGCGCGATCGCGCCGTCGACGAGTCCCCAGGCCGCCGTCTGGCGGCCGAAGCCGCGGGTCGCCGGTCGCGCGGCCAGGCCGGCGCCGACGAGGGTGGAGGCTGCTGCCCACGTCCCGAGCACCGCGACCAGCCGCTGCTCCACCGCTGCGTTCGCCGACACGCCGCCAGCGTGCCATCTTCCCCGTCGGTCCGGTCCGCCCGTCGAGGCCTTCTTGCCGCTGGCGGCCACCTGCGGAACGCCGACGGGGCGGCCCTCCCGAAGGAGGACCGCCCCGTGGTAGGAGCGCGTGCTGGTCGGACTAGAAGTCCATGCCGCCCATGCCGCCGTCGCCACCGGGCATGCCCGCGCCGGCGCCGGCCTTCTCGGGCTTGTCGGCGATGACCGCCTCCGTGGTGAGGAACAGCGCCGCGATGGACGCCGCGTTCTGCAGCGCCGAGCGGGTGACCTTGGCGGGGTCGATGATGCCCTCGGCGATCATGTCGACGTACTCGCCGTTGGCCGCGTTGAGGCCGTGGCCCACCTCGAGGTGGCGGACCTTCTCGACCACGACGCCGCCCTCGAGGCCGGCGTTGTGCGCGATCTGCTTGATCGGGGCCTCGAGGGCCAGCTTCACCATGTTCGCGCCGGTGAGCTCGTCGCCCTCGAGGTCGAGCTTGTCGAACGCGCTGGCCGCGGCCTGCAGGAGCGCGACGCCACCACCGGCGACGATGCCCTCCTCGACGGCGGCCTTGGCGTTGCGGACGGCGTCCTCGATGCGGTGCTTGCGCTCCTTGAGCTCGACCTCGGTGGCTGCGCCGACCTTGATGACGGCGACGCCGCCGGCCAGCTTCGCCAGGCGCTCCTGGAGCTTCTCGCGGTCGTAGTCGGAGTCCGACTTCTCGATCTCGGCGCGGATCTGGTTGACGCGGCCGGCGATCTGGTCGGCGTCACCGGCGCCCTCGACGATCGTCGTCTCGTCCTTGGTGATGACGACCTTGCGGGCCCGGCCGAGCAGCTCGAGACCGGCGGTCTCCAGCTTCAGGCCGACCTCCTCGGCGATGACCTGGCCACCGGTGAGGATGGCGATGTCCTGCAGCATGGCCTTGCGGCGGTCGCCGAAGCCGGGCGCCTTGACGGCGGCCGACTTGAAGGTGCCGCGGATCTTGTTGACGACGAGCGTGGCCAGGGCCTCGCCCTCGACGTCCTCGGCGATGATCGCGAGCGGCCGGCCGCTCTGCATGACCTTCTCCAGCAGCGGGAGCAGGTCCTTGACCGAGCCGACCTTGCCGTTGAGCACGAGGACGTAGGGGTCCTCGAGCACGGCCTCCATGCGCTCGGGGTCGGTGACGAAGTAGGGGCTGATGTAGCCCTTGTCGAAGCGCATGCCCTCGGTGAGCTCGAGCTCGAGGCCGAAGGTGTTGCTCTCCTCGACGGTGATGACGCCTTCCTTGCCGACCTTGTCCATGGCCTCGGCGATGATCTCGCCGACGGTGGTGTCGGCGGCCGAGATGGAGGCGGTGGAGGCGATCTGCTCCTTGGTCTCGACGTCCTTGGCGGCGTTGCCGATGGCCTCGACCACGCGCTCGACGGCGGCCTCGATGCCCTTCTTCAGGCCCATCGGGTTCGCGCCGGCGGCGACGTTGCGCAGGCCCTCGCGCACGAGCGCCTGCGCCAGGACGGTGGCGGTGGTGGTGCCGTCACCCGCGACGTCGTCGGTCTTCTTCGCGACCTCCTTGACGAGCTCGGCCCCGATCTTCTCGTAGGGGTCCTCGAGCTCGATCTCCTTGGCGATCGAGACGCCGTCGTTGGTGATCGTGGGCGCGCCCCACTTCTTCTCCAGGACGACGTTGCGGCCCTTGGGGCCGAGGGTGACCTTGACGGCGTCAGCGAGCTGGTTCATGCCGCGCTCGAGGCCGCGGCGGGCCTCCTCGTCGAAGGCGATCATCTTTGCCATGCGTGGGGATCCTCCCGATCGATGGTGCTGCCCGGCAGGTGCCCGCGACGGACGACCGGATGACCGGCCTCACCTGCTCGAACTGGCACTCTGCACGTCGGAGTGCTACGTGATTTGTTAGCACTCTCGCCCTGAGAGTGCAAGCGGTCGTCCCTCAGTCGGTCGCGGTCCGGCGCAGCCGCCGGCCGACCACCACGGCGACCGCCCCCAGGACCACCAGGCCGATCTCGGCCGGCGTGTTGTGCTCCCAGCCGTCCTTGAGCCGGTGCCAGCCGAGCAGCCAGTGGACGACGACGTTGTCGACGACGCCGAGCACTCCGAGAGCGATGAGGACAGCGCCGAGCTCCCGGCGCCGACCGGTGCGGGTGGACCGCTGGGGCACCGGAGCAGCCTACGAGCGCTCGCCGAGCCGCAGCCGGTCCCCGGGACCGACGTCGGGCAGCGTTGCCGGAGCGGTCTCGACGACGGCGTCGAAGGGCTCGTCCGGGCCGTAGAGCGGGCAGTCGCCCGGCTCGGGCTCCTCGCACGGCGCCATCTGCTCGACGTGCACCACGGTGCCCTCGCGCACGAAGACCGCGGTGAGCGGCACCGGCACCTGGAACATGTAGAACGACGACGTCACCGGCTCGTCGAACAGGAACAGCATGCCGGTGCCGGGCGGCACCTCCGCGCGTCCCATCAGCCCGACGGCGCGCTCGGCCGGCTCGTCGGCCACCTCGAGCACCAGCGGCACGCCGCCGAGGTCGGCCTCGACCGTCTCGTCGATGCGCTGCCCCACCGTCGGCGAGGACGCGGGGGCCGTCGTCGGCGCCGGGTCGGGATCGCTGCCGGCACCGCTGCAACCGGACAGCAGGAGCGCGGCGAGCAGCGGCAGGGCGCAGCGGGATCCGGGCACGGCACCATCCTGCCGCCCGCAGCAGGACGCGGCCCACCGGGCGAGCAGGACGGTCCCGCTCCGGGCGCGGCCGAGCGTCCGGTAGCCGGCCGGCGCGTCAGTCGCCCGACTGCTCCTTCTCCCACTCCGCGCGCCTCTCGGCCCCGGTCTGGCCGGCGTAGCCGACGTCCTGCCCACCGACCCGCCCCACCATCTCGTCGTTCGGCGTCGTGCCGGTCGAGCTGTGCTGGTCGGGGGCGTCCTCGTCGGGCACGCCGCCGGTCGCGCGGGACAGCGCTTCGTGGTCGTCGCGGTCGACGTCCTCCTCGCCGGGCCTCGGGTCGGGCTGCACAGCGACTCCTCTCGCGACGGTGCGACGGGGTGTACCCACCGGCACGTAGGGTTCCCGTCCGAACAGGACGGAGCAGGTCATGACGTCGAGGGCGCGCCGCCCCCCGCTGCTCAACCGGTTGACGGCCCGGGTCCGCGACGAGGTGCCCGCGGTCCAGCTCGAGGCGTTCGAGCGGGCGGGGACGGGCGTGTTCGAGCTCGGACTGCTCGTCGAGCAGCGGCGGGACGAGCTCACCGCGCGGGGCGTCCACCTCTGGGAGGCCGACGCGGCGTCGGCCAGCCTGTTCCTGTGCAGCTGGAACGCCCGGGTGCACCAGGCGCTCGGCAGCGAGCTGCTGGCCGCCGACGCCCGGCAGGACCCGCGCACGGCCGGCTTCGTGCCGCCGGCCACCTACCGCCAGGTGTGGACGTTCTTCGCACCGGTGCAGGAGTGGGTCAGCCGTGGCCGCCGGGCGGCGGTGAGCGACGACTTCTGGATCGGTCACGAGGTGGAGCTGCCGGCCGCTCTCCCCGACCTGACCAAGCCGAGGTCGGCACCGCGCAAGCACCTCAAGGGCCTGCTCACTGCTGCTGACGCCGTCGACCAGCTGCTCGACCAGGCGCTGGGCGCGGTGCGGGCCAGCGGGCCGCCGGCGGCGCACTGGCGAGCCAACGCGCAGCGGATCGAGGAGCTGGCGGCGCAGGCGCGCGCGTCGCTGCACTACGCCCAGGGGCTGTGGCACCCGCAGGGGACGATCGAGCTGGACGCGGTCATCTACGGCCACCTGCAGCCGGCGCTGGTCCTCGAGCACGCGCTCGGGCAGTACCTCGCGCTGCCCGAGCTGGTGCACGGCTACCGCACCGACCACGCCGTGACGCTGCGCCGGCGGCGGGGCCGGTAGCCACTACGACGCTGACGCCTGCGGGCGGCGAGCCGGTGCGCGCACGACGATCCGGTCGAGCAGGTCCTGGGTGGCGGCCGCGACGGCGTCCACCGCGGCATCGAACGCCTCGGCGTTCCTGGCCGCAGGGGCCCGCATCCCGGCGACCTTGCGCACGTACTGCAGGGCGGCGGCGCGCACGTCGTCGTCCCCCACGTCGTCGGTGTACGGCGGGCGGAGCGTCTTGATGCTGCGGCACATGCCGCCCACCGTGCCGGGCGGCGCAGTCCCTGACAACCCGCCGCGGTGTCCGCGCCGACCCGCGCGCCGGTCGATCTCTGACGGGCGGACGGGCGCGCGGATGACCGGAGACCGTCAGGGTTCGCCGCGCCCGGCCGCGACGCCGGTCGATCTCTGACGGACGACCCAGCGCGCGGGTGGGCGGCGACCGTCAGAGATCGCCCTGGCGACCGGGGGGCCGCGGGGCGGCCGGCCCGGCGCGCCTACGCCAGGCCGGCCTTCGCGAACGCCCCGTAGGACGGCGCGATCGTCGCGGTCGGGCCGCAGACGCCGGCCACCGCGTCGATCGTCTTGAGGCCGTCGCCGGTGTTGTAGAGCACCGTCTCGGCGTCGGGGTCGATCTGCCCGCGCTCGAGCAGCTGCTTCAGCGTCGCGACGGTGACGCCGCCGGCGGTCTCGGCGAACACGCCCTCGGTCGAGGCGAGCAGCCGGATGCCCTCCACCACCTGCTCGTCGGAGACGTGCCCCATCGCCCCGCCCGTGCGGCGGACGACGTCGAGCGCGTACGGCCCGTCGGCGGGGTTGCCGATGGCGAGCGACTTCGCGATGGTCGACGGCTTCACCGGCCGCACGACGTCCCAGCCGTTCTCGAAGGCGGTGGCGATCGGTGAGCAGCCGGTGGCCTGCGCCCCGTACACCTTGTACGGCGTCGCCTCCACCAGGCCGAGCCGGCCGAGCTCGCCGAAGGCCTTGTCCACCTTGGTGAGCAGCGAGCCGGACGCCATCGGCGCGACGACCTGCTCGGGCAGGCGCCAGCCGAGCTGCTCGGCCACCTCGTAGCCGAGGGTCTTGCTGCCCTCGGCGTAGTAGGGCCGGACGTTGACGTTGACGAACGCCCAGTCCTCGGCCTCGGCGATCTCGCTGCAGAGCCGGTTG
>Ga0247713_1001349_pt1 | contig 12234 bp, 16 predicted proteins | sample 21E_NmetaG_FD_189936 | JGI IMG/M metagenome (GOLD analysis project Ga0247713, IMG submission 189936) | Soil microbial communities from hillslope of Landscape Evolution Observatory, University of Arizona, Oracle, AZ, United States - 2-1-E_N | ecosystem: Engineered > Artificial ecosystem >... | reverse complement strand
GCCCTCGTAGCTCAGTGGATAGAGCACAGGTTTCCTAAACCTGGTGTCGCAAGTTCGATTCTTGCCGGGGGCGCACCATTTTTTCCGCACGACTCGCACCTTCGGGCCACCCAGAATCCGTTTACCCAAGCCGAAGCCGGAAGCGCACGCACGGGTTTTGATTTCCGGTCGTGCCGGCCTTGACTTGAAGGCAGGTCGGGCGGCCGGGCCACTAGTTGGAATGGGGTTCCGATTCTGCTGAAGGCAAAAGCGGGAAGGCGAAGCGTTCCCCTGACCTTCGCGGAGTTCCTCGAGCCCGAGTCAGTAGGGCGATCGAAGGTCGGTGAACATAGGGAAGTGCTTCAGGTTGCGCGTCCATAAGAGGGCATCGTGTTCGTAGGCAGTCGCCGCGATGATGAAGTCGATCGGGTCGACACCTGGATGGGAACGCAGGTAGCGGTTTGCCATGAGCCCGGCTCGTTCCGCGACTATGTCGTCGACGATCAGCCAGTCGAGAGCGTCGAGCAGCAGGCGGGTGGGGGGTTCGTCGGCGGGTCGCATTCCGGCCAGGACCTCCACCTTGGTGACGATCGAGCAGGTAAGTCGTTCTCCGTTCTCGACTGCTTCGCCGAGCGCTCGTCTGGCCGCGACGTTGCCGCGGAGGTGGTCGATCAGCACGGAAGTGTCGACGAGGATCGTCACCCCCGGGTCAACCGCTGAGCCATGCCGCGTCGGAGGCCGTCGACGTACTCCGCTCCGTCGGTATGGCGTTCGGTCCAGCTGCCGAAGCTCTGGCCGAGCGCGTCCAGCAGCTCGCGGTCGGTGGCCGTTCCGTAGGAACGATCAAGGGCGCGCCGTACGAGCTCGGCGAGCCCGAGGCCGCTACGGGCTGATTCATGACGCAGACGGTCGTACTGCTCGTCCGTCAGCGTGATCTGGGTCCGGTGGCTCATGGTGATGTAATCCTACATCACTCGAGGGACCCCGGCGCAGTCATCGTGACCAATAGAAGTGCTGCTCGGCCGGTATCCTGGACTCGGATAAGCGAACCGGTGCCGGCGTATTGATCGCAGGACCTGATCTCCTACCTGCAGTCGGGAAACCGGTCTACCGTCCCGTTTTGGTTGAGCGTCTCCGGGGGCCGGATCACCGGCATCGAGGAGCAGTTCGTTTCCTAGGTCGCTTAAAAATCCCAGCGTGTGGGAGAGCCGGTGAAGTTCTCCTGTTCCAACCCGAAGACCCTGGCCGGTTTGACCTTCACGCAGGCTTTGACCTCGGGATCCAAATAGTCGAGGGTGTAGTTGGTCCGGTATTTGGTGTTGATCCGGTTGAGGAAGATCGCCAGCAACGCCCGGTTGTCGACTATCTCTGCAGTTCCCTCGACGACCACCGGCTCCTGCGGGTTGTCGGTGGTTACCGTGCAGGCCGGGTTCTGCCTCAGGTTGAGGATCTTGCGCGACCGGCCGCTGCCGCTGAACCAGAATGCCCCTTGGTTCCAGGCTCCCCGGACCGGCATGACGTGGGGGTGGCCATCGGGCCGCACCGTGGCCACCCAGTAGTCGTGGCTGCGCATCAGCCGGCCCTCAGCCCAGGCCCAGGGCAGAAGGCCCCCGCCCTCTTCGGCACTCTTGATACCGTAGCCGGGCATGTACGGCCGGCTGCTGGTGTTGGGCTTGTCCGGTCGCGGGGCGGCGACCCCGGCCGGCCCCCAACCGCTGCCGGCTCCCGGTGGTGTCCATCCGCCGCCCTGACCTACCATGGCCGAAGCCTAGCGGTGATCGGGTTCTTCCGCCGGGCGTGGCCCCTCATTCGATCCTCCCGGCCTGGAGCCTAGGAGGCGACCCGCAGTTCTCCCCGCATGCCTAGCTCCGCATGGTACTGGCAGAAGAAGGTCACTGCGCCGGATTCCGGGAACGTAACCTCTACGACTTCCCGGCCGCCCTCCCGGAGGTCCTGCGATATGTCCTGGCCGGTGACCGAGAAGTTGTGGATGTTTCCGCCTTCGTTGAAGAGGTTCAGAGTTAGCTCCTGGCCCGCGGTGCCGATGATAATGGTCGGCTCGAAGTAGTTGTCGTCCAACTCCAACTCCAGCTCTTCCAGGTCGGAAACGTCGTCCTCCTCGTGGAAGTTGGCCTCCGATCCGTCGGTGAGGTTCATCGTCTCCTCGGTGATCGGAAACGGCGAGTCCTCGGTGGCTTCCGGTTCGGTGTCGTTGCCGTCATCGGCGTCACCGTTATCACCACATGCTGCAAACAGTAGGAGGAACGCTGTGAGTACGCTGAGCAGACGAATGTTCCGAGCCATGAATATCCCCCTTGTGACCGGCGTGTGCTGCTGGTGCGCTTATTGTATTTGGTGACCAATAATGCTGCGGAAAGACGGTGAACAAACAGATCTCCCTTAACCGATCAACTCCTTTGGCCGGCCTGGGCGCGGTGCTCTTTGCTCATTTCGCCGCCCGGTTCGGTAATGCCGGCGGAGGAGTCCCCTCGCCCTTCGAGGCAACCGGCGGCGACATTGGCGCCTACTACACCGCGAACAGCAGTTTCACCGCGGTCTCGGCGTACCTCTACGGGCTCGCCGCCATCTGCCTGGTGCTCTTCGCCGCCGGGTTGTGGAGCCGTCTCGTGACGGTTCAGTCCCATGATGCGCATGGCTGGTCGATGGTCGGGCTGGTGGGGACCGCAATCTACGTGGCGCTGCTGCTGGCCCTCAGCCTGATGCAGCTGGCATTGTTGGGGGTTGCCCACCGGGAACCCGGTTCGGAGATGATCGCCGGGATGGCGGTGGTCTGGGCGGTCTCGGTGGCTCTTCTGGTCCCGGGGTCGGTTCCGATGCTCTTGGGATTCGGGATGGCGTGCCGGCGCAGCGGCCGGTTCTCGGGGCTACTGACCGGGTTTGCCCTCGCCGGAGCGGCGTTGGGACTGGCGCCTCCGCCCGAGGTCATCGGACCCCTCTCCCCGGCCGCGGCCAGCCTGTTCTTCGTCCTCAGCGAGTTCCAGCCGTGGTTGCTGGTGTTCTGGATCCTGGGGACCGCGTTCGTGATTCGCCGTTCCGAGCTGCCGGTGGAGAGAGAGGCCGAAGACGAACCCGCGACTGCGGAGGACACCGCTGGCTGACCGTCCCGGAAGCCGGCTTTCCCGCCGGCGGTTTTTGATGGGATCCGGTGCGGCCCTCGCCGCAGCGGCGCTTCAGGCTTGCGGGCTTGGGCGCAACACCGGGCCGGGGCCCGCAGCCCCCGGGTCCGCCGCACGCGACGGAACCCGGGCGATGACGCCCACTCCGGCATGCGCGACGGAGGCAGACTCCCAACCAACGGCGGCCCAGACTGAGGGGCCGTATTTCACTCCGGATTCTCCCGAACGCTCGAACTTTCGCGAGGACGGAGCCGAGAGTGTCCCGCTCGTGGTGTCCGGACTCGTCTACAGCACCGATTGCCGGCCGGTGCCCGACGCCCTGATCGACGTCTGGCATGCCGACGCCGCCGGCGAGTACGACAACCGGGGCTACCGGATGAGGGGTCACTTCTTCACCGACGCCGAGGGCCGTTACCGGTTGGAGACCATCGTTCCCGGCCAGTATCCGGGGAGAACCCGCCATCTTCACGTCAAGGTGCAGGCACCCAGGGGCCGGGTATTGACCACCCAGCTGTACTTCCCGGATGAACCGGCGAACTCCCGGGACCGGATCTTCCATCCCGAGCTCACCATGGCCGTCTCCGATTCGCCCGGAGGCAAACAGGCAGAGTTCAATTTCGTAGTTCAGGCCTGACGACGCCCCGTCAAACCACTTTTTCCAGCACCAGGCGAAACTCCATGATCCCGGTGGGTTCTACGGAGACGATGTTGGCGACGTTGGGCGGGGTGATGCCGAAGTCCGCCATGGGGATGATCAGCGATCCGGCGACCTCCACCGACCCGGACATCAGGCGGGCCTCAACCGGAATGGATACGTGACGGGTGACCCCGTGGATGGTCAAGGCGCCGTGCAGCACCAGGCTCAGTCGTTCGCCCGAGCGCAGGCCCGCAGGCAGGTCCACCGGTTCCCGGCTCCTGAAGGTGGCGGTGGGAAACCGGTCGGTCTCAAGGCCCCTGTCCCGAAGGGCGTTGTCGCGCCGGGGGCTGTCGCTGGTGAGGCTGGTCATGTCAACCTCGACATTGATCTCCGACACGGCGTAGTTGCCCCCGGTTCCCGAGAGCAGGATGTCCCCGGTCACCTTGCCGGTCCGGCCGACGGCATCGCTGGCAGCCGGCAGCCGGGCCAGCTTTTCCCTAACCCGGTAGCCGGCTTCCGAACCCTCCTGCACCGCCCACCGCCCGGCCGGGTCCGACTCCTCGATCCGAGCAGCGAGTGTCTGGTCTTCCGGATCGGTGAGTGTCACCGGAGCTGGCGCCTGTGGTGTAAAGAAAATCAGGTAACTGCCGACCACGCCCGTGACCAGGACAGCGGCCAGGGTACCGCCCATGGCTTTGGCCGCCGGCAGCCTCACCCGAGATCCCGGCGTATGGTCTCGTATTCCTCGCGCCCGATCTCGCCCCGGGCGTAGCGCATCTTGAGCACTTCGGTGGCGGTTAGGAGCGCGGGAGATGGCGCCGGGGGCGGATCGGCCTGCCTGGCCGCAGGTCGGGCCCGGTCTCGGTCGCTGCGAACGAGCACTACCAGGTAGACAAGTAGCCCCAGGATGAACAGCAGCAGCAAAAAGCTGATCCCACCGAAGAACACTCTGGGTCCGAAGAAATAGTGCTGGGGAACGCCGCGCATCGATCAAGCCTCCTCTGGAGCTGCAAAGGCAGCCATCGTTAGGTAATCCAACGAGTGTGAAAGCTCTCTGAGGTCAGGTTAAGAACGGCGTGAGAAAGGCTTAGCCGGTCTCTTTGGACACCAATTCCCCGGGCGGCGGTGAGAACGGCAGGGCCGGAAGGGTCAGCCGGAAAACAGACCCGCCGCCCGGCGCCTGCTCGGCGGTTACCTTTCCGCCGTGAGCCTCGGCGATTCGGCGGACTATCGAGAGCCCCAGCCCCGAGCCCGGCATGGCTCGAGCTTCCGACGCCCGGTAGAAACGATCGAAAATGTGCGGCAGGTCGGCGGGGTCGATACCCGGCCCGTAGTCCCTCACCATCACCGTTCCACCCTGGACCTTTACCTCGACGGTTGCGGAGGGCGGGCTCCACTTGCCCGCGTTGTCCAGCAGGTTTGCCACCGCACGATCCAGCCTGGAGGGGGCTCCGCGGACCAGGGTGGGGTTGAGCTCGGTGACGAAGTTCACCTGGGTCCAGTGAGTGCGGATGCGTTGCACCGCCCGCTCCACCAGATGGTCCAGACGAATCTCCTCCTCGCCGGCCTCGGGTTCATCGCCGCGGGCCAGGTCGGTGAGATCGCCGACCAGTACGGTCAGCTCCTGGATCTGCACCTTCAGGTCGCTAAGCAGCTCCCTTCGCTCCTGTTCGGGAAGCTCGTCCGCCCGGGCGAGCACCTCGATATTCGTCCTCAGGCTGGTCAGGGGGGTCCTGAGCTCGTGGGAGGCGTCGGCTACCAGTTGGCGTTGTGACTTCTGGGAGTCGTCCAGGGCTTCCAGCATGGAGTTGAAGCTGGAGGCCAGCCGGCCGATTTCATCGTTGCCTCCCGCTTCGATGCGGTGAGCCGGACTTCGGGTTTCGGCAACCCGCTCCGCCCCCTGGGTGAGCCTCTGCACCGGGACCAACGCCGCCTGGGCGACCATGCGTCCCAGGCCGGCGGCGAGTGCCACGCCGCAGGCGGCTATCAGGCTGAGCAACAACCCGAGCCGCTTCAATATCAAATCCACCTCGTCGAGCGGCCGGACCACCATGACCGCCAGACCCTGGGTGAGCGGAGCGGTGATCACCCTCACCCGGGTGCCGCTGACTCGCATGTCGCTGAAAAAGGTATCCGCCTGGCCGGCCGCCACCAGGCGTGCCTGGTCGGGAGCGGGAAGCATGATCGACTCGTTGGAGTCTCGCATCACCCCTCCGTTGGAGGTGACGATCTGCGCATAGCCGCCGGCTGCTCCGAGCGGGGGCCGCACGTAGTGGGATCCCTGGATGCTCTGGAGGTACTCGGCTCGCTGGAGCAGCGCGGTGTCCACCTGGTCCAGCAGTTGCCGGCGGACCGCGAAGTAAACGATCACCGACGACAGGGCCACTGCGATGGCCACCGCCAAAGCGGCAGAAAGGATCAGCCTGTTGCGAAAGCTCATTGTTCCCTTAGTACGTATCCCACCCCGCGGATGGTGTGGATAAGCCGCGGTTCGCCGTCGGCCTCCATCTTCTTGCGCAGGTAACCGATGTAGACCTCCAGAGAGTTGGACTCCGGCCCGAAATCAAAGCCCCAGACCCGGTCGAGGATGATCTCGCGGGTGAGCACCCGGCGGGGGTTGTTCAAGAAGAGCTCCAGGAGGAGAAACTCGGTCCGGGTGAGCTCGATCGGCCGGCTGCCCCGCTTGACCTCGCGGGACACCGTGTCCATCGACAGGTCGGAAAACTTGAGCAGTTGCCCGCCTTCGGGCGAGCTGCGCCGGAGCAACGCCCGGACCCGGGCAAGCAGCTCGTCCAGGGCAAACGGCTTGACCAGGTAGTCGTCGGCCCCGGCGTCCAGCCCCTCCACCCGGTTGGCGACCGAGTCCCGGGCGGTCAGCATCAACACCGGGGTGGAGTCACCCGCCGCTCTCAGCCGGCGGCAGACCTCCAACCCGTCCACGCGGGGCATGAGCAGGTCCAGGATCATCAGGTCGGGTGACGCGACCGCCAGCGACTTGAGTGCCTCCGAGCCGTCGGAGGCGGTGTCAACCTGGTAGCTCTCCAGCTTGAGGGCGCGCTGGACCGCATCTCGGACCGCAGGCTCGTCATCGACTACCAATATTCGCATCGTCTCTTCTTAGCTTGGCACAACCCCACCACAAGGGTGACCGGCCCCGGCAGCGATCGGATCGCGTCCTTCATGACCTGGATCACCTGAGAAATGGGTGAGCGGGCGATGTAAGGAGTCGCCGCGGGCGCCCCTCAGGGCAGGTGGGTTCCGAACCAGTCCAGCAGCTCCCGGTAGGCGTCGGCTGCCGCCTGGGCGTGGTACCTCTGTCCCGTGTCGTTGAAGAACGCGTGGTCTGCACCCTCGAAGGTCAGGATCTTGTGCTCCAGGCCGGCTTCCCGAAGCGCCGCTTCTGCCGCATCCCGCGTGGCATTCACCCGGGCGTCCTGCTCTGCGTATACCGCAAGCACCGCGGCCTGGGAACCGGAGAAGTCGGGGTTGTCCGGTGGGCTGCCGTAGAAGGGCGCCGCCGCGGCGAGCCTCCTCTCGCCGGCGTTCAGCATGTTCCACACCTGGCCGCCGCCAAAACAGAACCCCCACATCGCGAGCCCGGCGCCGTTATTACGCCTGGTTAGCTCATCCAGTCCCGCCCTCATGTCCGCTACGAACCGTTGGGGGGAGGCATCGCTCAATGCGGCCATCGCACGGGCGTCGTCGTCGATTGAGGCGGTGCCCCCCTCTTCGGAAAGGAGGTCGATGGCCAAAGCCGAGTAGCCGTCCCGGGCCAGCCGGCCGGCCACGCTCTTGAAATGGTCTTTTAGTCCCCGGTTCTCGTGGATGACCAGCACGGCGCCCCTCGGCTGCTCCGCCGCTGCGTAGGCGCCCAGCAGGTCGCCCCGCGGGCCCGAGAATGTGATGTCGTCGGCGGGGACGGCGTCCGCGGCCGGGTCGTCCGGCGTCCCGGTGGGGGACGCGGCGGTGGGCGCGGTGGCGGTTGCCTGGGGAGAGTCCTCCGCTTCCCGGGCGCAGGCGGCCAGCAGGCTGGATGCAGCCACCGCGTGGACGCCCATCAACCCAAGCCGTCGCAGGGCCTCGCGGCGGCTGATCAGCCCGTCGGCGTAGTCAATCCCTACTTCATCGACAAGGTATTTCTTGTGCTCAATTCGCTCCATTTCAATCCTCCTCGACTGATCCGCAGATCAACTGCAGCAAGAGGCAAATCCTTCCGCCCACCTTTTCACGGAGAACTGAAAACTCCCTTAAAGAGTCGATTTCGAGCTCGAAAAATTTCAGGTGCACGTCGCAGCGTCGTCAGCCCGGGGAGCCGCCGGTCTCGCCGCTGATCCAGCTCAGGTATCCGGCGCTGCCCATGGTGATGGGGGAGGCGGTTATCTCGGGCACCTCGTAGGTGTGGGCACTCTGGATGAATGCCTCGAGGGCAGGGTAGGTGGCGGCAGTGGTCTTCATAAGGCATAGCCATTCGGTGGCGTCCTCGATCTCGCCTTCCCACCAGTAGGTGCTGGCGATCGGCCCGAGTACCTGGACGCAGGCGGCCAGCCGGGCCTGGACTATCGAGCGTGCGAGTTGCTGGGCGTGGGACTGGGACTCGGTGGTGGTCGTCACCTGCAGATAGACGTCGGCCATTTCTCAACCCTCCGGTCGACACCGGGTTTGTGCTTAAACCTTACCGCCGGACGGATAACGCCCGGCAAGTTTGGGCATAAGGGGGTAACCATGCAGGAGGTGAGCCAATGAAGAATCCAGATTATCCCGACGAGAGGCAGCGCCCTGACGGCACCGTTGAGCCGGACGCCAACGACAACAGCACCCGCTACGGCGTCCCGTCGACCAGTGAGGAAATGGCGGCCGGTCCGCCGGGCGAGACGGAGATGGTCGATCATGAATGACGCCAAGGTCCGCCGGCTTCTTGAAGAAGAGCGATCACGCCTGGAGGCGGTGAGGCACACGTTGCTGCTGGAGAGTCTCGAGGAGACCCAGCAGGAAAGTACGCAAGAGCTTTCGTCCCTGGACCAGCACCCGGCTGACCAGGGGACGGAGACCTTCGAACGAGAGAAGGCCCAGTCCATCCGCATAGCCACCGAGATCCAGTTGACCGACGTAGAGCGGGCGCTCGCCCGGCTGGAGTCTGGCGATTACGGCGTTTGCGAGATGTGCGGCAAGAAGATAGCGGAGGAGCGACTCGAAGCCCGCCCGGCGGCGCGCTACTGCGTCGAGGACCAGACCAAGGTTGAAAGCCAGGTCGGCGGTCCTACGTAGGACCGCCGGGAGCCTTCAAGGGCCTGTTTTCGCAGTTTGCCGGTACCGGGCAACGGGTAGGGCTTTGCATCCCAGGGTTGAGAGTACAGCCTGGGCCGGTACGACTCAGCACGGCTGACCGTCGTCGCCACGCACCCAACGCCAGTCGATTGAGTGACAATTCCCCAGCTCAGCGAGCCTGAAGTCGGCCGGCATAGTCCAAGGAGGACCGGTATGGCTGAGGACAACTTGAAGGACATGCTTGTGTCGTACATTCGAGACGCACACGCCATGGAGAAGAACGTCCACAAGATGCTCGATTCACTGATCTCCACCACCGACGATCCTGGGATCAAGTCGGACATGGAGCACCACCGGGCCGAGACCGAGCGCCACGAGCAGCTGCTCGAAGGACGCCTGGAGGCACTAGGTGCCGGATCCGGCAGTGCGGCCGTCAAGGACATTCCGGCGATGATGGGCGCGATGCTAAAGGGCGTGGCCGATATGGCTCGCAGCGACAAACCCGGCAAGAACGCCCGGGACGCATATGCCACCGAGGCGGTGGAGATTGCTGCGTACGAGCTGCTGGAGCGCCTGGCGGACCGCGCTGGGGACCGTGAGACCGCCGATGTGGCTCGGTCGATAAAGGCCGACGAGATTGCCATGCGTTCCAAGATCGAGCAGAGCTGGGACAAGGTCCTGGACCTGTCGATTCGAGAAAAGCAGCCCGCCTAGTCGCGGTGGCCGAACGCAGATACCGGCCGGTCTCAGCGATGAAGTTCAGGTCGAGGTTGGTGGGAGCGCTAAGTGCTCTCGTGCTGTTGTCTCTGCCGGCTTGCGGCAACGGAACCGCAACCGGCCCGGCGCCGCCGGCCGAGCCCGGTCAAGAGGACGAGCAGTTCCGGTCGGCGCGCCTGGAGATGGTCGAGCGCAGCATCGCCGGGCTCATACGCGACGAGCGGGTGCTGGAGGCCATGCGGGAGGTCCCGCGTCATCGGTTCGTACCCGAAGGCCAGATAGGCAGGGCGTACGACAACCGCGCCCTGCCTATCGGCTTCGGCCAGACCATTAGCCAGCCCTACGTGGTCGCCCTGATGACCGAGTTGTTGGACCTGCAGCCGGGGGAGCGTGTTCTGGAGATCGGAACCGGTTCCGGGTATCAGGGGGCCATCCTGGCCGAGCTGACCGACGAGGTCTATTCCATCGAGATCATCCCGGAGCTGGCAGAGCAGGCGGAGTCCACGTTTTCCGCGCTGGGATACGACATCGTCGTAAGGCAGGCGGACGGCTATTTCGGGTGGCCCGAGCACCAGCCGTTCGACGGAATCATCGTCACGGCCGCGCCCGACCACATGCCCCAGCCATTGATACAGCAGCTTGCCGAGGGGGGCCGGATGATCATCCCGGTAGGCCCCACGGGGAGCTACCAGACTCTCTGGCGGGTTACCAAGCGCAACGGCGAGATTATTTCGGAAAACATCACCGACGTGATCTTTGTCCCGCTTCTTCGGGGGCGGGGATGAGCGCCGTTACCCTCCAGCGGCCTTACCGGGAGACTTCCAGATGAAGGTCAGCGCCAGCAGGTAGGCAAGGCCGCCGGCGCCGAGCACGACCGAGTAACCCCAGGACAGCGACACGAGTGCGGCCAGAACTGCGCCGATGACCGACGTGAACCCGTTGACGCCCCAGGCCATCGGCAGCATGGCCGGCTGATCCTCCGACAGCCGGCGGATCCCCTTGGGGAATGCCACCCCCATCAGCACCCCCACCGGAGCCAGCAACGCCACGGTGGCAAGAATCCGAATCGGCAAGCCGAACCTGAGAAGGGCCTGCAGAACAGTCGAGAGGGAAAGGGCGTAGAAGCCGGTCAGCACTACCAGCGCCGCAAGCGCCGGCCGCCAAGGTACTCGAGCCGATAAAAAGCTGCCGAGCCCGCTGAACACCAGGAGCCCGAACAGGACCATGGTAAACGCGAGCGCCGAGTGGTTCAGCACGAGAAGGAAGCGCCCGACCAGGGCGACCTCGATCATCAGGAATCCCAGTCCTAGCATGGCGAAGTACGAGACGACCTGCAGGGACCGGATACCGGGAAGGGTTGCTTTTTGCCGGCGGAGGATCACCGCGGGGAGCAGGATCATAACGGCCGCGAGGACGGTTATCACCACCAAAAGACCCAGGACCAGCAGGTAGCCGCTTCCGCCGAAGGGCTGCCAGGTCCTGCCCATCAGGCTGAGAACAGTCGGGATCTGCGCCCACTTGAAGAAGTGGAAGAAGAACGGCCGGTCGTCGGAGGGAGCGCGCACCTCGTACTCGTAATCCCGAAAGAAGGCCTCCCGGTCCTCCAGCATCGCCTGGAAGGCTTCGTGATACCGGTCGTTTTGCAGCACGTTCCAGCGGTTTGTCTCCTCCGGCCGGATGCCCGGATAGTGGACCAGGTCCAGTTGCGAGCCGGCGGCGAAGCTCGTCGTCTGGGCGATTTCCTCGCCCGTGAAAGGCTCGTTCTTTGCCAGGATCAGCATGGTGGAGAAAGACCGGAGAGCTATAAGGTGCCGCCCTGCGTCGGCGCCGTCTCGCTCTAGTCCCTCGATCAACAAAGCCCCGGCTCGCAGCTCTTCGGTGGGCGGAAGCTGGAGCCACCGGTGCACGACCAGAATCCCTCCGGGCAGGAGATGGTCCAGGTAGGTATCGATCGCCTGCTGGGTCATTAGGTAGTTCTCCGAAATCGAAAAGGCACCGGCCGCAACACTCCGGCGGTTCTCCGAAAGAGCGAGCGAGATGACATCGAATCCCGCTTGTTCGGAGGCCAGGTATGACCGGGGGTTGGTGGAGATGAGCCGGACCCGCGGGTCTCGAAACAGCTCACCGCTGCGGGATGCGAGCGGCCCCCGCAGCAGTTCGGTCAGTAGCGGGTTGACCTCGAGGGCGGTCACCGAGGCGGCGGCCCCGTGCAGGGCCGAAGCTACCTCCAGGCCCCCGCCGGGCTCCAACACCAGCGTTCGAGCCTCGGGCTTCAACCGGTAGACGAGAGCCGAGGGCAGCGCTTCCAGGAAGCCGGGCTCCAGGTCGTCCGCCCGGGTCACCGGAAGCACCCGCTCTCCGTCGATCACCAGCGCGGACTGGCGGGGAAGCGAGCCTGGATAGGTGAGACTCAGTCCCGGGGCAGAATGCACCGACGAGCTATCCACCACATCAACCTGAGACTGAGCATTGGCGGCGCTAAGGACCACCCGTGCATCG
>Ga0247713_1001348_pt1 | contig 12239 bp, 10 predicted proteins | sample 21E_NmetaG_FD_189936 | JGI IMG/M metagenome (GOLD analysis project Ga0247713, IMG submission 189936) | Soil microbial communities from hillslope of Landscape Evolution Observatory, University of Arizona, Oracle, AZ, United States - 2-1-E_N | ecosystem: Engineered > Artificial ecosystem >... | reverse complement strand
CAATAGATTGACGCGGGAACTTTCCGCTGTCAAGATCCCATCTCGTGAACAAACGACGCAGCTACCACCACGGGGACCTGCCCACCGCCCTGCTCGCCGCGGTGGACCAGATCGTGCGGGAGGGCGGCGTCGGCGCGGTGACCCTGCGGGAGGCGGCCCGCCGGGCGGATGTGAGCCACGCCGCGCCGGCCCATCACTTCGGCGACAAGGCAGGACTCGTCACCGCGTACGCGACCCAGGGCTTCGAAGCGCTCCGGCAGCAGGTGACAGAGGCTGCCGTGCAGGCAGAGGCCGTGGGGGAGCAGGCGCTGCTCGCCATCGGGCTGGCGTACGTCCGGTTCGCCGTCGACCAGCCCGGCTACTTCTCGGTGATGTTCCGCCGCGAGCTGCTGGACCCCGACCGCCCGGGGTTCCGGGAGGCGTGCGACAGCGCGTTCGCGGTGCTTGTCGAGGCGGTGGCCGCTCTGCGCAGCGACCTGGAGCCCGACGACCCGCAGATCCTGCTCGCCGCGACCGGAGCATGGTCGATCGTGCACGGGTTCGCCACCCTCTGGCTCGACGACAACGTTCCCGAGCCCATCAGCGACCGGACCCCGGATGAGGCCGCCGCGGCGGCCCTGCTGGCCTTCGGCGAGACGCTGCGGGCAGCGGTCGCACCCGGGGACCGGTCCGCATCTGCGACGGGGCGCCCATCGCCGACGACCGGGCAACCTCCACCATCGGGGTAGATGTCGCCTACACTGGTCGCAGGGACCCGGCGCCTTCGGTTTTCCCGGGTCGCCGCATGGGTTGACGAGCGAACGGGAGCTGACCGATGACTCTGGGACACCCACGACAGGCACTGCCGGCCTTGCTGCTGGCCCTCGTGCTGGCGCTTGCCGCCTGCGGCGGCAATGGCGACGGCGAGTCGCAGGACGCCTCGGGCGCGGAGGACGCACCCGACGCAGCGGCCGAGCTCGACGGGCCGATCACCCTCTACGACGCGCAGTGGGAGAGCCTGTGGATCAACAACGCGATCGTGGAGCTGATCCTCGAGGAGGGATACGGCTACGACGTGGAGATCGCCGAGGTGACGACACCGATCATGCAGCAGTCGCTGTTGCAGGGCGACGTGCACGTCGCCGTCGAGATGTGGTGCATCAACTACCAGGAGTGGTGCGACGAGCACGCCGAAGCCGGCGACATGGTCTACGCCGGAACAATGTTCAGCGAGTCCGAGCAGGGCTGGTACGTGCCCCGCTACCTCATCGATGGTGACGACGAGCGCGGCATCGAGGCGAGCGCCCCGGAGCTCGAATCGGTGGCCGACCTGCCCGACCACGCCGAGCTCTTCGCCGACCCCGACGATCCCGGCAAGGGCCTGCTCATCACCGGCATCACCGGCTGGGAGGTCACCGAACGCAACGAGGCCAAGGTCCACGCCTACGACCTCGACGAGACGTACAACACCCAGCAGGCCGGCTCGTCGGCGGCGCTGGACGCGGCCATCACCGGCGCCTACGACCGCGGCGAACCCGTGCTGTTCTACTACTGGGCGCCCTCGTGGATCCACGCGGAGCTCGACCTCGTCCTGCTCGACGAGCCCGAGTGGTCCCAGGAGTGCCAGGACGCCATCGACCAGGCCATCGAGGGCGACATCACCCAGGCGCCCGAGGAGGCCGCGTGCGCCTTCGCCGGCGGGGACGTCGAGAAGGGCATCTGGCCGGGCCTGCAGGACGCCGCCCCCGAGGCGGTCGCCTTCCTGGAGCGGATGCATGTCGGCGACGACCCGATGAACCAGGCGCTGGCGTACATGGAGCTCGAGGACGTGGAGCCCGCCGAGGCCGCCCTGTGGTACTTCGAGCAGTACGCCGACGACTGGCGCGGCTGGATCGAGGAGGACGACGTCCTCGAACGCGTCGAGGAGGCCCTGCGCGAACGCGGGGCGGAGATCTAGCCAAGACCGCCGCGTTCGTTCCGGCCTAATGGGGGCCTACCGCTTCGCTACTTGAGGGTCTAGGAGGCCCGGCATGCCCGACGCGCTCGCCAACTTCCCCGACTGGTTCGTGCTGCCGCTGGATGACTGGGTCGACGCGGTCGTCCGCTGGCTGCGGGCCAACGCGCAGTTCGTGTTCGACTGGGTCCTGGCCCGGCTCCGGTCGATCTTGAACCCTCTGGCGAGCTTCCTCGTCTGGCTGCCCTGGTCGGTGACGATCGCGCTGTTCGCCGGCCTCGCGTGGGTGCTGCGGGGGTGGCGGGTCGCGTTGGGGGTGGTCGTCGGCCTGCTGTTCCTCGGCTCGCTGGGGCTGTGGACGCTGTCCATGACCACGCTGGCGCTCGTGCTGACCGCCACCGTGGTGTGCGTGGGGCTCGGCATCCCCATCGGCATCCTGATGGCGAGCAGCGGCGTGATGAACACCGTGCTGCGCCCGGCGCTCGACTTCATGCAGACCATGCCGAGCTTCGTCTACCTCGTGCCCGCGGTCATGTTCATGGGCATCGGTCCGGTCCCAGCACTGATCGCCGTGGTCATCTTCGCGATCCCGCCGGTCATCCGCCTCACCAACCTCGGCATCCGCAACGTGCCCGCCGAGACCGTCGAAGCGGGAACGGCGTTCGGCGCGACGTCCGGGCAGCTGCTGCGCAAGGTCAAGCTGCCGCTCGGGTTCCCGACCCTCATGGCCGGCGTCAACCAGACGATCATGATGGCGCTGTCCATGGTGATCATCGCCTCGCTCATCGACGCCGGCGGCCTCGGTCGGGAGGTCCTCACCGGGCTGGCCCGCCTTGACATCGGACGTGCCTTCACCGGCGGCATCGGCATCGTCGTGCTGGCGATCGTCATCGACCGCATCAGCGAGGGCGCCGCCACCGTCGGCACGCGCCGGCGTCGCCGCAGCGCCGCCCGCCACGCCGGCGACGAGGCCACCGGCGACGAGGCCACCGGCGACGAGGCGGCTCCCGACGCCGACGACGACGCCACGGTCTTGAGCGCTCCCACCGGCGAGCGCGATGCGGCGCAGCCGGTGATCGTCCTCGAGGGCGTGACGAAGGTCTTCGGCCCCCATCCGCAGACGGCCAGACGGCTGCTCGCCGAGGGCATGAGCAAGGAGGAGATCCACTCCGAGACGCGCTCGACCGTCGCCGTGGACGACGTCTCCCTGGAGGTCTATCCCGGCGAGACGTTCGTCATCATGGGCCTGTCGGGCAGCGGCAAGTCGACGCTGGTGCGCTGCCTGAACCGGCTGATCGAGCCGACGGACGGCACGATCACGATCGGCGGGGACGACGTCGGCGCGATGGGCGGTGAGGAGCTGCGCGACCTCCGACGGAGCAAGCTCGGCATGGTGTTCCAGCGCTTCGCCCTGCTGCCGCACCGCTCCGTGCTCGACAACGTCTGCCTGGGGCTGGAGGTGCAGGGCACCAGCCGGGCGGACAGGGAGCGCGCGGGCAGGCGGGTGCTGGGCGTGGTCGGCCTGTCCGGCTGGAAGGACAGCTTCCCCGATCAGCTGTCAGGCGGTATGCAGCAGCGGGTCGGTCTTGCGCGCGCCCTGGCCAGCGACCCCGACATCCTGCTCATGGACGAGCCGTTCAGCGCGCTGGACCCGCTCATGCGCCGCGAGCTGCAGAACGAGCTCGGCGAGCTGCAGGCGCGGCTGCGCAAGACGATCGTGTTCATCACCCACGACCTCGACGAGGCGCTCAAGCTCGGCGACCGCATCGCGATCATGAAGGACGGGCGCTTCGTCCAGGTCGGGACCCCCGGCGACATCCTGCTGCGGCCGGCGGACGACTACGTCGCGTCGTTCGTCGAAGGCCACGACAAGTCGGCCATGCTGACCGCCCGGGACGTGATGTTCCGACCGGAGAGCGTGACACGGCTCAGCGAGGCGCCGCAGGTCGCCCTGCGCCGGATGGAGACCGAGGGCATCTCCAGCGCCTTCGTCGTCAACGGCCGCCAGCAGGTCGAGGGGGTGCTCACCGCCGAGGCCGCGGTCGAGGCCGTGCAGCGAAAGCTGCCTGATGTGGGCGCCTGCTCGCTGCAGGAGGTCGCCCACGTCGCCCCCGACGACCGGATGCGCGACCTGATCGCCCTGGCCGTCACCGAGCGCTATCCGATCGCCGTGGTCGACGAGCAACGTCGGCTGCTCGGCGTCGTGGCGCGGGTGTCGATCCTGCGCGGGCTGATCGGCGACGACGTGGACGAGGACGACCCGTCCGCCCGAGATCCGGCGCCCGAGTACGGCGCGGCCCGCCCTTGACCACGCCCGGTCCGCGCGTCAGGCCGGGGTCGGCGTGTCCGCCTGGAGCGCGGCCAGCGTATGCACCTGGTCTCGGCCTACGTCGAGCCCCTCGCCTGCGCGATTCACGCCACTTACAGGATCGCCGGACGCAGCGGCGTGCCGGCGCCGTCGGTGGGCACGAGGCACAGTCCGATACCGCTCGCGCCCAGCCCGATGGCTGCTCTCTGCCTGTCACCGCACGCCGAAGATCTGTTCGCGCGCCGAGCGGACGGCCTCCAGACGCCCGTCGTCGCGGGGGCGTGCAGGCAGCTCTCGGCCGCGGCGCTTGTCCCAGCGCCGAGCGATCGCCATCAGCGGCTCACCGGTCAGGACCGCGGCCGCCTGGACCGCCGCTCCCAGCGCAACCAGCTCGTCCTCGTCGGGTATCAGGAGCGCCCGGCCGGTCAGGGTCCCGAGCACGTCCTGCCACCCCGCACCGCGCGCCCCGCCGCCGATGACGATGACGGCACCGCCGGCAGGCTCCTCGTCCACGCCCGCGATCGCTATCACCGTGTCGAGCGCCTCCACGAGGGAGGCCGCCGCGCCTTCGTAGACGGCCCGCAGGAGCGACTCCCGCGTGGTGTCGTGACGCAGGCCAACAGCGGCTCCCGAAGCGTGGGGGAGGTGGGGGGTGCGCTCGCCGTCGAGATAGGGCAGCACGACGACGTCGGTCTGTGGAGCGATGTCCTCCCGGTCCAGTCCCAGCCAGCTGGCCGCTCGGTCCACCGCCTGCGTGCAGTTCAACGTGCAGGCGAGGGGCAGGTAGTCACCATCGGCGTCCGCAAAGCCGCTGACCACCCCGGTCGGGTCCGCCGGGCGGCGCGTGCTCTTCGTGTACACCGTGCCGGACGTGCCCAGGCTGATGGCCGCTTCGCCGGGCTCCAGGGCGAGCGCCAACGCCGCGGCCATGTTGTCACCGGTGCCCGGCCCGACGGTGCAGTCGGCCGACAGACCCAGCTGCGCGGCGGCGCCCTCGAGCACCGGCCCTGCGGCCTCGCGGGGACCCAGGACGGTCGGGAGCGACATGCCGGAGAGCGCGACCAGGGGCAGTCCGAGGATCTCCTCGTCGTAGCTGCCCGACGCCGTGGACCACCAACCGGTCCCCGATGCGTCGCCGCGGTCGGTGACGATCCGCCCGGTGAGGCGGTAGGTCAGGTAGTCGTGCGGCAGCATCACCGCCTGCGCCCGCTTGACGGCCTGCGGCTCGGTGCGGCGCAACCAGACCCAGGAGCTGACCGTGAACGCCGGTGGCGGGACCGAGCCCACGCGCGTGGCCCAGGCCTCCGCCCCTCCGGCGGCGGCCAGGAGCTCGTCGTGCACCTGGGCGGACCTCGTGTCGTTCCACAGGATGGCGGGCCGCACCGCGTCGCCCCGGTCGTCCGTCAGCACCAACCCGTGCTGTTGCGCCGCGACCGACAGGGCCGCCACCTGCCCGGCCAGCTGCGTCTGCTCCAGTGCCTCGCCCAGCGCCTGCCACCAGGCTTGCGGGTCCGTCTCCCGCGCCAGGCCCGCCCCGCGAGGCGGGTGGGGGGCCCGCCCACGCGCGACCACCTCCCCGTCCTCGACGCGGACGACCGCCACCTTGGTCGCCTGCGTCGACGAGTCGACGCCCGCCACGAGCGTCATCCTCGGTCGCCGGGTGCCGTCTCAAGGCAGATGCGGTCGACGACGTCGGCGAGGCGCCGCCGCCGGGCGAAGGCGCGGCGCTGACGGTCGGCGCCGCTTCCGCGTTCCAGGGCGGCGTCGAGCAGCGCCGACACCTCGTCGGCGTCGCCCTCCTCCTCCAGCGCAGGGCGCAAGTGGTCGAGGAAGGCGGCAAGCAGTTCGGCGGCCGGCATGGCGCGGACCGCCACGACGTCTGCCAGGTGGTCGGCAAGGCCATAGCGGGCGGCGCGCCACTTCGCTCCCCGGATGAGCTCGGTGCGGACCGGCGCGACCGGCTCGCCGCGCAACACCGCGTCGCGGCACGTGCGGGCGAGTGCCCGCGTCAGCCCTGCCTGCAGCACCGCCTCGTCGACCGTCGTGCACGAGTCGGAGATGCGGAACTCGAGCGTCTCCTGGTGGGCCGACGGGCGCAGGTCGTGGTAGAGCTGGCCGGCGTCGAGGATCGCGCCGGTGGCGACAAGGGCTTGGGTGACGCCGTCGTACTCGGCCGCGGAGGAGAAGGGCTCGGGGACGTCGGCGGTCGGCCACTGTCGCCACAGGATGGTCCGATAGCTCGCGTAGCCGGTGTCGATCCGGGACCAGTAGGGTGAGCTCGCCGACAGTGCGAGCAGGGCTGGGAGCCACAACCGGGCGTGGTTGCCGACGGCGACGGCGAGGTCCCGGTCGGCGATCCCGACGTGCACGTGGAGTCCGCACGTGGACTGCTCCCGCGCCACCTGCTGATGCAGATGCCCGATCTTCTGATACCGCTCCGTCGGCGTGATCTCGGCGAGCCGCCCGTCCGACATGGGCAGCGTGCCGGCAGCGGCGATGCGGCGACCGGCCGCAGCGGCGGCCTTAGCCGCGGCGGTGCGGAGGCGCTCGAGCTCGGCGCGCACCCCGGAGAGGGTCGTGCACACCGCCGTGGTGGTCTCCACCATGTCGCGGTGCAGCTCCGGCTCCAGATCAGGGCCGTCGAGATCCTCGTCGGCGGGCGCGCCCGTCGCCGCGTCGACGACGTGGAACTCCTCCTCCACACCGATGGTCAGGGGCTGCGCGGTCATGAGGCCTCGAGGATTCGGCGGATCGCCTCGGCGAACACGGCCACTCCCGCCGGCAGGGCATCCTCGTCCAGGTCGAAGCCCGGGCTGTGGTGCGGGGCGACGATGCCCTTCTCGGGGTTCCGGATCCCCAGTCGGAACAAGCACACGGGCGCGCCGCGGTCCCCGAAGGCGAAGAAGTCCTCTGCCCCGAGCGACGGCTCGGGGTCGAGGACGACCCGCTCGTTGCCCAGCACCGCGCGCGCGGCCGCTTCCACGAGACTGGTCAGCGCAGGGTCGTTGAATCCGGCCGGATAGCCGCGTTCGACCCTCACCGACGCGGTAGCGCGGTGGGTTGCACAGATCGCGTGGGCCACCTCGTCGACGCGCCGGAGCAACAGCTCACGGATCTCAGGATGCGACGCCCGCATCGTCGCGCCGAGCTCCACAGAAGAGGCGATCACGTTGGGCTTTGTGCCCCCGTGGACCTTGCCGAACGTCACGACGGCCGGCTTCACCGGATCCACCTCCCGGCTGACGAGGTGGGCGACCGCCGTGACGAGCTGCGCCGCGATGGGGACCGGGTCGACCGCGGTGTCAGGGTGCGCGGCATGGCCACCGACGCCCTGCACGGTGATCGTCACGTCGTCGGTGGACCCGCTGACGGCACCGCTGCGGAGCCCGACCACCCCGGCCGGATGGCTGGCGGAGACGTGCAGGGCGATCACCGCCTTTGGCCTGGGGTCGTCGAGGGCGCCCGCGGCGACCATGGGTGCCGCGCCGCCTCGCCCCTCCTCCGCCGGTTGGAAGTACAGCGCGACGGCACCGGGCAGTGCGTCCACCGACACGAGCAGCTCCGCCAGTCCCAGCAGGATGGCGACGTGGGCGTCGTGGCCGCAGGCGTGGGAGACGCCCTCGACCTGCGAGCGGTACCCCTCCCGGCCTGTGGCCTCTGGGATGGGGAGGGCGTCCATGTCCCCGCGGACTCCGACGCACTTCCCGTCTGCGCCGTGGACCACGCCGACGACACCCGTGCCGGCCACGCGGCGATGCGGGACCCCCAGCTCTGAGAGGACGGACTCCACGTATGCGGCGCTGCGGTGCTCCTCGAATGCCAGCTCCGGCCAGCGGTGCAGCACGCGGCGGTGCTCGCGGAGCCGCTCACGCAGGCGGTCCGCCGCGGGAGAGAGCGCAGCGGTGTCCAGGCGCAACGTCTCCTGCCTCCTCTGCGGGGTCGCGAACAGCAACGTCACCAGGGCGAGTTCCCCCACGGCGGCCGCGGGTAACCAACGCCCCATCGGAACACGATCGTGACTCCGGCGATGAAGCGCTCCCGGCTAGGATGCCGCGGGATGGCAGGCAGCGAGGAGGTGATGCTCGACCTGGACGGTCACCAGGTCGCGGTGTCGCATCCCGACAAGGTCTTCTTCGCCGAGCGGGGCGAGACGAAGCTGGACCTCGCCCGCTACTACGAAGCGGTGCGCGCCCCGTTGCTCACCGCCATGGGCGGGCGCCCCGTCTTGCTCCAGCGGTTTCCCGACGGTGCCTCCGGTTCGTCGTTCTTCCAGAAGCGGATCCCCAAGACCGCGCCGGCGTGGCTCGACACCACGACGGTGACGACCGTCAACGGGACGCCCTCGCGTGCGCTGGTGGCCTCCGACGTCGCGCATGTCGTGTGGGCGGTGAACATCGGCTGCCTGGGATTCCACGTCTGGCCGTTCCTCGCCTCGGACCCCCAGCACGCCGACGAGCTGCGCATCGACCTGGACCCTCAGCCCGGCGTGACGTTCGCGATGGTGCGCGAGGCAGCGCACGCGGTGCGCGCCCTGCTCGACGAGCTCGGCATGACCGGCTATCCGAAGACGACCGGCAATCGCGGCGTGCACGTCTACGTGCGGCTCCTGCCGAGGTGGGACTCCTACCAGGTGCGCGCCGCCGCCGTCGCCCTGGCGCGCGAGCTCGAGCGCCGCCATCCCGACCTCATCACCGCGGCATGGTGGAAGGAGGAGCGCGGCGCCCGCGTGTTCGTCGACTTCAACCAGAACGCGCCGCACAAGACGGTGTTCGGTGCGTGGAGCGTGCGTGCGCGACCGGGCGCACAGGTCTCGACGCCTTTTCGCTGGGGACAGCTCGACGACATCACCCCCGACGAGCTGACGATCGCCACCGTGCCAGACCGCGTCGCCCGCAACGGCGACCCCTGGGCCGACATCGCCACACAGCCGCAGTCGCTCGATCCCCTGCTCGAGCTGCACGAGCGCGACCGCGCGAACGGCCTCCATGACGCGCCCTGGCCGCCGGTGTACCCGAAGATGCCCGACGAGCCGCCCAGGGTGGCGCCCAGCCGCGCCCGGCAGGGCACGGAGCAGCCAGGATCAACGTGATGGAGCAGCGGGTCAGCCTCATCACCCTCGGCGTCGGCGACGTGGCGCGGGCCCGCGCCTTCTACGAGCAGCTCGGCTGGCAGGGACAGGAGGTGGAGGAGACGGTGTTCTTCCGGGCGGGCGGCTGCGCGCTCGTCCTGTGGGGCCGCGACAAGCTGGCCGACGACTGCGGCCTCACCGGTGACGACGCCGGCGGCTTCGGTGGCGTGGCCCTCACGCACAACGTGCGGTCGGCCGCCGACGTCGACCGGATCATCGTCACGGCCGAGCGCGCAGGCGCCACCGTCTCACGGGCTCCCGCCGCGACGTTCTACGGCGGCTACGCGGGGTGCTTCACCGATCTCGACGGCCACGTCTGGGAGATCGCGCACAACCCGGGGTTCGCCCTCGCAGAGGACGGCTCCATCATCATCCCCGAATTCGGCGGCTGATAGCGGTCACGCGCAGGCTGCGGCGCGCTGCAGGAGCAGGGTGCGTTCCCGCGCGTTGCGCGTCAGGGACGCCGCCCGCTCGAACTCGGACCGGGCCTCCCCGTGGCGGCCGAGATTTGCCAACAGATCCCCGCGCACGCTGGGGAGCAGGTGGTAGCCGGCCAACGACGGCTCGCCAGCCAGCGCCTCGACGAGCTCGAGGCCGGCGGCCGGACCGAACGCCATCCCCACCGCGACCGCCCGGTTCAGCTCGACGACAGGCGACGGCAGGACATCGGCGAGCTGGTCGTACAGCCCGGCCAAGCGCACCCAGTCGGTGTCCTCGGCGGTGCGGGCGCGGGCGTGGCAGGCGGCGATCGCCGCCTGCAGCGTGTAGGACCCGGGCGCGCCGGCGAGCTCCTCGGCGCGATCCAGAGCGGCGAGGCCGCGGCGGATGAGCAGGTGATCCCAGCGCCCGCGGTTCTGCTCGAGCAGCAGGACGGGCGCGCCGGCGGGGCCGACCCGCGCGCGCAGGCGAGACGCTTGCAGCTCCATGAGCGCGACGAGGCCGTGGACCTCCGCCTCTGTGGGCAGCAGCCCGGCGAGGATCCGGCCGAGCCGCAGGGCGTCCTCGCACAGCTCGGGTCGGACCCAGTCCTCGCCGGCGGTGGCTGAGTAGCCCTCGTTGAACACCAGATAGATGACCTCGAGCACGGACGGCAGGCGGGCGGCGAGGGCGGCGCCTGACGGCACCTCGAACGGCACGGCCTTCCTGGACAGGGTGTTCTTGGCGCGGACGATGCGCTGGGCGACGGTCGGCTCGGGCACGAGGAACGCCCGCGCGATCTCTGCGGTCGTGAGGCCGCCCAGCAACCTCAGGGTGAGCGCGACGCGCGCGTCGGTGGACAGCACCGGATGGCAGGCGACGAACATCAGGCGCAGGAGGTCGTCCCCGATGTCGTCGTCGAGCGCGGCGTCCACGTCGGCTTCCCCCTGTTGCGTCTGGAGGTCGCGGCCGAGCTCGCTCACCTTGCGCTCGAGCCGCTCGTTGCGGCGCAGCGTGTCGATCGCGCGGCGCTTGGCGACGGTCATCAGCCAGGCCGCCGGGTTGGCCGGAACCCCCGAGCGTGGCCACTGCTCGAGCGCGGCGACGAGCGCCTCCTGGGCGAACTCCTCCGCGAGCCCGACGTCGCGCACCATGCGGGCCAGGCCGGCGATCAGCCTGGCCGACTCGATCCTCCAGACCGCCTCGACGGTGCGACTACTGTCGGTGGTCGCCACGGCTGCCGATGAAACCACCTGCGGGCGCGCGTGGGCAGACCTACTGCTGCTCGGCGGTCTGCGCCCGCAGGCGTTCCTCCTGCTCGCGCAGCTCGGGGGTGAGCTCGTCGCCGAAGTCCTCCGCCTCGAACACGGGACGGATCTCGACCTCACCGCCCTCCTCACCGTCGGGGCTGGGCATGCGCTTGACCCACTCGATCGCCTCCTCCAGGGACTTGACCTGCCACAGCCAGAAACCCGCGATGAGCTCTTTGGTCTCGGCGAAGGGCCCGTCGATGACGCTCCGCTTGTCGCCCGAGAACCGGACGCGGGCGCCCCTGGCGCTCGGGTGCAGGCCTTCTCCGGCGAGCATCACGCCGGCCTTCACCAGCTCCTCGTTGAACGCGCCCATCTCGGTCAGCAGCGCTTCGCTTGGCAGCACTCCTGCCTCGGACTTCTCGTTGGCCTTGACCAGCACCATGACGCGCATCGTCGTGCTCCCTTCCTGATCGGGTCGTCGGCGGGACCGCCGCTACTCATCCGTCGAACGGGGAGACCCAAGATCGACACGCCCCCACGGATTCTTTGTGATGCCGTCGGATACCGCAGGCATCACGGCACTGCGCGTCATGACGGCCGCGACACGAGTCGGCGCAGCTGGGCGAGGTAGCACTCGGCGAAGCGGCGTGCGGCGTCGGGACCGAACTGGGGGTGGCGGTACCGGAAGGAGAGGTGGAGCCGGCCGCGCACCGTGACCGCCCCGATGGACAAGCCCAGGGGCATCCGGGCCGGGGCCGAGAACCAGACCTCCACCGCGTCCCCGGCTTCGTCTCCGAACGACGGTGGGTCATCGATGCGTCCGAGGTTGGACAGCACCGCCGTGTCGGTGAAGCGCTGGTCGAAGACGGTGATCAACGTTCGCTTCACCCACAGCGGCAGCAGCCACAACCAGCTCAGAAGCTCCAGGAGCGACGTGCCCATGCCGCTGCGCTGCTTGCGGCGGGTCTGCGCCGTCACCGAGGCGAGCGCCGCGGCTGCGCTCGTCCGTCGCCGGGGGGTCGTCGAGATCCGTGCCGGCAGGGAGAAGTTGCCCACCATCTCGCCCGCGTGGTCGGCTGGCCGAAGGTTGGAGGGCACCAGCACCGTGACGCGGCGACAGGGCAGCCCGTGTGCCTCGTTCCACGATGCCACCGCCAGATGCAGGGCGGCCACCAGCACGTCGTTGACGCTGCCGGCGTG
>Ga0247713_1001347_pt1 | contig 12247 bp, 13 predicted proteins | sample 21E_NmetaG_FD_189936 | JGI IMG/M metagenome (GOLD analysis project Ga0247713, IMG submission 189936) | Soil microbial communities from hillslope of Landscape Evolution Observatory, University of Arizona, Oracle, AZ, United States - 2-1-E_N | ecosystem: Engineered > Artificial ecosystem >... | reverse complement strand
CGCTCGGCGAGGTGCGCCACGAGCTCGCGACCGGCGAGCACGCGTCGCGACACACGTCGATGCGCGACTGGCTCGACGGCGCGGGCGCCTGAGGCTCAGCCCGGCTTGGCCGGCGCCGGCGGCGCCGCGCCCTCGCGCCGCGCCTCGGTCTCGCGCAGCACGCGCCGCAGGCCGAAGAAGTAGTCCACGCCGCTGACGATCGTGATCGCGACCATGCCGTAGACGAGCCCGTCGACCCACATCGGCGACGGCTCGACGGCGATGAGGAAGAAGATCGCCGCCACCTGCACGATCGTCTTCGCCTTGCCCCACCAGTTCGACGCGATCACGACACCCTGCTGCGTTGCGTGCATCCGCGTAACGGTGACCGTCAGCTCGCGCGCGATGATCACCATCGCCACCCAGGCGGCGAGCCGATCGAGCGAGACGAGCGCGACGAGCGCCGCGATGATCAGCAGCTTGTCGGCGATCGGGTCCATGAGCTTGCCGAAGTTCGTGATCGCGTTGCGCGTGCGCGCGAGATAGCCGTCCATCGCGTCGGTGAACGACGCCACCGCGAAGACGATCGCCGCCAGCAGGTCGCCGTTCGCGGTCCCGTCGAGCAGCGCTACGACGAGCACCGGGACGAGCAGGATCCGGATGACCGTCAGGACGTTCGGGAGGTTCAGCGCAAACATCCGCGGGCCACCTTGGCACAAAACGTGCTCTACGCGCGCGCGTCGCCGCGATCTACGCCTTCAGCCGCCTGCCGGAGCGGAACATCGCGGCGCTCCAGGCGACGCAGGCGAGCGCGAGCGCCGCCGTCACGCCGAGCGCGAGGCCGATCGGCACGTCGCTCGTGCCGAGGAAGCCGTAGCGCATCGCGTTGATGAGAAAGAAGATCGGGTTGACGTGGCTGACCTCGTGCCACGGCGAAGGCAGCAGCTCGACCGAGTAGAAGACGCCGCCCAGGAAGCTCAGCGGCAGGATCACGATGTTGTTGACGAAGCCGTGCTGGTCCCAGGTCTCCGCGTAGACGCCGACGACGACGCCGAGCGACGCGAACAGGACGAGCAGGCTCACGGTCGCGACGAAGAGCACGAGCGGCTCGCGGACGGGGACGCCGGTCACGGGGACCGCGAGCGCCAGCAGGGCGACGCCGATCGCCAGCGCGCGCACCACGCCGCCGAAGGCGAGCCCCAGGTTGACCTCCCACGGACGCATCGGCGCCGACAGCACGTCGTTGATGTAGCGGTCCGAGCGGGCCTGAAAGACCGACGACGAGTTGTTCGCGTACGCCGCCTGCGCCATCGCCATCGCGATCAGACCCGGGACGATGAAGACCTCGTAGTCCACACCGCCGATCCCGCGGATGCGCCCGCCGAGCGACAGCCCGAAGACGACGATGAACAGAAACGACGCCAGCACGGGCGCGACGATCGTCTGCGACCAGAGCTTCAGCACGCGGTCGGACTCGCGCGCGCAGAGCGCGACCAGGCCGCGATGGCGATCGAGCAGCCCTGCGCGTGCCGTGCTCACGACAGCGATCCCATCGCCCGCACGTAGGCGTCCGCCAGCGAGTCGGCGCCGTAGAGGTTGCGCAGGCCGTCGGCCGTGTCACGCGCGATCAGCCGCCCGTCGCGGATCAGCGCGATCTCCTCGCACAGCTCGTCGGCCTCCTCGAGGTAGTGCGTGGTCAGCAGGATCGTCGTGCCCTGGTCGTGCAGGCGCCGGATGTAGCGCCACAGCTCCAGGCGCAGCTCGAAGTCGACGCCCGCCGTCGGCTCGTCGAGGATCACCAGGCGCGGCTCGTGCATGAGCGCGCGCGCCAGCAGCAGCCGCCGGCGCATGCCCCCGGAGAGCTTCGGCGCCCGCACGCCCGCCTTCGCCCGCAGGTCGAAGACGTCCATCATCTCGCCCGCGCGACGGCGCGCCTCCGCGCGGCTCATCCCGAAGTAGCCGCCGTGGTAGAGCAGCGTCTCCTCGACGTCCAGGAAGCGGTCGAGGTTGACGTCCTGCTCGGCGAGCCCGACGATCCGCCGCGCGGCGAGCGCGTCGTGCGGCTCGCCGAAGATGGCGATCTCGCCGGCCGTGACGCGGATGAGGTTGCAGACGGCGCTGATGATCGTCGTCTTGCCCGCGCCGTTGGGGCCGAGCAGACCGAAGAAGCTGCCGGCCTCGATCTCGAGGTCGAAGTCCCGGACTGCGAGAAAGCCCGTCGTCCCCGGCTCGCCGCGGCGCCGCAGCCGAAACCAACGCCCGTCGCCGCGGCCGTCGTCGTAGCGCTTGGTCAGTCCGCGGATGCTGAGGGCGTCGGGCACGTCGTGCAGGCTAGTGGCGGGGCCACACTAGGATGCCCGGATGCCTCTCGTTCCCTCAGTCGTCCAGCGCAGCGCGCGCGGCGAGCGCGAGTACGACATCTACTCGCGCCTGCTCAACGAGCGCATCATCTTCCTCGGCACGCCGGTCAACGATCAGGTCGCGAACCTCATCGTGGCGCAGCTGCTGCACCTGGAGTCCGAGGATCCCGAGAAGGACATCTCGCTGTACATCAACTCGCCGGGCGGCTCGATCTACGCGGGGATGGCGATCTACGACACGATGCAGTTCGTCAAGCCCGACGTCCAGACGATGTGCATGGGCGTCGCGATGTCGATGGGGTCGCTGCTGCTGACGGCGGGCGCGAAGGGCAAGCGCTTCTCGCTGCCCAACAGCCGGATCCTCATCCACCAGCCGTCGGCCGGCTTCGAGGGGCAGTCGACGGACATCGAGATCCACATGAACGAGATCATCAAGACGCGCAAGCGGATGGACGAGATCTACGCCAAGCACACCGGCCAGCCGGAGGAGACGGTCCGCGCCGACATGGAGCGCGACCGCTTCTTCAAGCCCGGCGAGGCAGTCGAGTACGGGCTCATCGACCGCGTGCTCGACACCCATTAGCTAGAGCGCGTACAGCGCGCCGTACTTCGCGCGCAGGTGGGCGAGCATCGGCGCCGGGTCCAGCGGCCCGCCGACCGCCTGCTCGATGAGCTCGCCCGGCGTCAGCAGTCGCCCGTGGCGGTGGATCGTCTCGCGCAGCCATACCCGCAGTGCGGCGAGCTCCCCGCGCGCGAGCTCCTCGTCGAGGTCGGGGATGTCGGCGCGGGCGACCTGCCACAGCTGCGCGGCCAGCACGTTGCCGATCGCGTAGGTCGGGAAGTAGCCGATGATCCCCTCCGACCAGTGGATGTCCTGCAGGACGCCGCGGAGGTCGTCGGGCACGTCGATGCCGAGCGACTGCTTCATCTTCGCGGCCCACGCGGCGGGCAGGTCGGCGACATCGAGCGAGCCGTCGATCAGCGCGAGCTCGAGCTCGAAGCGCAGGATGACGTGCAGGCTGTACGTCACCTCGTCCGCCTCCACGCGGATCAGCGTCGGGCGCACGACGTTGATCGCGCGGATGAAGGCGTCGAGCTCGACGTCGCGCAGGCTCAGCGGGAAGCGATCGCGCAGGCGCGGCAGCCAGTGCGTCCAGAAGGCGGCGCCGCGGCCGACGAGGTTCTCCCAGAGGCGGCTCTGCGACTCGTGCACCCCGAGCGACACCCCGGTGTCGAGCGTCGTGCGCGTCAGCGCCGGGTCGACACCGTGCTCGTAGAGGCCGTGGCCGACCTCGTGCAGCAGCGCGAACAGGCCTGCCAGACCGTCGTCGTCGAAGCGCGCCGTGACGCGCACGTCGGTGGCCGACGGCGCCGCCGCGAACGGGTGCACGGCGTCGTCGAGGCGCCAGCCGGCGGGCTCGAATCCCATCGCCTCGATGATCTCGAGGCCGATCTCGCGCTGGCGGGCGACCGGGAAGCTGCCCGCGAGCGCGTGCGGCGCGGGCAGCATCGCGATCTGCGACAGCAGCGGGACGAGTCCCTCGCGCAGGCGGGCGAAGAGGTCTGACACCTGCGCCGTCGTCGCGCCCGGCTCGTAGCGGTCGAGCAGCGCGTCGTACGGATGCGCGAGCTCCGGGAAGCAGGCGGCGTAGCGGCGCGCGAGCTCGATGTTGCGCCGCAGCGCGGGCTCGAAGACGCCGTAGTCGTTGGCCTCGCGGGCGGCCAGCCATGCCGTGTAGCCGTCGGAGCCGGCGCGCGAGATCTCGGCGGCGAGGTCGCCCGGCACGCGGCGCTCGACGTCGTGGTCGCGGCGCACCGCGCGCGCGATGAGCGGCTCCGCGTCGGCGGCTGCATCGAGCAGCGCGCCGAGCGCGGGATCGACGAGCCGGTCGTGATGGATGCGGCGGATCGTGCCCAGCGCCTCGCCGCGGGCCGCAGCGCCGGTGGGAGGCATCATCACCTGCTGGTCCCATGCCAGCACCTGGCCGGCGTGGCGCAGGTCCGAGAGCTCCCCGAGTCGCTCTAGGAGCGCCGGGTCGAGGTCAGGCGACGGCATGCTCGATGGCGCCGAGCGACTCGATCTCGATGCGCACGACGTCGCCGGCCTCGAGGAAGCGGCGCGGGTCCATCGACATCCCGACGCCGCTCGGGGTGCCGGTGAGGATGAGGTCGCCGGGCTCCAGCGTGCACGTCTGCGAGATGAACTCGACGAGCTCCTCGGGGCCGAAGACGAGGTCGCTCGTCGAGGAGTCCTGGCGCAGCTCGCCGTTGACGTGCGTCGTGAGGCGCAGGTTGCGGGGATCCGGCACGGCGTCCTTCGTCGTGATCCACGGGCCCCAGGGGCAGAAGCCGTCGGCGCCCTTGGCGCGCGTCCACTGCGGCTCGCGGCGCTGCAGGTCGCGAGCGCTGACGTCGTCGGCGACCGCGTAGCCGGCGATCGCGCCGTCCGCCCCCATGACGACCGCGAGCTCGCCCTCGTAGTCCAGGCGGCGGACGACCTCCGGGCAGCGCACCGCGCCGTTCGGCGCCGCGCTCGAGCTCGGCAGCTTCATGAACACGATCGGGAACTCGGGCAGCTCCTTGCCCTGCTCGGCGGCGTGCGCCGCGTAGTTCAGGCCGATGCCGAAGATCGCCCGCGGGCGCGGCACGGGCGCCAGCAGCGTGACGTCGGCCAGCGGGTAGGCGTCGCCGAGCGCCGCCTCGTGGTCTGACGTGCGCAGACGCTCGAGCACGGTCTCGCCCCGGTTCGCGAACGCCACGACCTCGTCGTCACGGACCTCCCCCGCCCGCGGCGCGTCGGAGCCGGGCGGGAGGAACGTCGTCAGGCGCATGCGCGCGAAGGTTAGGGCGTGGCGGTGCGGCACGCGGTGAGGGGCCGGGACGCTTGGGCGGTTACCCTCGGAGTCGATGCCCGCCGTCGTCTGCCTCGTCACCACGCCGCCCGACCGGGCCGACCCGATCGCCGAGGCGCTCGTCGAGCGCGAGCTGGTCGCCTGCGTGAACATCCTCTCGGCGGTGCAGTCCGTCTACCGCTGGAAGGGCGCCGTAGAGCGCGACGAGGAGGCGCTGCTCGTCATCAAGACCACGAGCGATGCGATCCCGGCGCTCGACGAGGCGCTGGGCGAGCTTCATCCCTACGAGACGTTCGAGCTCGTCGCGCTGGACGTCAGCGGCGGCGCGGCCCCGTACCTGGAGTGGATCGGCGAATCGGTGGCTCCTCCAGAGCGCTGAGTATGCTTGCGGACGCATGTTCTCCGCCATCGCCGCCAACGGGATCTGGTCTGACACCTTCGGTCTCGTCTTCACGTTCGTCATCCTCATGCCGGCCCTCGCGGCGGGCCTGATCATCGTCGCGCTGGTCTCCGGCAAGGGCGACAAGGAAGCCGACGAGGAGCTGCGCGGCCGCTGGGGCCGCAGGCGCGACACGACGCCCGGCGCGTAGCGCCGGCGCCTCAGGCCGGCCGGCGCGTCGCGCGACGCGCCGCAGCAGCCGGCGCGCCCGCAAGCTCCGCGTACACCCGCGCCGTCTGCTCGGCGACGTCGGCCCAGTCGAAGCGCAGCACGTGGGCGGAGGCCTCGGCGACGAGCCGCTCGCGCAGCCCGTCGTCGGTCAGCACGCGCTGGATCATGCAGGCGAGCGCGCGCGGGTCGCGCGAGCGGAAGCGCAGGCCGACGTCCGCGTTGGGCACGACCTCGCGCAGGCCGCCCGTGTCGGCGACGATGCACGGACAGCCGCTGGCCATCGCCTCGAGCGCGACCAGCCCGAACGGCTCGTAGATGCTCGGCACCACGCAGAGATCCGCGATCCGGTACAGCGAGTGCAGCACGTCGTCGCCGATCCAGCCCATGAACGTGCCGTGGCGCATGAGCCCCAGGCGGTGCGCCTGCCGCCGCAGCTCGGCCTCGTGGGTGCCCGAGCCAGCCACGAGGAAGCGCACCCTCCCGGCGCGCGCGATGACCTGCGGCAGCGCGTCCAGCGCGAGCTGGAAGCCCTTCTCGTAGACGAGCCGCCCGACGAGCAGCACGAGCCGCTCGTCGGGAGCGGCGAACCGCGCGCGCAGCTCGTCGAGGTCGCCGACCGGCTGCAGGTCGGCGGGATCGATCCCGTTCGGGATCACGGTGATGCGCGCCTCGTCGATGTCGTAGATGTCGGCGACGTGGTCGCGCATGTAGTGCGAGCACGTGACGACGTGCTCCGCACGGCCGGCCATCCAGGTCTCGATGCCATGGATGTAGGACTGCGGGTGCTTGTCGACCCAGCCCTGGTGGCGGCCGTACTCGGTGGCATGGATCGTCGTCAGGTACGGGCAGCGCAGCCGCTCGGCGAGCCCCGCCGCCGCGCCCGCCACGAGCCAGTCGTGGCCGTGGACGACGTCGAAGCGCAGCCGCTTTCCCAGCTGGCGCCCGGCGGCGTGCATGTGCGAGTTCATCCCCTCGACCCAGGAGACGAACGCGTCTAGGTCGCGCGGCATCTCCGACTCGGCGACGCGGTGGAGGTGGACCCCGGCGCGCAGCTCCTCGGCGACGTGGTCGCGCGCGCCGCGCGTGAGCACGTGGACCTCGACGCCCTGCGCGGCGAGCGCCTCGGCGAGCTTGCGCACGTGACGCGCCAGACCGCCCGCGACGATCGGCGGGTACTCCCAGGACAGGATGAGGATGCGCGGCGCCACGGTGCTGACGAGCCTTCGGCCGCCGCGATCCTATGTGAGCCGAACTCTGATCAACCGTCCGCCCGTGCGCGAGCGATCGCGTAGCCTCGCGTCGCACCAAGGATGCTCCGCCGCCTCGTGCCACCCGCGCTGGTCATGCTCGTCGCCGGCGCGTGGATGCTCGTCATCGCGCTCGACGGCGAGGACCCGCCCCCGCCCGACCGCCCCGGGCGCGCCGCGCTGAGCGCCGCCAAGCGGACGCTCCTGCGCACCGGCACGGGCCCAGGCGGCAGCGCAGCGGTGACGCTGAACCGCTGGCGCTACCGCTCCGACCGCGACAACCGCGGCCGCGACCGCGGGTGGGCTCGCGGCGACTTCGGCGGCGCGATCGTGCGCGTTCCCTACTCCCCGAACGCGAAGGCGTTCCGCGGCGCGGCGGGCCGGCGCGCGCACGACGGGTCGGTCGGGTGGTTCGCGCGCGAGATCGAGGCGCCGGTCGACGGCCTGTACGCCGTGCGCTTCGAGTCGGCCCACCACAGGGCTACGGTGTTCGTCGACGGCGAGGAGGTGCGCGAGCACGTCGGGGCGTACGAGCCGTTCACGGCGCGCGTGCGCCTCACGCGCGGCAGGCACGCGATCGCCGTGCGCGTCGACTGGCGCGGCCCGCGGCGCCAGGCCGACAGCGGCTGGGCGCGCGGGTGGTTCAACTACGGCGGCCTCAACCGGCCGGTGACGCTGTCGCGCCTCGGGCCGAGCGAGCTCGGTGCGGTGACCGTGCGCACGCGGCTGCGCGCAACGCGATCCGCGCGCAGCGCGCGCGTCGAGATCGGCGTGCGCGTCCGAAACCGCGCGGAGGCGTCGCGGACCCTGCGGGTGCGCGGCGCGATCATGCGCGGCGGGCGCACCGTCCAGGCGCTCGACTTCGGCAGCGCCGGCGTCGCGAGCAGCAGGTCGCGCGAGCTGCGCGCGAGCGTCACGGTCGACCGGCCGGCACTCTGGTCGCCCGGCTCGCCGCGCCTGTACGACCTGCGGATCGACGTGCCCGGCGAGGCGTCGCTGCGGCGCCGGATCGGCCTGCGCGAGATCGGCTGGGCGGGCGGCGCGCTGCAGCTCAACGGCCGGCCGCTCGTGCTGCGCGGCGCGGCGCTGCCGCCGGACGCGCGCGGCCGCGGCGACGCGCTGCACGCGAAGGACGAGAAGAGGATCGTCGACGGGCTGCGCGCTGTGGGCGCCAACGCCACGCGCTCGCAGCTGCCGCTGTCGGAGAGCATGCTCGCGCGGCTGGACGCCGCAGGCGTGCTCGTCTGGCAGGAGACCGGCCCGTGGGAGCCGGGCGGCCGCTGGCGCTTTGACACCGACGCCGAGATCGTGGCGGCGCGCGACCGCGCGGTGCGGGTCGCCGAGGCCGGGCAGGCGAACCCGTCGATCCTCGCCTGGACGCTGACCAACGAGGTCGCCGGCAACGGCCCTCCCGCCCAGCAGGAGTACGTCCGGCGCACCGCCCGCGCGCTGCGCGAGCTCGACGGGACGCGGCCCGTCGCCGCCGACCTGTGGGGCCGCGTCCTGCCCAACGCCTCGGGCGGGATGTTCGTCGCGCTCGACGCGATCGGCGTGACCGACTACATCGGCTGGTACGAGGGCCTCGAGCTCGACGCCGCCGGCCAGGCGGCGAAGGCGGCCGAGCGCATCGCGCGGCTGCGATCGCTGTTTCCCGGAAAGCCGATCGTCGTGACCGAGCTCGGCGCCGCGGGCACCTCGCGGGTGGCCGGTGACGGCTTCGGCGGGCTGCGCTTCCAGGCCGCGCTGCTGGCGCGGCGGCTGCGTGGCCTGCGCGACGTGCCCGGCCTGAGCGGGGCGATCATCTGGAACCTGCGCGACTACGCGCTGCGCCCGGACTTCCGCGGCGGCTCGGTCTTGGAGCTGCGACCGCAGCTGCGGCTGACGCCCGGGCTCAACGAGAAGGGGCTGTACGACTTCGCCGGGCGGACGAAGCCGGCGCTGGCGGCGGTGCGGCGGGTGTTCCGGGAGCGGGCCGGCTGAGTCGAGCCTGCGGTCGTCCCCGCGGGGGGCGAAAACCGAGGCGATGTCGCCTTCACCCTGGTATGCGGGGTCGATTCGACATCCTGGCGCGCGTCGCGCAGCGCCAGCACGGCAGGGTGGCGCGCCGGCAGCTGCTCGCCGCGGGGATCGGCGCAAAGCAGATCGACCGCTGGGTCCGTGCCGGACTCCTGCGACCGGTCCACGCCGGCGTCTACGCCGTCGGCCACGCGGCGCCGTCCACACATGCCGACTACATGGCGGCCGTGCTTGCGTTCCGGCATGGGACGGTCGTGAGCCATCGCGCCGCCGCGCACCTGCTGGGCCTGGTGCGCGGCATGCCGCCGCGGCCCGAGGTCACCGTTCCGGCGACCGCCGGCGTCGCGCGCCCGCGCATAGTGATCCACCGCGTCGGCATGCTGCCGGTGCTCGACACGGCGGCGGTCGAGAACATCCCGGTCGCGACCGTGCCGCGGATCCTGCTCGACCTCGCGCCGGCGACGCCGCTCACGGCGCTCACCCGGATGTGCCACGAGGCGTGGGTCCGCCACGACTGTGGCCCGGACGGGATCGAGGCCTGCATGGCGCGCAACCCGCGCAAGCCGGGCGCCACCAAGCTGAGGGCGGCGCTCGGCTCAGACGCGACGCTCAGTGCTCTCGAGGACCGGTTCGTCGCGCTGCTGCGCGCCGGCGGCCTGCCGCTGCCACGCACGAACATCGACCACCTCGGCGACAAGGTCGACTGCCACTGGCCCGAGCAGCAGCTCACGGTCGAGCTGGTGACGTACCGTTACCACGCGACGCGCCGGGCTTTCGAGAGCGACGTCGCGCGCCGGCGTCGCTCCAGCCACGTCGCCTACACCTACGGCGACGTCGTGGAACGCGGCGCCGCGACGATCGCAGACCTGCGCCGGCGCCTCCTCGTTCAGCCCGACTGCGCGCCGTCGTAGTCCGGAAGGGCGTCGTCACGCGACGGCAGGGTATCGTCTCGCGGTCGTTTCACGCTCGAAACGAGCTCGCGCTCGCCGCGGGCTGGGCGCGCGGCGCTCGCACCCGCCGCCGTCGTGATGCCCCGCATACCTGGCGCACGGCGACGTGCGCTCGCGCGCGCGAGCGGGTTAACCTCCCCTGGCGACCGATGTTCATCGCACCCAACCGATTCGCTCGCAGTCAGCGCCGCCGGCGCGTGACGCAGGCCGCCGCGCTCACCGCTGCCGGGCTGTACGCCGTGCTCGGCGGGCGGCTGGCGTCCCCGCTGCGCCTGCGGTGAGCTCGACGACGCACCCGCACGAAGCGTCAGCCTTCGGCGCCGTCACCCGCGCGCCATGAACTCACCCGAACGAGAGGCAACCACCACATGAACCCCGAGATCAAGCGCCCCACCTCGCTGCTCGCGGCCATCGCGGCCGTCGCCCTGCTGGCGCTGCCCGCCGCGGGCTGCGGCGATGACGGCGACGCGGCGAGCGCATCGGGCAACACGACCGACTCGGCGTTCGTCACCGACATGGTCCCCCATCACGAGAGCGCGATCGTGATGGCGCGCATGGCGGGCAAGCAGGCCGAACGTCGCGAGATCAAGCAGCTCGCCCGCGAGATCATCGACGCCCAGCGGTCGGAGATCGCAGTGCTAGAGCGCGTCGGCCGCGAGCTCGATCAGGCGGGCGTACGGCGCGGGCACATGGGCATGAGCGACGCCGAGATGGGCATGGACCACGACATGTCGATGCTCGAGTCCGCCAGGGAGTTCGACCGGGCCTTCATCGACATGATGATCCCCCACCACGAGGGCGCGGTGCGGATGGCGCGCAAGCAGCTTGCCGACGGCGAGCACCCGACGCTGCGCAAGCTCGCCGAGGACATCATCGCCGCGCAGAACCGCGAGATCGCCCAGATGCGCGGCTGGCGCAAGCAGTGGTACGGGAGCTCCAAGACCGATCCCGGCGGCTCGATGCCCGCCCACGAAGAAGGGCATTCGGGATGAGCCGGCGGCTCCAGCCCGCGCGCTAGGCGAACTAGGGAGCGTGCACCGCGAACTGGGCGTCGGCGCACACCGGATTGCACGCACCCTCGAACGACGTCAGCTGCTGCTGCAGCAGTGCCGGGTCCCGATGAGCCCGTCCGTGGTCCTGCAGGACGACGATGATCACCGCGCGCGCGGCGTCCTCGAGCCCCGTGACGACGCCGAGCGGCACCAGCGCGCCGTCGGCGCCGCGGCCGATGACGACCCGCTTGGGCCCGGCCGGCACCTCTCCGACCGCGAGGCCGCCGTCCAGCTTCAGGCGGCCCGAGCCATTGCTGACCGCTCCGGCGCTGCCGGAAACCACCGAGGCGCGCGTCGCTGCGATCTGCGCGGCATTGAAGCCGGCGGCGTGGTTGCGCGGATCGGCGAAGATGTCGTCCTGCCCGCAGACCGCGTCGCTGCAATGCTCGGGCGCGTTGAAGATCACGTACCACAGCGTGTGGGCGCGACCGGGGCGGACCCGCGTGCGGACCTTCGTCGTGATCCCAGAAGCTGTGCGCCCGAGCATCGAGAATGCCGCGCCGACCTGCTCCTGGCTGACCGCGTCGACGACGCCCGCCTTGTCCTTCGGCGCCGCGCTCGCCGCCTGCGACCAGGCGATCGCCGCCACCGCGATCATGCCGAAGATGCTGGTCGCCGTTCGCCTGCTCGCTCGCCTGAGTGTCTCGGATCGGGTGCTCATGGCCGCCTCCTGGTAGGTCGAGGAGGACGCTACGAGCGGGCTCGGCGGCGGGCAATCGGGAGTTCTCCCCATGGCACCGCGCCGCGCTCGGTCACAGGCGCTCGAGCAGCGCCAGCCCGTGCTGCTCGGCCAGCCGCCCGACGGCCACCGGACCGGCGAGATCGTGCTCGGCCGAGCCCAGCACGTCGCGGTAGCGCCCCGGGGGCACGTGGAGCTGCGCGCGGGCCGGCGAGCGACGCAGCGCCACGACCACCAGCACGTCGCCTGCGCCGCGCGTGAACGCGCAGACGTCGGGGCCCGCCTCGATCGGCGTGTAGGCGCCGCCGGGCCCGAAGGCCTGCGGCCGTCGCGCGCGCAGGTCCAGCGCGCGCGAGATGACATGCAGCTTCATCGTCTCGCGCGCGGGCTGCGCGCCGCCCCGCAGCGCCGCGAGCGCCTCGCGCCGCGCGTCCCACTCGACCGGGCGGCGGTTGTCGGGATCCACGAGCGACAGGTCGACGAGCTCGTCGCCCTGGTAGAC